>Ga0247832_1000790_pt1 | contig 61848 bp, 30 predicted proteins | sample LaCruzMarch2015__10_FD_192407 | JGI IMG/M metagenome (GOLD analysis project Ga0247832, IMG submission 192407) | Freshwater microbial communities from meromictic Lake La Cruz, Castile-La Mancha, Spain - LaCruzMarch2015_4m | ecosystem: Environmental > Aquatic > Freshwater > Lake | place: Spain... | reverse complement strand
CACAGCCAGTGCTACTTCCAACTGTAATTGTATCACAAACAGTTTTGGTACAGGTTTGTTGCGTTTGTGAAACTAAGTAAGTAAAAGTTGCACAAACATTATAAGTCCCATTATTAGAATAAGTATGCGGGTAAAAACCATAAGGGTCACCAGACTGACTTTGTCCATCACCAAAATCCCAAGTAACATCTTGAATTGTTCCTAAACTAAAACTCGGCGAAGCTGAACAACTTACTCCATCAAAAGTTGCAAAAACATTTGTATTAGCTAAGAATTGATCACATGGCAAAGCTGCACAGGTGGTTGTTTGGCAGAATTGTTTGGTGCATGAAGTTCCATTAACATTGTATGTTACAGTAACGCAAACGTTATAAGTTCCAGGAGATGAGTATGAATTATAAGGATTATAAGTAGTTGAAGTTTGACCATCTCCAAAATCCCAGTTTATAGAAGTAACATTATAGTTTGTATTTGGTTGCAGAAAAAAAGCAACCCCATTGGGTAATGAAGGATATGGTACACAATTAAAGGTTGGATTTCCAGCGAATTCGCAGGGGTCTTGTTGACCTTGATAAAAAAAGGTTGTACAAGTAGAACCTGTGCATGATGCATCTGTTTGTATTACAGTATAATATGCACAAAGTAAATATGTTCTAGTTAAAGTTAATTGGTAATTCAAGGTAGAATTAACTCCAACCTCACTCCCATCAAGTTGCCAACTAACCCCAGTTGTTAATTCCCCATTTGGAGTAATTATACTTGCTGACAAAAGTCCATCTAAACTAACAGTATAGCTGATCTGAACGCCACAATCTTGTGTAAAAGCAACATTAGAGAAACTAAATTGGAATAATAAAAATATTATGAAACTTATTCTGTTTTTTTTAAAATTTGAATAGAGATTTTCCATGGCTAAAAAATTAAGGACTATTCAAAAGTAGAACTTTTAATAATCTATCAATTAAATTAATGTTAAATTTTTAACGGATTTGTTTGAATTTTTGGGGTAGTCTATTTTAACGGATTCCCATCAATATCTAATTCAACTACTTCGTAGCCCAATTTCTTTACAGGTTCTAAGTTTTGATTTTTGTCACCAACCACAACAACTATCATTTTTTCTAAAGGCAAGAAGTGCTTCGCAAGTCCATCGATATCGTTTTTGGTGATTCCTTGTAAAACAACATTCTAGCGTGAGATAAATCTTTATCTAAGTTGTAGGTAAAGATGCGAGAAAGGAAAGGCTATGGTGGAATTTGCGCTGCTGTAAACAAGAAAATAAAGTAACTTGCTTTATTATTTGTCGTTTACAATTATAATTTAAATAAAATGTAATCCTTGTGAATTACAAAAAAAGGCAGCATAAATGAATGTTTAAGACCTAGTTTAATCAATAAAAAATTAAGCATGAAAAAATCAATCCTACAATTGCTTTTAATTATTGCCTTTAATACTTCTAATGCACAGTCTTTTAATCCTCTCCTATCGGCAATGTTAGAAGACACTTTAAATACTGCTTTTGGATACACTCCTAGTATTAAAGGTATTTCGGCTAGTGTATATTTACCTGGCCAAGGATTATGGCAAGCTAAAAGAGGCATTTCGTATGCAGGACAGCCTATTACTGATGATATGGAATTTGGAATTGCGAGTAATACAAAATTATTTACTGCAACGGCTATGCTTATTTTACAAGAAAATGGGATATTAGATTTAGATGATTCATTGCACGAATGGATTCCAAATCTTAATCCAAGCATTAACGGTAATGTTACCATTAGGCAGTGTTTAAATCATACAAGTGGAATTCCTGAAGTGGTTACAATTCCTCCTTATATAGATACTGTTAAGAATAACCCTACTAGATTTTTTACTTCAACGGAAATAGTAAATTGGGTAAATTCATCAAGTTTTCCTGCTGGAACAGGCTGGAATTACTCCAATACAAACTACATTTTAGCAGGTTTGGTGGCAGAGAATGCAACAGGAATACCTATTTCTCAAATTATCCGCGACAGCATACTTACTCCACTTGACCTTGATAGCACTTTTTTTGATTTAGAAGAAGCAGTTGTAGGCATTATTGCACATCGTTGGTGGAATGGAGGTTCAGGATCAATGCTTACCGATTATCATAATGTTTCACGAGTTGGTTTGCACTCTGCAATAGGGGCAGCTGGTAGCATGTTTTCTACTGCATCTGAAATGGCCCAATGGTATCACGCTTTGTTTAGTGGACAAATCTTGAATCCTACATCTATGGCAGAATTAACCACTTTTGTAGCCACAACAAATCCCACACAACAATATGGTTTGGGTTTAATACAGGAAACTGTTCAAGGAGTAACTATTTGGGGACATGGAGGCGACACGTGGGGCTACAAAGATAAATTTATGTATTACCCTTGCAGCGGCACTGTTGTATGTGGACTCACCAATTCTTTTCCTAACGGAATGAGTTCTATTCCTTTTTTATTGTTGCGGGTTATAAAAAACCATGTACCTATTTGCCCAAGTGCTATAAATGGCTTAACAAATGTTTGCCAAAGCGATAACGCTGTAATCTATACAGTGCCTGAAATTGCAAATGCTACATCTTATGTGTGGACTTTGCCAAGTGGAGCAACAGGAATAAGCAGCACCAATAGCATTACCGTAAACTTTGGTGCATTGTCGGTTTCGGGTGATATTGTTGTAAAAGGGCAAAATACCTTTGGAGTGGGCAATGCTTCAAAATTGTTCATCAATGTAAATCCTTTACCAACAACTCCAATAATTACATTAACAGGTTCCGTTTTGCAATCTAGCGCGCCAAATGGAAATCAATGGTATAATCAAAATGGAGCCATTAATGGAGCTACAACGCAAGATTTTACAGTTACAGAAGATGGTGATTATTTTTCAATAGTTTCAATTGCTGGTTGTAATTCAGACACTTCAAACATTATTACAACAGGCCTAATACTACAAGCCAGAACAGAAGCTAAGGAATCAATAAAAAATGTTTTTCCAAATCCTTTTTCAAGTGAATTAACCATTGAAATGAAAGGGAATAAGAATAGGATAAACTTTGAAATTGTAAATACAATTGGACAAGTAGTTTTAAGTGGGGCATTTGTAGAAAAAACGACCGTTCAAACCGGTAATTTTACACCCGGAGTTTATCTTATCAAAATAGAAAGCAGTAAAACATTTGAGTTTAAAAAGATTGTTAAAGAATAGATAATCCTGTTATAAAGTTGAATTGTATTGTATTCTTCAAAAGCTTATTCTTTGCTTTTTATTGAATAAATAGAAACAAAAAAGGAGGCAATCTTTAAGAAAGCCTCCTTTAAAAATGAATTATTTCAAGCAACTATTTCAACGGATTCCCATCAATATCTAATTCAACTACTTCGTAGCCCAATTTCTTTACAGGTTCTAAGTTTTGATTTTTGTCACCAACCACTACAACTATCATTTTTTCTAATGGTAAATAGCGTTTTGCAAGACCATCGATATCGTTTTTGGTGATACCTTGCAAAATAGCATTCTGACGTGAAATGAAATCTTTATCTAAGTTGTAAGTCAAGATGCGAGAAAGGAACGAAGCTTTTTGGAAAGGTGTTTCATATTTTAAAGCATCGCGCTGTCCAAGTGAAGATTTAGTAAAGCTCAGTTCTTCAGGAGTTATTCCACCTGCGCGATAGGTAGCCATTTCAGAGAAGAAATCCATTAAAGAACTATCCGTTTTCTCAGCTTTTACTCCAGCTGAAGCAGTGTAAGGGCCAGGGAATTTTGTACCATTAAAACCAGTTCGCGCGCCATAAGTGTAACCTTTCTTTTCTCTTAAAGTAAGGTTGATGCGGCTGTTAAAGTTTCCACCTAATTGGTAGTTCATGATTCCAGCGCGGTAATATTCACCATCAGCATCGTAAGGCAAAGACATGTAGCCAATTCTGATTTCAGATTGAGGAGCTTTTTCTTTATTTACAAAGTAGATTTTTGTTTTATCGATTACTGGGAATGCGGGAAGTACGACATTTTCTGGTGCTGTACCTGTCCATGTTTTTAAGAAACCAAGTTTTCCAAGAATTTCAGCTTGTTCTACTTGACCAACAATAACTATCTGCGCTCTTGATGGAACGATGTGTTTTTTGTAAAATGCTTTCACATCTTCGTTTGTAATTTTTTCTACACTTTCTTTTGTTCCAATAACTGGAGTAGAGAAAATATGTTGACCGTATAACAGTTTTCCGTAAACATTTCCAGCAATAGCTGTAGCACGTGTTGCATTATTAGAAATAGAAGCTAAATTTTGCGATTGTGCTGTTGCAAATTCAGTGGTATCGAATCTTGGGTGAAACAAACGCTCTTCAAATAACTTTAAAGTTGCATCTAAGTTTTTCTTCAATGAAAATACATTTACCGTTACATTCTCGTCATCTGTTCCAAAAGAAATATCAGAACCTAATTTTCCCAATTCATTGGTTATGTCTTCAGTTGAAAATTTTTCTGATGACTCATTCAACATATCAGTTAACAAATTAGAAATACCTGACTGGCTCAAACTTTCTACGGCATGTCCTGCAGGAAATGAAATAAGTATGGAAACTATTGGCAAATCATTATCTACGGTACCAATAACTTTAGTTCCATTTGGGAATTTTTCTTGGTAATATGCTGGCAATTTAACTACAGGATTGGGTCCTGCAGGAGGTTGTTTGCTTCTATCGAAAGTATCTTTTGCTTTGTTGTAAGTAAGATTTTTGTATTCTGCACCTTCTGCACCTTCTGTATCGCTCGATTTCTTTGGAGCAATGTTGTCAATTTTTGCAATAATTGCCGATTGACCTTTAGGAACAACGCTTAATACAACTGCAAATTTACCTTTGATGTATTGGTTATAAACACGTATTACATCTTCTTTTTTCAGCGCGTTTAATCTGCTAATTTCTTCTTTTATAAAATTTGGATTTCCATAAAACGTTTCGTTAAATGCCAATTTAGATGCTTTACCTGCAACACTCTCAAGGCCTTCAATTAGCGTAGCTTCACGTGAATTTTTAAATTTAGTGATGTCATCATCTGTAACTCCTCTTGTTTCGAAAGTTGCAACGGCATCTCTGATTAACTTATCCATTTCTGCTAATGTTTTCCCTGGATAAGGCAACACATTAATTACGAAAGAACCAGCCAATTCTGTTGCAGGATTGTAAGCTCTTGCTTGCAAAGCCATATCAGTTTTAACAAAAGTTTGATATAAAATTGAATTATTATCACCTCCAATTATTTCACTTAATAAATCTAAGGGCAATTCGTCTGGATTTCCGCCTTCAACAGATGGATAAGTAAATTGAAGCATTGGAAAACGAATATTGTCTTCATATGAAATGTATCTGTCGGCTGTTAACACAGTTGGCATTTTAGGCATTGCCTTTACTTCTGGTCCGCGGGGAATGCTGCCAAAATATTTGTTCGCTAATTTCAACACTTGTTCAGGATCAACATCACCAGAAACGGTTAAAACAGCATTATTTGGACCGTACCAACGGAGGAAGAAACGTTTTAAATCTTCAACTGTAACGCGATCTAAATCTTTTAAATAACCAATTGTTGGCCATGAATAAGGGTGACCAAAAGGATATAAAGCTTCATATGTTTTTTCGTTTACCAAGCCATACGGACGATTGTCGTAATTCTGACCACGTTCGTTTTTTACTGTAGCACGTTGAATTTCAAATTTCTGCTGAGTTACAGCATTTAATAAGAAGCCCATTCTATCTGATTCTAACCAAAGCGCTGTTTCTAAATGATTGCTTGGAAGCGTTTCAAAATAATTTGTACGGTCTAAATTTGTAGTACCATTTAAAGTTCCTCCTGCTTCAGAAATAATTTTAAAATGTTGCTCATCACCCACATTATCAGAACCTTGAAACATCATGTGTTCGAAAAAGTGTGCAAAGCCAGAACGGCCCAGTTCTTCTCTTGCAGAACCAACGTGATATGTTACATCTACGTGAACAATAGGGTCGCTTTTATCTACGTGAATTAAAACTTTTAAGCCGTTTGGCAAAACGTGTTTCTCATAAGGAATCACTATTTCGTCGCCCTTTTTTACAACTTTTTCAATTAATTTGGCCTGAGCATTAACAATATTTCCGCTTGAAAAAAGCAAAAATGCTGCACCTACAATTTGTTTTAACATCATAAGAAAATGAAATTTTTTGCAATGTTAAGGAGATTGTGTTACATATTTTATGAATTAAAGGTAAAAAGGTCAAATAATCAATTTTTAACAAGCTTCATAAAAAATGAAGTGTAGATGTATCACAAATAATTTGTTTAAGTTTGCACCGCATTTGGTTTGTAGCCTTTACAACTACAATTAAAAGGGAATTCGGTGCGAATCCGAGACAGTTCCCGCTGCTGTGAGCTCTAAAAAGAGACTTAACAAAAAAACCACTGTCTGTAAAGATGGGAAGGTGTTAAGTTAGAGCGAGTCAGAAGACCTGCCAGCTGCAAATAAATTCGGTGCTTTCGGGAAGAAAGGCAGAGAATAGGTTTTCAAAGCTCGTCACTTGGTGAAGGAGCATTTCCTATTTTTTACTTTTTTTAAAGAATGTGCCACACATAAAATGAGGTGCACAATTAAATATCTGTTTTTTTTACTGATTTGGTCGGTAAATGTAAAAGCGCAACAGCTTTTGGATACTACTTTATTGATAAAAGAGGTGGAAATTCAAAGCAATAGAATTCCAGAAACGCAGCCCGGTTTACAAACCATCCATATTGATTTAACAAAACCTCAACAATCTATTTTAACTGCTTCTGAAATTTTACAAAGAAACACTGCTGGATTTATCAAACATTATAGCCCAGGAGCATTAGCTACACCTAGTTTTAGAGGAACTGGAGCAGCGCATACCGCAACAGTTTGGAATGGGTTTAATTTACAAAATGGGCTGAATGGTCAATTAGATTTGAATCTACTACCTGGATTTTTATTTGGTGCAATTTCCCTTCAAGAAGGCGCCAACGCTGCTAACTGGGGAAGCGGCGCCATTGGAGCAACTATTTTTTTACAATCATCAAAAATTGAAAACCACATTGCTGTTGAACAAATGTTGGGCAGTTGGAACCAGCAAAGGACCGCAATTAGCGCTGGCGTTTCAAGGAAATTATGGTCTTTGAGCGTCAAGGCTTTTCAATATCACTCAAGTAATAGATTCAACTTTCAAAATACAACAGAGTTTGGAAGCCCCATAAGAAAGCAACTGAATGCCGAAGTAAAATTTGGAGGATTGATGCAGGAATTAAACATTCAACCTAGCAAAAAACAATCAATCAAAATCGCTACTTGGTTTCAAAAATCGAACAGGGAACTTCCTCCAATTATGACAGTTCCAAAATCGAATGCAGCTCAACAAGATGATATCTTAAGAATTACTGCCCAATGGAAATATGAGGCTGAAAGGTTTCTCATTCAAATGAAGAGCGGCTTTTTTGATGAAACGATTTTGTACAACGATTCAATTTCAAATATTCACTCAACAAATCGCTCCAAAACTTATATTCAAGATGCCGATTTTTCTTACCGTTTAAAACAAACAACATTTCAGATAGGCTTGAATGATACAAGAATATCTGCAAACGCAGATGGATTTGCTGGGCATCAGCATGCTCAGGTTCGAACTGCAATTTTTGCTTCGATAAGAAGTCTGTTTTTTAATAATAAATTGAATGTTTTAGCTTCGGCAAGACAAGAACAAATGAATGGAAAACTTTTAGCGTTTGCTCCGACATTTTCTTTCAAATACCTTATAAATAATAGGCTTCAAGTAAAAGGACAGGTTGCAAAAACATATAGAATTCCAACATTAAATGATTTGTATTGGATTCCGGGGGGAAATGAATCCTTAAAATCAGAATCGGGAATCTGCTCAGAAATTTCTGGAGTAATTGAATTTAAAAAAATGCAATTTATTTTCACTGGATTCTATAATGATATTCAGGATTGGATTCAATGGGTTCCCAGTAATGATTACTGGTCGCCATATAATATTGACAATGTAATAAGCAAAGGAGTTTCCACGCAGTTTAGGTGGAGTAAAAACATTCGCAAAATTCGATTATTTGCAAATATTCAAGTACAATATTGCGAAACTGAAAGAAACGAAATGCAATTGATTTACAGTCCCAATTTATCTGTAAACCAGATTATTGGTGTAGAATGGAAAGGCATTGATGCTTCATTTCAAACACATTACACTGGTAGCAGTTTTATTACAACTGATAATAGTTCTTCATTGCCAGGGTATTTTGTATCAAACATTCAACTTTCTAAAACTTTAAATCATAAAACATTTTCAGGGAATTTCTTTTTGAATATCAATAATATATTCAACACTTCTTACCAGGTAATTGCATGGCGCGCAATGCCATTACGCTGGTTTCAAACAGGATTGCGCATTACAATTTCAAAAAAAAAATAAACAATGAAACAAATTTTTACTTCTTTCTTTTTAGGTCTTAGTCTTATTGCAAGCACACAAAATGTTGCGAATTTCGAAGCTTTAACTTTAGCACCAGACACTTTTTGGAATGGTTCTGATTTAAGCGCCTCAGGCTTTGATAATGGAGGGCTTTATTTTCCTACAAACTATAATTCAGCAGCTAATTTTTGGGAAGGAGGCTTTGCCTACACCAATTTAAAAGATTCTACAACAGCTGGTTTTGGCAATTTGTATAGTTCTAGAGCTGCAAAAGGAGCAAACAATTCAGAGAAATATGCAGTTGCTTATGGTAACGGATATTTTAAAATAGCACAAAGTTTAGGTTTCTCAATTACAGATTTAAAGATGTATATTAGTAATGGAACATTTGCCTACAACAGTATGAAAGACGGAGATGTATTTGCAAAAAAGTTTGGAGGAGAAACGGGAAATGATTCAGATTTTTTTTATTTAACTTTTAGAGGTTTTTTAAATGGAATTCCATCAGGAAATGCAGTAGATTACTATTTGGCCGATTTCCGTTTTCAAAATAACACATTAGACTATATCCAAGCAGGTTGGGCAGAAGTAAATTTGGGTGCTTTAGGAAATGTAGATAGTGTGACTTATGAATTTGCTTCTTCGGATATAGGCCCATTTGGAATTAATACTCCAACTCAATTTTGTATTGATGATGTAAGTTATACTACATATATAAATAGCATAGATAAAGACTTAAAAAATCCCTACTTCAAAATATTTCCAAATCCTAGTGATGGAATTATACAAATTAAATTGCAAGAAGAAAATACCGGCATTATAAAAGTTTTAGATGCAACAGGTCGAGTTTTGGTTTCTCAAAAAAGCGCAGATTTAGTTACCTCTCTAAATATCAACAACTTGCCTAATGGTATTTACTTTATTAGACTTATAGAAAATTCTTCTATTTACACCAACAAACTTATCCTTTCAAAATAAATGTTGCGTTTTTCATTACTCTCAATTTTGCTTTTACTGTGGAATGCTGGCAGGGCTCAATTTGCTCCAGCGGCTGGCGAGCCCGGTTCTACTGCAATATGGAAAGACAGTACCATTTTTAAAGCATGGGCAACAGGAGCAGAAATAATTCGAGGACCATTGCAAGTTGGAGTAGATTCATTAGGAGTTGCCAATGCAGGCGAACCTGAATTAGCTACTGGCGCTGCTTTGAGCAATGGTTTGGTGAGTTTAGGTGATGGTGGACAAGCCATTCTTACCTTTCCGTTTTCCATAAAAAACGGCCCTGGTTATGACTTTGCCGTTTTTGAAAATAGTTTTGATGGTATTTTTCTAGAATTGGCCTTTGTTGAAGTAAGTTCAGATGGCGAAAATTATGTGCGTTTCCCTGCAACTTCGCTTTCAGACACCACATGGACAATTGGCCCATTTGACTATTTAGAAACAACTAAATTAAATAACCTTGCAGGAAAATATAAAGCAGGTTTCGGCACACCTTTCGACTTGGAAGAGCTGTCTGCAATTGCTGATTTAAACGTAAATGCAATAACGCATGTTCGTTTGGTAGACGTTATTGGAAGTAACCAAAATGAGTTTTGCTCACGCGATGCAGGAGGTAGAAAAGTGCTTGACCCTTGGCCTACTCCATTTCCTAGTTGCGGGTTCGATTTAGATGCTATTGGTGTGATTCACCATAACGACCCTGCCGCCACAACCGAAGTTAGTGAAGCAAAGTATCAGGTTTTTCCACAACCTGCTGATGGATTTCAGCAAGTAGTAATTCAAGAAGAAGTTGTGAGTTTTAAACTGATAAACATTGCAGGTAGTGAAGTGGCTGGAATAAACATGATGAAGAACCAGCAAGGTTTTCAAATAAATACCTCAACTTTGCAAAATGGAACATATTATATGTGCATTCAACTGAAAAATAACATAGCAATAATTCCATGCATTGTAGCACATTGATTCGTTTTTTAGTAATTTATCTTTTGATTTTTTCTTCTTGTAAAAAGGAAGAAAAGAAAACGAGTGAAATAACACCAATCGAAACGGGACATACAACATTAGTAATAAATGAAGGCACCTATAATTGGGGAAATGCTTCATTAAGTGCTATCTCAACTTTACATTCAAGTGTAGAAAACGATGTTTTTACAACATCCAATAATAGGCCTTTGGGTGATGTTTTTCAGTCAATTTTTCCATACAAAGAGGAGCTATGGTTGATTGTAAACAATTCTCAAAAAATTGAAAGAATTAATTGTAAGACTTTTGCTTCTTTGGGTGTGATTAATAATTTGCAATCTCCAAGATATGCCCTGCAAGTGGCTGAAAACAAAGTGTATGTAAGTGATTTACACGCCAATGCAATTCACATAATAAATCCTCAAAATGCCATTAAGATAGGAGAAATTTCTTGTACAGGATGGACAGAAGGAATGCTGCTTCACAACAATCTTGCATGGGTTTGCAATGTGCGCAAAAACAAGATTTATATTATAAATACTTCTAACGACCAAATTAAAGATTCTGTGCAAGTGGGCGATAGTCCAACCAGTATTGTAAAAGATAAAAACAACAATGTTTGGGTGTTGTGTGAGGGTAATCTTCCTCCAAACGAAACAGCAGGTAGTATCTGGAAAGTTAATGGGGAAACTAAAAGTGAAATAGCGCATTTTACAGTGCCCAATATTAATAATCATCCCAAAAGATTGCAGATAAATAAAACTGGTGATACTTTCTATTATCTTAATGCTGGTGTTTTTCAGGTAAATGTAGATGCGACTGAACTTCCTACTACACCAGTTATTTTAGAAAATGGACGTTTGTTTTATGGTTTGGGAATTCATCCATCAGACAATAGCATTTGGGTGAGCGATGCGAAGGACTTTGTTCAAAATGGAAAAGTATATCAGTATAATTCAACTGGTGTAGAACAAAAAAATTATTCAGTTGGGATTATACCTGCTGGTTTTTATTTTTACTGAGTTATGAAAAACGAAAAACCACTAGAAAACCCTTCTGCCAAAGCCTGGAGCCCACTTTATATTGGAGTTATCAGCTTCTTTTGTTTACTGTTGCCGGGATTTATTTTATTGGGAAAAAATTACAAAAAACTTGGTAGGCCAAATTTTGAGAAACCAACTTATGTAATTGGTTTTGCATTATTTGTTTTATTTATCGCCATTCTCTTGCTTGCTCCAGAGAATTTCGACACTGCAATTTCGATCGGTGTAATAATCATATCGATTATCATAGCAGCCATTCAATATCCATTATACAGAAGGTACTTAGATGAAAACGAAGAACACCAGGTTGAATCTTTGTTAAAGCCAGCCTTGTTATCGGTTTTGTTTACAATTACCTTCGCTATTAGTTTATTTGCTTATAAATGGTATGATTATCAGCAATTAGAAAAGATGTTGCAACAAGCTCAGAGTGAATACGAAACTGCAAACTACAGGGCATCATTAATAACACTTGAACAAATTAGAAATAAGTATCCTGAAGCCAGGTTAGGTTACATTAATGCTTCCATCACTTATGAAGCTCTTGGCAAAAAAGACAGCGCTTTGCTTTTTGTAAATAAATGGTTAGAAATTTCTCCCAACGATGGTGAAGCAAAAGAGCTGATGTATAAGATTAACTACAATTCAAGCGAAGGCAGTGAATAATGCTGAATAAAGGCGACACTATTTTTCAAATCGTAGTGTAAAATCCGGTCGTTTTCTACGAAACTTACCTTATGTCTGTAGTCATTTACCAACTGTTGAATTTGAGGTGATGTTGCTGCGTTTTTTCTGAATTGAAGTGCTTGGGTCGCAGTAAAAAGTTCTATTGCAAGAAGCTTTTCTAAATTTTCAAAAACTCTGTAGGCTTTTGTTGCTGCATTTGCCCCCATACTCACATGATCTTCTTGCCCGGCAGATGAATCAATGGTATCAATAGAAGCAGGTGTACAAAGCTGTTTATTTTGACTTACAATTGAAGCGGCTGTGTATTGAGGAATCATCAATCCTGAATTTAAACCAGGATTTGCAACCAAAAATGGAGGTAAATCTCGTTTTCCGGAAATTAATTGATACACCCTTCTTTCAGAAATGCTGCCCAACTCATGCATGGCAATGCTTAAATAATCTAAGGCCATCGCCAATGGTTGACCATGAAAGTTCCCTCCAGAAAGTATGAGGTCTTCATCAGGAAAAATTGTTGGATTATCAGTAACGGCATTTATTTCATTGGTAAATACTTGTTTCACATGTTGCAAAACATCCCAAGATGCACCGATAACTTGGGGAATACAGCGGAATGAGTATGGATCTTGTACCGCATTTTTAGGCTGATTAATGAGTTCACTTCCTTTGAGCCATTTTCTTATTTGTGCAGCAATTTCCTGTTGACCTTTATGATGTCGAATAGTATGAAGACTAGGATGAAATGGGTCTATACGTGCATCAAAAGCTTCAATGCTAATGGCAGCAATTGCAACTGACCATTCAATAATCCTTTCAAACTTAGTTATTAGAAATGCTCCATAAGCTGCCATAAACTGAGTGCCATTGAGCAATGCAAGGCCTTCTTTCGATTGCAGCTTCAATGGTTCCCAATTCATTTTTTTGTTAAGTTCTGCCGTGCTTAGTTTAACTCCTTGAACAATCATTTCACCTTCACCTATTAACGGTAGCGATAAATGTGCTAATGGGGCTAAATCTCCAGAAGCTCCAAGTGAACCTTGCTGATAAATAACTGGAAGGAAATCTCCATTAAAGTAATCTACCAATCTTTGCACTGTTGAAAGTTGCACACCTGATAAACCGTAAGAAAGTGATTGAATTTTAAGGAGCAACATCCATTTAACTACATCATCAGGAACAGTTTCACCTAAACCACACGCATGAGAGCGAACCAAATTTTCTTGTAATTGAACTAGAAATTCATCTTCAATTTTAACGTTGCATAAAGCGCCAAAACCCGTATTGATTCCGTAAACTGGTTCTGTAGAACGATTCAATTTATCTTCTAAAAACTTCCTACCGGCAACTATTTTTTGGCTGACTTCAGGGGAAAGATGAATTGAACTTTTTGTTTGTATGGTTTTAGCAAACTCATGAATAGAATGAAATTCGGGCGTAATTGGTGTACCCAGCATTTTGGCGGTGATTTAAATTTGGAGCCGCAAATTGCATAAAATAAATGAAGTGTTAATTAATAAGCATTAACGAAAAATAGAAATTTTCTCACAAGTTAACTGCTCGTTTCCGGAAAGTTGGAGAAAATAATATCCATTAGCAATTGAAGTCGGAACTTGAAAAGATACGATATTTAAACCTTCTGGAACTTTAATGGCACCAAGAGAATGAACAAATCTTCCTGATATATCAAACAAAGAAACTGTAATTAACTCTTGCTTTTTCGCTCTTGTTGAAAGGGTGAACACATCAGAAACAGGGTTGGGAAAAATTACGTAAAGTTGCTGCTCCTGTTTTACAGGAATTGCATTTGGATTGTCTGTGAAACTTCCATTTGGAAATGTAATCCAGTCTAACCAAACTGCGTCTTCGCCAGCAGAAACCATGTCGTCTTTTTCAAATGTCCATTTAAGTGTATGAACTCCAGCTGATATAAAAAACTTCTCTTTCAGCCAATCTGAAGTGCCTGACCATTCAGCTAATAATGCATTGTCTAAATAAAAACGTAAAAAATCATACCCGTCTTCACAAGATACTTTACTTACAAAACTCAAAGAGTCATCTTCCAAAACTGTATAATTTATAACCAATTCCGAAACTTCACTGTCACTGATATTTCCAGAAACAAAACTGTTATCGCCTTGAAATTTGTTAACTGCATCAATTTCCCAAGGAATACTGCTTTGATTCACCCAAGGAAAATGAGTAAAATTAGCTGTTTCCGCATCTTCTACAATTAATCCTATTTTTTCAATAGTGGACAAATTTGCTGCGTAAAAACCAAATTCATTTAGGAAATTAAATTCAACGCTACTTCCAACTGGAGCATTAGAATTAACTTGAAAAGAAAAGCTATTAGCATTTTCAGCATTTACATCTAAATCTAGCAGATTCTGAGAATTGGTTAATGGTGCGATAAAAGAAGTTGCCGTTATAACACCATTTCCATTTAAAGCTTTACTGTGCCCAATATTCTTGTAATTAACTGTAATTGTTGCATTTTCTCCAACATCTAGTCTATTATTGTTGTTTCCTGTTGCGTCTGAAATCTTATAACCAGCAATGATGATTTTGGGAGCTTGGATAATAACTGAAACCACATTATTCCATTGGTTTCCATTATTATCAGTAACCAACACATCAAAATTTACAACAGTTTGGTCCTCAATGGCATCACTCACCACAAATTGAATACAAGAAGCAATATCAAAACTTTCTCCAGGGGCAATTGAAGAAATTTGGCAGGTGCTAGATATCAGAGCAATTCCTTGAGAAGTAGTAGAAACCGTTGCTAGCATTTCTCCAGTAGCAGTTTCTCCTTGATTAATTAAGACTAAGCCAAGATTTACGGTTTCGCTGTAGTCTGCCAATTGATTTTGATTTCCCAAAGGATCGTTAATTGGAGCAGAATTTACCACCACAAAAGCCTCAGTAGGTTGATTAATTGCCACTTTTCCTTGATAAGGAATTCGGTTAAATGCAGTTACAGTAACCGTTAAAGAGTCGAGGCTATTAATAGCTTCAAAGTCCACAATGGCGGCACTTCCGGCAACATTCGATTTTCCAAGAAGTATCCCATTTTGTGAAATAGCCACCAATGCATTTTCAACATTCACATTTACTGGAAAAACTGTAGTTCCAAGATTCGTAGAAGTTGCATGATTTACTTGCATGGCTAATGGTTGAGCTGTTCTCACCATCATTGTTGGATCTCCGAAAATATGCCAGGTATCGGTCATTTCATCTCCAGCAGCTCCGTATTCGTCATTCATTTTTAAGCATCCGCTTATGCTAATTCCTCCAAAAGTACGTGAGTTAACCCCAGAAATACTTTCAGATAAAATATCAACCATTTCATCTTGAGCAGCCATTGGAGGATCCCAACTTTGGTTGATAGAAGACATAAATGCTCCCACTGCACCAGTCAAACTGCCATTATTGTTAGCACGCAACCAGGCTTCTCCAAAACAGGTTCCATTATCAAATTCTCCATTAACACAGGCTACAGACCAAATAAATGGCAACTTGTCAGTATTTGCTAACTGGTTTACATCTGAATTGTTAAAACCAGAAGAGCCCCAAGATCCGCTTGAACCATGTCCGCAATAAGATATAACGCCAACTCCAGTATTTAAAGCAGGAAAAACAGTGTTGGCAGTTGGGTCACCATCTTCATCTTCATCTCCCTGAGAACCATCATAAAATTCGAATTTATCGATATAAGTATAAGTAAGTAGCTTATCTTGAATAATTCTAACATGTTCCCAATCCATTTCATCGTCATCTCCGGGTCCTTCATTTGATGCAAGACCCATTGTTTTTTCATAAAATGATGAAATGATAGGACTTTTTTCATATTGAATAAATTTTTGAACCTGTGTTGAAACGTGCGTTTCGGTTTCGGCTGAGATTCTTCCTACAATAACTTCTGGATAAGAATCATTTCCAGAAATATAACCATAAGAAGGATCCGATTTTCCTCCAGAAAGTGTAGGAGAGGCAATTTGAGCATTATCTCCAACCAAGATTACATAGGCAAGCGTATGAGTTTGGTAATAATCAGTGATATAATTTTTAATGCTGTTGCTGTTATTTCCAATATTAGCAATATTTACCATTGTAGTTTTTATTCCTTTTTCATTCTTCCATTTTACAAAAGGAAGTATTGCATTCATAAATGGCCCATGCGCAATAATTAATAACTCACCATCTTCTTCTAAAGCTGTGTAGCGGGAACTTGAATAATTCAAAAATTGTCTTGCATACATTTGTCCCGCCGCATTCGTAATTGAAGTAGGTTTTATTCTATTGAAAGCATTTACAGGGGCCAAAGAATTTTGCTTTACCCTAACAGAAATTTGGGTATGAACTCTTAAAACACGGGTTACAGGATTGTATTGAAAAGGGTAAAGAACCAATGTTGCTGCACGAAAATCTGATAAAATATAAGGATTTCTTAAAGTTGCAATTCGTGAAGGAAAAAACTCATTTTGCTGATAAATTGCACCTTTTATCCTATTGTTATCGTTGGGCAACATTGCACGGCTAATATTACCAAGCGAAGGTGCTATAAAAACATTCTCATAATCAGTATATTCGTCTGAAATGATTTCTACTTCCATGCTCGCTAAATCTGGAATGATTAAAGATTTAGAAAACTTAGGTAAGTCCGGAGCTCCTGCTCTTAGAATAGGTGTTGCAGAATTAGCAATTAAAACTTTTTCCTCACCCATTGGAGTATTAACAGTTTTTAATGTGAAGTCATTTACACTCGCTAAAACGCTGCTGGAAGAATAGTCTGCGGCGGAATGTATAATTGAAATTTCGTTTTGCTGCGCAGATAAAATTCCGCTGAACATTAAAACTAATAATGCAACTTTCAGATATTCAGTTTTCATAGTAAATTTTCATTAGCTAAAATAGGGTTTAATGATGAGAAATCAAGCATCATAAAGTATAGTTCGAAAATGTATTTTACTTTATTTGGAATGAAAAAATATAGATTTTTAAAATTTTACAGCTCTTCACAAAATTACATTTCATGCTAAAATATTAGCTAAATCAAAAAGAAGTTGAAAAAATTACATTGATTAAAAAGAAAACTATTTATGATTTTGTAGAGAAATCAAGGTAATTATTAATAACAAACTTTCGTAAAACTGTAAAATCTTGCATGCATTAGTTTAAAGTTAAAACTTAAAAAATTGATTTGTAATACGCGTGTAGTTTTGATACAATAATAAAAATACCAAAAATCACCTAAATTCAAATTACATGAAATCCTTACTTTACACATTTATTCTGTTACTCTCTGGAAGTTATTTTCAGGAATTATCAGCTGCAACCAAAACCTGGACAGGTTCGGTAAGTAATAGTTGGAACGAATCAAACAACTGGCAACCATCGGGAGTTCCCACTGCTAATGATGACGTCATTTTTAACGGTGAAGTGAGCAGCATAAATTGTCAGTTAAGTACCAACAAATCAGCAAAATCTATTACTTTAGAATCCAATTATACAGGAACATTGTTTGGTGCCGATAATCCTAACAGAATTCTTACAGTTATTGAAGGAGTCAATTTAAATGGCGGAACCATGAATTTGAATCGTTCCCGTTTAAAAGTTTCGGGTGATTTTATTGTAAACGGAGGAACGTTCATAAAAGGTATAACTGGAATATTATCATTAAATAATTATTCTCAAAATGGAGGTCTTACTCAAATAGGAAATGCGTCAACTTTAATTTCTGGAGATTTTAACATCACCAATGGAAGTATTACAATAGGAACGAGTAATTTTTCTGTTAACGGAAATTATACCCAAACAGGAGGAACTTTCTCCAAATCAGGAGGTTTTTTATATTTATCTACGTCCAATACTGTTGCAATTAGCGCGGGTAGTTTTAATTGTAACAATACTGCTGCAAGCTTTGGAATTTTTAATCAAACTGGTGGAATCTTTGATGGTGGAATAAATTCAATTTATTTTACAAATAACGCTAGTCTCCAAAACGGAACATTTACTAAGAACTCCGGCTTCTTATACAATAACAACAATACACTCAGCCTTACAAATGCAACATTTACATTAACCTCTGCTGTAGTTAACTTAAAATCTTTTATTGCTTCAGGTTCAACAATGCAATTAGGAAGCGGAGCTATGTTTGTAGAAACAAATACAACTTTCAACAATTCTACTATTAACAAATCTAGTGGTGATGCGAGGTATTCGGTTGGAAACATTTTTCAATTAATCAATTCCACTTTTACACATGGTAATGGATTATTGAATATTGGTGTTTTAAACACTATGCAATCTGATTTAATTATTGGAAATGGCACTTTTAATGCTGCCTCTGGATTCTATTTAAGCGATTCCAGTTCATTGATAAAAAGTGGTGGATTTGTAAACCTAGCAACTGAAGGTGGCGCTATTATACAAAATTCGGCAGTTAATTTTTCAACTTGTGCAAGCACAACTTCTGGAAATTTAACTGTTGACGGTGGTCAAATTCAATTTGGTGCTTGTCCATTATTTTTAAACGGAACATTAGAATTAAATAATGATGCGATATTCAATGCCCCAAGTAGCTTCCTAGAATTAAAAGGAAATTTTAGAAATATTTCTGGAACATTTAATCACCAGTTAGGAATCATTCGTTTTGTTGGTAGTAGCACAGTACCCTATTCCATTCTTGGTTTTCCAACTTTTTATAAATTAGAGATTCAAAACCTGAGTGGGATTGACAATAAAAAGATTGAGATTTTCGGAAATATTCTTGTTGAAAATATCTTAACTTTTAACAATGGCTCTTCAGCGAGTCGTGCAATACTTATTGAAAATGGTTTTGCGCAATTGGGAAACAACTTTAATGTATCCAATTACAGAACTACTGAGATGGTTTCAGGCTCAGGATTTCTTAGATTTATTGGTGGTTCGAGCCAAACTATAGTTGGATTACCTGCTTCAGAATCTATTTGCGTTCTTCCAAAAATAGAGGTAGATAAAAACGGAGGTGTATTCACCATGAATGGGATTTACAATTTTGGAAATGGATTCAATGTTTTCGATTCTAATGTTGATATTTCAGATAATTCTATTATATGTCTTTTAGGTGGAGAATTTAATTTTGGTGCTTTATTATTTCCAACTGTAAAAGTTCTAGGAACTGCTGATTTAAGAAGCAATCTTCTTGTGCTAAACAATTTTGAGATTACTCCAAGTGGATTGCTCAACAATTTAGATAATCTTGTTAATGTTTCAGGGAACTTTCTAAATGAAGGTTCTTTTTTGAATTACAATGGTACATTTAACGCAAGTGGAAGTTTTGTTAATAAAGGTGCATTTAGTGCTAATCTTGGCTCTGTTAATGCTTTGCAAGGTATTCAGCAAGAATCAGGAATCTTTGCTTGTAATCAAGGACAGGTTAATATTATAGGAACCTTGTTAATTTCTGGAGGAACATTTAGCGCAAACAGCGGTATTGTCGCAATTAACGGAAGTATCTCACAAACAGGTGGAACATTAAATGGGAATTTAGGAATAGGAAACATTTCGATTACGCAAGACTATATTCAAAATGAAGGTTTGTTTGATGCACAAAGCGGGACTTTAAACATTGGAAGAACACTTACAATAAACGGATTATTTTTCAGAAATGAAGGAACAATCAACTTTAACGGTATTGGCCCTCAAATAATTCCTGCCCTATTTTATAACAAACTAAATATTGCTGGAACAGGACGATTAATAACTATGCAAAGCGGGACAATTAGAATTGGTGCTGAAATAGATGGATTTACTCCAAATACAACAAATTCTTATGTTACTACTAACAATACAATAAATTTTGCAAGAAGTGGAAATCAGCAAGTGCCTGGTTTTGCTTATAACAACTTAATAGTTTCGCGTTCGGGCCAAAAAACAATGTTAGGAAATGCGAGTGTAAAGAAAACCCTATCTGTAAGCAACACTGCAATTCTAGACGCAGACGGTGCAAATAACAACAGAGTATTTACACTGCTATCTAATCAAGCTCAAACGGCTTCTATTGCGCCTATCTTGCAAGGAGGAAGCATTATAGGAAATGTTACAGCACAGCGCTGGACAAGAGGAGGCATTCGTTCAAACAGATTCTTAGGTTCTCCAGTAGATACAACAAATGGTATTACTTTCCGTCAGGTAAGAGATAATGTTTTGTGTTTTAGCGCTGGAGGTATTGGTTTTGATGCTCCGACAGTTTTTACTAACAATCTAAATACTTATGAAGAAAACAGGCCGAATGGAACCGAATGGATGAGACCTTCTAATATTTCTAATGTAATTCCTAAAGGAAAAGGGATTGTATTATTTCATTTAGGAGACCGAAACCAAGCTCCAATTCAAAATGGAACTGTACCTAATGCTGTAGTAATTGATTTTAAAGGAGTTCCGAATCAAGGCAATATAAGTCTACCAATTATATGTACTGATGGATGTTCTGAAATAGATAATGGCAATGGTTGGGCGTTGTTAGCAAATCCTTATGCATCTCCAATAGATTGGGACTCTCCCGAGTGGATTAGAAGTGGTGTTTCAAGTACTATTTTCATTTGGAACCCACGTATTAATCAATATGCATCATATACTTCAGGAAACCCAGGAATAGCTACTAATGGTGGTTCTCGCTACATCGGTCCTGGACAGTCGTTTTTCTTAAGATCTACAAGCAATTCACCTATTCTCACAACAACTGAAGGAATTAAGGCAACTCAATTTCCTGATACACTTTTATTTAAAATAGAAGCTCCAAAACAACAATTGCGATTATTGGTTGAGAATACTGAGTTAGAAATTCAGGACGAAACAGTAATTGGTTTTGATGAAGCAGCCAAAGAAGAATACGAAGAAGGTAAAGATGTATATAAAGTTGATTTCCCAGGTGTTGAATTGAAAATTGCAGCAATAAATCTTTCAGGCGATAATTTAAGTGTGCATAATTTCAATGCAACAGGGATTTCCAAAATAGGAAAAAGAATTCCAATTTCATTAAAAGGAGAAAACGGTACTTACGCTATTTCTGCAAATCAATTAGAATCTTTCACGTCTGAATATACTTTCTATTTGGAAGATGCTTTTACCAATAAAATTCACAAACTAATGAGTGATAATAAAATTGAAATAGAATTATCAGAAAATGAAAACTCCAAAGGGAATTCACGTTTCAGCTTACTTATCAATAGAAATAATTTAAACACATCAGGACTACAGCAAGCACGTGTTTATCCAAATCCAGGAAATGGAAGTAACTTCAAAGTGGTTTTAGATGCTGAAGACCAAGGTAACTTAACAATTACTGACTTGTTTGGGAATGTGGTTCATTCACAAACTGTGACTTCAAAACAAGCTTCAGTTCAATTACAATCGCTTTCTCATCTTGCGAAAGGCATGTATGCTGTAATCTGGCAAGGTCAAAAATCAATGTTTAACGAGCGATTAACAATTCAATAATCTTCATAAATTTCTTAATAGAAGAGCCTTTTCTGAATTGAGAAGGCTCTTTTTTGATTTTTAAAGGATGATAACTTTCAGTTTTTTTATCAATGAGCTTCCGAAATGCGGTCACTGAGCACTGAGCTTGCCGAAGTGTCGAAGTGAGCTTGCCGAAGTGAGCTTGCCGAAGTGTCGAAGTGCGGTCACTGTGGTCACTGAGCTTGTCGAAGTGAGCTTGCCGAAGTGTCGAAATGCGGTCACTTAGGCTTTGAATAATAACTTTATTGCTCAACAAATGCTATATCAAGTCAACTTTATATATTTGCGACTTACTAAAATTTAAAAATCATGGGCTTTATTAAAGAATTTAAGGACTTCGCGATGCGAGGTAACGTTGTTGACCTTGCAATTGGGGTAATTATTGGTGGTGCATTTGGTAAAATTGTATCTTCATTAATCGATGATGTAATAACACCATTATTTTTAAAACCTGCCTTAGAGGCGGCACATTTAACCAAGATTGAAGACCTCACATTAATGGGCTCCATTAAATATGGCAATTTCCTTTCTGCTACTATCAATTTTATTATAGTTGCCTTTGTTCTTTTTATGATAATTAAAGGAATGAATGCTGCAAAAAAGAAGGAAGTTGAAGCGCCAGCAGCTGCTCCTGAACCAACAAAAGAAGAAAAATTGTTAGGTGAAATTCGTGATATTCTAAAACAACAGAAATAAAATATGGTAAGAATCATTACTACATTAGTAGCAATAGTATTGCTGCAAAACTCTGCTTTGGGTCAAATCAATATAAAAGAAGACACAACTGTGAATGGTTGGAAAAAAGGTGGCTTTTTTGCAATGAATATCAACCAGGTTGCTCTGATAAACTGGGCTGCTGGTGGTGAAAGTGCTCTTTCTTCAACAGCATTGTTAAATCTTTTTGCGAAATACAGAAAAAACGATACCTACTTTGAAACAATTTTAGATGCTGGTTTCGGTTTTATAACTACTAAATCTCAATCGCTTCGAAAAAACGAAGATAAAATTGAACTCAACATTAACGCTGGAAAGAAAGCGAAGGGAAAATTCTACTATGCTAGTATGCTCAATTTCAGAACTCAATTTGCTCCTGGTTTTAATTTCCCCAACGACACTACTGTTATTTCCCGCTTTTTAGCACCTGGGTTTCTATCTCTTGCCGCTGGTTTAAATTACAAACCAAACGATTGGTTTTCGGCATTTATCTCTCCTGCAACAGGTCGTGCCACATTTGTTTTCGACCAAACCCTCGCCAATGCTGGTCAGTTTGGTGTAGAAAAAGCAATATTAGACTCGATAGGAAATGTAGTTACTGAAGGAAAAAGTGTACGTTGGGAGTTTGGTGCTTATGTTCGTGCCCGTTTACAAAAAGACATTGCAAAAAATATTACGGTTGTTTCTAATTTACAATTGTTTAATAATTATTCTGACCCAATAAAAGAACAACGTGCCAATATTGATGTAAACTGGGAAAACCTTATTTTAATCAAAGCAAACAAGTGGCTAACAACCAGTATTTTTACCAACTTAATTTACGACCACGATGTACAAGTGCCAGTAAAACGGACTGTAGATGGTGCTGAAGTAAATAGCACTGGACCTAGAACTCAATTTAAAGAAGTGCTAGGAATCGGACTTTCATTTAAATTTTGATAAATAAATGAAACCTTCTCTTCCTCAGGGAACACGCGATTTTTCACCAATTGAAACTACTCGTAGAAACTATATTTTCGATACCATAAAGGCTGTTTTTAAAACTTTTGGCTATCAAAGTATTGAAACTCCTGCCATGGAAAATCTCAGTACGTTAACCGGAAAATATGGAGAAGAAGGAGATAGACTTATTTTTAAAATTCTTAACTCAGGCGATTTTACTAAGAAAATTAGAGAAGAAAATACTGATTTATCGCAGCTCAACAAAGTACTTCCTCTTTTAAGCGAAAAAGCATTGCGATATGACTTAACGGTTCCATTTGCAAGATATGTTGCGATGAATCGCGATAAAATTACTTTTCCCTTTAAACGCTTTCAAATACAACCTGTTTGGAGAGCAGACAGGCCGCAGAAAGGTCGTTACAGGGAATTTTGGCAATGCGATGCCGATGTTGTTGGTAGTAATGCAATGATTAACGAAGCAGAATTAATTCAAATTTACGACAGGGTATTTGCTGCTTTTCAGCTTCCTGTGGTTATCTTGATTAATAATAGAAAAATACTTAGTGGACTAGCTGAAGTTGCAGGTGCTCCAGACTTTCTAATAGACATCACCGTTGCGCTAGATAAGTTGGATAAAATTGGCATAGATAAAGTAAATGCTGAAATGCTAGAAAAAGGCATTCCTCAAAATGCTGTTGAAGCCATTCAACCTTTAATGGCATTTAAAGGAAATACCTTAGAGAAACTCAATTTCCTAAAAAATTTCTTAGGACAATCAACTGAAGCACTGCAAGGTATTGCCGAAACGGAAGCTGTATTAGCTTACTTTAATGGTGAAAATGGTTTCGAATTAAAAGAATCAGAAATTCAACTCGACTTAACTTTGGCAAGAGGGCTCAATTATTATACAGGAACTATCTTGGAAGTAAAAGCCAAAGAAATTGAATTTGGAAGTATTGGCGGTGGAGGAAGATATGATAACTTAACAGGTATTTTTGGACTACCCAATGTACCTGGAGTCGGAATTTCTTTTGGAGCAGATAGAATATATGATGTGCTACTTTCCCAAAACTTATTTCCAGAAAACTCAAACGAAGGAACTGAAATTCTTTTTGCAAACTTTAGTAAAGCTGAAGAACGCGCGGCTTTGCCATTATTAGATACTCTCAGAAAAGCTGGTGTTGCTGCGGAGATTTTCCATGAATCTAATAAACTCAAGAAGCAATTCGAATATGCAGATAAAAAGGGAATCACTTTTCTAATGATTTACGGGGAACAAGAAATTGCCCAACAAACAGTCACTGTAAAAAACCTTAAAACTGGTGTGCAAGTCAGTGTTCCAAAAGATAAATTACTTTCATATAAAAGTTATTTCTAACATAGAAGGCAATCCGCTTTCTGAAACCATTTGTGTAAATAAACCGTTTCGAAGTGAAGTGAAAATTTCACAAAGTAAACATGCCACAAATGAAAAAACTACTACCTTGTTTTATAGTATTAATCGGTCTGCTTTTTAACCTTCAACTTAAAGGTTTCGCTAGCAGTTATTCAGAAACGTTTAGTACTCATAATAAACCCTCAACTGCTGCCAGTCCTTTATTTAGCAACCAACAGCAAGTAGACAACCTGTTGCGTATTCAATTAGTTGGAGGAACTGGGGCCGACGAATTTGTTGTTTATTTTGACTCAACAGCCCAAAATGGATACAATCCTCAATTCGATGCTGTTAAATACATGGCAGATGCGGCAGGCGTTCCCAATATTTATACTTACGCTGACTCTTTTAAAGTAAGCATCAATGTTATGGAGTCAATAGGCCAAGGAATAAATGTTCCAGTTGGCTTAAGGGCAAAAATTGCAGGGAATTATCTAATTAATGTGATAGACCTTACATCTTTTGCTCCTACAGTTGGAATTTATTTAGAAGATATGGTAACAGGAGCGAGGGTAAACCTGAGAACAACAAATCAAATTGCTGTAAATTTAGCCGTAGGTGAGTTTAACCAGAGGTTTAAATTACACATTTACCCAGGACTAAACATAGAAATAAACAATGAAACTTGCTTACAATCTGATGGGCGAATAGCTGTGATAAATTCCTCAGTATTAACCTGGAATAGTAGTTTATCAAATATCTATGGAGCAGTATTATCCAGTTCCTCACTTCCAATTACAATTTTTAATAATCTAGAAGACGGCACTTATAAGTTAAGAATGTTGAATGATGAAGGTTATTTCGTTGAAGAAATGGTTAACATAGCTGAAGCAGCTGCTGTTTATGGAAGCATTTTACCTATGAGCAGTGCTTCATATTACACAACAGACGTAATAGAGGCGGCGGCAGATCAACCAGATGCAAACAATCAATATTCATGGTACTTGAATGACTTATTAGCAGGAACGGGTCCAGCTATTTCTTTAAACATTACTTCTCCAGGTATTTACACGCTTAAATTACGCATCAATGCTACAAATTGCGAGTTTGAGACATCTACTTCTTTTAATGTTATGCAATCGGCTACTGTTGGTATTGAGACAAACGAAAGTGCTTCAGGATTTATCATTTATCCTAATCCCGCAAGAGATGTGTTAAATATTCAAATAAACCGTAAAATAGGATTTACGATGCTTACTGTTTATGATGCTTCTGGAAGAATGGTACACCATGAAAAACTAAGCAACGCCCAAGGCCAACAAGCTGTTCAGTTGCCCCTGAATGATTTAAATCCTGGTATTTATCAAGTTATTTTAGAAGGAAATAATAGCAGAAGTACTGCAAAATTTACCAAACAGAGGTAAAATATCGGTTGTTGCAAAGAGCCCACGGAGTTTTGTTTACACTGCGGTCACTGAGCTTGTCGAAGTGCGGTCACTGCGGTCATTGAGCTTGCCGAAGTGAGCTTGTCGAAGCGCGGTCACTGAGCTTGTCGAAGTGAGCTTGTCGAAGTGAGCTTGTCGAAGTGAGCTATTTTCTATGTAACACCTACAAAAAAAAGGGAAGCCAAATTGACTTCCCTTCTCAATAACTATATTGCAAATATTATTCGGCCAAAACCACCACTTTGTTATTCAGCACTTCCACTACCCCACCATTTATTTCGAAATTGTGTTTTGCAGATAGCTTGTCTGTAACCTGAACGGTACCTTTTTTAAGTGCTGATATGAGAGGAGCATGTTTGTCTAATATCCCAAATCCTCCATCAATGCCTGGCAATGAGATGTATTGTACCTCATCTTCAAACAACTTTTTATCTGGAGTAATAATTTCTAAATGCATATTCAGCGGTATTAATTAGACTCTGCTAATAATTTTTTTCCTTTTTCAATTGCTTCTTCAATCGTTCCAACTAGGTTGAAAGCTGCTTCAGGATATTGATCTACTTCTCCATCCATAATCATATTGAAACCTTTGATAGTATCTTCAATTTGAACAAAACGACCTTCTAATCCAGTAAACTGAGTTGCAACGAAGAATGGTTGAGACAAGAAACGTTGTACTCGACGCGCGCGTGTTACTACCAATTTATCATCTTCACTTAACTCATCCATACCTAAAATGGCAATGATATCTTGCAATTCTTTGTAACGCTGTAAAGTTTCTTTTACACGTTGCGCAGTATCGTAATGCAAATCACCAACTACATCACGAGAAAGAATACGTGATGTAGAATCTAAAGGATCCACAGCTGGATAAATACCTAACTCAGAAATCTTACGACTCAAAACTGTAGTAGCATCTAAGTGGGCAAACGTTGTTGCTGGTGCAGGGTCAGTTAAATCATCTGCAGGCACGTAAACCGCTTGTACAGAAGTAATTGAACCTCTTTTGGTAGAAGTAATACGCTCTTGCATTAAACCCATCTCTGTAGCTAACGTTGGTTGGTAACCTACCGCAGAAGGCATACGACCTAAGAGTGCAGATACTTCGGAACCTGCTTGTGTAAATCTGAAAATGTTATCGATAAAGAAAAGAATATCACGACCACCAGATTTCTCATCACCATCGCGGAAGTACTCTGCCATTGTTAAACCGGAAAGGGCAACACGAGCGCGCGCTCCAGGAGGTTCATTCATTTGTCCGAAAACCAAAGTTGCTTTTGATTCTTCTAAAGCTTTTTTATCCACTTTAGATAAATCCCAACCACCTTCTTCCATAGAATGCTTAAACTCTTTTCCGTAGTTAATTACGTCCGATTCAATAAACTCACGCAAAAGGTCATTTCCCTCACGTGTGCGCTCACCAACACCAGCAAAAACAGATAAACCAGCATACGCTTTCGCAATGTTGTTTACCAATTCCATAATCAATACTGTTTTACCCACACCAGCACCACCGAACAAACCAATTTTACCACCTTTTGAATAAGGCTCCAATAAATCGATTACTTTAATACCAGTAAATAATATTTCTTTAGATGTAGAAAGATCTTCGAAACGCGGCGGATCGCGGTGAATTGAATATCCTCCAGCATTACTCACTTGACCAATACCATCAATTGCTTCACCTACCACATTAAATAAACGACCTTTCACTTGGTCGCCAATTGGCATTGTAATAGGTTTTCCTGTTGCTACAACTGGCATTCCACGACGTAAACCGTCTGAAGAGTCCATCGAGATTGCACGAATGGTATCATCTCCGATGTGCTGTTGACACTCAAGAATTACAATTTGACCATTTTCGCGTGTTACCTCAAGGGCATCAAGAATATTTGGAAGTTTGTTGTTTTCGGCGTCGAAACGAATGTCGATCACTGGGCCGATTACTTGTACAATTTTGCCGATACTTTGGGCCATATTTCTTTGTTTAAAAGTTGAAGGGACTTAGTCCCTGAAATCGAGCGCGAAATTAAGAGAAATTTCTGTCCGAAAATGAGGTTTGTTAAATAAAAATAATTATTTCACACGATTCATCTCGTCTTCCGCGCCAGTCTTGCGATTGCGCGTTCCTTTTACTTGTTCATTTCCGAACCTGTAAGTGAAGTTAAACCGAAGTTGATGACTCTCCCAAGTGCCACTTGCATCCATATACAAACCAGAAAAGTTACTAATTCCTCTCCAGCGCATCGACCTAAAAATATCAGAAACACTTATATTTAAAGAACCACGGCTTTTCAAAATCTTTAACTTCATACCAGCATCCATTCCCCATATTTCTTTATTTCTAAAAGTAGCTCCCCAAATACTTGGAGAATTATAGAAACCAGAAAGTTCAAAACTCAACTTTTTTGTCATCAAATAAGATTGCTGCGCATATAAATTCCACGAAAACCTTTGTAAAACAAAATCACGTCCACCACCAAAAGTTCCTTTATTGGTTGCATGTACAGCAACAAAAGAAACAAATCCTCCCCATTTATTGGTTATTTGAAAAGGAAGGCTCGAATTCAAATTATATAAATTGCGTGTTCCCACATTTTTAGTAATTAAAAAACTCTTATTGCCTTGCGTTGTATCTGTAACTTGAGTGAAAAAATTATTGGTGTAACTATAACTTATGCTTGTGTTAAACTTGTAAGCATAGGTGTGCGTGAGTTGAACATTGGTAGTGTATTGCGGCCTTAAAAAAGCGTTCCCTTTAAAATAAGATAATTCATCTAACTGGCTTTCAAATGGATTCAAATCAGCATAGCTTGGGCGGTCTATTCTTCTTCCCATGCTTAAGCCAAGGCTGTTTTTTTGATTTAGTTTAAAGGATATTCCAGCTGTTGGAAACAGGTTATTGTATTTCCTTTTGACATTTCTATCTACCTGAGAAAACACGCTATTCAATTTACCAATAGTTTGCGTGTATTCGTTACGCAATCCAATTTGAACGTCCCATTTTTTAAATTTCCGAACATACTGCGCATAAACTGCTGCAATGGTTTCAGTAAGGTCAAACTGATTGCTCCTATATAAATTCAAAGTATCTACTCCATTTATGACATTATAAAAATCGAAACGATTCTTTGTTACTACATGAGAGACTTTATAACCTGTATTTATTGTTCCTTTAAATAATGGCAATGAAAAATCAGTTTTTATGCTGGCAATATCAATGCGCAAAGGAGTTTTCATTCTATAATTATTTTCACTCAAAACAGTAACTTGATTATTAGAAAAATAGGTATTGGGCAAATAATTATAAGAAACATTGTCAAAGAAACCATAATCAATGTCTGTTGTAGCCGAACGGTTTAAAGTATCTTTCAATGCCCAGTTCAGGTTAAAATTTTGATTTTGTTTATGGCTTTCGCTGATGTTTTGAGCATACAAATATTTAAGAGGTTCAGTTGCATCTCGTTGCTTTATCGGAGTTAAGCTTTCGGTGCGGTTTATTCCATCATTGATGGTCAAATTGTACAAAATACCGAGGGTGTTTTTTTGATTCAAATACCAATCTGCTCCTGCTTTTGCGGAATGAGTTCCACTAGTTGAGCGGTTTGTATTTTTTTGGTCAAAAATACTATCAGATTGTTCTCTGTAGAAATGGTTATTACTTACAGTTTTTGCTCTGTTCCAGTTATAAGTGCTAAAAATGTTTACTTTCTTGTTTCTGTAATTTCCGCTAATGCTTTGGTTCCACTTAGGGTAAACACCAAAGTTTGCTCCCGCAGCATAGTTACCATTTAGCCCAATAGAAAGGTCTTTTTTGAGTTTTATATTGATGATTCCAGCATTTCCCGCTGCATCAAAGCGGGCAGATGGTTGTGTAATGATTTCAATAGCATCAATTTGAGCTGCGGGAATTGATTTTAAGTATGCTACCAAGTCGGTTCCTGATATAGGAAGTTGTCTTCCATCTATGTAAAATCGAACACCTTGTTTTCCTTGAACTATAATATTATCATTATTGTCTATCACCACGCCGGGAGCTTTTCGTAACAATTCAAAAGCATCGTTAGAACTCGCATTCATGGTTCCTGCAACATTCAATACCACTTTATCTGCTTGTACTTCAACTAAAGAACGCGTTGCAGCAATGGTAAATTCTTTCAGTTTTACAGCTGAAGAAGCCATATTTACAAAAACAGTATCGATTCCTACTTTTGAATAATTGGTAACAAATCCTATTAATTGAGTCTGTATTAATTGCGCATCAGTTCTTGTTTCTGTGAATTTGGCATTACCAAGCGTGTCGGTTAAAGTAACTTTAATTAAGGAGGAATCTTTTGCATTTATTAAAGAAACTGCAGCAAAAGGGAGTGATTGACCTTCTGAGTCAAAAACCTTCACAGTAATTTGAGCGTCAGCTTTAAATAAGAACAGGAAGCAAAATGCGAGGAGAAATCTAATTGACAAAAGTAAAAAGGGGAAAAGTATAAAGTGGAAAGTAAAAAGTGAATAAAGAACGAATTAAACAAAAATGAGATGATTCAAGCTGATTACTGACTATCGGTGGATTCTTTCAATTCATTTATATCTGGAGGTTTTAGGCCTGTATCATTTGAAAATTCGAAGCCATGTTTTTTTGCAAAAGCTATTTGTGCTTGTGAGAGTTGAGCATTCAGTTCGGTTTCGTTCTTTTTCACCTCTTGAATAATGTTGTATATCCTTTCCATTTCATCGTCTGAGGGCGTATATCCTTCTAAAAATACATCCACCACTTCTTTATATTCATGATGGAATATTTTACTGTAGTAAGTAATTAAATTGAAGGCTCTTAATTTCAGTGTAGAATCGTTTTCGTAAGGTGTTAAAAGTGTAATTTTTTTAAGGTTACTATCTGTGCAGGCAATAAGCTCTTTATAATGCCAGCTAATTTCTTTATTTGTTCCCTTCTGATATAACTCATTAAGTTTCACCATTTTTTGAATAATCTCATTTTGTTGGTCAACAATAAAATCATTATATGCTACTGGAGTGCTTAATACCACTTTTCCGCAGGTAGCGCTGTTTTCATTGCAAGATACAATCACAAAAGTGAAAATGAGAGTTGATACTACAGCACTAAGTGGCTTTTTCATTAGAGCCGCAAAATTAGAAAATATTAAAGCATTTTTTTACAAAAGAAAACTAACATAAAACATCAATATAACACAAAAAAAGCGCACTCCACAATTTATGGGGTGCGCTTTAAAAATTTAGAATGAAACGTTTTAATGAGCTATAGTAAATTTTTTAACCGTTTTTCCTGATGCATCACTTACGGTTAGGAAATAAACACCGCTGCCTAATTCATCCACATTCACTTGAATGGTAGTATTGCCAATGTTTTGATTTGTGTTTTGCTTTTTAACTAAGTTTCCAATCGCATTGTGAATTACAATCTCAGTAAGTCCATCAAATTCTGATTTAGAAGCAATATTTAATAAAGTACCGTTTACAGGGTTAGGATAAAGTAAAATATCCTCTAATTTGTTTTTGTTTATCTCAATGCTGCTAACTTCATTAAATTGTATTTCACCGATTTCAATAATACTTTGATTTGTAATATCAAGTATTGTTGGATGCTCATTACTATCATCAACATTTACTGAAATATTATGAAAAATCACAGCGTTGTGTTTTATGTCTTGCTGATTCTGAAAAACTCCAGAAATATTATCAACCGTTATAAAATTTATTTCTCCAACAGAGAGCCTGGCAATAATCTCATTCGATTGAGGAAGAAATTCCTTAGAAAAGCCGGCTGTTTTAATTATAATATCTACATCAACTTTTCCATCTCTAGATGAACTTGTTCTTATACTAACTGGTTCATCTATGCTTTTTGTTTCATTGGATTCAGATTCAATTAAAAATGAACCTTGAGGTACATCCAAACTTGCCTGAATATGAATCATTGAACTAGATGCAGTTTGCTCGTTGTTTGGAATCGAAATAACAATTGGAATCGATACTTTTTCTTTATCCTTAGTAGCCGAAACAAATTTTGGTATTAAAGAAAGAAATAAGATAGTTGCGAGTTGGAGAGTTTTAACTATTTTCATATGGCATCTAATTATTATAAAGTAAATGTATGGAAACTTTTAGATTACAAATGCATACATGTTTTTACGTTTATCGACACTTTTTTATACAAAACTGGAGATAAAATTCGATTTTTGATAACAATAACAATGGTTCCAATATTACTGAAGCTTTGTTTCTATCGGAAACAATATTACTTCAGATAAAAAACATCTGTAAAACAGAAACAATAACTTCTACTTTTGTATAATTCCCAATACAGAATTCATATAATGCAGGCAAGTAAACTCATTCAGCTTTTAAAAACACTTTCGAAGAAAGAAATGAAAGAGTTTCAGCAGTTTACAAATTCTGAATTTTTCAATAAAAACGAACATCTAAGCAAGTTTCTTTCATTTCTATTACCTTATCAAGGAGATTTTGAATCAGAACAATTAGACAAAGAAACGTTTTTTAAAAAACACTATAAAGGGGAAGTATATGAAGAACAGAAGTTTAGGTATTTATTATCTGATTTAACTATTTTGTTAGAAGAGTTTATCGCATTTGTAGAATACAAGAAAAATAGTTTCCAACAGAAGTACTTTCTTTTGCAGGGCTTAAATAAAAGAAACCAGGATAAGTATTTTTTACAAGACTTAGAGGTCATAAAAAAATTAAGCAATAGCAATCCACTTAGAGATAGTAATTACTATTTCAATCAGCATAATATAAACGAAATCTCTTATGATTTTACCTCTGAGAAAAGAAACAGGGCTTTCGACACTTCTTTACAAGAGGTAATAGATAACCTTGAAATTACTTACTTGGCCAAAGGTTTCAAATACTATTGTGAAATGATAAACAGGAGAAATATTCTTCAAGTATCATACAACCTTAGTTTCTTCGATCAAATGGTGAAGTACCTTCAAAATGGTTCGTTTGATGATGTTCCTGCTGTTCATATTTATAGGTTGATATACATAACATTGACCAATCACAACGACCAAGAAAATTACAAAGCATTGCTAGCTGCACTCGAAAAAAACGGAAAGCTTTTCAGTCAAAGGGAGCAACGTGGAATGTACGTTTTTGCTCAAAACTATTGCATTAAAAGAATAAATCAAGGCGAACCTGCTGCTTTAGAAGAGATATTTATGCTTTATCAAAAAATGGTAGAGCATGGACTTATTTACGAAGGAAATTACGTTTCTCAGCCGGATTTTAAGAACATTGTTACCACAGGATTAAGACTAAATGAGGTAGAATGGGTAAACAATTTTATTGAAGATTATAAATCGAAGTTGAATCCTGAATTTAGTGAAAATGCCTTCACCTATTCTATGGCTTGGGTGCACTTCAATAAAAAAGAATACGACAAATCTCTTCGCATGTTATTGAAAGTAGAGTTTAACGATGTATATTATCACTTAGACTCTAAATCGCTATTAATGAAGGTGTATTATGAAATGAATGAATACGATGCTTTCTTTTCTTTGATTGATGCATTTAAGATTTACTTGCGCAGAAATAAGTTCATTTCAGACTTTCAAAGAGAAACTTACCACAATTTTATATTATTGATTAATAAGTTAATGAAAGTTAAGCTAGGCAAAAATACAATGAGCTGGACTTTATATGATGAAGTAAACCAAACCAAGCCTGCTGCAGATTTAGTGTGGCTTAAATTAAAAGCCAGCGACCTAACAGTTGCTGAAAAGTTAAAACGATGAATCCTACACACAATAAGAGTAATAACAATGAATTTATCTTCGGCATTCATCCTTTATTGGAAGCCTTAAACAAAGACATTGAAATAGATAAAGTAATTATACAAGCAGGAATTAAATCTCCCCATATTCAGGAGCTAAAAAGAATGTTAACTGAGCGGGAAATTCCTGTTCAAATTGTGCCACAAGAAAAGTTAGCACGCATTACCAGAAGTAACCACCAAGGCATAATTGGCTTTGTAAGTCCTGTTACATTTGTTCCCTTAGAAGAAATTTTGCAACAAGTTTACGAAGCTGGAAGAGATCCGTTTTTATTAGTACTCGACCGTGTTACTGACGTAAGAAACTTTGGAGCAATTTGTCGTACGGCTGAATGTGTAGGTATTGATGCTGTTATTGTACCAGCAAGAGGAAGTGCTCGTATTGGAGGTGATGCAGTAAAAACATCTGCTGGAGCTTTATTAAATATGAATATTTGCCGTTCTTTTAACCTCAAAGACACATTAGATTACCTTAAAAATTCAGGAATTCAACTTGTTGCCTGCACAGAAAAAACCGATACTTATATTTATGATTCAACTTTTTCAGGTCCAACATGCATCGTTATGGGTTCTGAAGAAGATGGCATTAGCCCCGAATATCTCAAAAAATGCGACCGAAAAGTAAAAATCCCAATGGTCGGTAAAACGAGTTCACTCAACGTTTCGGTAGCAGCAGCAATTGTAATGTATGAGGTGTATAAGGGGAAGAACACACTTCGGCAAGCTCAGTGACCGCAGTGAAAAAAAGTAGCACTGAGAACACAGAGAAAAAAACTTTAAGTAAAAACTCCGTGAGCTCCGTGCCACAACCTCCGTGAGCTCTGTGCTAAAAATTTGAGCGCAGCGAAGCTAACACACGCACTTCGACACTTCGACAAGCTCACTTCGACAAGCTCAGTGACCGCACTTCGACACTTCAGCAAGCTCAGTGCTCAGTGAGCGGGTAAGGCAAGCTCTGTGACCGCAGTGAAAAAAAGTAGCACTGAGAACACAGAGGTTGTTGCACTGAGCGATGCACTGAGTTAATCGAAGTGAACACAGAGAAAAAAACTTTAAGTAAAACCTCCGTGAGCTCCGAGCCACAACCTCCGTGAGCTCTGTGCTAAAAATTTGAGCGCAGCGAAGCTAACACACGCACTTCGACACTTCGACAAGCTCACTTCGACAAGCTCAGTGACCGCACTTCGACACTTCGGCAAACTCAGTGCTCAGTGACCGCACTTCGACACTTCGGTAAGCTCACTTCGGCAAGCTCAGTGACCGGTTTGCTCCCAGTAAACTTCGTGAAAAAAATCGTCCGAAAATAAACACAAAAAAAAGGGGCGTCTCAGTGAGACGCCCCTTTCAAATTTTAATAAACAGAAGCTTATTTAGTTTTGCTGAATTTAGCAACGCTTCTTTTCTGATTACCTTCTAAAGTAATCTGATATAAGCCAGCAGCGTAGTCATTCATTTGAACTTGAATTACTTGCTCACCTTTTGCACCATTCAACACTTCTTTGTGTATCAATCTTCCTGCTGCATCATGAATTGAAAGTGTTGTAAATCCGATTTTATCGTTGATTTTAACATTCAATATATCGCGCACCGGGTTTGGATATACAATGAAGCCAGAAGCATCATTTGCAGTTTCAATACCTACTGTAGATTCCTGAGTAACAGAGAAACTTGTATTAGTTTCGAATATACAACTAGAACCATACATTTTCAACGCAAGTGTGTAAACACCTGGTTCTGTAACGTTCATAGAGATATTTGTTCCTGTTCCTTTTAGAACACCATTTAAGTACCACTCATAAGTTGCACCTGCTACTACACTTTGAACAGATGCTTCAACAACATCTGTAGTATAGTAATGAGAGCTAGTTAATGGAGCGATAGCAGCAGATACGTTAATACCAGCCTCAATAGTAACCAATTGATCAACACTGTAACCATTAGCATCTACTAATCTTAGTGTGTAAGAACCATCACTTAAATTATTGAAAGCAATGTTAGCACCTGAAGACTGAGCTACAACAACACCAGCTTCGTTTAACAAGCTTGCATTCCATTGTTGGTTCACTGAAGCATTAGAAACAGTTACAGAACCATCAGCTTGCTGACAAGTTTCATCTGCAACTTGCACATTAACAGCAGGGCTGAAATGTAAGAAGAAACGACCATTGTGCTCACCTACAGGTAAGTTTACTGTGTATTGGTCAGTAGTTCTAAGGTCAGTCCAAACTCCTAAAGTGCGGTCTTCTAGGTAAAGCATAGAAGTAGGAACAAAAGTTTCTTGTTCTAATACATTTACATGATAAGCACCAGCAGTTTTAGCAACGATTCCCATTGGGATAACCATATCTTGATCTAATTTATTAAGTACGTTGATACTTACTTTTAATGAATCAATATTGGTATAAATGTTAGGGATTCCAGCAGTTTCTGACAAGAATTTAATCGCGTCGTAGTTTATGTCGTAATTATCAGTAGCAGCTTGATCGAAGTATAATACAAACTCATCAGCTCCGGCACCACCAATTAATTGCATACGCAATAAGCTAGTCATTTGAGGTTCATCAACTTCATAGAATGTAGTGCTTGTATTATCTCTACGAATACTGTTGTTATAATTTACAGTTAAAGGACCTGCATTGGATTTTGTGATAAAGAAAGCTTGACCTAAAGCAATTTGATCCCCAACAGAACCAGGAGTTCCAACAGAACCATTCCAATCAACATATTGACCATAATAGCTACCAGAAGATGCAAAACGTTTAACAACACCAGCAATTTCAATAGTGCCATTCAAAGCACGGAAAGCATTCCAAGAAATTGGAGATGGATAAGGGTTACCCAGTAGGTTAACACCAGCACCATTTTGCGTACCTGTTCTTGTAATTTGAGTAGTGGCAGATACTGGACCATTATTAACAGGACCTACTAATGAAGCCGTGTGATTTATTGGAGTAATTAAAGCATAACCTCTACCAGTTTGAATTGGACCCGGAGTTGCAGATGTCCAACCATATTGAGCATAAGTGTTCAATTGTGTTTCATCATAGTACCAGCAATTAGGGAATGGAGATGGAATTGACAACAATGGATCCCAAACCAAATTATTAGCTCCAAATAAAGCAACATCAAAGTCAGCAGTGGTTAAACCTGTAATTTCAGTAATTGGAGAAGATACATAACGGTATCCAGCAACTCCTGGCATGTAGCGATTCACTTGAACGTTTCCAGTAACATTTCCTGTTCCGGTTAATCCTGAAATCATACCTGTACCAGCAGCATTCGACACCAAATTAAGATTACCATTAGATGCTAATGAACCTGTAATAGTAGATACGATACCTCTTACTGAAATAATACCTGAAGGTAAGTTAACTCCAGCGGCATTGTTAATACTAAGGTTATTAATAGCTGTAGCACCAGAAATAGACTGAGCAACAGTTCCATTCATATTAACTTGACCTGGACCTGTAAAAGTTGCACCTGGACTAATACTAGACAAGTTGGCTTTCACATTGATCTCTTTACCAGCTTCAATAGTTAAAATAGCTCCATTTCTCATAATCAAGTTATTAGCTATTCCGTTAACACCCGCTGCAAAAATAGTTGGGTCATTAATTCGGTCAAAAATCATAACGTTATCTGTAGCAACTGGAATCGCTGTATTTGGTGACCAGTTGAGTTGATTATCCCAAACAGTACTTACTGTACCTTCCCATACTACCGCAGTAGTTAAGAATGGCGTAACATCAGACCAAGCACTTGGTGCAGGGCAAGTTCCGTTAATTGAACGAATACGGTAGTAATAAACTGTACCAGGAGTTAAAGAAGTAACTGTATATGATGTAGCTAAACCAAGATTAGTCTGTGTTGGAATTAAGAAACCTCCAGAAAAATCAATTGCTGTATTCACATCAATTTCATAAGTTACGCCTGTTGCCACGGCATTAGGAGTAGCAGTCCAACCTAAATTTACAGTATTTGCATCAACAAACGCAAATGTTGTAAACGTTGGAGGAGTTAATGAAGGATACACTGTTATAACAACTGTAAATGTAGCACCATCGCACAAACCGATTCTTGGAGTTACCACATAGGTAGCAGTTCTAATGGCTCCACTTGTATTAACAAGTGTTTGGCTTATTGATGCTTGACCAACAGCTTGAGCAGAACCTCCACTTATAAGGACACCATCGTATGTAGGGGCAGCCCAAGTATAAGTTGTGCCTACCGGCGCAACTGGAGTAACGTTGAAAGTAGAACCACCGCAAATAGTTTGCGTTTGGTTTGCTACTGTTGGCGTAGGGCTTACAACTAAAGGAGCTGTAAATGCCTCACTAATACAACCTGCAGGATTTGTTGCAGTTAATGTAAGTGCACCTGCATTAGTAGGTTGTGCGCTTGTTAAAGTAGCAGGAATTGTTGCAATTGCAGGAGTAGTAAAACCACCACTTCCAGACCATGCATAAGTTAAAGCAGGCGCAACAGCAGTTATTCTGATGTTATCTAAGTACCAACCATCCCAAACACCTGAACCATCAGCGGTAATCTTAAACCTAATTCTGAATTGACTAGAAGTTAATGCAGCAGAAGGAATATTGATAGTTTCCAAGTTATAGAGCGTATTGTTTGCAACCGAAACATCAGCAGGGAAAGCAGTAATCCAACCTGGATTACTTCTAGCACTAAACACGATTCCATCAGCAACAGCAGCTGGAGTAAGTGTATTACCACCTGCATAGCTAGCAGCAGGGAATGCAACCCATGTAGCACCACCATCAATAGAATATTGAACAACACCTCTATCCCAAACAGTACCTGGACCTTCTAATGCACAAATATGGTTAAATGTAAGCTGTGCAGATACATTTCCATTCAAATTAATGTCATTCTGCAACTCAAATGAATTATTTGTACCAGCTAGGGTTAAACCATTTATGTAGTCTAATTGAACAGCTCCAGAACTTAAAGATGCAACTCCAGTTGCTGATGCAGTAATACCTGCTCCAGAAACCGCAAAGTTTGAACCTACACCACCTTCAAAAGTTTCGTTTAACAAAGTACCAGTATTTGGTGGATTAAATCCAGAACCAGTAAGTGCTACATTGCTATTTTGACAAATTGTGGTAGGCGTAGCAGTAGCTGTACCTGCTCCAGGGTTACCATTAACTGTTACGTTCACTGTGGTACTTGCATTACACAATAAACCAGAAGTTTGTGTCGCATTTAAAGTTAATGTTTTGGAAATAGCAGGATTGAAAATGAAACCTGTATTTTCATCTCCAGTAACATCACCTGGTGTTGGAGACCAAACCCATGATTGGTAACTTAAAGGATTAGAAGTAACCAAATTAGCAGGAGAAGCAATTCCCTCACAAATTGAGATATTGTTACTTGTTAATGTTAAGGCTGGAGGAATAGTGTAATTAATAGTAGCTTGTCTTGAGAATTCACATCCAGTTGCAGTTCCAAATAATGTATATGTCAAACTTGGAGCCGGTAACACAGTAAGAGCAGTTAATGCCATAACGTGCATAATTCCTGCAGCACCAGTGTATGTAAATGCAACACTAGCAACTTGCTTGGTTTGATTCGGAACACTAATTGCCATATTCACATCAAATACACGAGGAGTTAAAGCTGTTCCTTGTTGCACACCAATATTATTAACATAACCAAAACCAGCTGCTGAATAAGCTGTACCTAATAGCCAGTTTTTAACAGTTAGGCCAGTAAATACTTGCGTGGTAGCATCCGTAAATGTGATGGTAGCATCAAAAGTTCTATCTCCACCAGTTCCACCATAAGCTACTAAGGCATAAACATTCGTAGCAATAGGATTAGAAGGTGTATTTAAGGTACCAGAAGCAGCAGGAGCTAATCTTAATGAGTTATTAGCCGTATAAGCTGCTAAGTTGTATCTCAAACCAGCTACTGCAAAACTTTCAACAAGATTATTAGTAGGAGCTCCAAAAGCTTGAGTTGGATCTGATGGTCCTTGCTGGAAAGAGAAATCGTTAAAGTAAGCATTACCACTTCCGTCAACATCAGCAGTGGTAGAACCACTAACATTACCAATACCATTAGCAACTACATCGCTATTAAAACCAGTTACAGCCAAAGGAACAAAGCCTGGAGGAGCTACTGATGTTATTGAAGTTAAAGTAGAACTAGCAATACCATAATTTGGAAAAAATGAGTAAGAACCAGCCCCTGAAACATTAATTGTAACTGGGTTATTACCGCATACTGAAGTTAAACTTGGAGTAACTATCAATGGATTTGCTGTAACTGTTACTGTAGCAGAACCAGGAGAAGTAGCACCACAATTATCAGTTACTATTACATTATAGGTAGTTGTAACATCAGGTTTTACATTTATTGCAGATGCAGTAGAAGTGAACCCTGGAGGCACTGATGTCCATGAATAAGTGTACGGAGCTCCACCATTTGTAGCACCAGCCGAGATAAGGGCATTCGTTCCAGGGCAAGAAGCCACTGGAGGAGTAAATGCATATACTTGACCAACAGCCGGATTCGTATTCAAAGTGGCGTTTTCAACAAATGTATAAATATTTGGATTTGTTCCTAAATCATCCAATGATATGAAATTACCCGGGGCAGACGCAATACCAACAGAAGCACTAACTATACCACTTGGATTAATTATTGGACTATATATGAACTCAATTCTACCATTGGCTTCATATAACTTAATTTGGAATGTAATGTTATTTTGGCTAGAAGTCCAGAACCACTCCCATCCAGTCCACTCGAAAGTGAAAATTTGAGAACCAGGAGCACCTGTAACTAAATATGTGGCTTCTGATCCAGCAACGTTACCATCTAAATCGTCCCATAAAGGAGCAAGCAAAGGATAGTTTCCTGCAGCAGAACTGGTTATATTATTACCATCATTTGCAGTAGCCAATGGATTGAAACTTATGAATCCATTAGAACTTACATAAACATTAGAATAAGATGTTCCAGCAAACGTAAAGTTAAAGCCTAAAGGAATAGCAGGTGAAATGTAAGTATCTGCTCTACCTGCAGGCGTTGATACTGCACCTGGAGCTCCAACTATCGTAGTGAATGTACCGCTAGAAGGTAAAAACTCATAATTAGATGCCCCCGCAACAATAGTTGTTGTAGGAGTTACAGCTAATGGAGCCACAGGTACTACTAAATTTTGTGTAGCAGAGCAAGTACCATCATCTACAATTACTGTGTAAGTAGAATTACCAGCTGGTAAACTAGATGCAACTAAAGAGTTAACATTTGCAGGTGTGATAGTAGAATTAGGCGTTTCAGACCAAGTATAATTATAAACAGTACTTACACCACCTGTAATAGTTACTGTAAAATCTTCAGCATTACCGCTAAAGAAAGTAGCAGCTTCACAGAAGTTTGCAGCAGCATTAGGACTTCCAGAAGAACGAGAACGAACCCTCATTCTTGTAGGACCGTTGATAGCTCCTGCTGGCACCGGTACGCTTACAGTGCCTGATGCACCAGTAATCATAGGTTGGAACCATTCTGATACTTCAAAAACTCCGTTTTTGTTGAAATCGAACCAAACTGAAACTATACCTGATATTTGCACTCCAACTGTAATGTTGTAAGAAGTACCAGCAGTTAAAGTAGTTGTATTAGGGGCAATTGCCGGGTAGTTGGTGTAAAGCTGACCAGATAATCCAGATTTATTTAAAGTATTAATAGTAACCGTAGTAATATTATCTGCATTTACTGCACCTGAAGTAGGATTACAATAAGCAACACCTGGAGCAGGAGTAGCAGTTAAGGTAGTAAATCCACCAATACATACAGCTGAAGGATTAGCTGTAAAACTAGCCAATGTAGGAGGAATTGCTGGAGTAACAGGTCCAATAGTACCAAATGCTCTACAGCCATTAACATCTAAATCAGTTGTTGCAGTATAAGTCTGTGCAGTAACAGGAGATGCAAGCGTTGGAGCACCAGATGCTGTGGATGTAGTACTTAAGCCAGTACCTCCAGACCAGGTTATACCTAAAGCTGGAACGCTAGTAGCTGTAAGCGCAAGTGGAGTTCCAATGCAATATGCCAAACCTGCTGAAGTGATAGAAAGAGCAGGAACAGTAAATACTGTACGTGTTGTAAAACCACTAGCAGAACCAGTTGGAGTACAACCATCTGTTACAGTAAGATCGTAAGTATTACTAGGAACATTATTTACAGTAGGGTTTGCAATAGTAGTAGATGATAAACCACTAACCCCTGATGGTACAGACCATGCATAAGTATATGGTGGTGTACCTCCAGTAACTCCTGCAGAAAGATTCCATAAACCATTAGAACAATTTACCAATGTTGGAGGTGTAAAGGTGTATGTTTGTCCAGTAGCAGGATTTGTATTTAAATTAGATGTTTCTGAAGCACTGCTTGCTGTAGGCGAAGCACCTGTGCTGCTTAAAGAAAGGAAATTACCTGCAGATGTTGCAATACCAATAGAAGCACTTGGAGAATTGATAGCTGCTAGTTGATCACTATAAGTAAACTGAACTCTACCATCGGCCTCAAACAACCTTACTTGGAAAGATATATTAGCTTGAGAAGATGTCCAGAACCATTCGTAATTTCTCCACTCAAATGTAAATACTCGGCTTCCAGGAGCTCCAGTAGTAATATAAGCAGCAGCACCGCCTGTTCCTGTTGCATCTAAATCGTCCCAAAGTGGGGCAACTAATGGGAAAGTAGCAGCAGTACCTGATGTTAAATTATTACCAGAATTGTTACCTGATGTTGCATTAAAGCTTAAGAATCCGTTTGAACTCGCATATACATTTGTGTAAGCTACTCCACCAAAAGTGAAGGTAAATCCTAATGGAATAGCGGCAGAAATAACCTGGTCAGCAACTATAGAAGGAACACTTGTTTCACCGCCTGCACCAACAATTGTTGTAAAAGTTCCAGAAGGGTTTGTTGCAGCAAATGAATAACTAGATGCAGCCTGTGAAACTGGAGCAGGTGTAGCTGTAGGATTCACTGCTAAAGCTGTAATATTAACAGTTGTGTTACCTGTACTAGAACATGTACCATCAGAAACAACAACACTATATGCTTGTGTACCTGTAAGTGCAGTAGTTGTAGCAGAAGCGGTTGACCCACCAGATGCTATTTCAGGAACTGGAGACCAAGCGTAAGTATAAACAGGAGGTGCTGGAGGGGTGAAGGTATAGGTTGTACCTGTTGGAATAGAAGTACCAATCAATGTTTCGTTAATTGCATTATTAGCAGTTGCTGAAGAAGCGGTGGCTGGACCACCTGGTGTAACACTTACGAATGAAGCAGCAGTACCTCCAGTTATACCTATAGAAGCTGAAGTTGTAGCATTACCAAGTAAGGTGCCGTAAACCATTTGAATTACTCCTGTAGCCTCATAAAGTTTGATTTGGTATTGATTTACAGGGTTGGCAGAAGATCCATCAGCACCAACTGAAACGTTTAACCACTCAACCGTTAAAATTTGATTTGGGCTTGCGCCAGTTACCTGATATGTAATTGAACCTGTGCTTCTATTATTATCATCCCACAAAGCAGTAATAAAATTATTGGTTGTGCTTAAACCATTTGTCCAATCTGGGGCTGTAGCTCCCAAACCAATAGCTCCATTAGTGGTGATACTAAAAGTCGTAAATGGTGTATTACGATAATTGAAAGTAAATCCAATAGGAATGCTTGTTTGAGTTCCATCATCACCTGTTGCTGTACTGTTTGTACCTCCTACTATAGGGGTAAAAGTTCCAGCCGATGTTGCGAATGAATAGGCTGATGCATTTACTGCAACAGGGGAAACACTAGTAGTAAGGTTTGACGTAGCACCCACACAAATATTAGCAGGTGTGGCTATAGTGCTACTAAGAACAGGAGGTGTTCTTAAAGTTACCACTTGCGTAGCTGTTGCAGTACAAAGGTTAGCATCAGTAACTGTTAGCGTATAAGTAGTTGTGCTTGAAGGGCGAGCATATACTGGTGACACGTTAGCTAAAGCTGTATACCCAAAAGGAGCTACAGTTGAAGGATCTGTCCATAAGCCAGTAATACCTGCCCAAGTAGTAGTATAAGGGGCAAGGCCTCCAGAAGGATTAGCTGTTAAAGTTGTAGCAACATCTGTTGCACCGCAATAATTACCAGCATTAGATGGAGTAACCGCAGCAGTTGGATTTGCAGCTGCAGTATAACCTACAGTAGGCGTTGGTGAGTCTGTAATACCAGGACCAAAAGAACAACCAACAGATACCCGATAATAAAGGCTTCCAGCAGCTGTTAAAGCAGGAGTTGTGTAAGAAGTACCTGTTGCAGTTGCAGTAACAACGCTCGCACCACCACTTAAAGCGGTAGTTGGGGCTGGTGAAACTGTAAATGTTGTAGCACTTGTTACAGCAGATACCGTGGCTGTTGCAGTAAATGCACCAATACCAGCAGTAACACTCACCTGCATACCTGCAGATAAACCAGTTGTACTGGTAACAGTTACAATAGCACCAGCTGAAGTAGCACCTGCCGCAGAAGTATAAGTAGCAATGTTAGTAAAAGGCCCAGAATCGGAAGTAGAACTTGACCATTGGTAAGTATAACCAACAGAGTTAGGATTAACTACAGAACTGAATGTTCTTGTACTTGCACTGTTTATGCAAGCTACAGCAGCTGTATTTACGTTAACTGTAGCAGTAGCCGGACCAGAAGTACATGTGTTTGGAGTAGCTACTCTGAAAAAACCATCTGTGAAAGGTTGACCAGAAGTTGGGTTAGAATATAAATTAGCAACCGTATTGCTTGCTGTAGCATTAAATGTTCCTAAAGTGAACAACTCAAAAACACCGCCAGCCGTTGAGCTTGTAGCAATACCATTAACCGCACCAGAAGCTGTAGCTGTGGTTAAACCAATATTAACATTACCAAGAGTTGATGGACCAGAACCAGTGATATTCCAATTGTCTGCTGATAAAGGAGCAGCTAAAGAGGCTCCTAATATACCAGTAGCTGCAGTGTTAGAAGTTACAGAAATAATTGAACCTCCAGCAGGACCAGAAACAGCAGCACTTACGTGCGCAGGACGGTAATTTGCTCCGTTACCCACAGGGAAGAACGGTGCAGTAGCATTTGCTTGAATTGTTGTAGGATTAGCTAAAACTCTGCGGAAAGGACCTCTTACATATGCAGTAGCAGAACCACCAGAAAGTGTACCTGTTAAACCAGTAGTTGTTCCTAATGTAAGTTCATTGCTTGCAGAAGTATTAACAAAACCTAAGGTTAAAGTTAAAGTACTAGACACAAATAATGGTGAACCAGTTGAAAGGGTTACACCAGTTGCGTTTGAATTGTTAAACAAGATAGATGTGAAAGAAGCCGTTGGAGAAGCCAATAGGTTTCTGAAAGTTCCTGAACCAGAAATGGTTTGAGGAACTGCAACTGCTGTACCTGAAGGAGTAGCTAAATTTAAGCCATTTAGTGCAGAAAAAGTACCATTGTTTACAATGTTTCCTTCTATACTGAATAAAGTAGCAGTTGTATTTCTCAATTCCGAATTAGCATTGATGGTCAAATTAGTAATACAAGTAGCATTCGCGGTTGAATTTGCTGTACTTGTCCAACGGTTAGCGGCAGCGCCTCCATTAACAACCACATTTCCGTGAGTTAAAATTCCAGAACCTATAAAATCATCAATTTCAAAACCTCTTGTTGCAGATGAAGCATCTGTACTTGCGCCGTCACCCATTGTTAAGGTATTTCCTAACCAAGATTTAGCGCTTGCATTATTATAACCAAAAGTTTGAGTAGAGGCAAGGTCAAAGTGTGGATCCACAATGGTGATATTTCCACCGTTTACTGTTCCAACATTTGTAAGTACTTCAAAAATACGGGTTCCAGCGGCTACGCTATTTGCTGAGCTATTTGCGTTACCATCTATATTTAATGTAGAAGTACCCCCCATATTAAATGTACCAGTACCAGTAATACTCACATTTCCATTTACGGTTAAAGAAGAGGTACCTGCAAGGCCTAAAACACCATTGCTGGTAAGACGGCTAAATCTAGTAGCACCAGTTCCGATAGTCATCGAACCTGTGCCAGATAAATTAAGCTGACCTGTAGTAGCTCCAACGGTAACACCTGAACCAGATGTTGCTGCAGTTACTGCAAGAACACCGCCAGTTGAAACATTTAAAATACCTCCAGCTTGAACATCAATTGTGCTAGCTGCTTCAGATGTTGAAACAGTTACAGTATTACCTGCAGAAATAATAACCGCGTTAGCTGATGTAGGAGTTAATGGATTTCTATTCCAAGTAGTACCTAAGTTCCAATTAGATGATGCCACAGAAACGAAAGGGAAATCTGCGTTATTTATTCCTAAATAGAAAGTACCAGTGTAGTCTGCTGCTGCAATAGCATCACGTTGTGCATGAGGAAGAACTGTTCCAGCTTGATAGGTTCCTACAACTGAAGCAGCTTTCATTAATCTTGGAGCTGCAGCATTAGTTATAGTAAATGAATTCAAAGCAGAAGCAGCATAACGGAAAGTTCCAGTGCCAGGTGCAAAACCATTACCAATAGAAACAGTCCAATTAGCATTAGATTGATTATCTATTGAATAAACAGGAGCTGCATCGGCAACTGCAGTAATGCTGTTGAGTCCAATACCGTCTGTCATTTGTACGCGGATAGTACCACCTGTAGCACCTGTTGTTGCAGGTCTTGCTACATAGAAGAAGCGGCTGTCAGTTAAGTTGCTACCCACAAATGGATATGTTCCAGCACCTGTTGCTGAAGGAACCGTACCAGCTGTAATTGTTGAAGTTGTAGCAGCAGCAAACCACCTTGCAAGTGTACTACCTGTTCCAAAACCACCAGCTGTATATGTACCTAAACTACCAAGTGTAGCAGTAGAAACACCAAGTATGAATGGATTAGCGCCTGTATTAACAACACCAGCAGTGAAAGTTAATGTACCACTCACTGTTCCCGTGCTTGTTCCAGACAAGAGCGAATTTGCATTGCTAAAAGTAATACCAGAAGCATTGCTATTATTAATTGTAAGACCAGCAAAATTTGCAGTAGAAGATGCTAAAGTTACATTATTTCCAAAGGTACCTGCACCAGAAATAGTTTGAGCATTTGTAGACGCAACGGCTGTTGATGAACCTGCACCGCTTTGTAGCAAAAGAGTGGCAGTAGTTACCATTTCACCAGCATTGCTAATGTTACCTGCAACAGCAACATTCACACCCACTCTATATCTTCCACTTGTAATTGTTAAATTACCTAGAATTTGAACTGTAGCAAAACGATTTGCAACAAATCTATTTCCAGTAATCCCAGTAGAAGTAGTATTAACCGTTAAATTACCAAACATCAATCTTCCAAAAGAGGCGAAAGGCTCAACACTCATACCGTTAGTAGCATTTCCACCAGCTTGTATTGAAACTCCATCTCCTAGTTGAAGAGTATGTCCAGTGGTTGCAGATGCATTTGCAGTTTGAGTGTATCGGAAAGCGTCATCAGCAGCAGCAGCGCCAACGTGAGGGTCGGTAATTATTAAAGTACCACCACTCATTGTTACGTTTTGTGTTTGAAGCCAGAAAATAGGTGTTCCTGTTGCTACTGAAGAAATAGCTGTAAAGTTGTTATTTCCATCTACAGTAATTGTACCTCCTGTTTGTGAGAATGTAGAACCTGCAAAATTATTCACATTACCATTAACAATTAATGAACCTGTTCCGCTAACAGCTAAAGTACCGCTGTTTAAAAGAGAACTATTGTTATTAGCGCAACCAACAGTAAGTGTATTGCTGCTTAAAGTAAGTGTACCTCCATTGTCAATGATTACCCCACCAGCTGATTCGATGCTAGTTAAAGTTACTGTTGCACCAGATAATATTTGAGCATATACACAACCAGTTGGTACAACGCCACCTTGCCAAGTAGCTGTATTATTCCAGTTACCTCCAGCACCTGTGGTAGCAATTGGTACATCAGCACTTGCCTGACCAATATAAAATGCCCCTGTGAAAGATGCAGCAGGTATGGCTGTTCTTTGAACATGTGGTAAAATTGTACCAATTTGGTTGGTACCAACTACGCTTGCCAGCTTCATTAGTCTGGCATTTGTGTTTGCAACAGAAATAGAGCCCTGACCAGAAGCGGCATAATTGAAAGTTCCTGTACCAGCGCCGAAAGTAACTGCATTAATAGTTGGAGTAGAAACCGACCAATTTAATACAGATTGGCGGTCAAGGCTAATACCGTCTACTACTGGACCAATAGTGTTAACACCAGATCCATCGTTAAATGTAACGGCAATCGCTCCTTGGGTAGCACCTGTTGTGGATGGCCTTCCTAGATAAAAGAATCTGTTGTTGGTTCCATTCACAAAAGGATAAGTACCACCAAGAGTAGCACTAGGTATTGTTAAAGCTGTGATAGTAGTACCAGTACCTGCTGCAGTAAAATGTCTTGCAACAGTACTTCCAGAGGTAAATCCACCAGCAGTATAAGTAAATCCGCATGGTACACCTGTTGACCCCATAATGAATGTACCAGCTCCTGTAGTTACATTACCCGAAATCAAAGTAAGGTTATTGGTTACAGTACCAGAGTTATTGGTATTTGTACCTCCAAAAGCAGTAGTAGGAGTTAAAAGTGCATTTCCAGAGAAAGTTACAGCTGTAGAAGAAGCATTTGTGTTTCTAACTGTAATGGAAGTAAATGAACCTGTAGAACTTGAAGAAACAATATTATTTCTGAAAACACCAGTACCGCCAATGGTTTGTAAACCAGTAGCATTTAATGTACCGTTACTAAAATCTGCAAGATGTAATGTAGACGAAACAGGAGCCGTAAATGCGGCCGGTGCTGTTACGCTAAGGTTACCATTTAAAAACAAAGTGCTTGCTCCAATTCTGAACTCACCAGTTGCAGTAGCAGCAGTACCAGCAGAGGTTATAGATAAATTTCCCAAAATCCCAACAGAAGCTGAAGTTAAAACATGACGGTTTGTACCACCGGCAGAACCAGTAACAGTAACGTTTCCGAATTGTAAATAACTGGAACCACCACCAAAAGTATAAATCAAGAATCCATTGGTTGAGCCACCATTATCAGTTGAAGTACCATTTCCGAAATTCACAGTATGGCCTGTAGTTGCATTAACGGGAATTGAAACACTGGCCCTAAATGCTGCGCTAGTAAGGGATGCAGCAGCAACGTGAGGGTCAATGATATTCAATGTTCCTCCAGATAAAACAGTGTTAATGGAAGCAATATTCACAATACTAGTTCCAGAAGGAACACTATTCAAAGCAACTGCACCAGCATTTCCATCCACATTAATAGTACCTCCACTTTGTGTAAAGTTAGAAGGGCTGTTAATTAAAATATTTCCATTAACATTTAAAATACCTGATGAAACCGAAAGCCCTGATGCAAATGAACCATTGGTTACAAGTGAACTGAATCTATTGGTAGAAGTTCCAACGGTCATTGTACCACCGGTGATATTCACATTTCCAACAGCACCCATGGTAACACCTGTTCCTGTAGCGTTGGCTGTAACATCTAAAGTAGAAGAAGGAACATTTACTATTCCATTAACTACAACAGTGTTGGCAACCGATGGCGCAGAAACTGTAACCGTGTGGCCATTCATCACTGTAACATTGTCGGTAGAAAGAGGTGCAACTCCTGTATTCCAAGTTGTACCTGTTTGCCAGTTTCCTGTTTGTACTGAAAATACACCTAGGTCTGCAGCTGCAATACCTAAACTGTATGTTTGAGTTCCTATAAACTGAGCCGCTGATAATGCTGTTCTATTTGCAACTGGAGCAGTTGTTGTTCCTGTTCCATTAGCATGTGTGGCAACTACAGTTGCACCTTGCATTAATCTTGGAAAATTAGCACCCGGTGCTAAAGCTGTGGCAAATAATCCCTCACCAGAAGCATTTACTTGGAAAACGCCACCAGCCAAACCATCGCCAGTAGTTACTGTCCAGTTAGAGTTGGTTTGACGTTCAATAGTATAAGCTCCATCAACCACAGAAACTGTAGCAAGACCACTAACAGGTGTATGCGTAACAGTAACGCTTCCTGCTGTTGAAACTGCAGTTGAAGCAGCTATTTGTAAGTTTCTGTTAGCACCATTTTCAACAAATGGGAAATTACCAACAGTTGTTGAAGGAACTGATGCCGGCAATGTAAAAGCACCAAACCATTTTTTGAAACTACCATTTCTAAAACCACCGTTTGTCCAAGAAGTTGAACCAACAGTAGCAGTTGAAATACCTTGTATAAATGTTCCGCTATTCAAGTTAGCACCACCAGGGCATGCAGTAAAAGTTAATGTACCAGAAACAGTTCCTGTATTATTAATACCACCTGATGTAGTAAGTAAACCGTTTGCAGCAGTGAAGCTAACACCACCTAAAGAGGTATTGTTAAATGTTACTGATGTGAAGTTAGCAGTTGAAGAAGCAGAAACAATATTATTTCTAAAAAGTCCAGTACCAGAAACTGTTTGAGCTACAGTAGCAGCCTGAGCTGTAGCATTCAAATAACTAGCAAAACGTAAAGTACCAGTTGTGGTTAATAAACCATTATTAACTAAATTTCCAGTTAAATAGGTATTGACAGAAGAAGCACGATATTCACCACCACTATTAATGGTTAGGTTTCCTAAAATTCCAATATTTGATAAAGTAGTTACTTGTCTGTTGTTGACTGCAGTAACATTGTTATCAACTAATACATTTCCAAGAATTAAATAGCTTGAGCTTGGAAATAAATACATATACATACCATTTGCTCCAAATCCAGGGTCGGTAGAAACACCGTTTCCAAAACGAAGGGTATGGCTAGTGCTGGCATTAATTGCAGTAGCAGTAGAGCACCAAAACGAATATTGAGAGTTACTGCTTGCGTGTGGATCTACCACTGTAAATGTACCACCCGTTAAGAAAATCGTGGTTGGACTTCCAGTTAAAGCAACAATATTAGTTGATGAGTTTACAGAAGTTGCTGCATTTCCTGCATCATTACCATCTACAGTTATATTTCCACCAGATTGGGTAAAAATACCACCAGAGGCAAGTACGAAATTACCATTTACATTCAAAGTACCAGCAGCAGAGACCGTTAAGGTACCAGTAGCTGACACAGAAAGCGTAGAGTTATTCCCGGTAGCCAAACTTACTGTTAATGTATTGGCAGCCACTGTAAGTGAACCAGTATTAATAGTAAGTGTTCTAACCGCAGCATTTCCATTTAAGGTCATTGCTGAACCATTGGCAATGATGTAGTTATCTGCTGAAGAAATACTACCAGGTGCCACTCCGGAACCATCGGTATTAACACCCCAACTTGCAGTATTTGCAAACTGGGTGGATGCTGCTTTGGAATAATAAGTGAGCTGAGCCCACGCATCGGAGCCGGAGCCCAGAAGCAGCAGAAGCACCGTCAGCAGGAAGGAGCTTCGCAAGTTTAAGAGTTTGGTAAAGTTTTTCATGTAGTTGTTTTTGATGAAAATTGATTTGGTTGTTTATATATGAGGGGTAGTTGTTTACAATTATATATTAGAAAGGTACTTTTGCTGAGTTTGGATAATTTCCTCTATTCCTTTTTCTGAGTTCAGCAAATTTCTCATTTCTATGGGGATGAAATTATAGAGTTCGGGTTTGTGTTGAAAAAACAAATGCACGCTTTGCACAATTTGCTTATTGGATGCATTGTTGTATTTTTTCATTAATTGTAAATTAGGAAGCACCCAAGTCAAAATACTTTTTTCGTCTATGGGGTATGATTTAGAAACTTCCTGAATTTTTTCGTTTTGATTTGCTTCTGCATACATATTAAAGTCGAGCGCAATGGCAGGGTTTAATATAAGTATGTTTGCCATGTATGCATCAGCTTCTGCTCCAAACATGTCTTTAAATCTTTCTAAAGATTGTGTAGCAATAGTTTTAGGAGTAAAACAAATTTGCTTACCTGAAGCTTGAGCTTCTGGATTGCTTATTCCCAATTCGGCAAGCATTTTTTTCTTTTCGGCTGCTGAGATATCTAAACTTTCAATTTGTTTTATTTTTTCTAGCAATTCAGAGTTATATGCTTCGTTACTAGGTCCTTCTTTTGAAGCTTCCTTTTCAGATTTAGCATCTGGTTGAGCCTTTCCTTTTACTGCTGCTGCCCGATCTTGAGCATTTAATGTAGAAATAGAAAAAACCAATCCCATAAGCACTGAGAGTGGGTAATTGGTAATCAAAGATTTTGAATTCGTTTTAAGCATTCTTTTTTAAAAGTGTTTTATTGTTCGATGATTTTTTTTTGACTCCTATTAAGTATGTATTCAGATAGCGGGTTTAAAAAGTTAGAAACTGAAGCATCTTAAAGGAAGAATAAGACTAAACTGCTCGTCCGTAAAGGTTTGCTTGCTGTTTCAAAACGCTTTAACACGTTATATAAAAAGCATCACTTTGATGTTTTTTCCTTTTGAAAGCTGTAATACTAGAGTAATCGAAGTAAATTTCATTCATATTATGGTAGTTTGTTGTTATTTCAATGAGATAATGTGGGTTGTAATAAAACATTATCATTTACAAACATATTAAAGTAAGATGAGATTAACAATAGTTTATTTCTATTTGAATGTAAATAATGGGTGATTATACCTATAAATATCACAAATTCCTATAAATCAGTAATATAAAATTTCATAATAATGTAACCTTGTTAATTTATAGTAAGAATTAGGTTAAGGAAATGTTAAAATTTGCTAAAATTTGAAGTAAGAAAAAATCAAAAAAGGGATGAAATGTGCTTGGAAATAAGATGGAAGACTAATTAATAATGAAGAATGAAGAATGAAGAATTTTTTAATGAAGAGGGAATAATTAAAAATGAAGAATGAATAATGAATAATGAATAATTTTTTAATGAAGAGTGAAGAATGAAGAATGAATAATTTTTTAATGAAGAGGGAAGAATGAATAATGAATATTTTTTTAATGAAGAGGGAATAATTAATGATGAAGAAGGGGAAAGGGGAAAGGGGAAAGTATAAAGTTGAAAGTGGAAAGTGGAAAGTGGTGAGTTGAAAGGGGAAAGGAAAAAGGAAAAGAGAAGTAATGAGTGAAGATATAACCTAATATGAAGAAAGAATAACTAAAGCATAAAGGAATACGACTGCCCAATTATACATTATTCATTATTCATTATACATTATTCATTATTCATTATACATTATTCATTATACACTTTTAATTATTAATTATTCATTCTTAATTATTAATTAACAACTCCTTTTCTGTAGGATGTTGGGGTGAAGTTGAATTTGCGTTGGAACTTTGACGAGTCGAAATGGTATGGGTGTTCGTATTGGTAAACCATTTCAACGGTTTCTTTCATAACGGGAATAAAAATGCCGAGTATTTTGAGCATCCATTTAGGCATCACACTTACAGGTTTTGTGCTACCCGACATTTGAGCGAGTTCCTGACCTGTTAAGGCTGGCGATGCCGTGGGAAGATGCCATGTTTGATTAAATGAACTTGGATCTTTGGCTAAAATATATAATGCTTTGGCAATGTCTTCAGTATAAGTTAATGAATGAGGAAGATTAGCATTCGAAAGCCATTGGGCTTTCTTGCCTGCTTTAATGTTCTTGGTAACTAATTGGTGAAAGAAACTTACTTCAAAGGAACCTGGTCCATAAAAATCGGCGCTGCGGGCAATGGTTGCAGTTACTTTGCCTGTTCTGATTGCATCGAGTAATAGGTTTGCAATTTGTGCACGCACTTTTCCTTTCTCACTGCAAGGGTTAAATGGCGTAGCTTCTGTCATATTAACAGATACCTGACCATACATATATACGTTGTCGACAAAAATAAATGGAATCCTGAATTCACTGCATACATCTATTACGTTCTGCATGATAATAGGCCAGTCTCGTTTCCAGGTTTCGGTTTTATACTCAATTCCTATAAGAAAGTAAACAATGGAAGAGCCGCGGAGAGCTTCTTTGAGCTCGTCTTTTTGAAGTACGTTTGCTTTCTTGGATTCGGTTCCGAAAACTTCTTTGCCACTTCTTGAAACTAAACGAATGGTTTCTTTTGCTTCTTGTAATACTTTAAGAAGATTGGTTGCTACTGCACCGCCGGCTCCGAGTATTGTATGTATTTGTGACATTGTTTATTATTGAAAAACAAATTTAGGGGAATAATTGTGTTTTCCGATAAGGAAGAGCTGATTTTTGTTGAGTGCTGATTTAGTTTCGCTGCGCTCAATAGGAGATCTTTGATTCTGCTAGCTTCGCTGCGCTCAGTTTATTGCACTGAGTTTACGGAGGTTGTGAAGGCTGTTAGCTTCGCTGCGCTCAGTTTTTTGCAAAGAGCTCACAGAGGCTGTGAAGGCTGTAAGCTTCGCTGCGCTCAGTTTTTTTTTCACGGAGCTCACGGAGGTTGTGGCACGGAGCGCACGGAGGCTGTGCTTGCACTGAGCTTGTTGAAGTAAGGCTTTTAGCTTCGCTGCGCTCAATTTATTTCAAGGAGGTTGCTAATTCTGCTAGTTTCGCTGTGCTCAGTTTTTTGCAAAGAGCTCACAGAGGATGTGAAGGCTTTTAGCTTCGCTGCGCTCAGTGTTTTTGCACGTAGAGCGCAGAGGCTGTGGAGGCTGTTAGCTTCGCTGCGCTCAGTGTTTTTGCACGGAGCTCAAGGAGGTTGTGGCACTGAGCCCACGGAGGTTTTGCTTGCACTGAGCTTGTTGAAGTAAGGCTGTTAGCTTCGCTGCGCTCAGTGTTTTTGCACGGAGCGCACTGAGGTTGTGGCACGGAGCGCACTGAGGTTTTGCTGATGCTTTTTTAGGATGTATTTTAAAGAGGAAGTTGATTAGAGAATAACTCTTTTAATACCTTGAGTAAGAATTGTGGTGTTGAAGTTAAGCAACATTCCGAGCTTGTAGCTTCCAAGTCTTAAATAAGTAAGGACTTGGGCGGCATGAACATCATTCAAAGCATCTACAGATTTAACTTCTACAACAATTTTATTTTCTACTAATAAATCAATTCTGTAGCCATAATCGAGTTTTACTTCCTTGTAAATTAGAGGGAGGGCTCTTTCCTTTATAACTGATAAGCCAGCTTTTGTAAGTTCATAACACAAACACTCTTTATAAGCTGATTCTAGTAAACCAGGACCTAAATGTCGATGGACTTCTATTGCACTTCCAATAATTACATGAGATAGATTGCTTTCATAAATATTCTTCATAATAAACGTTTATTTAATTAATAATAATTTTAATGTTATATAGGTATAATACTATTCAAAAGTAACTAAATTTAAACACAAATAAAATATTTATTTCGTTTAGTTTACGCAGGTATATGGTAAGAATTGAAAGCCTAATATTTAATTTCCAATGTAAAATCAATGATTCCTAGATTCACATAAGATTAATAGAATTAGGAACAGCAAACACTTCGATAAGCTCAGTGACCGCAGTGACTGCAGTGACCGCAATTCAACAAGCTTATTGATCGGAGTACATACAAAACAGTATCAGTGAATTTCTTAGAAAACAGGCATTAGAAAATAAACTCAGTGCGCTCCGTGCCACAACCTCCCTGATCTCCGTGCAAAAAAACTGAGCGCAGCGAACACTTCGGCAAGCTCAGTGACCGCACTTCGGCAAGCTCACTTCGACAGGCTCACTTCGGCAAGCTCAGTGACCGCACTTTGATTAACTCACTTCGATTAACTCAGTGCTAGCTGCTGTTGGTTTTGACCTAGCTGTCTTAAGTGATTGATGTGAGAATTGAGCGCTTCTCGCATGCGGCGGTGCTCTATGTAAGGCACACCATACTCTTCGCAAGCTTTTTTAATTATTTTTGAAATGGCAGGGTAATGCACATGAGAAATCTTTGGAAACAAGTGGTGTTCGATTTGGAAGTTTAATCCACCTACTAACCATGAAACAAGTTTGTTGCGTGTTGCAAAGTTTGCAGTAGTTTTTAACTGATGTACTGCCCATTCGTCCTCGATTTTATTGGCAACAGGAACTGGAAATTGCGTTTCTTCAACAGTATGTGCTAATTGAAATACAACGCTTAATACCACACCTGCGAACATTGCATAAAGTGAGAAACCAATGACCCAAGGAAGGAATCCAACGGTATAAATTGGTACAACAATAAATGTTGCAAAGTGTATTGCTTTAAAAATCCAGAATGAAAGGTGGTCTTTCAATTCCATTCTTTTCAATGGCATAGAACCTACTTTCTTGGTAAAATATTTCTTATAATCTGTAAAGAAAATCCAATATAAATAAAGCAATGCGTAAGCGCCCCAGAAATAAATGTGCTGATATTTATGCAATTTTTTGTGTTGTTGGGTTTCACATAAACGAAGGAAAACGCCTGCGTCAATATCATCATCAATGCCGTCTATGTTAGTATAAGCATGGTGAATCACATTGTGTTTGGTGTTCCACATAAAAACGTTGGCTCCCAAAAAATTAAGTGAAAGTCCTGCTAATTTGTTAATCCAAGGATATTTACTAAAGCTACCATGGGCACCATCGTGCATTACGTTAAAACCGATGGAGGCAGTAAGTCCTCCGAGCAATAAACACTCTAACAACGCAAAAACCGTTGCTGGGGTATAAAAAACAAGGTGAATATAAACAACTAAGAAACTGCAAACCAAGATAATTGCTTTCATGAAAAGCTGGAAATTACCAGTGGCTGACTTACCGACTTCCTGAAAATATTGGGTAATGCGGTTTTTTAGTTCTGTATGAAATGATTGTGATTTTGAAGAAGCAAATTTTGGAGCTGCCATGTATGTGTTTTGTGTTGATTCGGCTTAGATTATCTGTCTGAAAATCAATAAGTACGAAATTTCGGGTGCGAAGGTAAGGAATATTTTAGTAGGTAATCTTTATTTAACTTTTTTTTAGAATTGCTGTTTGACATAGAGATAAATCTTTTGCAGATAACCCATTTTATAAACGAACAAGAACTATGAAATGTTGTAGCAAGTAACTGTTTAATTTGAATGGTTGGTTTAGGAATAAATAATCTTTTTGAAATTTGAGAATGATCGTTTTAAATTAATTTGTTCATTTACATTAAACTTTAATAGTTTTCTTAGTCAATTAAAAAATTACATCAAAAATGAGCTACTTAAAATTTAATTATTTTAATAATAATTCCACGAGTATTTTCCTAACTTTTATTTTTTCATTTCTTATTACACCTACAATTGAGGCGCAATCTCTATATTTTCCGCCAAATACTGGCAATCAATGGGAAACAGTGAGTACCGCGAGTTTGGGCTGGTGTGCTGATTCGGTGCAAAAAGTGGTAGATTATGTGGGTGAGAATAATTCAAAGGCATTTATTGTATTAGTTAATGGCAAAATAGCCGTTGAAGAATATTATGGCACATTTACCCAGGATAGTCTATGGTATTGGGCATCGGCTGGAAAATCGCTTACGGGTTTTATGGTAGGAATGGCGCAACAAGAAGGTTTGCTGAACATAAACGATGTTTCCTCGCAGTATTTGGGCAACGGCTGGACTAATTGCAGTGCACAAGAAGAACAAAACATCAGTATTTGGAATCAGTTAACGATGACAAGCGGGCTTGATGATGGCAGTGGTGATGCGGATTGCACGATAGATACTTGCTTAAATTACTTGGCAACTGCTGGCACGCGCTGGGCGTATCACAATGCACCCTATACCTTATTAGACGAAGTGATAAGCAGTGCAGCAGGAATTAGTATGAATTCGTTTTTAAATACGCGTATAAAAAGCAGAACGGGTATGACGGGTCTTTATCTGCCTCTTGGTTTTAATAATGTGATGTTTTCTACAGCGAGAAGCATGGCACGATTTGGATTATTAATTTCTAATAAAGGTGTATGGAACAACGATAGCTTGATGACTGACCAACAGTACTTTACTGACATGGTAAATACCTCGCAGGAATTAAATAAAAGCTATGGATATTTATGGTGGTTAAATGGGAAAGAAAGTTATATGTTACCAGGATTACAAGCAGTATTTCCTGGATTTTTATTGACAGACGCTCCTGCTGATTTGTTTGGAGGAATAGGTAAAAATGGACAATATGTATTTGTAATTCCATCTTTAAATATGGTGGTGATTAGGATGGGGAATTTGCCTAATGACGGGGCTTTGGTGCCTACTATATTTGCCAATGAAATTTGGAAAAGAATGGCAAATATTAATTGTGAAATTACTTCAATAAATGATTTAAATAATAAGGAAATAATTGTTTATCCGAATCCCGCAAATAAAATAATTAGTGTTAAAATTAATTCTGAAAAATATTTGGGTAAATGGGAATTAAAGGATATTACTGGTAAATTAATATTAACAAATAAAAACTGTAGCGAAATTAATTTAAATGTAATTGAAAATGGGATTTATTATTTAATAACAGAATTTGGCTCAAAGAAAATTTTAATTATGAATGAATAGTTGAAAGTATAAAGGGGAAAGGGGAAAGGGGAAAGGGGAAAGTATTAAGTATAAAGGGGAAAGTATAAAGCATAAAGGGGAAAGTATAAAGTATAAAGGGGAAAGTATAAAGCATAAAGGGGAAAGTATAAAGGAGAAAATATAAAGTATAAAAGGAAAAATATAAAGTATAAAAGGAAAAGTATAAAGTATAAAGGGGAAAGTATAAAGTATAAAGTATAAAGTATAAAGGATAAAGGATAAAGGATAAAGTATAAAGGGGAAAGTATAAAGTATAAATGGAAAAGTATAAAGTATAAAGGGGAAAGTATAAAGTATAAAGGGGAAAGGAGATAGTTGAAAGTTGAAAAGCAGTACAATCAGTAACATCGACAAATAAAAACCACGAAGTGGTGAAATTATAACAGTTAAAAGTTGGAAAAGCACTATAAGTTGTAACATCGACAAATAAAAACCACGAAGTGGTGAAATTATAAAAGGGGAAAGGGGATAATGAATAATGAATAATGAATAATGAATAATGAATAATGAATAATGAATAATGAAATTTTTATAGATAATAATAGGATTTTTATGATTTTCTAATTAAAACTTATTAATTTATTTTGCATGGATTATCAATTAATAGTAAATAGATAACTTTATTCGGATGCAACAATTATTAATTATTCATTCTCCATTATTAATTAAAAACGTAGTTTTGCGGCATGATTGAATTTGACAAATTTACACTGGACAATGGCTTGCGGGTGATTGTGCATACGGATGTATCATCGCCATTGGTGTGTATGAACATATTATATGATGTGGGTGCGAAAGATGAAAATGAAGAACAAACTGGTTTTGCGCATTTGTTTGAGCACTTAATGTTTGGTGGTTCGGTGAATATACCGAGTTACGATTCTCCTTTGCAAGAGGTTGGTGGTGAGAACAATGCGTTTACTAATAACGATGTTACGAATTACTACCTGACTTTGCCGGCTGCAAATATAGAAACTGGTTTTTGGCTGGAATCAGACAGAATGCTGAGCCTTGCATTCTCTGAAAAGAGTTTAGAGGTGCAACGAAATGTGGTAATTGAAGAGTTTAAGCAACGCTACCTGAACCAACCTTATGGTGATGAATGGTTGCTTTTAAGACCTTTGGCTTACAAGGTTCACCCTTACCGCTGGGCTACAATTGGCAAGGAAATAAAGCATATTGAGTATGCGCAAATGGATGATGTGAAATCGTTTTTTAAACGATTCTACCATCCTGCAAATGCCATATTGGTGGTTACCGGAAATGTAAAAACAGCAGTTGTAAAATTGTTGGCAAAAAAGTGGTTTGGCCCGATACCTAGTGGGGAAAAGGTGCTGAGAAATCTGCCCAAAGAACCGAAACAAAAAACAGCTCGTTACGAGACGGTTTACCGTGATGTACCTGCAGATTCAATAAATAAGGTTTATCACATGCCAGGTAGAATGGATAAAAGCTACCATGCAATTGATTTATTGTCGGATATACTGGGCAGAGGACATAGTGCAAGGCTTTATCAGGCTTTGGTAAAGGATAAGCCTTTGTTTAGCGAGATTAGTGCACACCTGATGGGAAGTTTTGATCCTGGATTACTGGTGATAAATGGTCGGTTAAATGAAGGTGTGGACCACAAATTGGCGGATAAGGCGATTGAATTGGTGTTAAAGCAATTAAGCAATGAGGTTTTGCCTGAACAAGAGGTGCAGAAAGTAAAAAACAAGGCAGAATCTACGCATGTATTTGGTGAATTGGGCATAATGAATAAGGCGATGAATTTGGCTTTTGCAGAATTGCTGGACGAAGCAAACATGGTAAACAAAGAAATTGACCTTATACAAGCTGTAACTGCAGCAGATATTCACAAAGCGGCAAAAGACATTCTACGTCCTGAAAATTGCACCACAATTTATTACTTAAAAAAAGCATAATGTTAGATAGAAAAACGGCTCCTGAAGCCCACGCAATTGATAGCATAGAAATAATTACCCTTGATAGTTTTCCGTTAAAGAACCAATTGCCGGTGCACAGCATGAGTGCTGGTTCTCAGGAATTGTTAAAGCTGGAAGTAATATTGGATGCAGGTTCTGCTCACCATTCAAATCCTTTGGTGCCATCTTTTACAAACGCTATGTTACAAGAAGGAACAAGCACGCGTTCGGCTATGCAAATTGCATCGGATGTGGATGATTATGGTGCTTTTTTGGAATTAGATCACGACAAGGACTTTGCATCTGTATCATTGTATACGTTAAATAAGCATTTAAAGAAAACACTGCCTGTAATAAAAGACATCTTATTAAATCCCAGTTTTCCTGAAAAGGAATGGAATATTTTTAGGGCTAACCGTTTGCAGAAATATAAAGTAAATCAAGGAAAAGTAAGTTTTATTGCAGGGAAAAAGTTTCAAGAAATAATATTTGCAGGCACGGCTTATGGAACCCCGTTTGAAGAAGCTGACTACTTATCTGTTACTATAAATGAATTAAAAGCATATTGGGAAAAGCACTACACAAATGATAGTTTGAAATTCTTGTTATGCGGGCATATTAATGCGAAAGTAAAAGATATCATTGCAGATAACTTTGGAGATTTAAAGGTAAAACAACCTAATTTTTATAAGGACTTACCCGCCGCAAAAGCAATAAAACCAATAGCAAGAAAGCAGTTTATTGAAAAAGAAGATGCAATACAATCTGCCATAAGAATTGGCAGAAGATTGTTTACCAAGAATCACAATGATTATTTCGGTATGAAGGTGCTTACCACCATTCTTGGTGGATATTTCGGTTCCAGGTTAATGAGCAATATTAGGGAAGACAAAGGATATACCTATGGAATTGGAGCTGGAATAGCTTCGTATAAAAAGGAAGGATATTTTTACATAAGCACAGAAGTTGGTGCTGATGTTTGCTCAGCAGCATTAACAGAAATTTATAAGGAAATAGAAATGCTGCAACAAGAATTGGTAACTGAACAAGAACTACAATTGGTAAAAAATTATTTATTAGGGAATTTATTAAAAAGTTTTGATGGTCCGTTTGAAAGAATGGATAGGTTTAAATCGACGCGCTTATATGGTTTGGATTTAGGTTTTTACACCCGTTACACAGCAGCAATAAAGTCAATTACGGCAGAACAATTGAGAAATCTCGCAAATGTATGGCTACAGAAAGATGATTTGGTGGAGTTGGTGGTGGGGAAGAAATAATGAATAATGAATAATGAATAATGAATAATGAATAATGAATAATGAATAATGAATAATGAATAATGAATAATGAATAATGAATAATGAATAATGAATAATGAATAATGAATAATGAATAA
>Ga0247832_1000786_pt1 | contig 61990 bp, 48 predicted proteins | sample LaCruzMarch2015__10_FD_192407 | JGI IMG/M metagenome (GOLD analysis project Ga0247832, IMG submission 192407) | Freshwater microbial communities from meromictic Lake La Cruz, Castile-La Mancha, Spain - LaCruzMarch2015_4m | ecosystem: Environmental > Aquatic > Freshwater > Lake | place: Spain... | reverse complement strand
TTTGATACCTTCCCATTGGGAGTCAGAGAGTGGCTTGTACTGCTCAACCATTTATCTAGTATTTTTTTCCAACACTAAAGATAGTGGCTGACTCCCTTTTTCAAACTTTATTTTTTAGACATGCTCTTATTCTCTATGGCCGACGGCGAGTAGGCAAAACTTTTTTAGTCAACCAAAAATTTGGAGAGCATTTCACTTTTCGCATCACGGCTGTAGCGAATACGATGCTAAATCAGCAATTGATCAATTTTATGAGTGCATTTAATGCAGCTGCTGATGCTCCTTTGGCCTTATCCGAAGCGCCAAAAACATGGTTCGAAGCTTTCCAATCCATCATCAAATTGGCAGAAAAAGACACGCGCCCTCGGAAAGTGATTTTTTTTGATGAGCTTCCCTGGTTTGACACCTATGGTTCCGATTTTTTATCGGCACTTGAGCATTTTTGGAATAGCTGGGCTTCTATCCGTGCCGATGTTTTGCTGATTGGCTGTGGTTCCGCAGCTTCCTGGATGATCAACCAACTTATCCATAATCGAGGAGGGCTACACAATCGAATTACTGAACGTATTGCTTTACAGCCTTTTAGTTTAAATGAAACAGAGCAATTTCTAAAGTGGCGAGGTGCTGTTTATGACCGCTATCAGCTGCTTGAACTCTATATGGTGATGGGGGGTATACCACATTACCTTGAAAATGTGCAAGTTAATCGCAGTGTTGCTCAAAACATAGACCGCATGTTCTTTACCCCCGGAGGGCTTTTGAACCTTGAATATGGGGATTTATACCGTTCTCTTTTTAACAATTATGAAAAGTACGAAGCGGTTGTAGAAGCATTGGCACTAAAAGCAAAAGGTTTGAGTCGCAATGAATTGCTAAGAATAGCGGGTTTATCTGATGGGGGTACGGCATCAAATATTTTAGATGAATTAGAGCAGTCCGGTTTTATCAAGCGTTATTTCCCCTTTGGCAAGGCCAAGCGAGATGCCCTTTTTCAATTGGTTGACCCCTACTCCCTTTTTTACCTCACTTTTGTCAAAGATTCTAAAGCTGAAGGTCAAGGTGCTTGGCTTGTTCAGTTTAAAAGCCCCAAGTGGCAAGCTTGGAGTGGTTACGCTTTTGAGTATTTGTGCCGATACCATGTTCAATCCATCAAAAAACAACTAGGCATCGGTAGTGTTTATACTGAAGTATCAACTTGGCGTAGCCAGTATAGCGAGAAAGGAACTCAAATCGATTTGGTGATTGATCGGAGTGATCGGATCATAAATATATGTGAGATCAAGTTTTCGGTAAATCCATACCGAATTACCAAAGCCTATGCAGATAATTTGCGGAACAAACTATCTGTATTCCGTACTGAAACCAGAACCAATAAAACGCTTTTCCTGACAATGATCACTACGTTTGGGTTGTCCCCTAATGAATATGCACAACAATTGGTCAATGATTCCTTAGATATGAGCGCTTTGTTTTTAGAGGCATAACAAAAAAAGTAGTATCAATCAACACAAGGATGATTGATACTACTTTTTAGCGAGGAATTTAGCACCCCCTCTTTTTGTGTATAGCGATCGGCAGTCCGCCGAAAAAGATCGGTGGAAGTTACATCGTGGTAGCGTCCTGCTCGTCGCGAACCTGCTCGCGGTAGATGGCTTTCAACACTTCACCGCGGCGTTTTACGGAAGGCTTCACAAATTCTTTGCGTCTGCGCAATTCTTTGATCACGCCAGCATTTTGGAACTTCCGCTTGTAACGCTTCAGTGCTTTGTCGATGCTTTCGCCATCTTTGATTTCGATGATCAGCATAATGGATGATGATATTTTGTGATTCTAACAGAAAAAAATTGCATATCCCCGAATCGGGAATGCAAAGGTAAAAAAACAAAAAAGAATTTGCAACGAATTGGCGTACATTTTTTTCAACGAAGCCTCAGATTAATAATCATCGCCGTCGTCGTCACCGTCGTCGCTGCCATCATCATCGCCACCCATGCCAATGCCGCCCAAAAGTTCGTCATCGTCATCTTCGGCACCATTAGAGGAGGTATCTTCAAGTAGGTCTTCTTCAAGATCAGAAACTGCGCCATACAAAATGTCCTGATCATCGTCAAAGAAGATGTCTTTGCCAATGCCCAGTTCGTCGTCTTCGTCTTCCAGGTCTTCGATTTCAACCGGTTTTTTTTTGGCTGGTGAAGACTTGCGGATGATGGTCGTAGTAATGCGTTTTTCCACTGGTTTCTTTTCCACTGGTTTTTTCTCTACTACGGGTCTTTCTATTTCCTGACGATCTTTCTTTTCAGGCGTAGGTACTTGCTCTGCTACTTTGGCCGCCAAACTCTTGGTGGTAGTTGGCACAGCCAAGAGGCGGCGCTTGTCAATCAGTTGGCCGCTGATGATACAAATACCGTAAGTCTTATTTTTGATCCGTACCAGAGCATTCTCCAGATCCTGGATGTACATGCGTTGGCGAATGGCCATGTTGTTGAGCATCTCAACATCGTTATTGATGCTGCTATCATCTACCCAGTCACCACCATGCTCGTCGCTGGTGTTTTCGGTGATTTCAAGAATTTGCTCTTGAAGTCCGCTCAGATGGGTGGATGCACGTTCTAGTTTTGTTTCTATCAGCACTTTGAACTCTTCCAATTCTGCATCTGAGTACCGTACTACTTCATTCTCCATAGCGGGAATTTTACTTTTCAAAATATTGCGCAAATATAAAATTTGATGCCACGAAATAAAGAAATCGCCAAAAATTATATTTTTGCTTTTGCCTCTATTTTGCGCGGGCATTTCAAAACCCTAAAGAAACGCTATTTACGGAAAATTAGTTTGGCCATCAAAAAAAAATAATCAAGTGGCTGAAATACATGCGATTCATGGGGTATTTGTTTTCTGATGAATGACCACAAAATTCAATCAATGCGTTACTTTTACCATTGTGAAGGAACAACCCATACTTGAAAGTGGTTCAATAGACTCGTTGTAACGGGAGCGCTTTAGTTCAAAAAAAGACCATTTTTGAGCCAAGCAGTCTCCCGTTACAACAAGTCTAAAATAAAAGCAGGTTCATGAGCAGCCCCGAAAAATCTAATAATTTCCATCCAGGTCAACTTGATATACCCGAGCTGTCTCTGGTTGTACTCATAGGCGCCAGTAGTTCCGGCAAATCCACTTTTGCCCGGAAACATTTTCTACCCACTGAAATTGTCTCCTCCGACTTTTGCCGCAGTTTGATCACCAACGATGAAAACGCCCAGGGGGTCAATGCTGATGCTTTCGAACTGCTCCACCTGATTGTGGCCAAGCGCCTGAAACAAGGCAAACTCACCGTAGTAGATGCCACCAATGTGCAGCCCGAAGCCCGCAAAAACCTGCTGGCCATCGCCAAAGCTTACCACGTAATGGCGGTAGCCATCGTTTTGAATTTACCGGAAAGGCTCTTGCTCGAGCGCCACGAACAGCGAATAGACCGCGATTTTGGCCCCCACGTCATCCACCACCAGCGCCGCGACTTGCAGCGCTCTCTGGGTTTTCTGCGCAAAGACGGCTTTCGCTACGTCCATATTCTGGACAGTGAGCAGGATATGGATATGGTACGGTTCCGTCGCACTCCGCTGTGGAGTGATTTTTCTGCGGTACACGGCCCTTTCGACATCATCGGCGACGTACACGGCTGCTACGATGAGCTACAACTCTTGCTCGAAAAAATGGATTACCACATCGAACGGCAAGACCCCGCCCTGGATTACGGATTCAAAGTAACCCCTCCACCCGGAAGGCAGGCTGTTTTTGTAGGCGATCTGGTGGATCGTGGACCCAAGTCTCCTGAAGTACTGCGGCTGGTGATGAGCATGGTCAAAAACCAGCAAGCCTGGTGCGTTCCTGGCAACCACGACGATAAATTGCAACGCAAACTCCAGGGCAAAGAAGTGCAAGTGCGCCATGGCCTTGCCGAAACCCTGGCTCAACTGGCCGACGAACCCCTCGAATTTGTGCACGAGGTACGCAAATTCTTGAACGAGCTGGTCAGTCACCTGGTTTTTGACGACAAAAAGCTGGTCATTGCCCACGCCGGGCTGCGCGAAGACATGCAGGGCCGTGCTAGTGGTGCTGTACGCTCCTTCTGCCTGTATGGCGAAACAACGGGCGAGATCGACGAGTTTGGGCTACCCGTACGCTACAATTGGGCCGCTGAATACAAAGGCAAAGCGATGGTCGTTTTTGGACATACCCCCGTACCCGATCCCGAATGGCTCAACAATACCATCGACATCGATACCGGTTGCGTTTTTGGCGGCAGGTTGACCGCCTTGCGCTATCCCGAAAAAACCTTGGTGACCGTGCCTGCCTTGCAGGAATACTACAAGCCTACCCGACCCATCCAGCGCACTACAGCTACTGTAAGCGTGAGCGCCCAGCATGCCCATGACGATATGCTGGACATGGAAGACGTGAGTGGCCGCCGCTTCATTGATACTCGTTTTGAGAAGCGAATTTTGATCAAGGAAGAAAACGCCATCGCGGCGCTGGAGGTCATGTCGCGTTTTGCCATCAACCCCAAGTGGCTGATCTACCTGCCTCCCACCATGTCTCCTACCGAAACAAGCCAATTGCCTGATTTGCTCGAACACCCAACGGAGGCCTTTGAGTACTACCGCAAAATGGGCCTTACCCAGCTGATTTGTGAGGAAAAACACATGGGTTCGCGGGCCATCGTGGTGATGTGCCAAACGCCAGAGGTGGCCACCAGCCGTTTTGGTTTGTTCAAACCAGCCTGGGGGGTATGCTATACCCGCACTGGTCGGGTTTTTTTTGACGACAAAGCCCTGGAATCTGCATTCCTCCAGCGCATCAACGCCGCATTAACCCAAAGTGGTTTTTGGGAAAAACACGAAACCGACTGGGTTTGCCTGGATTGCGAGCTGATGCCCTGGTCGGCCAAAGCCCAGGAGTTGCTCAAGAACCAATACGCCAGTTTGCACGCAGCAGGTACGGCTTCGATGGAGGCATTGAAAGCAGCCTTTGAGCTGGCCACACCCCGTGACTTGCCACTGGCCGATTTGCAAAACCGCTACACCGCGCGCGGCGAAGCAATTGAAAAATACACCCAAGCCTACCGCAATTATTGCCGCCCGGTAGATGGCCTGAAGGGGCTGGTGCTGGCACCTTTCCACATTCTGGCTACCGAAGGAAAGGTACACAGCGCCCAGGATCACCTTTGGCACCTGGAGGAAATTGCCGCTTTTTGCGCCGCTGATCCCGAATTGCTTTTGGCCACCCCTTACCAACTTGTGGATTTGGAGAACGAAACCAGCATTCAAGCCGCCACTGCCTGGTGGACGGAACTGACCGCCCGCGGCCAGGAGGGCATGGTGATCAAACCCCGCCAATTTTTGACGCGTGGAGAAAATGGTTTTATTCAACCAGCCATAAAATGCCGGGGTCGCGAGTACCTGCGCATCATATACGGCCCTGAGTACGATCATCCTGAGCAAATCCAGCGCCTGAAAAGTCGCGGCCTGGGCCACAAGCGCTCGCTGGCCATCCGGGAATTTACCCTGGGACTGGAAGGATTGGAGCGCTTCGTAGCCAAAGAGCCGCTGAGGAGAACGCACGAATGCGTGTTTGGGGTGCTGGCGCTGGAAAGTGAAGAAGTTGATCCGCGGCTTTGATTCAATGTCCAATAATCAATCATCAATGTCCAATGTCCAAATGGGTAGTGCAATGGTTGTGGGTTCAGATGAAGGTTTTTGGAGGGGTTGATCGGTTTAGAAGGTTTATGGAAGAGTAAGGATAGTCACAGAAAAAAATACCACTATTCTAACTCCTTTGCCCTAACTTCGCCCCGCAAATCAAAGCACCCGCAGCACTGGCATGAAGCGTGAATTCCTGGCCAATCTCCTTTTCCTGTTGTTCATCAATTTGGTGATCAAGCCTACCTACCTGTTTGGCGTGGAGCGGGTGGTGCAGAATGTGGTGACCGAAAACCTGTATGGCATCTACTTCAGCATCCTGAATTTGACTTTGATTCTCAACATCATTGCCGATTTTGGCATCCAGAATTACAATACCCGCTACATCTCGCAGCATCCACACTTGTTGCCCAAGTACTTCAGTGCATTTTTGCTCACCAAGGGGCTGTTGTCGCTGGTATATGCGCTGGTGCTCGTGTTGGTGGGGGTATTTACGGGTTACTTGTGGGAGTATCCGGGCATCATGTTGGGCATGACCCTGTGTCAGGTGCTCAATTCGATGGTGATGTACTTTCGCTCCAACATTGCCGGGCTGGGCCTGTACTGGATAGACAGTCTAGTATCGGTGATTGATCGGTTGGTGGTGATCCTGTTTTTGGGCATACCGCTGTGGATGGGGTACTACGACGGGCGCAATTTCGACATCCAGTGGTTTGTCAATGTGCAGTTGCTGGGTTTTGGTACGGGAGCGCTGGTGTCATTTGCCATTGTGCGTTACCATTCTGGTCCGATTACCTTGCGGTTCAACTGGTTGCGGATGTTGGCCATCGTCAAGGCGGGAGTGCCATTTGCGCTCTCCTTCATTTTGATGAACATGTACACCCGCGTCGACGCGCCTTTGATGGAGCGCATGCTGGTGGATGGTCGCGAACAGACCAATATTTACGCTTCGGCTTTTCGATTGTTGGAAGCCAGCAATGTGATTGGCTACCTTTTTGCGGGTTTGCTGATGCCGATGTACGCCAAATTGCTCAAACTGGAGCAGGATGTGAAGCCCCTGGCGCATTTGGGCATCCAGATCATCTGGAGTGGGGCCATCAGTTTGGTGGTGTGCACCATTGTATTCCGTGAAAACATCATGGTGGGATTGTATACCACGGGAAGTGTGTATTCGGGCAATATCTTGGGTTGGGTCATCGTGAGTTTCATCCCGGTGAGTGGCGTATATATTTTTAGCTCTTTGCTTACTGCCCAAGGCAGCCTTCGGCAACTGAACAGGGTCTACGTCTTTGGAGTGCTGCTCAATCTGGGGCTCAACCTCTGGCTGATCCCCTTGCACAAGGCCTTAGGGGCAGCAGTAGCCAACTGCATTACGCAAATCTTGATTTTTGGAGCGCAATTGTATTTGTGCAAACGCATCCTGAAAGTGGGCATTACCTGGGTGCAAGCCGCAAAGTTTGTGGCTTTGGCGGGTCTGGCACTGGGGTTGGCAAGTTTGAGTAAAATTTACCTTCTGCCAGGGCTCAACTTGTGGGCATTTTTGATCGCCCTAGCTGGATGCGGTGTGCTCGCATTTGTACTGAGGTTGATCAGTGTACGGGAGGTATTGAGGATTCTGAGGTTTTAATTTGAATTCAATTTTTCAATGGAAAATAGAGACAATCTTTTGGGAGTAGTGCGTACCCTGTACCAGTGGCGCAAACAAATTTTGGGTCTGTCTATCGCAGCAGCAGTAGGTACAGCGGCCATTTCGCTGTTGATGCCCAATTTTTACAAAACGACAACCGTATTTCTGGCTGCGAATCCAGATCTGGTGCGCCCGGATGTACTGTACGGCAAATCGGTAGGCGGTCAGCCTTATGGATCGGGCAACGACATCGACCGCATATTGACCATCGCAGAATCCAATGAATTGGCCGATTACCTGATCGATACGTTCAAGCTGTTTGAACACTACCGGATCAAACCCGATCAACCTAGGTCGTACATGTATGCCCGCAAAAAGCTGTTTTCTCGCCTGGAGATCAGCAAAACCAAGCGCGACGCCATTGAGTTGACCTTTGAGGATACCGACCCGGAGCTGGCCTCCCGCATTGCCAATGCCGCCCGGGAACACATCAACTACCTCAGCCAGGAAGTACTCAAAGCCAATCAGCGCCAAAACCTGGCCTCTTACGAAACCAGCATCAAGGCAAAAGAAGTGATCTTGAATGAATTGGCCGACAGTCTGACCAGATTGCGGGCGCGGTACAAAATTTACAATACCCGACAAGTATCTTCCGATCTTTCACAGCGCTATACCTATGCCAAAGGCAACTATTTCCGGTACAAAGGAAAACTGGAAGCCATGCGCGTGAATCCGCGCATTCCACGGGATTCGGTGGCATTTACCGATGCGGTAGTCAAGGGCTATAAAATGGAATCCGACAGCATCCAGATGGACTTGTCGCGCCTGGCAGGTGGGGAAGCACAACTGATGTTGATGGAAACCCGCTACTACACTTCCAACGGCCAACTTGGCGATGAAGTGGAAAAAGCCAAGATGCTGCGCAGCGCCCTGGAGACCGATGTACCCAGTCTATTGCTGATCGAAGCAGCAGAAGTACCAGTGGTGAAATCCCGGCCAAAGCGCTCGATGTTGGTGGTGATGGCCGGAGCAATTGCTTTTATTGTAGCGGCGTTTGGGGTGTTGTTGTTCGACGCCTATCGCGAAAACAAATGGGGAGAAACCTTCAATGCGCAGTAATTCATTGATGCAAACTTTGCGGGGAGGCTCGATGCCCCAGGTCTTGTTTTGGGGCTTAGGTGCGGTTACTTTGCTGTCCATTTGGGCAGGGGTAGCGCTCGATTTTATTTATTTGGCGGGATTGCCCTTGTTGTTGTTGGCCATGTATTGGACGGTGGTAGATATGCGCATCATCTATTTTTTGATGTTGGCCTGTATTCCTTTGTCAACAGAAGTGACCTTGCCAAATGGTTTTGGTACCGACTTGCCCGACGAAGCCTTGATCGTAGGGTTGTTTTTGGTCAGCATTCCGTTTTTGTTTCACAACATCCACCGGATCAGCAGCACGTTTGTATTGCATCCCATCTCGCTGATGCTGATGGCGCACCTTTGTTGGATTTTCCTGTGCATGTTGCAATCACAATTGTTCTTTGTTTCCTTCAAATATTTTTTGGCCAAAAGCTGGTACATCGGGGTGTTTTTCTTCCTCACCGGGTATTTCGTCTATACTCCAAAACAATACCAGCGCTTTTTTTGGTGGGTATTCTGGCCCTTGATTTTTACCATCGTGGTGGTGATGATCCGTCACGCGCAACGGGGTTTTTCTTTTGCCGAAATCAATTTTGTGCTTTGGCCGTTCTACCGCAATCACGTCAATTACGCGGCACTCTTGTCACTATTTTTTCCCTTGCTGTGGTTTGCCCCGGTGAAATTTCCGCGTTTTTCTACCCGGTGGTACTTGCTCAGTGCGGCCACCGGACTGGTTTTACTGGCGATTTATTTTACCTATACCCGGGCAGCGTATGCGGCAGTTTTGATGGCGGCTGGCGCTTATTTTATCATCCAATGGCGCTTGATTCGCCCGGTATTGGCCATTGCAGCGGTGGCATTGGTGGCGGGGTACTTGTATCTGAGTTACGACAACAACTACCTCGATTTTGCGCCAGATTACAACAAAACGATTAGTCATCAGAACTTTGGCAACCTCATGCAGGCCACCTACAAGATGGAAGACATCTCTACCATGGAGCGGGTGTACCGCTGGGTAGCTGCCTTTCAAATGAGTCAGGATCGGCCCTGGATGGGATTTGGGCCTGGAAATTTTGTCAATTTCTATGAGACTTACACAGTCAAGAGTTTTCAGACTTACGTGAGCGACAATCCCGAAGGATCCGGGGTGCATTGCTACTACTTGATGACCCTGGTGGAGCAAGGTTTCATTGGCATGATCATCTTCATTGCCCTGAGTTTTTTGGTACTGATTCAGGCAGAAAAAATTTACCACCGCTGCACAGATCCTTCGCGCAAGCGCATCATCATGGCGGTGACGTTGTGTACCGTGGTCATGGATGCATTTTTGCTCATCAACGACATGGTGGAAACCGACAAGATGGGTTCTTTTTTCTTTATTTGCATGGCTGTACTGGTCAATCAAGACCGTCAAAACGCATCACAAGCGCCAGCTTTTCCGGGATAGCGATCCCTGCCTTACAACCATTTTTCTGCATTGGCGTTTCATGTGAGCAAATCGAAATCGCCGCAATACATGAGCAATCCACAAATCGTCACCCTTACTTTTTTTCGTTTTGAAAAGCCCAAAGACCAGTGGTGGGGTTTCAAACAGATGGGACTGGCCCCACGTGAACTGAGCAATGTACCCGGACTTTCGTTTTCCAAAATGATGGGCAGCGGCAATGGCAATGGCTTCAGCATTTGGCCCAATTTTGGGGTGTATGGCTTACTTGGGGTGTGGGAAGACCGCAAAATGGCAGAAAGCTTTTTTTCAACGCATCCTCTGTACCTGGCTTTTCAACAAAAAACCGTCGAAATCTGGACCGTTTACCTGCAAACCGCCAAAGTCCACGGCACCTGGGATGGAGGAACCCCCTTCATTGAAAACATTCCCTACCAGCCCGATGCTCCAGTTGCGGTACTTACCCGTGCCACCATCCGTACCAATCGGTTGTGGCATTTCTGGCGTTTTGTACCCGGTGTGAGCAAATCCATGTGGCGGGAGCATCAGGAAGGCTTGCTTTTTTCGGTAGGCATTGGCGAATTGCCTTTGATCCAACAAGCCACCTTTAGCTTGTGGAAAAACAGCGCTGCCATGCAAACTTACGCCTATCAAGGGCAATTCCATAGCCAGGTGGTCCGCAAAACCCGGGAATTGGGTTGGTACAAAGAAGAATTGTTTGCGCGGTTTCATCCGTTTAAAATGGAAGGAAAATGGGCCGGCAAGGAGATGAGCGATGCCCTTGATCTTTTGCCCTAAAGTCAAGATTAACAGTACTAAGTTCAAATTCACCCCATCCCAATAGACCAAAAATCCATAAAAACTGTTATCATTGGATGTTATTAAATAATCATCCAACATGAAACGAATCGCGAAATACACCCTCTGGCTTTTGCCTCTGGCCTTAATGACCGTGGCATTCACCGAATATCCAAGCAACCGGCAAGATTTTGAGATCAGCAAAAACCTCGAAATCTTTGCCAACATGTACAAAGAGCTCAACTCGGCTTACGTTGACGAGCTTGACCCCGGCAAAGTAATGCGTTCGGGCATCGATGCCATGCTCAACAACCTCGATCCTTTCACCAACTACATTGCCGAAGCCGACATCGAAGGCTACCGCTTGCTGCGCGAGGGGACTTCCGACAACATCGGATTCGAGTTCAAGAAAATTGACAACTTCGTTACGGTAACCGAACTTTTCGAGGGTTTACCTGCTGATAAATCGGGCATCAAAATTGGAGACCAAATCATTGCTGTAGACAACAAGGACATCCAAAGCAAAAGTGCCGATGAACTGGATTATGTGCTGCGCGGTGCAACCGGAACAAGCATAGAACTCACCATGCGCAGACCCGGCCAAAACGGCGATTTTAAAGCGAAAATCAACCGCCAGGAGATGGATTTGCCCAATGTGCCTTACTCCGGACTGGTGGAAGGAGACATTGCGTATGTCTCTTTGTCTACGTTCTCTCAGGATGCGGGCAAAAACATCGGCAACGCTGTACGGGAATTGCGCAAAGAAAACCCCAATATCAAAGGTGTGATTTTGGATTTGCGGGGCAACGGTGGTGGTTTGCTGGTAGAAGCGGTCAACCTGTGCAACGTATTCATTCCCCGCAACGAGTTGGTGGTGACCACTCGGGGCAAACTTAAGGAGCAAGACCGCAGTTTCCGCACCCAGGGCATGGGGGTAGAAGAAAACCTGCCTCTGGCGGTGTTGATTGACAAAAACTCGGCCTCCGCTTCTGAAATCGTCAGTGGTACATTGCAGGATTACGACCGTGGGGTCTTGATCGGCCAACGCTCTTATGGCAAAGGCCTGGTACAAAATACAGTGGAAGTAGGCTACAATTCACGCCTCAAACTGACCACGGCCAAGTACTACATCCCCAGCGGGCGTTGTATCCAGAGTGTAGAATACCGCAATGGCGAACCCGTAGACATTGCCGATAGTCGCCGGGCAACTTTCAAAACCCGCAATGGCCGGGTGGTATTGGATGGTGGCGGTGTAGCTCCCGACATCAAGATCGAGCAGGCGAGCAACATCCCCGTGGTGAAGGCGCTGCAAGACCAGGACATCATTTTCCGGTTTGTAACCGACTATTGCAAAGGCAAAGAAAAAATTGCCGAAATCAAGGATCTGCGGTTTGAAGAATTTGATAAATTCCTCGCTTTTGTGCAAAAGGAAAACTTCATTTTCCGCACCGAAAGCGAAAAACTGCTGGAGCAGTTTAAGCAAAAGGCAAGTGCGGAAGGGTACGAACTGGGCAATTCCGTGGGATCGCTCGAAACCGCCCTGGGTACTGCCCAACTGGATTTGATCAAAAAGCACAAAGACCTGATCAGCAAAGTAATCGAAAAAGAAATTGCCGGAAGGTACTACTATGCGAATGGCCGCGCCCAGATTGGTCTGCTGCGCGACCCGGAAGTACACGAGGCCATCAAAGTGATCCGTGATCCAGCGCGGTACAAAAGTATTTTGAAAAAAATTTGACAAAAATAGCACATCGGCCATGGCTTAGCGCTCTAGCTGATGTGCTGTTTTTATGGCCAGTTTCAGGTTGTTCCAGTCGGTATTTCCAGGTACAGTACATTCTGCGCCCAGGATGAATTGCTCGGGAGCGTTTTTCAAAACATCTTGTACTGCTAGGCTTATTTCTGCGGAGCTCCCCTTGCTCAAGACACCAGTTTTCTGCATCCCTCCCATTGCTGGTCGGTTGAACATCGTAGAGATTTCCTTCCATGACAACAGTTTATCCGTCAACTGTGGATTACAATTGACCACTTGCCCCGGGTAATCCAGTACTGCGTCATAATTGGCATATATTCCATTGTAGTCACATACATGCAAAATGTTGAACGGGCACTTGCTGCTTACTTCCTGCATGGCTATCAAATCCGTGGGCTTTACGTAGTTTTTAAACAATCGCGGATCACTAAGCTGCTTCGTTTCAGAGCCTTGAGTAGACATGTAAAAACCATCCACCCCAATCTTCATACAAGCCCTGGCAAAGAGCAACTGGCTTTCGGTCAGGATATCCAGGCCCTTTTTTACGGCATCCGGGTCTTCCTCCATATGGCGCAGCAACACGGGCAAGGTCGCACAATGCCCCGCCCACATGAAAGGGGAATACAAGGTCATGATGATGAGGGCTTCCTTTTTTGCTGCCTTTACAATCTCCCGCACCGTTTGTAGCTGTGGCGCGTAAAAATCCAGGAGATTGGGTTGCAGTTTGGCCCAATCGGCGGGGGTACGCAGAAAATCCAGCGGCGTATAAGCCTGCTCGTATTGGATTTTGACAAAATCCATTTCAGTGTAGCGGAAATATTCCAGGTGCTTTTTGGCAGCAGCCGAGCCTACTTTGTGTTGTTCGTCAAAGTGCAGAAAAAAGGCCGCAGGTCTGTATGAGGCTTCCGTTTTTCCTTCCAACCAGCGCAGCATGCGCTCCCGTTTGTTGAGAGGGGGCGTACCAAAAACTGCAGGCCATGCTTGATGACCAAGGGCCAGGGTGCCAGCACCCAATAAGGTGGATTGAATGAATTTGCGTCTTTGCATAGGTGTATTCGTTGGTTTATTTAAGCCAATGGGAGGATAAAATAGCATCAATTTCAGGGTTTAAGATTTACCTCAAACCTTCATAATGCAAATTATTTTTTCTTCATTTGCCGCTCCATAAATTCAAAAGTCGAATGGTACACTTTCAACCAACTGCGGTGGAGCAAAAAGCCGTGGATTTCGTCGGGTAAAATCACTTGCTCGAAATACACCTTGCGTTTGCGCAGGGCCTCAATCATTTCTTCGGTTTCGCTGAAAATCACGTTGCGGTCGTCGTCGCCGTGGATGAACAAAACCGGGCTTTTCCACCCGTTTACAAAATTCATCGGTGAAGACTCAAAAGCTCTTTTGGCCCAAACCGGAAATTTAAGCGGATCGTACGCAGGTGCAAAGGTGGAAATCACGTTGTTCCAATTGTGTACCCCGTGAATGTCGACCCCGGCAGCAAACAAGTCGCTCCTTCTGGCCAGGCCATGGGCGGTCAGGTAGCCGCCGTAGCTGCCTCCCCACAAACCGATGCGTTTGGGATCTACATCAGGTCTGGTTTTGAGGTATTCTCCCGCACCAATCAGGTCCATCACTTCGCTGGCACCGGTGCCACCATAATTCAGCGCTTCGCGAAAATCCAGGCCGTAACCAATGCCACTTCGGTAGTTGAGGGCAATGACCACGTAACCCTGGAGGGCAAAATACTGATTCAGAGCATAGGAATTGGAGTAGTACTGGCTGTAGTTGAAGCCCAACAACATTTGTCGGCGGCTGCCTCCGTGTAAAAAAATCACTGCGGGGTGTTTGTCACCTGGTTTGTGATTGGGCGGCAAAAACAATTGCGCCGGAGCGCTCATGCCATCGGTGGCTTTGATGCTGATTTGTTGGGGTTGCACCAGATCGGTAGGATAATCTGCGACTGAAAAAGCAGTAGCTAAGTCTTTAAAACCGCCATTGGTGTACAAGGCTGGCCAGGCAGGCCGGGTTGCCGAAGCATGAAGCAAGGCCAAACCCTGCGCGGTGGGTACCGGGCTCCATTCAATGCCTTCGCCTTTGGTGATTTGTTCTGATTGAGCGGTATTGAGGTTAACTTTCCAGATGTGGCGCCGATTGATGTCGGCAATATTGCAGGCGTAATAAAGAGTTTGGCCATCGGGAGCCAGGCTGAGGTTTTCCACCTCTCCTGCGCCGGGCGTAAGTAATTTGCTGGTTTTGCTCGCGATGTCGAGGGCATACAGGTGTACCCAGCCGTCTTTTTCCCAAGGAAAAATGAGTTGCGACTGGCTGGGCCAGAGTAGCTTATTGCTGGCTACGGGCAAGTCATCTACGAATACCGAGCCTTTGCCTTCTGTGGCTTTCCAAATTTCTTTTGCTTCGCCGGTTTTTACATTCAGGATGCGGATGCTCCAGGGAAATCCGCTGCGTTGAGGGGCAAAGGGAAATCCCAATTCCTTATAGGTTCGAACGTAGGCCAGCCAATTGCCATCGGGACTCCAAACGGGTTCTTGATCCTGATCGGCAGATGGGTCAGGGAAGCTGATGGTTTTGGAAGCCAGGTCGTAGATGCCAATGAACGAATGATCACCCCGGATGCTGACAAAGGCCAGTTTACTGCCATCTGGATTCCAGCGCAGTGCGCTTACGCCTCCTCTAACTTTAAACAGCACTTGGGGCTTGACCAGCGTGTCGACTAAAGACGCAAGCCAGACCTGACCCGCATTCATGTAAGCAATACTGCGGCCATCAGGCGCAATTTTGAAAGCATATCCTGCTGTAATTTTGCGTAAATCCCGACCAGTATCCAGGTCAGTAATGTACAAAAACCTGTTTGTTTCTGTTTGCAACTGAGCTGGATTGGCCGCGTAACCCTGCCCATTGGGGGTATTGCCCCGCACAAAAACGAGGTGTTTGCCCGAGGGCGTGAAGCTGAGTTCAGTGATCTCGATGCCATTGTCCTTTTCTTCAAATCCGGTGATGCGCGCTGCATCATTCAAATTGACTCCCCTTGCGGAGTATACATTGCGGCTGCCGTGGTCATTGAATACCCAGGCAATATTTTTGCCATCGGCACCAGCAGTCAAATTGGTGGGAAAAGGTTGAGACAGGATGCTTTCAATGGTGGTTTGGGCAGGGAGATTCTGCACTGCCCAAACCAAAACGAGGAGAATGATCTTCTTCATAAGCTTATTTTTCTTTGGGACGGGAATTAAAGTCCGTTCCTTTGATGTCTTTCAGCAATTTACGCAATTCCTGTACCTTCTCAGGTTGCTGGGCATATAAATTCTGAGTTTCGCCAACATCTTTCGCCAGATTGTACAACTGCCCGACTGGTTCGCCCGGCTTGGGTTCAATTTCTTTGGGTTGGGTAAATCCTCCTGAACCCAGTCCTTCAATGAGTTTCCAATCTCCTTTGCGGATTGCAAAAAAGCCAATCGAAGAACTGTGCACCACGGCGGGTTGCTGCGGCACCTGGTCATTTTTACCCAACAGAACCGAGAGGATGCTGTAGCTGTCTTCCGTTTTAATCCGGGCATCTTTTACCCCCAAAATATCGGCACAAGTGGCCAGTAAGTTGGTCAAACAGGTAATGGCAGTGCTGGTGGAGCCAGCCTTGATTTTACGAGGCCAACGCACGATAAAGGGAATGCGGTGTCCCCCTTCAAAAGCATCGCCTTTCATTCCCCGAAAAATACCTGCTGCCTTGTGATTGAAGCGTTGCACATAATCTTCGCGCCAGTAAGGCCCATTGTCACTGGTAAAAATCACCAAGGTGTTTTCGGAAAGATCCAGGCTATCCAAGGTATGCAACACCTGACCTACTGCGGCATCCACTTGCTGTACAAAGTCGCCGTATTCACCTGACCTGGAGGTGCTTTGGTAATCGGGGGTAGGCATCCAGGGGGTGTGCGGAGCAGCCAAAGGCAAGTAGAGGAAAAAGGGTTTTCGACTGGATTGTTTTGTCAAAAAAGCATTGGCTTTTTCCACAAAACGGGGCAATACCCCAAAAAAATCAAAGGATGGCGCCATTTTACCTTCACGCCAAAAAGCACCAGCATATCCCGATTCAGGCTTATTGCCTTTGGTATACGCAGTAGGTTGTTCGGTCAATTGGTGGTTTTCGAAGTAACAATAAGGGGGCATATCCAGCGAAGCGGGCAGCACATAAGAGTACCCGAAGCCCAGTGTACCTGGTCCCTGGCTGAGTTTTTGTGAAAAATCAATTTGTTCGGGCAACATTTCTTGATTGATCCCGTAATCCTTTTTTTGCAGGGAATCTCGATGAGCAGCTTGAGGCACCCAATCCAGACCCAAATGCCATTTGCCCACCACACCTGTTGCATAGCCCTGGCTTTTCAGAAAAGAAGCTACGGTAGGGCGGTTGGCTTCGATCAAAGTTCGGCTGTATCCACGCAAAACTCCCACGGGCAAGCGGCTCCGCCAGGGGTAGCGGCCAGTGAGAATGCCATAACGGGTAGGTGTACAAACGCCAGAAGGGGAATGCGCATCGGTGAAACGCATGCCTTGGCTAGCCAGCTTGTCCAGATTGGGGGTTTTGATGCCTCCGTCGGGATTGTACACAGAAAGATCCCCGTAGCCTAGGTCATCGGCCAGGATGTAAACGATGTTGGGTGGGGTGTTTTTCTGTAGCGGCTGTTTTAAGCCCAATATGGCAAAAGCGACGAGCGGGCCGCCGAGGAAAAAAAGGTATTTGAAGGAAGGGTGCATGTTATTTGAAAAGGTTATGTCTGTCGATTACCCATAAAATCCGCGCGTTGAATGTGAGATTGTGCTTTGGTCTCAGAACCCCCGCCCCCTGAAGGGGAGTACAGCCTACGTTAGCCTAAACGTAAGCCTTTTGGGAGGAGTTGCACTATTCGTTAGTATCCGAAAATGTACTCCCCTTCAGGGGTCGGGGGTTCTGAGACCACAGTAAAATAACGAATATCATCCACGAATCCACCTTGGGAATAAATAGGCAATCGACAGACTTTATGTCCGATAAATTACAATTTAATCGCCCATTCTGGCCGCAATTTCCGACCCAAAAGTGCATTCGCTTCATCGTCCTTTTTGAAGGTTTCCTTCTTGGGATTCCATTTCAACGGGCGCTTGAGTTCGTACGCGATGTTGGCGATGTTGCACACCGAAGCGGTGCGGTGGCCAATTTCTACATCACAGATGGGTCTGCTGCGCTTGCGCATGGCATCGAGGAAATCCTTGTAGTGGTTGTCACTTTTATAAACATGTTTTTCGGTTTCCCCAATGAACTGAGTTGCCAATCCGGCAGGAGTCGTTTCAATTTTTTTGCGCTGCACTTTGATTTCGCCCGTGGTGCCAATGAAATGGATCGCGTTGTTCCATTCCCATTTTTCGTGGGTCATGGTGATGCCGTTGGCGTAGCGGAAGGTCAGGTTTTTGTACTCCCCGCCGTCGGGAGGAATGACTTCGACGGGGCCACTGTTGTCCATGCCAAGCGCCCATTGCACGATGTCAAACATGTGTGCGCCCCAATCGGTGACCATGCCGCCACCAAATTCCTTGTACAAGCGCCAGTTGGGGAACACATCTTTGGTGATTGGAGGAGCCAATTCGGAATTGAAGGCCACCGGTTCATTGGGGCCGAGCCACAAGTCCCAGTTCAGTCCTTCTGGAATAGATTCTGCGGCCAGGTCGTATTTCACAGGAGGAGTCCCTACGTTGACTTTGATGTGTTTGATTTCGCCAATGTAGCCATTGCGCACCAGTTCGGCGGCTTGCCGGAATTCCGGCCAGGAACGTTGCATGCTGCCCGTTTGAAAAACCCGATCGTACTGACGTGCAGCATTGACCATGGCTCGGCCTTCTTTGACGGTAAGTGCCAGCGGTTTTTCACAATAAATGTCTTTTCCCGCTTCGGCTGATTTGACGGCTTGCACCGCATGCCAGTGGTCGGGGGTTGCAATAACGACTGCGTCAATGTCTTTGCGGGTCAACATTTCGCGAAAATCCGTATGCAGGGCGATGTCGGAGTAAGTCCCGAATTGGGTGTTTTTTTCGTAATAGGCTTTGACCCGCTCCAGCAAGAGTTGAGCTTTGGCCTGGTATACTTCTGAGGCCGCTACAATGCGGGTTTCGCCAGTACCGATGAACGAATTGGCCAGCCCTTTGGCTTGTTTGCCTGTGCCGATCATCCCGAGGTTGATCATGTCGCTGGGAGCCAGATATCGGGTGCCATTGGGACTGATTCCGCCGAGTACAAAGCGGGGTACGATCATAAAGCCCGCAGCGGCAATGGCGCTGTTGCTGAGGAAATTTCTGCGTGAGATGGATGTAGGTTTCTTGCTGATCATGTTGGTTGATTTTATTTGGAAAAAGAAAAAGGTGCAGCGCTTGCGGCAGTGCCTCTTTTACGGTTTGGTTGCGCCCCCATGTTGAATTGCAGAGTGCCACCTTTTAGAATGTCGGCGTGATTGAGGTAGTTTTTATCAAAAGCAGCACCATTCAACAAAGCTGATTGAATGTACAGATTATTTGCATTATTCTGTGGTGCATCGATGGCGAATTTTTTTCCATTTTCCAGACTGAGGGTAATTTTTTTGAAAAGCGGTGCACCGATGACGTATTCAGGCTGGCCAGGGCAGACCGGATAAAAGCCCATGGCGCTAAAAACGTACCAGGCGCTGGTTTGTCCATTGTCTTCATCTCCACAATAGCCATCTGGTGTGGGTCGATAGAGCTTGTTCATGGCATCGCGAATGTGCAATTGGGTTTTCCAGGGTGCCCCACAGTAGTTGTACACATAAATCAGGTGCTGAATGGGCTGATTGCCATGTGCATATTGCCCCATGTTCATCACCTGCATCTCCACCATTTCGTGGATCACGCCACCTTTGTAAGCCCCGCCATCAAAAATGGGCGGCAGGGTGAACACGCTGTCCAGCATGGCTTCCATTTTTTTGTTGCCCCCCATCAGTTGGGACAAGCCTTTGAAGTCGTGAAAAACGCTCCAGGTGTAATGCCAACTATTGCCTTCCACAAACTCATCGCCCCAGCGAAAAGGGTTGAAGGTGCTGGAGAAACTACCATCTTGTTTTCTGCCACGCATCAAATTGTGCTTGGGATCAAAGATGTTGCGGTAATTTTGGCAACGTTTGGCAAATTTCTCGATCTCGGATGGTGGTTTATGAAGGGCAGTGGCCAATTGATGCAGGCAAAAATCGGCGTGGGCATACTCCATGGTTTTGGCTGCGCTGCCTCCAAAACCATCCATAGGGACGTAGCCCAGGGTATTGTACAATTGAGCCCCGTTTCTGCCCACTGTGTTGATGGGCCCTTCACCTTCGGTATTTTTCAATAAAGCTTCATAGAGCACATCGATGTCATAGCCTTTTACCCCTTTAAGGTACGCATCGATGATGACCGAGGCCGAGTTGCTGCCAATCATGCTTTTGCGGTGACCGGGGCTGGCCCATTCGGGCAGCCAGCCACTTTCTAGGTACGTATTGGCCAACCCCTCCAGGATGTGGCCGTCCATTTCGGGGTACATCAGTGTAAGGAATGGGAACAGGGATCTAAAAGTATCCCAAAAACCGGTATCGGTAAACATATATCCTTTTTCGACCTTGCCATTGTAAGGACTGTAGTGCACCAGTTGATTTTGGGCATCAAATTCATAAAACTTGCGCGGGAATAGCAGCATGCGGTACAAGCAGGAATAAAAGGTTTTGAGCTGATCTTCGGTGCCGCCTTCAACTTTTATTTTGCTCAGTTCGGTATGCCAGGCTGCTTTGGCTTTGGTCTTGATTTGGGCAAAAGTTTGAGCGCCAATTTCCCGACTCAGATTCAATTCGGCTTGCTCAAAGGAAATGAAGGAGGAGGCTACTCGCAGATGCACCTGTTCCCCATCGCGGGTAGAAAACCCAATGATGGCCTGGGCATGCTGGCTGCTTACTTCGTTTTGGGAGGCAGTCACGATGCTGTCTGCTACAGTCCAGCTGAGTTTGAAGGCTTTGTCGCATTCAATCACAAAGTAGTTTTTGAAATTGGTAGGTACGCCGCCTCGGCTGCGGGTGGTGTAGCCGATGATTTTGTTGGCTTCAGGAATGACTTTTAGGTAAGAACCCCGATCAAATGCATCCACGAGGATAAATGCGCTGTCGGTTTTCGGGAAAGTGAACCGAAACATCGCTGCCCGCTCGGTGGGGGTAATTTCGGTCAACACATCGTACTCCGCCAGATATACATTGTAGTAGTAGGGCTTGGCGATTTCGGCTTTATGCGAAAACCAGCTTGCCCGTTTTCCCTCTTTGAAATTCATTTTGCCCGTCATGGGCAGGATCGAAAATTGGCCGTAATCGCCAATCCAGGGAGAAGGCTGATGGGTCTGTTTGAAACCTACAATTTTGTCGGCGCTGTATTGGTATTGCCAGCCATCCCCGTTGGTATTGGTTTGGGGTGTCCAAAAATTCATGCCCCAGGGAACCGCAATGGCGGGATAGGTATTTCCGCTGGAGAAGGAACGTTTGGAATCGGTGCCCATCAGCGGGTTGACCAGTTCTTCGGGTTGAAAAGCAGATTGGGCGAAAGCTGAGAGGCCAATGCTCCAGCAAATCAAGGTAAATAATTGTTTCATCGAGTGCTATTGGGTTGTCAAAACGTGTTTGCCAGACTGCAAGTTTTTGATCAGGTAAAATCCAGATTGTGGCGCCAGGGAAGTTTTTTTTCCATCAACGAACAAGTGCGGTTTTTGCGGATCATGGGGCAGGTACACCATTGCCACGGTAGCCCCGGGAATGCTGACCTCCAGCGTATTTTGCTGGGCTTTTTTTTCATAATCTACTGAAATCAGCCCTTTGATGGTAGGCGTTTTTAAGCTGGCAAAAGTGAGTTTACCCACCTGCGGTTTGATTTGAAAGGTATCAAAACCCGGGCTGATTGGTTCCACCCCCATCAGTTTGCGCACAATGATGTTGCCGGGGGCGGCACCCCAGGCGTGGTTCAAGTCTAGGTTGGGTTTGTACACTTTATCCCAGGCTTCCAGGGTAATGGTGGATCCGCTGCGGATCATGTTGTACCAGCTCCGTTGGGTGGTGGCGGTCAGCAATTCCAGCGCATAATCGCCGTAGCCATTGTCGTAAAGCGCATCCAGCAAAAATTGAGATCCATACACGCTACAGGCCATGCGGCGGCTTTGGATAAAACGCAACACGTTTTCCTTGTCCTGCACCGGAACCAGTCCAAACGCCAGCGCAAACATATTGGCGTGCAGCGAACTGTGGCTGGTGCTATCGCCGTCTTTAATCAGGCCTGTTGCCGAGTCTCGAAAGGTATCTTGAAAAGCAGCGTACACCAGTTGCGCTTCGGCTCGGTAATGATTGGCCTCTTCCGTCCGATGGAGTAAGGTGGCCATTTTTTCCATCAACACCAGATTGCGGTAGTAATAGGCATTGACCACGGAATTGTACTTGTTGTACACAAAGCCATCTGTTTCGCCAGGATGTTCTTTTTCCAAACCAATGAAGTCTCCATTTTGTGGCCAATCTACGTTGTCGTGCAGTCCTTGTCGTCCATCGAAGGTTTTGGTCATGTGGATAGAGGCCAGAAATGCATCATTTTGAAGGTTGGTACGACTGCTGATTAGGTGATTGGTGCCCGCCAGGGCTTGTAGGGTTTTGTGTTGCAGGTCAGCATAGTATTTTTTGAGGAATGCCCCATCGCCCGTGTAGAGGTAATCGTTCCAGGCGAGCAAAACATTTTGCAGACTCCACTCGGTGGGCCAGGTGGGGTGGTACAACATATAGACCATGCTGCGTCGCGCCATGCTGTATTCCGCATCTACCGCATAATGGGAAAGCTGATTGATCAGCGCATCGGCTTCGTAGGGAATCCGTTCGCGGTCTCCATCTACGTAATAGCCCGTAAAACTGGTGGCTTTGATGGAGTATTTGCACAAGTCCCAGATCTGGTTCAAAATGGTGTCATTGGATGCAAAAGCGGACGCATTTTCATCAAAAGGATAAAAAACAATTTTGCGCTGTACCGATTCGGGGCCAATGGTTCCGGGGAAATTTTCAATCGACACGTACCGAAAAGGATACACCTCGCCAATATAACTGGGCATCAAGACTGGATTGCGACTGTTGCGCTTTTCGTTGGGCGGCCATTTTAGGGCATAGTCGTGAGTACCTTTTTGGACAAATAGCGCAATTTTCTGGTAGCGGATATTGCGCCCAGGGCTCTTGTGGATGGTTTGCGGTTGTTGGAGCAATTCGCCTACTTCGATCCAGATGGAATCGCTTTTTTCTGCTGTCAAATGCAATTGCAACTGCGCCAGGGCGTCTTTGCCAAAATCGAGAAAAAAACTTCCAGGCGCTCGTTTGACTGTGGTTACTGGTTTTTGGAGTTCTGCGGCCAAGGGGTGATGGGCAAACTGCTCGGCAGCATCGGGCAGACTAAGATAAAAAGAGGCGATAGCAGAAAACGAACCAGGCTGGTTTTGGGGATTCCAAACCTGGACTTTCCAATAATAGATTTGCCCTGGAATCAAGGGTTTCCCCTGGTAAACTGCCTGAGTCTGGTTGGATTTTACTTTTTTGGAATCCCAATAATCAGCCTTGCTTTGCAAAAGCAACTGAGGAGAAGAGGCAAGTAGAATGCGGTAGGCGCTGGCTTGCTTCTGGGCCACATCCAGTTCCCAACTGAATTGGGGTTGGGAACTGGAGATGTGGGCAAATTGGTAGGCATCGGGTTGTTGACTGGCTTTTTCCAAAGGTAGATCTACAGCCAGCCCGCTTTTCTTGACCTGATCCGTGTGCAGCAATAAATCAGTGCGCAGACGCACTGGAACCGGTTTTTGCTGGCCATACCCTTGTAAAGCCAAGATGATCATGACTGTTGCAGTAAAGTTTATGAATCTGTTTCGATGCTTCATTGTAAAAACTTGGTGCGCCTTAGACATGCTCTTAAAGACGTTCCTGTCAAAAATCACCCTTGCTCTTGATGAAAATCATTTGCTGGTAATCGTAGGATCTTCATTTTTGAAGTATCAAAAACAAAATTTCACAGTCATGAATTTCGAACCTAATCTTACTATTTCCGAATGCGTCGTTAGCTATTTTCTGATGATGGCCGTGATAATCATCGCTGGTTTTATTGGCCAATGGTGGATCGCGGGCTTTGGCTTGCTTTTCTTCCTAAGGGGCATGACCGGTTTTTGCGCAGTCAAGGCCATGCGGAATGCGAAGCAGGCCTAATTGGCCCATTTACCTCAAAGGAAAAACAGGAAATTATTACTTGGTTACCTTTTTCAGGGCGAGTGCGTTCATGCAGTACCGCAGGCCACTAGGCGGTGGGCCGTCCTGAAAAACGTGTCCCAAGTGGGCATCACAGGTATTGCACAGCGTTTCGATGCGGTACATCCCAAATCCCTGGTCTTTGTGGTAACTGATGGAATTTTCATAAATTGGCTGGGTAAAAGAAGGCCAACCCGTGCCGCTTTCGAATTTTTCAGCAGAATCGAAAAGCACAGTCCCGCAGCACGCACAGGCATACAACCCTGGCTCAAACAGGCTACACATTTCAGAACTGAAGGCCCGCTCGGTTCCTTTCAGGCGCGTGATCCTGAATTCTTCTTCTGTCAGTAGTTTTTTCCATTCTTCATCGCTTTTTTCCACCCGCTGGTCAGGAGCAGGATTGCCACTGTTGGCAAATTTTAAGACATTCAGCCAGTTTAACATGTTGATTTGGTTTTTTGTAACGCTATTCTGCAAAAGAAACCTGTGCAAATTCCTGCATTTTTAATTCCAGGCGCAACAAGGCATTGTTGGGGTCTGAACCAAAAATGGAGTAGACTACTGTATTGTTCTTGTCTACCAAAATCCAATGTGGCGTTCCGCCTGCACCGTAATTCAGGAAAGTGGTATCGTAGTTTTTGTCCTTGAAAAAAGGGAAGCGGATCGCAAAATCCTCCCGCGCTTTGGCAAATTTTTCCCTCGGAATGTTGAGCGATTCAAAATTGGTGTGGATGCCCAATACCTGCATTTGATCACCCATTTCATGTACAATCCGATTGGCATAGGGAATGGCACGCCCCAAACAGCCCGGACAACCGAGGCTGAAAAACAAAATAAGCAGCGGCTTGCCAATAAACGCTTCTTTCTGAGGCGGTTCTTCCTCAAAAATCTTTTCCAGCGACCAATCGGGCAACTGTGCTCCAACGCTGAGCAGACTTAGATCTAATCGATTGTGCATGCTTTAATAACGTTTTGGAGGGAATGTGGTTGAAAGGAAGCATCCTATGGCGGTTTTTATTTCACGCAGATTTCGCGCAGAATTTTCTGAGGGAAATAAAAACGTCTTTATGGCTTCCTTCAATTTCTTTTTATGTCCTTCAATACTGCGATGAGCGCTTACCAAATATAGGAATTTCCGTATAAATAATTTAACTTGTCTGAAATTCTGGTAAACTGTTCGGCAAAACAATGTGTACTTCTAGCGACTGCAATCATTATTTTTCACACAAGAATTTTTGACTTTAGCTATTAAGCACTTAAATTGGTTGAAAATATGGCAAAGAGTGGAATTTCCTTTCAGTAAAACGTTGTTTATTCAGGCCGTAGCTGATGGTAACATCATCTGGAGAAAACACGTCCTCGAAAAAATGATAGAACGTGGAGTTTCTCGTGCTGAGGTTCTTGAAGCATTAGAAACGGGTGAAGTTATACAATGCTATCAGGATGATCGCCCCTTCCCCAGTGTTTTGATTTTGGCATTTCCATCTGAAAGGCCATTACATGTTGTAGTTGCATTTGATGAATTAAATGCAGTTGCATTTGTGATAACCACCTATGAGCCTGATTTAGGAATCTTTGAAGACGATTTTAGAACCAAAAAAAAGTAAGATGAGCCATACGCCTTTACAATGCCCTTTTTGCAGTGGAAAAATTGATCCTTCCACTACTACGTTTGCCGTTGACCTCAAAACAGGTCTAATTGTAGTCCGTGATGTGCCTGCATTGGTTTGCACCCAGTGTGGCGAGGAGTGGATTGAAGATTCAGTATCTATTCAGTTAGAGGGCATTACGGAAAGAGCAAAATTGCAGAAAACGCAATTGGAAGTTGTTTCAATGGGTTAGTTTACGCCTGTTATGCTCTATTTTATGAGGGAAGATGTCTGCAACGATGCTGAAAATCTAGGTATCTTTTAAATCTCAGGTCTTGAAAAAAAAGCGCACATGAAAAAATGGATTTTTTTACTCTTCATCGCTGGTACAATTGCGGTGTCTGCTCAAAATAGCCACGACACCAAAGTCAAATTGTACAATCCAACTGCTGATGCGAAAGCCGACATCAAAGCTGTGGTGGACAAAGCTGCCAAGGAAGGCAAACACGTGTTGTTGCAAATCGGGGGCAACTGGTGCAGTTGGTGCATCCTGTTTCACAATAAAGTCAGCAGCAACGATACTTTAAAAACGGCGCTGAACAAAAACTTTGTCAGCTACCACCTGAATTACAGCCCTGAAAACCTGAACGAAGAAGTACTTGCTTCATTGGGTTATCCTGAGCGCTTTGGATTTCCTGTATTTGTGATCCTGGATGGCAAGGGCAATCGCCTGCACACCCAGAATAGCGCCTACCTGGAAGAAGGCAGAGGGCACAGCACTTCACGGGTACTTGAATTTTTTGAAAACTGGTCACCCGCGGCCATTGATCCCAAGACGTATCAGAAAAAAGGGAAGTAAGCAGAACGCTACTTCCCCCGTTCAGCAGGTATTTTGTCTTATTTGCCCATCGGGCACAATAAGCTTGTGTTTATCGCATTGAAAACGAAAGGCTAGTACAGAACAGGATTCAACTCGGTATCGATCACCTCTCCCACCACTGCTCCTGGACACCAGGTATTCCAGTCGTTGATCTGGTTTTGGTTTTCGGGTTCTTTCAGGATCATGTTTTTGTCCATGTAAATCACGGTCATTACCTTCCGCATTTGGTCGGTCAGGTTGGCGCCTGCGCGGTGGAATACCCAGCCGGAGTGAAAACTTATCTCCCCCAAATCGAAGGGTTCGATTACGTGTTCAAAATCAGTTACGCGGAGTTTTTCGCCAATCAGTTTTTCACTTTCATCGCCGATGCTCAGGTCTCTGCCTTCCACAATCTGGTGGCTACCCGCGCTAAATTCCAATGGCCCCAAAGGTAGGGGAGTTGCTTGCAAGGGAATCCAGGCAGTAATGGTTTTGTCGCTGCTCAGTGGCCAGTAATACTGATCGGCATGCCAAGGCGTGATGCCGCCGCCACCTTCCTTGAACAAAGCTTGATCGTGGTACATCCTCACGCCATCTACCTGCATCAGATCGGCAGCAATTTTGGCCATGCGCTTGCTGAATACGAATTCCTTCACGACTTCGTTTTCCCGCCATAGATTGAACAACTGCAAAAATGCCTTACCGTAAGTGTCCCGTTCATCCACCTTGCTGGTGACCGTGTTCATTTTTGCTACTTGTTGGGCAATGGCATCGCCGTAATAGGCCAAGGTTTCTGCGTCAAAAACGTTTTTCAATTTGATGAATCGATTTTTTTGGAAAAAATCGATTTGTTCTGCGCTGAGTGAATAAGGAGAGTTCAAAGCTTGCATCTGGACTTATTGTTTTGTGGACGGAATTTAAATAAAGTTGCATTATGAATACAACTTTATTTAATTCCGAGCCTAAATCTGACGTAAAAAATTATTTCCCGATTTTTTTCTATGGATTAGCAACAGGGAACAGAAACCGCTTATTTTACCCAAGAAAAGCAAAAACCATTGATTTATGTTTCACCTTAAAGCACTTTATCAACAGCCCTACTTCATGCCGAATACCCAAAAATTGATCCATTGGCTAATTTTCAGCAGCCTCTTCATGCTGATCTTGCCCCTTGCTGCCCAAAAGCCCATCGAATTGTACAATCGCTACCAAAAAGGCTCGCTCCAGATGGTCAATGGCAAACCGACTTTAAGCACCAAAGGCAACAATGCCATCTGGATGATCGAAAAAATAGCCAATAGCGCCGAGGTGCGCATTAAGCACTTACCGACAGGCGGATACCTGCACTCGGAAACCAATGCCCAAATTCCCACGATTGGTACGATCCAGCCCGGTTGGGAGAGTGCCAGGTGGCTGATTGAAGAAACCGATGAGACTTTTTACCGCATCAAAAACAAGTGGCGGGGCACTTACCTGCGCAACGAAACCGGAATAGTGGAATTGGGGGAATCCCAACCCGGCTGGTGGGGCGGCCAATGGCTGTACATGTCTCCAGCCTCCATGACTGCAACCACTACAGCAAACCCACCGACGGGGCGTTTAAAAGTGCGGGGTGTGTACATTGTGCCCAGTGGCCAGCAGGAAAAACCCGGTGCCAAAGCCGCGATTGCCTCCATTTTGGCCATGATGCAATGGCACTTTTTGCAACAAATTGGGGTCACTTTTGAGTATGAGCCCGAAGTCGCAGTCATTCGCACCAATGCGGATACCCCGTCCGCTTCCACATTGGATATGGCCTTGGAACTGGGTAAAAAAGCCTTGAACAAAGATTACGAAGGGAATAAAAATATCTTGTTTACGGTGGTGGAAGGTGGTTTGGGTGGGCCCGCGTTTGGCACTCCAGGAATGGTCAGAATGCCCCAATCTTTTTGGGGAGATGTATACGATACCTACCTCAAGCGGCCCAATACGCTGGCTACGACCCTGGCAGGCTGGTCACATGAATTGGGCCACGCCTTGGGGCTGGAACATACCGGGGAATCGACCAAACCTTGTCTCTTGAAAAACTACCGGGTAGACATGGGCACCTTGCCTTCCTTGCTGATGCAACAAAGCAAAGCTTTTCCGGTGGTTTACGATTACCCCTTCCACAAGGACGAGATAAAAATGCTGCTGGATTCGACCTACTGTCAAGAGTGTTTGATTGATCGAGGCAATCGCCCGGCAGCGGTTCGTTACCTCCGCGCCCGGCAGGTACAAGCCAATAAGTTGGCCACTGCTGGCAATGTAACCATGCTGGAATATTACAGCAGCGGCGGCGGTAAAGGCGCTTTTGTGAAGCAGTCCAATGGCGAATGGAAAGAAACAGACCTGCTGGGGAAGGCTAATTTCACGTTTAAAGAAATCCGCCGGGACCAAACCTCGGTATATCTGGAAGATGCATCGCGAAACATGGCAATCACCCTCAATTTGACTACCCGCACTGTTCTGTACAACCTGATCAATCAAGGGAAACCGCAGGGGTTGTATTCGATTTTGTGGGCAAAGGGGGGCTAAACAAACAAATCGTCCATCGTTACCTCGTTCTGCATCAGTTGATTGGCGTACTGATTTTTTTCAACCCCATAAGTGGTAATCATGGTCAAAAACACCGCTTTTCGGGTTTTGGTCACCGTTTTAAAAGTAGAGATTTTTGAACGCAGTTTTTCGGCGTATTCCTTATCGATGGCAAAAGTATCCAATGAAAATTTGCACTCACACAAGTTGATGACCTGGTCCCGCCGATCGATGAGTAAATCAACTTGAGCCGCTTTTTCCTCCGTGCGCCCTTTCCAGGAAGCGTGGTTGGACTGAACGCCACTGATGCCCAGGGCTTTTTTGATCTGGCTGATGTGATCAATACAAATTTGCTCAAAGGCAAAGCCCTGCCAACTTCTTTGAACCGGGTTATCGATCAGGTTGAGCCAGGCGTTTTCACCCTGGTACTGCCCATTTTTGAGGAAGCGAAAATAAAAGGCAGTATAAAAATCAGAGAGGCGGTACAGCGTTTTTTGCTTCTTTTGGTCCAATGAAACATATGAGGCAATGAATCCGCTTTCTTCCAGGTCCGCCAGCACTTTGGAAAGGGTACCTCCGGAAGCCACCCCAGAAAGTTTGCTGATCTCGGCGCGTTGCAACCCCTCCGTTTTGGTCGCCAGTGCTTCCACCACTTTTTCATACACCTCATACTTGCGGAAAAGAGAGCGGTAGAGGTTGAAAAATTCGTTTTTGAGCAGCCCCGAACTGTCGAAAAACAGCTGCTGGATGTTTTGCGCTGCACTTAAATTGGGCTGAACTGCCTCCAAATAATAGGGAATGCCGCCCAGGGCCATGTACAATTGGACAACTTGATAACGATCCAATACGCTGTTTTGGGCCATCAACATCTCCTCGGCCTCCTGCAAGTTGAAGGCTTCAATCTTCATCTTTTGGGTGATGCGATTGTGCAGGCCCCCATCGTTGTTGATCAATACGTTGATCATCCAGGAAGCGGCTGAGCCGCAGACAATCAATAAAACGTCCTTGCGGTTACTGGCCCAACTGTTCCAGAAATGCTCCAGCCCCATCATAAAATCTGCTCCAGGGGTGTCAAACCAGGGGAGTTCGTCAAAAAAAATAACCTTTTTTCCCGCTCTTGGAATGTTCTCCAAATGCGCCATCAAACGTTGAAAGGCAATCAGCCAATTGCCAGATGAGGTTTCATACACCAGATTGGACTGCTTGCGCAAAGCCGTATCAAAATTGAACAACTGCTGACTGGTATCGGCATTGGCCAAACCCGAGATTTGGAAATCAAAGCGGTAATTGAAATACTCCCGAATCAGGTATGTTTTTCCTACCCTCCTGCGCCCGTACACGGTCAGGAACTCCGATTTTTTGCTTTGAACGATGTTGTCCAGCCGTAGTAGCTCTTTTTTTCTGCCAATGATGGCGCTTTCAGGATTCACAATCAGCCAATTTGAAGGTAAAAATAGTGGTTTTGGCTGCAAGAGTCAATAGTTGCAGCCAAAACTAAGATAAAAATGGCAGTTTTGGCTGATTGGGTCAAATTAAGCGGCCACTGGTTGCAACCCGTTTTGCCGCTCTACACGAAAGTGTAGAATGTTGGAGTGCTCGGGAACTTCAAGTGATTTTGGGCTACAGCAAGTGGAACAATTTTCTGCATGCCATTGAAAAAGCCAAAAGTGCTTGTGAAGGTGCGGGGCAAAAGATGGAGCATCATTTTGCCGACGTCGGGAAAATGATCAACCTGGGTAAAGGAGGACAACGCAATGTTGTTGATTTTGCGCTCACCCGCTACGCTTGTTATCTCATCGCTCAGAATGGTGACCCCACAAAAAAGCCGGAAATAGCCTTTGCCCAAACCTATTTTGCTGTCCAAACCCGCAAGCAAGAGATCATCGAACAACGTTTATTGGACATTGATCGGGTATCTGCACGCGAAAAACTATCCAAAACGGAGAAGAAACTCTCTGGCATCATCTATGAGCGGGGTGTAAATGAAATCAGTTTTGCAATTATTCGTTCAGAAGGAGATAAAGCGCTTTTTGGTGGATGGAATACCCAGGACATGAAGCGAAAATTAGCCATACCCGGTGGCCGCCCATTAGCAGATTTTTTACCCACCCTAACCATTAAAGCAAAAGACTTTGCAGCCGAATTGACTAGCCACAATGTAATCGATAAAGACATGAAAGGCGAAGGACAAATCAAAAAAGAGCACATCGATAACAATCTTGCCGTGCGTAAAATCCTCCAGGAACGTGGTGTTCGTCCTGAAAACTTACCTGCTGTTGAGGATGTCAAAAAAGTAGAACGTCGCCTGAACGCAGACAACAAAAAAGCAACAGAGAAACCGGATGCATTTAAAATTTTGCCGCCGCCGGAAGAATAATAGAAAATTTTAGATACAAATACAAACTAGTAGAGGTCAAAGCAGCACTGGCGAAAGCGAAACTGTCCGAGTGTCCCTCTGAGCATTGCCACCAAAGCCCCCACCAACCCCCAACTTAAATTTCCCCCTTTACTCCGCTCCAGGTTTTGATTCCCCAATTGGTTTTTCCTATCTTCGACCCCGAAATTTGAAAAGCATGTACAAAGGCAAAAAAATCATCGTTGTTCTTCCGGCTTACAACGCTGTACGCACTCTGGAAAAGACCTATCAAGAAATTCCTTTCGATTTGGTAGACGAAGTAATCCTTTGCGATGACGCCAGCAAAGACAATACCGCCGAACTGGCCCGCAGCATCGGTATCCAGCACGTGATCAAACACGAGCAAAACAAAGGCTATGGGGGCAACCAAAAAACCCTGTACCGGAAAGCCCTGGAATTGGGTGGCGATATCGTGATCATGCTCCACCCGGATTACCAATACACCCCCCTCCTGATTCCCTCCATGGTCAACATCATCGGGGATGATCTGTACCCGGTGGTATTGGGCTCGCGCATTTTGGGGATGGGCGCACTCAAAGGTGGCATGCCCATGTACAAGTACATCGCCAACCGCTTTTTGACATTTGCGCAAAACCTGCTCATCAATTACAAGCTCTCCGAATACCACACGGGCTACCGCGCTTTCAGCCGCACGGTGTTGGAAGGCATCAACTTTGAACAAAATTCCAACGATTTTGTGTTCGACAACGAAATGCTCTCGCAAATCGTGTTTGCTGGTTTCGACATTGCTGAGGTGACCTGCCCGACCAAGTACTTTGAAGAAGCTTCTTCTATCAATTTCCGCCGCAGTATGAAGTATGGCATGGGTGTTTTGCGGGTTTCAATGGGGCATTTCTTGAGTCGGATAGGCGTGGTCAAACTCAAGATGTACCGCAGATAAATCGTTTTTTGTCCAATTGCACCACAATTAATACTTTCCAAAAACCAGAAACAAAAAGAATATTACTTTAGTGCGGTAAATGGGTATTGACTCATTTTGATTGTCTTAAACTTTAAGAGTACATCATGAACCGCAGACAAATCGTCAAAGGAATGGCCGCCACAGTAGGTGGCATGTTGGTTTTGCCCGCCTGGGCCAGCGCCTGGAATACAGCATCTTTGCAAGGTTTTCAAAGCAAGCTCAGCCTGGCAGATCAAGCCTTGCTGGCCGAAATCGTAGAAGCGATCATCCCGGAAACGGATACTCCGGGTGCTAAAAAACTGGAAGTACACCGCTTCGTAGACAAAATCATCACCGACTGCTACGATCAAAAAAGCCGCACGGCTTACCTCAAAGGACTTAGTGCGGTTGAGACCATGGCTACTCAGTCTTACTCCAAGCCTTACGCATCCTGCACTCCAAAGCAACGCCTGGAAGTACTGACCACCATGTCCAAGTCTGCCGATGCCGATGACCAAAACTTCATCCGCATAGCCAGAAGCCTGACCATCCGCGGTTACCTTAGTTCAGAGTACGTAATGACCAAGCTGATGGGCTACGAAATGGCACCTGGGCGTTATTATGGTTGTGTACCGGTCAAGTCTTAGTTTTTCCTTTTTTCAAAGCAACATTAAACAACAAATGGCAAATCTCAATACAGACGCCATCAAAAGCCGCACCTTCGATGCCATCGTCATTGGATCGGGCATGAGCGGTGGATGGGCAGCTAAAGAATTAACTGGCAAAGGATTAAAAACCCTGGTGCTGGAGCGCGGCCGCGAAGTAAAGCACGTAGTCGATTACCCCACTGCCCAATTGCACCCTTGGGAACTTCCCAACCGTGGCCAAATGCGCTATGGTGTCAACGAAGCCAATCCCGTCGTGAGCAAATGCTACGCTTTTGGCGAAGCCACCGAGCAGTTTTTCGTCAAAGACGCCGAGCATCCTTACGTGCAAGAAAAACCTTTCGACTGGATCAGAGGCTATCAAACCGGAGGCAAATCTCTGCTGTGGGCACGCCAAACCCAGCGCTGGTCGGCTTTTGATTTTGAAGGCCCTGCCCGCGATGGTTTTGCGGTAGACTGGCCGATTCGCTACGACGACCTGGCTCCCTGGTACAGCTACGTCGAAAAATTTGCGGGCATCAGTGGCAACCGCGATGGACTGCCCCAATTGCCCGATGGCGAATTTTTGCCCCCACACGAAATGAACTGTGTGGAGCAGTATTTCAGCGAGTCGATGGCCAAGGCTTATGGCGGCGCTCGCCCCATCATCATTGGCCGTTGTGCACACATCACCAAGCCCGAACCTATTCACCTCGAACAAGGCCGCAGCCGTTGTGCCCAACGTACCCTTTGTGAGCGCGGTTGCCCACTCGGCGGCTACTTTAGCAGCAATGCATCTACCTTGCCCTGGGCCGCCAAAACTGGCAAAATGACCCTGCGCCCTCATTCCGTAGTGCATTCGATCATCTACGACGAGAAAAAACAAAAGGCGGTTGGGGTCAGAGTCATCGATAGCAACACCAAAGAGATGGAGGAATATTTCGCCAAAATCATCTTTGTCAACGCTGCCGCGCTGAATACCAACCTGATCCTGCTCAATTCCACGTCCAACCGCTTCCCTAACGGGCTCGGAAATGACAGCGGCCTGCTGGGCAAATTTGTCGCTTTCCACAACTACCGCGCCGGCATCAATGCCGAATATGAGGGCTATCTGGACAAAACCACCGAAGGCAAGCGCCCCAATTCGGCATACATCCCGCGCTTCCGCAACTTGCTCAAGCAGGAGACTGACTTCTTGCGCGGCTACGCAGCAGGCTTTGGCGCTTACCGTGGGCAATCGGACAACCGCAGCGGCTGGGGTGAAGACCTGAAAACTGGTATCCTGAAACCCAAACTGGACGACCATTGGGGTGTAGGCTCCCACATGATGGGCGAAACCATTCCGAAAGAAAGCAACTACGTAGCGCTCGATAAAGACCAACGCGATCCCTGGGGCATTCCACAATTGCGGATCTCGGTGGATTACGACGAGAACGATGTCAAAATGACCAAAGACTTCTTTGAGCAGATGACCGAAATGTACACTAAGGCGGGTTTCAAAAATATCCGTACTTACGATTCAAACCGCACCCCTGGACTGGATATCCATGAGATGGGCGGGGTACGTATGGGACGCGATCCGAAAACTTCCCTGCTCAATGGCTGGAACCAATTGCACCAGTGCAAAAACGTATTCGTGACCGATGGCGCATGTATGACCTCCACCTCTACCCAAAACCCCTCGCTGACCTATATGGCGTTTACGGCACGGGCTGCAGATTATGCGGTGAGTGAATTGAAAAAGAAGAATTTGTAATTGGGTAGAGACGCGATGCGTCGCGTCTCTACCCAAAAAACTATAAACATGAACAGACGCGAAGCATTGGCCAAAGCCACCCTTCTCTTGGGGGCTGCCCTTTCTGGCCCAACCTTGATGGCCATGGGGCGTTGGGAAAACGCCATCGGTACGACTGTACGCGACAAACTCAACTTGTCGACCCTCCAAAAGCAAATCATTGCCGAAGTGGCCGAATTGATCATGCCCCGCACCGATACCGTGGGTGCAAAAGACGTAGGCGTACCAGCCTTCATCGAAATGATGATCAACGATTGCTACCAATCACCCGAACACCGCAGCTTTATGGCGGGGGTTGTGGAGTTGGAAGGTATGAAATTTCTGGACATGAGCGCTGCCCAAAAAACCGACACGCTCAAGCAAGTAGAGCAAAAAGCAAAGGAACAAATGAAAGCCTACAACGCCCAAACCATCAAGTTTGGCGACAACCAGGATCTGGAATCGATGAACGCCGTCAAAATGGGCTTGCCCTTCTGGCGACTGATGAAGGAGCTGACCCTGCTGGGCTACTATACCTCCGAAGGCGGTACCAAGGCTTCTTTTGAATATGTACCCAACCCGGGGAAATTTGAATTGACCAAACTGAAGCCAGGACAGAAGACCATCGTGTATTAATGCAGGTTGTATTTCCAACCACAACTCAAATCGCAATGAACCAAATCAATATAAACACCCAAAAAGCCAACCGCTTCGACGCCATCGTGGTCGGATCGGGCATGACCGGGGGCATCGCTGCCAAAGAGCTCACCGAAAAAGGCATGAAAGTACTCATGCTGGAACGTGGCCGCGAAGTCAAACACCTCGAAGGTTACGACACCGCCAACAAAGCGCCCTGGGAATTTGAACACCGCGGCAAGGTGCCGATCAATTCTGCGGAAGAATACTGGTCAAACAACCGTTTTGGCACCCTCGCCAGCGAAGAAGCAGGTGCATTTTTTACCAACGACAAGCAAAACCCCTTCATAGAAAAGAAACCTTTCGACTGGATTCGGGCCTACCATACTGGCGGCAAATCCATGCACTGGGGCCGCCAAACTTACCGCTGGGGACAACATGATTTTGAGGCCAATGCCAAAGAAGGTGTCGGCATCGATTGGCCACTGCGCTACGAAGACATCGCGCCCTGGTACAGCTACATCGAAAAATTTGTGGGCATCAGCGGCCAAAAAGAAGGCTGGGACATCATTCCCGACAGCGACTTTCTGCCTCCTATGAGCATGCTGCCACCCGAGGTACACTTCAAAGACGCGGTGATGAAAAAACTGAACCGCAAAGTCACCATTGGCCGCATTGCTAACCTCTCTCAGGCGCAACCGATTCATACCGCTTTGGGCCGCGCTTCCTGTCAATACCGCAACAAATGCGTGCGGGGCTGTCCTCATGGTGGTTACTACAGCTCAATGGCCGGGGCCATTCCTGCCGCAGCTCAAACGGGTAAACTGACCATCCGCCACAACGCCATTGCCCTGGAATTGATTTATGATGCGCAAAAACAAAAGGCTACTGGCGTAAGAGTGATTGATCAAATTGACCATTCAGTTACGGAATATTTTGCCAAAATCATTTTTGTGAATGCTGGCGCGATGAACTCGGCAGCATTGCTGTTGAATTCCAAATCGACCCGCTTCCCTAATGGCCTCGGCAACGACAGCGATCAGGTAGGCCGCAACCTGATGGATCACCACCTCGGTTCGGGTGCAACGGCTACCGTAGAAGGATTTGAAGACGATTACTACTTTGGTTCCCGCCCGACGGGCTTGTACATTCCGCGTTTCCGCAACTGGGGCAACGATAAACGCAAGGATTATCAGCGGGGATTTGGCTACCAGGGTGGTGCCAGCCGCAGCAGTTGGAACCGGGGCGTAGGCATGGACGGTTTTGGCGCCGACTTCAAAAAAGGCCTGACCGAACCAGGCAGTTGGACCATCGGATTTGGCGGCTTCGGCGAGATTTTGCCCGACCCCAACAACCGCATGTACCTCGATCCGGTGAAGAAAGACCAGTGGGGCATCCCAATGATCGTATTCGATGCGGCCTTTACCGAAAATGACCTGGCCATGCGCCGCGACATCATGGTGGCTGGTGCAGAAATGCTGGAAGCCGCTGGCTTCAAAAACATCAGTACCTACAACCGCGATACCCACATGGGATTGGGTATCCACGAAATGGGTACTGCACGAATGGGCCACGATCCGAAAAACTCGGTGCTGAACAAGAACAACCAGATTCACGCTTGCAAAAACGTATTCCTAACCGATGGGGCTTGTATGGTGTCCGCTTCGTGCGTGAATCCATCTTTGACCTATATGGCGCTAACCGCGCGAGCAGCAGAATACGCAGTCGGTGAACTGAAACGGAAGAATTTATAGGAAACGGGATTAATGGTTCCAATTTTTAGGGGAATGTTGATTGAACGGTAGATACCGCGCATTGGACATTCCCCTTTCTTTTTGAAGCAACCCATACCTAAAATTCAACTTAATCTGTAAACTCTCCAACACATCCTTACTATTTCTCATTTCTACTCCTTTTATGTTTTTATTTTTGTCTGGCAATTAGACCATTAATAGCTCGTTTTTCTCCTGATGGCATGCTTGAATGGCTTGCCAATGTCTTTAAAAAATCCGACCTAATGAGACCAAGTGTTGTGCTGTGTTGTCTGGTGTGCTGCTGTATGTTGTTCAGCTACACCAATTATGCTCAAAATCCAGACCATGTGCCAGGCGAAATTCTGGTGAAATTTTACCCCGAAGTGCGTGCCAGTGCCTGGGCCAGCCAAGCATCTTCTCTACGCGCAGCAGGAGCAGGGTTTCAACTGGATGAGGCGCCCCTTTCAGAACCCATGCACATCTGGAAAATCCGTTTCAATCCCGATACTCAGGATGAAAAAGAGCTATTGAATCGCATTCTCCGCGATCCAGCAGTAGCCGCTGCACAATTCAACCATTACATCGAATATCGTTCTACAACCCCCAACGATCCTGAATTTTTGAAGCAATGGCAATGGTCCAATGTCGGCCAGGATGGCGGCAATACTGGTCTCGACCTCGGCATGCGCCAAGCCTGGGACATCACCACTGGAGGGCTTACCCCTGCGGGCGATACCATTGTTGTGTGTGTCATCGACAATGGCATCGATACAACTCACCGCGACTTGAAGGCCAATCTTTGGGTCAATCGCGGTGAGATACCTAACAACAACCGCGACGACGACGGCAATGGCTACATCGATGATTACCGGGGCTGGAACGTGAGTCGCAGCAACGACGACATTAGTGAAGTAGCCACCCACGGTACAATAGTATCTGGAGTCATTGGCGCGGTAGGAAACAACAAGATTGGCGTAACAGGGTTGAACTGGCGGGTAAAGCTTATGGGGGTAATGGGCGGCTATAATGCGCCAACCGAAGGTCTGATCATTCAGGCTTACAATTACGCCTTCATTCAACGCCGTTTGTACAATCAAACTGGTGGTAAGAAAGGTGCATTTGTAGTGGCTACTAATGCTTCCTGGGGTATTTCGCGTACCAAGACGAATGAATATCCTATTTGGTGCGGCTTCTACGACAGCTTGGGGCATCAGGGGATCATCAACGTCTGCGCTACCTCCAACAGCAATATTGATGTAGACGCAGTGGGCGACATGCCCGGGGACTGCAACAGCCAATACCTCATCAACGTAACCAGTATTGGCCGTACAGGTACCTTAAGTCATGCCTCCGGCAAAATTACGGTAGACCTGGCTGCCCTCGGCGAGCAAACCTATTCTACAGCCAAAAACAATGGTTACGCCCTGGATTCGGGGACTTCCTTTGCGGCACCTCAGGTGGCAGCGGCGGCGGCGCTTTTGTACGCGGCTCCTTGCCCGACCCTATCTTCGCTGGCGCGCCGCAATCCCGGTTTGGCAGCTTTGTGGGTTCGACGCTTGTTGCTCGACAATACCAAGCCTTTACCCAATCTGCAAAACATTACCGTTACCGGAGGTTATTTGCACGTGTTCAATAGCTTGCTTGCCCTGGCCAAAGAATGTGGTTCTTGCCCCTCCTTGGTGGGCATTGAGTTGCGTAACATTACGGTAAACGGTAGCCAGCTCAACTGGGTCAGCAACGACAGCATCGTACGCGTCGATTTGCGCTTTCGCGCCAAAGGAGTGACCGATTGGACTACGGTTGAAAAGATACTCCCTCCTTACAATTTCAGCAATCTAAAAGTTTGTACAACTTATGAATATCAGCTCAAGACCTATTGCGCCAAGGACATTATCGATTTTGATGAGCTGTTCACTTTCCGCACCGATGGGTGTTGTGAGCCACCAAATCAGGTGACCATTCCTGCCGGAATCATCTCTAATACGATCATTCGTTGGCAGCCGGTTACGGCAGCTAGTTCTTATACTTTCCGTTACAGGCCAATCGGGAGTGCTACCTGGGTAAGTTTGAGTCCGCCCTTCACTTCTGCCAATTTGCGCAATTTGGAGGCTTGTAAGGAGTATGAATTTCAACTTCGTACCGAGTGTACAGATGGCACTTCTTCGGTTTTCAGCAAAAGCTTTGTATTCAAAACGGGCAATTGTGGCGCCTGTTTGGATAAAGCCTATTGCAAAGAGAGCATTCAAATTGGTCAGTCGGTGCAAGAATGGATTACGGGAGTGCAAATAGGCAGTTTTATCAACAAGAGCAGCCGCAATGGCTATGGTGATTTTACTGGGCTAAAAGGAATAAACCTCCGCTCAGGACAATCGGATACATTCAAGGTCAATATGGGCTTCGCAAGCTCTCTATTCAACGAATATGTAGTGGCCTGGATTGACCTGAACCAGGATGGCCAATTTGGCCTAAATGAGACAGTGTACAATTCTGGACCTAAAAAAGACACTGTTTTTGCTGGACGAATCAGCATTCCTAAAGGTACTTTACCAGGGCCTACTCGAATGCGGATTGCCTTGCGGTACAATAGCGAACCCAGTACTTGCTTTTCAGGCAGCTCCAATTATAATGGTGAAATTGAAGATTACTGCGTAACCATTGATGCTTTGTCTACCTCGACCGAAAAGGTAAAGCCAGGTGCTCAATTGCAGGTTTTTCCCAATCCTTTTGCAGCTGATTTCATGGTCAACCTCACGTTGCCCAACTCAATTCCCAAAGCTCAACTGGAGGTTTGGAATGCCCAGGGGCAGTTGGTTTATACGAAGGAAATGGCAATCCCGGGCAATGTCCTGGTGCATGAACCCATTCCTGCGGGTGATTGGGCAAAAGGACTTTATCTGGTGCGTTTGCGCAGCAATGCCCAAGTTAAAGTGTGGGCTAAAGTCTTGAAAGTTGAGTAAGGGGCGATAAAAAATAAGTGTTTCATTTTGCCCTACTCCTAAGGGATGAAGCTGTGAGTTGATTGGGCTACGGTTCAATCAACTTACCCTTTCAAATCGGTTGAGTTCGTCCAGCCATTCAAAAGCAGAACCAATAGGCTCATCGAGGAACTCCAGGATGGTGTCATCTTTGTTCAGCACAGCACCCAGTGAAACAAATTGAATGTTCTCTGCATCGTCCAGGTACTCCTGCGATTCGTCGCCAGCAAATAAGCGCCAGCCAGAGTCAACGATGCCGTCCCGGTATTCGCCGAGGCTTTCTTCTCGCATCAGGTATTTTACTTTACAGCCTTCCACTAGTATTTTATTGCTCACCAAACAGCGGTGGATGTACTTGTCAACCAGGCTGGGTTCTACTTCGTCGAGGTCAGAATTGATGATGTGTTTTTCTTCAAATTCTATGGTGTCCCCGTGATTCAGGTCTTTGATGAAGTAGGGTTCGTTGTCCAGGGTTCCAACAAATTTGCCATTGGATTTTTCGGTAATGATCACCCACATCCGCTCGGCGTTGGGTTGTTGGGGGTCAGTATTGTCGAAGGTAAAAATCAACTTGACCAGATTGCCTACTTCCAGCTTGTCCAGCACATACCTGGAGGGTTTGTAAAAAGTGTATTTGGCCGCAGCGGCAATGGCTTCTGCATCGTCTAGACGCCATGGCTTGGTGTGCATGTTTTTTCTTTTTTGGTCTTTCGTTCCTAAGGAATTTCAGCGTTCCTAAGCATTTACCCACCCTGCGGTGCGAGTATGTCGGCCTTCAAATCATTGCTTCACCAGCCGCACACTCCCGTACCTGGAGCGAAGCACATAAAGGCCCGGTTCAAACCTGCTTACATCCAGCATTTTGTCCTTGCCTTGGTATACGATTTGCCCCAAAGCATTGTACAAGTAGTAAGATTCGCCATCTGGCAATCCACGCAGCTCGGCTTGATCGACCACTGGATTGGGCCAAATTTCCAAGGAGACTTTATTTGCCAGGGGAGAATTCACTGCCACAGTGGTTTGATTGAGGCAATTTTTGGGGTAGTTTTTCACAGTTTCCCAAGCAACGCTTTGCATTTTGGCCGCCAAAGCGGGTGATGGTGCCTTAAAATTTCCGCCCCACCATACCTGAAGTTGGTTTCCTAAACCTTCGGGGGTTTTGCGGTGAATGGCCGCATAATGCACACAAGCAATAAAATATTTTCCAACGTCATTCAAATGGATACGGTCACCGAACAGGTCTTCTATTTTGCCAATTCCCGGCAAAGCACCGCTGGGAATCAAATCGTACAACCGAGCCAAACCTTGTGCCGCCGGGATCATACAAACGGGCTTGCTGGGTTTGTATTTATTGTTCAAATAACTCACTACACTTTCCCACATGGGCAGGTCATCGCTAAGGCGTTGCCGCCACTTTGAAGCGTTTACATCGTAGTCACAGCCGGTAGGTGTGCCACTGTCCAGGCAATGCCAATCCTCGTACAAGTACACCTGAATGTTGGGATTGGAAAGGGTAGCGTACACATAAAAACTGTCGGCATACTGGTAGGTCTCATTGATGATTCGTTGGTACCGGGGCACACTTTCGGTCAGTACCAGTACATCAAATTTGCCCGTAGACAATCCAAACGAGCGGTCATAAAAACCGTAATAATGTGGAGGAATGGGGGTGTAATCCCTGGCAGTTTTGCGTTGCCATTGCCAGCGCAATGGTGCCCCGGGTATGCCCTGATAAGTCCAGTTGAAGGTACCGGGTTTGGCCTGATTGCTCAAGGAAGCCACCATATCTGGAATTTGATCGGATAAGCTATGCCCAATGTAAAAGGCATTGATTTTGTTTTGGGCAAAAAGGCCGGTGCTGATCCCATAAAGCGCCAGCACGAGTAGAGTTTTTTGTGGATTCATTGGTTGAACGATTATTCGATTTTTTGTATAAAATTGTGCATGAGATTACATTTTTTTATACGAAAAAGAAGTTCTCTCTTTTACTGATTATTGATCAAATTAATGACCAGCTTGATCATCAGTTCTTTTTCCGCAGGGTCACTTTGGGCTACCAAAAGAGCCAAAGCTACCAGGCCATTGTCGTTGCTCTTAACTTCTCCGTTAGCTTTGAAGCGGTGTTTGTTTTTTTCCAGAAACCATACGAAAAGAAATGCGCCGATGCGTTTGTTGCCATCTGAAAAGGGATGATTTTTGATGACAAAATACAGTAAAAGTTTAGCACCTCGCCTTCGGCGACGTGACAAAACAAATTTTTAGCCACAAATTGCACAAATTTTCACAAATTAGGATACGAACTCCGTTCGTGAAGGGAGCACAAACGCAAGTTTGTGCCTCAATTTGTGAAAATTTGTGGAATTTGTGGCTTTTTTTAAGAATAAACACTCCACCGAAGGTGGAGTGCTAAACTTTTACAAAATACAATAAATTTGCGGCTTGTTCTTCGATACTGGGGTATAAATGTTGTCCACCAAAACTTTGGACAATGTTGCCCAAAACCCCTCGAAAACTATCATCTTTTTGATTCCCAAATAGTTCAGTCGCTTCCTTTTTGGCTATAAGTTGTCTTTTTAACTCTACGATTGCCGCTGTTGCTTCCTCATATTGGATTTCGTAAGTGATGTTTTCGTTAAGAGAGCCTGTCAATAGACTATGGCTATCGTATTGATTGAGAATAATGAAGCTTTGAGTGTAATTGCCTAAAATTTCAAGTAAACCTTTGACTTCTGAGATTTGAAGGCTTTCCGTTCCTCCAGAACGTTGGATGACTTCTACAACTTGTTGGAGTTGTTCGAGACGTTTTTGATTGAGGGAATAGCCTTTTACTAAATAGTCTTTTAGTCTTTGGGTGGCCCACTGGCGGAACTGAGTACCCTGTTTAGATTTTACGCGGTAACCTACGGATATGATAACGTCAAGGCTGTAAAGTACAATCGGTTTATCCGAATTTGCAATGTGCATTTTTTGCACATTGCTTTTTTCATACAGTTCACCTTCTCTAAAAATATTATTGATGTGCTTAGTAATAACAGTTCGGTCGCGCTGGAAAAGTTCAGTCATCTGACTTTGACTCAACCAAACAGTATCCTTTTCAAATTGCACTTCCATCTGCAATTGGCCATCTGGAGTTTGATAAATTTCAATAGCGTGAGTAGTATTCATCTTCTTTGGGTTTTGTTTTACAAATATAGTTTTTTGTTTTTAAAAATAAAAAATATAGTTTTAAAATTCACTAATTCAAGTCTTGCCCAGCAGCTTTAAAGGCGTAACTTTGGTTCAATTTCTCCAGACACGCACGAGAATACACTATATAAAATGAATCGTAAGCTCGTCGTAGTCATAACCCAGAAAAATCATTTTTTCCCCAGCCTAAATTTGTCAAACCAAAATAACTTTAATCCCCATGACCAACAAATACCTCAACTACCTCCCCGACGAGCACCTCATCAGCTGTATAGCCAACCTCCACGATGCCTATACCAAAGCCAAAAACAACCTCACCAAGCAGGATTTCTACAAGAACAAAGTAGACACTATTAAATTGACTTTCGATTCTTTGTTCAATGGCATTGACCAGGATAGCCTGATTCAAGCCGAGATTTTGCGGCAGATCGACAAAACGATCAATAACTCTATCGGAACTTTTCATGAGCAGGTTTTAGGGGGAATAGCAGGTTATGAGAGAGGAAACCTCAGTGGATTTGATGTAAAAGCCCTAGACGATACCTTGTTTGCCGACATTAAGAACAAGCACAACACGATGAACAGTAGTGCTGCCGAAAGCCTTTTCCAAAAGCTGGCCAGGTATGCAGACACGTACAAAAAAGCAAAATGTTATTGGGTGCAAATTTTAGCCAAATCCAGCTTCAATACCCTCTGGACCGGCGAAATCAATGGAAAAGAATACAGCCACAGCCGAGTCTACAAAATATCTGGTGATCAATTTTACGCGTTACTATCTGGACAAGATGATGCACTCTTCCAGTTGTACAAAGCCTTGCCGGTGGCCATCAATGACTACCTCCATTCGCTGGATGAATCCAAACAAATACTCCTCGAAAACTCAGCCTTGGATGAGATCAAAGTTGACATTGACGAAACCGACCGCACGATTTTGGATCAAATTACTTTTGAAAACTACTCTTATTATTCTTTTTTTGACAAGCTGTAATACGCATTTAAAAACTTAATCACTGAGTACCCAACCTCCCGACCCAAATTTACTGGAACGGCATTACCAATCTGTTTGTACTGCTGCGCACTGGAGCCAGCAAATGCCCAATTATCAGGGAAGGTTTGAATACGAGCGTATTCCCGCACGGTAAAGGGCCTGGTTTCGTCAGGGTGGCAGCGTTCGGTTTGTTTCTGCGCGGGGCTACAAGTGAGGGTCAGGCAAGGTTCATCCCAACCGATCCGGCGGGCGATGCCCGTTTTACCTCCACCAAGATGGAAGCTTCCCCCCATGAATTCCTTTTGAATGTTCAGCGGCAAATCACGCCAGTATCCTTTGGGTGGCACAAGGTCCAGGACGGCTACTTTGCTTTGTGGGTAGGTTGCGCCATTGGAGTCTGGCACATCACAATCAAAAAGGGCACCCTTTTTTAGCGCATCGGCCAGGGTATAAATTCTTTTGTAGGGTTTGGGGTATTCGTACTTGAGATCGATGTCTTTGCGGACACCCACCAGGATCAGGCGTTCTCTTTTTTGGGGTACTTTGTAATTGATGGCACGGAGCACTTGCACCGGAACCACATTGTAGCCTATTTCGTCCAAAATGGAGATCATGCCTTGGAGGGTTTTGCCGCCATCGTGGTTGAGTAAGCCACGAACGTTTTCACCGATGCAGATGGGGGGATTTACTTCTTGTACTACTCGGGCAAATTCATAAAAGAGCGTACCCCGGGCATCGGCCAAGCCCAGTTTTTTTCCCGCATAGCTGAATGCCTGGCAAGGAAAACCACCCGTTACAACGTCGGCTTTATTGTGGTATTGGGAGAAGTCGTAAGTCTTGATGTCGCCTTCCAACACATTCCAGTGCGGGCGGTTGTTGCGCAGGGTTTGACAAGCCCATTTGTCGATTTCGTTGAGTGCCAAACATTTCAATCCGGCTTTTTCCATGCCCACGGCCAAGCCACCAGCGCCAGCAAAAAGCTCGATCACGGTGTAAGAGTGGTCAGGCTCGACGTAGTTGGAGACGGTTTCAATATCCTGAGATACAAAATCGGAAAACAAAGTGAGGACTTCACTTTTATTGTACACCCGGTAATTGCTCATTGGCTCGCGAATCGCATTCAGTTTGCCCTCTCGATCCCATCTTCGCAATGTTTCTTTGCTTTTGCCAATTAGATCGGATGCCTCTGATAATGAAATGAAATCGCTCATAACCACGTTGTTTAACCTTACACAATGGTTACAAATTTACGAGCGGAAATGAATTTTTCAAGGGAAAGGTGAAAAAAAATGTGAGGAATTTATGGTTTTTAAAACAGAGGTTTTGGTACATTTAGCATGACACACTTTTTTGAACATTCCCCTAAGCTGCCACAACAATCACCAGCACATCCCTTACATATTCCTCCGGTACTGCCCACCCACCGCATACAGCGCATTCGTAATCTGCCCCAGGGAGCAACATTTCACCGTTTCCATCAAAGCGTCAAAGATGTTCGCATTGCGGATGGCCACCTGTTGCAAGCCTTGCAGGGCAGCAGCACCCCATTCGGCCTGAGCCTGGTGCAAGTTTTGCAGCGTCTGGATTTGCGCTTCTTTTTCCTTCGGTGTAGCCCGAATCACTTCGCCAGGCACAATGGTCAGCGAGCCGCCTTTGCCCAAAAACGTATTCACCCCAATGATCGGGTACTCGCCGTTGTGCTTGAGTGTTTCGTAGTACAAACTTTCCTCCTGAATTTTGCCTCGCTGGTACATCGTTTCCATCGCACCCAGCACCCCACCCCGTTCGGTGATGCGGTCAAATTCGGTCAGCACCGCTTCTTCTACCAGATCGGTCAGTTCTTCAATGATGAAGGCTCCTTGTAGTGGATTTTCGTTTTTGGCCAGCCCCAATTCCTTGTTGATGATCAGTTGGATGGCCATGGCGCGGCGCACACTCTCTTCGGTAGGCGTGGTGATAGCCTCATCGTAAGCGTTGGTATGCAATGAGTTGCAATTGTCGTATATGGCGTACAAAGCTTGCAAGGTGGTGCGAATGTCGTTGAAGTCGATCTCCTGCGCGTGCAGGGAACGTCCACTGGTTTGGATGTGGTACTTGAGCATTTGCGAACGCTCGTTGGCGCCGTATTTTTCTTTCATCGCTTTGGCCCAAATGCGGCGCGCCACCCGCCCGATCACCGCATATTCGGGATCGACACCGTTGGAAAAAAAGAAAGACAAATTGGGCGCAAAATCGTCGATGTGCATGCCCCGCGAGAGGTAGTACTCCACAAACGTAAAGCCATTGGAAAGGGTGAACGCCAATTGGGAAATGGGATTCGCTCCCGCTTCTGCGATGTGGTAACCGGAAATGGATACGGAATAAAAATTGCGCACCTGGTTTTGCACAAAATACTCCTGCACATCCCCCATCAGTTTGAGGGCAAACTCCGTGGAAAAAATACAGGTATTCTGCGCCTGGTCTTCCTTCAGAATATCGGCTTGCACCGTGCCACGCACCGCATGGAGTGCTTTGGTTTTTAAACTGGCGTACACATCCGGTGGCAAAACCTGATCGCCCGTAAGCCCCAACAACAGTAGCCCAAGGCCATCATTGCCGGGCGGAATCTCCCCCTGATAAGTTGGCCGGGGCAATCCCTGCTGGTCATAACGTTCTACCAATTTGGCTTCTACCAAATGCTCCAGTCCATTGGCGCGAATGTATTTTTCGCACTGCTGATCGATGGCTGCATTCATAAAAAATGCGGTAATGGTAGCCGCCGGCCCGTTGATTGTCATCGACACCGAGGTACGCGGATCGCAGAGATCGAAGCCCGAGTAGAGTTTTTTGGCATCGTCCAGGCAGCAGATGCTTACGCCCGAGTTGCCAATTTTGCCGTAAATATCGGGGCGGTAATCGGGGTCTTCGCCATACAAGGTCACTGAATCAAAGGCCGTCGAGAGGCGGTTGGCGGGCATATCGACCGAAACGTAGTGGAAGCGGTGGTTGGTACGCTCCGGGCCACCTTCACCCGCAAACATCCGGGTGGGGTCTTCTTCCTTGCGCTTGAACGGAAATACGCCAGCCGTGTAGGGAAACTCACCGGGTACATTTTCGCGCAATACCCAACGCAAGATCTCTCCCCAATCCTGGTACTTGGGTAGTGCCACCCTGGGAATACGGGTATGCGAGAGGGTGGTGGTAAAGGTAGGTACGTGGATCTCCTTGCCACGTACGGCGTATACATATTCATCGGCAGTGTAGGCAGCTTTGAGGGCTGTCCAGGCGCTGAGGATTTTTTTGCAAGCGGGTTCAAGGTGCATTTCCAAGGTCTGGTAATGGGCCTCTATTCCGGCGATTAGCTCGGGGTTGGAACCTTGGGTGCGCAGATAGGTGAGGGTAGTGTGCAGGCCAAAAAGCTGGCGTGCAATCTCCACCTGCCGCTCCACCCAGCGATCATAACCCCGGTTGTTTTCGGCAATTTCCGACAAATACCGCACCCGTTGAGGCGGAATGATGTGTACTTTTTCGCTTATTTCAGCGCTGGTGGCCAGGTTTGAAGGTAGGTTTGCTCCGGTTTTTTCCACCAAAACCTGCATGACTTTGCGGTACAGCCTATTCATGCCCGGATCGTTGAATTGGGCGGCGATGGTGCCAAACACGGGCATCTCTTCCAGCTCGGTTTGCCAAAGCTGGTGCGCCCGCTGGTATTGTTTTTTGACATCGCGCAGGGCATCCAGTGCGCCGCGTTTGTCAAATTTGTTGATCGCAATCACATCCGCGTAATCGATCATGTCGATTTTTTCCAATTGGGTGGCTGCACCGTATTCCGGGGTCATCACGTAGAGCGACACATCGGAATGGTCTACAATTTCGGTATCTGACTGCCCGATGCCGGAGGTTTCCAGAATGATCAGGTCGTAGCCAGCAGCCTTGAGGATGTTCACTGCGTCCGACACGTAGCGGGAAAGCGCCAGATTGGATTGCCGGGTGGCCAGCGAGCGCATGTACACCCGAGGGTTGCTGGCGGCGTTCATCCGAATGCGGTCGCCGAGCAAGGCCCCGCCCGTTTTGCGTTTGGAGGGATCGACAGATACGATGGCAATGTTTTTGTCCGAAAAATCGAGCAAAAAACGGTGCAGTAATTCATCTACCAAACTGCTTTTGCCTGCACCTCCCGTACCCGTGATGCCCAATACCGGAATAACCTTTTGCGCCACTTCCTGCCGGATTTGCGCCAACCAATCCCGATTGGCCTCCGGGTAATTTTCGATGGCCGAAATCATGCGACCAATGCTGCGGGCTTCGCGGAGCTGAAAAGTTTTCAGTTCCCCGTTGAGGTGCTCTCCTACCGGAAAATCACATTTTTCCAACAAGTCATTGATCATGCCTTGCAACCCCATCTGCCGGCCATCGTCGGGCGAGTATATGCGCTCGATGCCATAAGCCTGCAATTCGGCTACTTCGTGGGGCAAAATCGTGCCGCCACCGCCGCCAAAGATCTTGATGTGACCCGCACCCTGCGCTTTGAGCAGGTCATACATGTATTTGAAAAACTCCAGATGCCCGCCCTGATAAGAAGTGATCGCAATGCCTTGCACATCTTCCTGAATGGCCGCATCCACAATCTCACGCACCGAGCGGTTGTGTCCCAGGTGAATGATTTCAGCACCCGAACTTTGCAGAATGCGGCGCATGATGTTGATGGCCGCATCGTGGCCGTCGAAGAGGGAGGCAGCGGTGACAAGGCGGATTTTATACTTGGGCTGATATGCGGTGATGGCTTCCATAATTTGGCGATCTGATCGTGTGGGGTAAAATTAGGCAAAAGCACGAAAAGGCACGGGGAAACTTGAATTCTCAACTAAAGCTGGAATTAATATTTACTTAACATGTATTTTATACTTTTGTGCATGTTTTCGTTCAATCTCAAACACTATACAATGAATAAATTTTTACAACTTGCTTTGACTGTTACAGTTGTGGCAATGACTTTCACTGGACTAAATGCCCAAAAGCCATTCACCCTCAAGCCGGTAGCTACACACTACACGGATGTCTTCAATCAAGGCTCTGCCGAAATCGTAGCTTATGATCCTGCCAGCAAAAAACTGTTTTTCTCCAACGCCTTGGCGAATACCATTGGAGTGCTGGACATTAGCAATCCACTTTCGCCAAAAAGTGTAGACACTATTGCTTTGTCAGCCTATGGCGGCGTAGTCAACAGTGTTGCCGTATTCAATGGCCTGGTTGCAGTAGCCGTTCAAGCCAAAGTCAGTACCGACAACGGTAAAGTACTGCTGTTCAATACCAACGGCGAATTGCAGAAAGAATACACCGTAGGGGCGCTTCCCGACATGGTTGTTTTTTCGCCTGACGGCAAAAAAATCCTCACCGCTAACGAAGGTGAACCCAGCGCAGATTATGCCACCGACCCAGAGGGTTCAGTGAGCATCATCGACGTGGCCAGCGGTGCAGTTCAAAATGTGACGTTCACTGACTTTAACAACAAAGCTGCCTACTTGCGCAACCGTGGGGTACGCATCTATGGCCTCAATGCCACCACGGCCAAAGACATCGAACCAGAATACATCAGCGTAGCGCCAGACAGCAAACGCGCTTATGTTACCCTGCAAGAAAACAATGCCGTTGCCATCATCGATATCGCAACCGCAAAGGTGCTGGACATCGCCCCAATGGGTTTCAAAGACCACAACAACGGTACGCCCGTGCTGAATCAGTACTACCTCAATGCACAAATCAATCTGCCAAGCCTGGGCAAACCCGTGTATGGCGGAGGTAAACCAGATGTGAAACTCAGCGGTTTTTCTGGTTTGTTTTTGGACAAAACCCAATCCTCTGATTCTCTTTATGTACTCTATACCGTGCCTGACCGTGGCCCCAATGATGAGCCAGTTGTAACCACCAGAGCAAGAGGCACTGGCAATGTTTTTTCTGATATAGATTTGCGTCCATTCAAATTGCCAGACTACCAAGGCCGAATTGTAAAATTCAGTTTCAACCGCCGCAGTGGCGTAGTTAAATTGGATACTCAATTGTTGCTGCGTCGCTTGCAGGAAGGATTGGAAGTGCCCATTACGGGTCGCACCAATGTACCTGGCTACGATGAAGTACCCGTGACGTACATGGATTCCATGACCAAGTACAAAGTCACCGACTGGGTAGATACCCTGACCAAAGTACGGTATACCGAACTGCCTTACGATCCATTTGGTGGTGACTTCGAAGGAATCATCCGCGACAAAGACGGCAACTTCTGGCTTTGCGACGAAAACCGTCCTTCGGTATACAAATTCAACCCAAGTGGCTTGATGCTCAATCGTTTTGTGCCCAAAGGAACCGGCGAACTGGGGATTGTTCCAGTAGAACCAGGATTCTATGGCGAAGAAACCCTGCCTGCTGTATACGGCAAACGTTGGGCCAACCGTGGTTTTGAAGCCATCGCTTACGATACCGAAAAGAACATCGTTTACGCTTTCATCCAATCGCCAATTGACAACCCTAGCTCCGCTGTAGTACGCAACAAGTCGGACGTCATCCGCATCCTGGGCCTCGATCCGGCTACGGGTAAGCCAGTCAGCGAATACGTTTACTTGCTGGATCGCAACCGCGAAACGGGCTTGGCCATCAGCCGGGTAGACAAGATTGGCGATGCCGTTTTTCTTGGAAAAAACAAGTTCATGATGCTGGAACGCGATTCAAGCGTACCTGGACAGCCTACTGGCAAAAAATACGTGTTTGAAGTTGACCTGACCGGAGCCACCAACCTGATGGCCGATACCACCAACGCCAAATTGGCTGCCAAAACTACCTCCACTGGAGCTACTGATAAAACCCTGGAGATGATGACTGCCGACGATTTGGCTGCCGCAAAAATTCGCCCGGTTGCCAAGCGCAAAATCCTCAATCTGCCCAGCGCAGGTTACCAGGCTGGTGACAAACCAGAAGGCATTACCGTGTTGCCTAACGGTAGCATTGCGGTGATCAACGACAACGATTTCGGCCTCGCCGGAGCAGGATTGACCGATACCATTTCACTGGGTGTATTCAGCTTTGGAAAAAACAACTCCCTGGATGCCAGCGATCAGGACAATGGCGTAAACCTGCGCAGTTTCCCGGTTCTGGGGATGTTCCTACCCGATGCCATCAAGACCTTCAGCCACAACAACCGCATTTTCTACATTACTGCCAATGAAGGAGATGCCCGTGCTTACACCGGTTTTAACGAAGAGACCCGGATTGGTTCTATGAAATTGGATCCTACCGCTTTCCCTAAAGGCGACAGCTTGAAAGCCAATGCCTTGATGGGCCGTTTGCGCTCCACCAATGCCAATGGTGACCTGGATGGCGATGGCGATTTTGACCAAATTTATACGTTCGGTGGCCGTTCTTTCTCCATCTACGATGACCAGGGCAACCAGGTATACGACAGTGGCAACGACCTGGAATTGAACCTGAGCAAGGATCCTCAATTCAGCAAGTACTTCAACTCCACCAACGACAACAACAACTCATTTGATACCCGCAGTGACGACAAAGGCCCAGAACCAGAAGCTGTAACCATTGCCAACCTCAATGGCGTACGTTATGCATTGATCGGGCTGGAACGCATCGGTGGCATTGCCGTTTACAACCTGAATAACCCGTTGAAGCCTGTTTTTGTTGGCTACTTCAACAACCGCAACTTTGCAGCTACGGCCAATACGCGTCAGGCGGGAGACCTTGGTCCTGAAGAAGTGCTGTTCATTGCGCCGGATCAAAGCCCTTCGGCTGGAATCGCCTTGGTGGTAACTGCCAACGAAATCAGTGGTACCATCACCATTTTCACTACCGACGATCGTTTGGTGGATGTAGATGAACCTAAATTGTCAAAAGTCAACGTCGTGTTTTACCCTAACCCGGTAAGCCAGGAATTGTATTCCAACATCAGCTCTAATTATCAGGTGTTTGATACTTTTGGTCGTTTGATGCTGAGTGTACAAGCTACCAACCGCATCCCGATGGCCAACCTGCCTACGGGTACTTACATTGTAAGAGATGTAAAAAACAACGTGGCTAAAAAAGTGATGAAGTTCTAAGGAACGGATTCATCTGAATAAAAGGAAGTGCAGCATTGGTCTTTGAATCGGTGCTGCACTTTTTTTTTATGGGTTCTTGGTGTGTTGGTAATGCCGCACCAACACATACTTCCAGAAAGTAAACCAGGCAGTAGACGAACAAATGATCAATCCATACAATCCATCGCGGTAACCCTGCTTCAGGAAGTACATTTTGAAAAATTTGAACCCCGGGTTGAATACCAGATTGAACCAGGTGCTGCGTTTGCCTTTGCGCAGCATTTCTTTGGCGCCTATGTCGGCGTATTTGTACAGCACATCAAAATGCTCCTTGAACGAACTGCTGGTATAGTGGTGTAAATCTCCTTTCAAAAATTGGGTACTTGCTCCCGTCTGCATTTCGTAGCGATCGTGGGGGTTTTCGCCTGCCCATTGCCCCAGGCGGGCATCCCATAACCGCAATTTCCGATCGGGATACCAGCCACTGTGCCGTATCCATTGCCCGCAATAATTGTTGAGGCGATTGAAAAAATAGCCTTGGGCAGTCCAGTTGTTTTTTGCTTCCAGAATCGATTGCCGCAACTCATCCGACAAGGCTTCATCGGCATCCAGGGACAAGACATAAGGCGAGCTAGCCTGGGTGATGGCCCAGTTTTTCTGCTGGATATGTCCTTCAAAAGCGTGTTGGACAAATTTGACTCCATACTGCGCGCAAATGGCCTCGGTACGGTCTTGTGAAAAGGAGTCTACCACCACGATTTCATCAACTACGCCTTGCAAGGAAAGGAGGCAACGCTCGATGTTTTTCTCTTCGTTGTAGGTAATAATTACTGCGGATAACGAAACCATAGGTTGTTGGTCTTCAAAATTTAGCTTTTCAAAGGTAGAACATATCTTTTAACTCAACATAAATTGATTTCGTGCATTATAATCTTTAATTTGTGGTGCTATTTATCCGATTGACTAACCAATTCCTAAATACTCATGGCAGAATTTACACTCAAAGTCAATGGCACAAAATACAAGGTTGAGGCCGCAGCAGATACGCCTTTGCTTTGGATTTTGCGCGATCACCTGGGGCTGACTGGCTCCAAATATGGTTGCGGTATTGGCCAATGCGGCGCTTGTACCGTGCACCTTGGCGGCGAAGCAATGCGCTCCTGTGCACTTCCCATCTCCGCTGTTGGCAAGGCGGCAGTGACCACCATCGAGGGCTTGTCCAAGATAGGTGATCACCCGGTACAACAAGCCTGGAACGAGGTTGATGTACCCCAATGTGGCTATTGCCAGGCCGGACAAATCATGTCCGCTGCGGCACTGCTCAAGAAAAATCCAGCTCCTTCTGATGCCGACATCAATTCCGCCATGGCAGGCAACATCTGCCGCTGTGGTACTTACAACCGCATCAAGGAAGCCATTCATGTAGCCGCAAAAATCGTTAAATCATGAAGACACCCAATATACAATTCGATCGCCGCTCCTTCATTAAAGTAACCGCGAGCGTAGGTGGTGGCATGATGGTAGGCTTGAGCTGGACGGCCAGCGCAGCAGACGTCGATGAATACCTGCCCCTTGATCCGATTACCTTCAATGCGTTTGTCAAAATCAGTCCGGATGGCGTCATTACCTTGATGTCTCCCAACCCCGAAGTGGGCCAAAACATCAAAACCGCCATGCCCATGCTGGTGGCTGAAGAACTGGATTGCGACTGGAACAAAGTAGTGGTAGAGCAAGCTGGTCTTGACTCCAATAAATACAATCGCCAGGTGGCTGGAGGCAGCGGTTCGATTCCTGCTTCCTGGAAACCTTTGCGCACTGCGGGTGCTACCGCTCGCCTGATGTTGATCAATGCGGCAGCCAAGCGCTGGAATGTCAAACCAGAAGAGTGTACTACCGAAAGTGGTGTGGTGCTGCACAAAGCTTCTGGCAAAAAAGCCACTTATGGCGAGTTGGCTACCGAGGCCGCTACGATGGAAGTGCCCAAGGATGTGCAACTCAAAGCCATCAAAGATTTCAAGATCATCGGCAAGTCTTTCAAGGCCGTTGACAACAAAAAAGTCTTTACCGGAAAGCAGGAATTTGGCCTCGATTTCAAACGCGAAGGCATGCTCTATGGCGTAGTGGCTCGCCCACCCGCCTTCGGTATGAAAATTAAGTCGGTCAATGATACCCGCGCCAAATCCATGTCTGGCATCAAGCAAGTCATTCGCTTTGGCAACAAAGTAGCCGTATTGGGCAATTCCACCTGGGAAGTACTCAAAGCCCGCGAGCGCCTCAGCATCGAGTGGGAAGTGGACACCAAACTGGAAAGTACCGCCGATCACGACGCCAAAATGCAAGAATTGCTGGGCAAGCCCGTCGAAAAGCCACAACGCAAAGACGGCGATGCTCTGGCCAAATTTGAAGGTGCGAGCAAGGTAATCGAGGCGACTTATGAAGGGCCTTTTTTGCCCCACGCACCAATGGAACCAATGAACTTCTTTGCCCACGTCAAAGAAGACAGCGCAGAGTTGATCGGGCCTACCCAAAACCCTGCCCCTGCCCGCAAAGCAGCAGCTCAGGCTACAGGATTGCCAGAAGATAAAATCAGCGTGATGATGACCCGCATGGGCGGTGGTTTTGGGCGCCGCTTGAACAGCGATTTCGTAGCAGAAGTTGCGGAAGTGTCCAAGTTGGCCAAAGCTCCGGTAAAAATCATCTGGACGCGTGAAGACGACATGACCGGGGGCATCTATCGCCCGGCTTGCCATTATACTTACCGCGCTGCTCTTGATGCGCAAGGCAACATCATTGGGTTTCATGCCCGTGGTGCAGGTTTGAATGTGGGCAACCCATTGCGGGAGCACAACTTCCCTGCGGGTGCCTTGACCGACTACCTGGCCGAAGGCCACAACCACCAGAGCAACGTAACCACAGGCCCATGGCGGGCTCCGGTGCACAATTTCCTGGGTTTTGCGGAGCAAAGCTTCCTGGACGAAATCGCCGTTGCCAGTGGAAAAGACCCCGTGCAAATGCGCCTGGATTTGTTGACTCAGGCCGAAAAAGCTCCCGTAGGCGATGTGCGCTATAAAATCGATCGCTTCAAAAGCGTAATCGAACTGGCCGCCAAAAAAGCCAACTGGGGCAAAGCGCCAGCAGGCGTTTTCCAGGGTTTCAGTGCCTATTTTTCGTTCAATACTTACGTTGCTCAAGTAGTTGAAATCACCTTGGAAGCCGGACAACCTAAAATCAAGCGGGTCGTTTGTGCGGTGGATTGCGGCGTGGTGGTCAACCCATCGCATGCCAAAAACCAGATTGAAGGTGGGGTAGTGGACGGACTCGGACACGCCATGTACGGCCAACTGACCTTCAAAGACGGAGCGCCCGAACAAAACAACTTTGATACCTACCGCATCATCCGCATGGCCGATGCGCCGCCAGTTGAAGTGCATTTCGTTGAAAATGAATTGGATCCAACCGGATTGGGCGAGCCTACCTTGCCGCCGATTGCCGGAGCCCTGGGCAATGCCATTTTCCGGGCAACCGGAATTCGCTTGCGCAAACAGCCATTCAGTTTGAACGGGGTCAAAAACGCCTAGTAGCCGCGACCCTTGCGGTCGCTGCAATGATAATATTTGGGAAGACCGGGAAAGGGCGGCCACATAGGGCTGCCCCGACGGTCGCCCCGACGGGTTTTCTGAAAAAAAATCAACAAATCCTCCAATTCCTGCCAAACCCGCCGCATTTTTGCAGTATGGCAAGATTTAAATTGACTTTAGAATACGATGGCAGCCGCTTCAAGGGCTGGCAAGTGCAGGAAGATGCCCGCTCCATTCAAGGGCAACTCATCAAAGCGGCGAAAATAGTTTTCGAGACCGAAACCGTGGAAGTATATGGATCCGGGCGAACCGATGCTGGTGTACATGCCCTCGGGCAAGTGGCACACATCGAAGTAGAGACCAAGATGCCCGTGAAACTGATGCGTCAAAAACTAAATGACCAGCTTACCCACGACATCAACATATTGAGCATCGATCAGGCTACGCAAAAATTTCACGCCCGCCACGATGCGGTGGCGCGCAGCTATGTGTACCACATTTCCCGGAGGCGCAACGCTTTTGGTAAGCATTTCATGTGGTGGGTCAAAGATCCGCTCAATATTGACCGCATGAATGCAGCCGCAGAATACCTGGTAGGCATGCACGATTTTAAATCTTTTTCCAACGAAAAAGGAACCGAAAAAAGCTCCAAAGTTGATTTGCTGCAACTCAAAGTTGTGGAGAAAGGCGATAAGCTGATTGTACACGTGGTCGCTTCGCATTTTTTGTGGAAAATGGTGCGGCGCATCGTAGGAAGTTTGGTAGAAGTAGGAACGGGCAGGATAGAACCCGGCAAATTCAAAGAATGGTTGGAGAAACCCAGCATAGAACCCGCAAAATATACCGCACCTCCAGGAGGCTTGTTTTTGGAACGCGTATATTTTAAAGGAGAAAAAATCAGTACCGAATTCCGCACCTTGCTTTAACTCAATCCCGTACCTTGATTCACTCGGTGGGCAAGGGGGTGCTTCAATTCCTCCAGGAAATCCAGGGTATGATCCAGGCTACGCAATACGGTTACGTTGTGTGGAGAAGATACTTTTTGAGCAACAACCTGATAGCCCGAGAGCAATACGTGGCAATTTGGAAAAGTTTCAGAGAGCTTGTCTACATAACGTTGGACAGGCTCTTTGGAAAATGTCTCGGACACCATGGTGAAAATAAAGTCGGGCTGGTGCACTTTACAGGCATCGCGTAGGTCACCGATTGAAATGTCTTGCCCCAAGTAAAGCACCTGATTGGAGCGAGATTTGAGGATGTAGTGCATAAACAGCAAGCTCAATTCCTGCTTTTCGCCTTCCGGCAGATAAATGATGAATTTTTTGGCAAATTTCCCCTGTGGGATCGACTCATTGTCGATGGCCACAATGATTTTTTGGCGGATGAGGTAACTGATGAAATTTTCCTGTACGGGATTGATCGAACCAGTAAGCCAAAGGACGCCCAACTTGTCCAGAAAAGGATAAATCACTTCGAGCATGGTGCGCTCAAAGCCAATTTGTTGGGTGCTGGTAGTGATGATTCGGTCGAATTGTTGTTCGTCCATTTCAATCATCGAAATGGTGAGGGCATCCAGTTGGGTATTGTGTTCGAAATTGACCTCTGAAATAGCTGCCACTTTTTCGGCCACATCATGGCGCGTCATTGTGGCGATTTTGGAAATCTTGATGCCGTTTTTATTGAGCAACGCAACGTTGAGCAAAAACTTGAGGTCATCGTCCTGGTAGTAGCGAATATTCGTCTTGGTTCGCTTTGGAGCAATAACTCCATAACGTTGCTCCCAAATGCGGATCGTGTGTGCTTTGATCCCGGAGAGTTTTTCCAAGTCTCGGATAGAATAAACTGCCACTTGCTAAGGCGTTTTTTTTCAGTGAATTATAATCTTTACTTTTGCTCCAGTTGAGCTTACAATTTCATCAATAGCTAACATCAGACGCATTAAAAGGTTTATTACTTGCAAAAAATTGTGTCGCATGTTTTCACACATGATGTTAAAGAAAGTGCAATATGGATTAAATTGCTAACTTTAGCAGGTCGCTAAGATACTCTCAATGCTTAAATTTCTACAAAACAATCATTATGAAGTGGATTAAGGCTCTACTTTTTTTATCTATCCTTACTTGCTTCGCCCAGCAGGTTTACGCCCAAGCTACTCCCTGTGTTTACACGCTAGACTTAAATGATCTACTCGGCGATGGCTGGAACGGCTCCCAATTGGAGGCACGCATCAACAATACCGCTACTACATACACCATCACCAATGGCAGCAAGGCGCGGCATTACCTGACCCTCAACAACGGGGACAGTTTGCGCCTCACCTACAAACCCGGTCCATTCGATCTGGAGGTTTCCTATTCCTTGCTTGATCAGGAAGGAAAAGTGGTGTACACAACCGGTACGGCTCTGCCAAAGGCCGGAATCGTATTGCGCACCAAAATCATTTGCCCCACTTGTGCTGCTCCTCCAGGGCCCAGTCTGGCATTTGAAGACGTGCGTGCCTTTACCGCTCAGTTGAGCTGGCTGGGCAACGTAGTAGGCGGAACCTACCTTGTGGAATACGGAAAAAAAGGTTTTTTGCCGAATAAAGGCCTCGGCACTACGGTGCGGACTACCGCAACCCGGGTGATTTTAAAAACCCTGACTCAAAATACCAACTACGACCTATACCTGAGCTTGATTTGCAGCAATCCTGCCGATACGAGCCAGACTCTCGGCCCCTTTGCGTTCAAAACCCGCTTTGCCATTGACTTGGGAATTTCAGGTATCGAAAGCCCAACCACCGAATGTGGCCTGGAACGAGGCGATACGGTGCGTGTGCTGATTCGCAACTTCGGCGGTGAACCCCAGTCTTTGGTGCCGTTCAAATATGCCGTAAATGGCATGCCCTTACCGATCAGCATGCCCAAAGATGGTGTTTATACCGGAGTTGTTGGCCGCGACAGCTCGGATGTAGCCGAATTTGACAACAAATACAGCTTCCCTCCAGGCGATTATTACATCGATGCCTGGACGGAAATGAAAGGCGACAGCGTACCCCGCAACGATACCCTGCGGTATACGTTCACCAGTTTGCCTACCATCACCAGTTTCCCATCCGTCAATTTGTTGGAAGACAGCTTCACTGGCTGGACCGTAGATCAAAAAAGTGTCAACGCCAGTTGGCAATTGGGTGCGCCCAACAAGCGCGTACTGAATACGGCTTTCAGTGGCAACCAGGTATGGGCCACCAAACTCAACGGCAGCTACAACAGCAGCGAGGTGTCTTATTTGGCTTCGCCTTGCTTCAATTTTTCAAAACTCACTGCTGATCCCGTGCTGACTTTCGCCACCCAACTCGACCTCGAGGGTTGTTGCGATGGCATGTGGGTCGAATTGAGCACCGACGGCGGTGTTTCCTGGGCTAAACTGGGCGACAACACCAGCGGCATCAATTGGTACAACGACGTTACGCGCCAAATCTGGAACGGCAACGGTGGTGTGAAAGGCTGGTTTACGGCTTCGCATCCATTGCCAGGCACGGCTACTGCACCGAATGTACGCATCCGCTTTGCTTTCCTGTCCGATTTTGCCAATAACCTGGAAGGTGCACTGATCGACAACATCCAGATTCATGTGCCAACCCGCGACCTATTGGCATTGAGTGTACGCAATACCAGTGCCGATGCTTGTGGCAATTCAACGGATCAATTGGCCTTTGCCTTGGGCAACCTGAGTAGCAACAACGCCACCGCTTTCTCGGTAGGGTACCGCATCAACAATGGTGCTGTTGTGACCGAAAACGTAGGTGGATTTACTCTGGCGCCCAACGCCAAAAATACCTATACCTTTAAAGGAACCTTCAACTCCGCTACTCCCGGCACTTACAACATTAAAGCCTGGGTGGTTGGTGATGTGCTGGCTTCCAACGATACGGCTTACTTTAGTTTCAATACGGCTTATCCGGTTCCTTTTGGTGAAGATTTTGAGCGCGGCGGCATTCCCCGCGACTGGACGATTGATGCCGATGCTGTGGTGGTCAAAGACCGGGGCAACAGCAGCTTTACCCTGTCTGACAACCTGTTTAGCGGCGATGTCAATTTGCGCGCCACTTCTCCCGTTTTCGGCCCTATCGCTGCCAACGACAGCTTGACGTTTGAATACCGCTACGTGAATGTATCCGGCAATACCGTAACCGCCACCCAACTGACGGCCAACGACCGCCTGGAGGTGTTGGTTTCTACCGATTGTGGCCGCACTTTTGTGTTACTTCAATCGATTACGGCGGCCAATCACCTCTCTTCTACTCAATTGCGCCGAATTACGGTGAAACTGGGAGCTTATGCCAATAGATTCATTCAGATTCGCCTTGCTGCTACCTGGGGTGGTGGTGATTACTGGATAGATCTGGACAACATCAACCTGAACCGTTGCCCCGCCAAACTGAACCTGAGCAGCACCACGCGCAATGCTAGCAATGCAACTTTGCGCAATGGCTCGGCCAGCGTGCGTGGCGAAGCAAATGGCGCTCCTTACAAATTCAAGTGGAATACGGGTGCAACCAGTGCTCAGATTACTCAAGTACCCGCTGGAAAATACAGCGTAACCGTAACCGATCGCTTTGGATGTACCTCGGTGTTGGATCTGGAGGTGAAATTTACGGTTTCGGCACGCGATCAGGAATTGCCGGTAGACAACCTGAGCATTGCACCCAACCCAACCAATGAACAAACTTTGCTGCGGGTATCACTGCGGGAGCGCACCAATTTACAGGTTCAACTGATCAACACCGTTGGTCAGGTACTGAGCCAGGTACAATTGGGCAATGTACAGCAGGCCGATGTGCCAATCAATCTGGCCAATTTGCCCGCGGGCATGTATTTCCTGCGTTTGCAAGGAAATGGCCGTCAGCGGATTGAACGGGTGGTGAAATTTTAGACATGCAGTGAAGATGGTTGCAAATTACCATCGACACATTATTAAAAACAAAGCGCAGAAGGTAATGTATATCCTTGTGCGCTTTGCTTTTATTAATCCCGCCTTACAAAATTCTCCCCAGCGCCCGCAAGCTCTCCACATTGTGCAGTGGCGCAAATACATCAATATAAGGCATCGAAACCTGCATGCCTCGCACCTCGGGCGCATAACCAGGCCGCCCGGCCAGGGGATTCAACCAGATTACCCGTTCTGCTTTGCGACTGATTTTGCGCATGCTTTCTTCCAGTACTTCAATGTCGCCCGTATCGCAACCATCGCTGAGGATGAGTACGGTGCTGTGGCCGTGCAGCAAGCGGGCATACTGGGTATAAAACTGATGGAGGGACTCCCCGATCCGGGTTCCGCCCGACCAGGCGGGTACGTTTTCGCCCAATTCGGCCAGCACCTCGCGGAAATTGCCCTGGCGCAGTACTTTGCTGATGCGCTGTATACTGGTGGAAAAAACGAAAGTCTCGACCCGCTGACCAGTCTGCTGAAACGCATAGATGAATTGGATCAAAAACTGGCTGTACAGATCCATGGATTTGCTGACATCGCAAATCAAGATCAGTTGGTTCTTTTGTTGGCGGGGTTGAAACTGGGCCAGTTCGATCAATTCCCCGCCCCGGCGCAGGTTTTTGCGCATGGTGTTGCGCAAATCGAGTTGATTGGCCGAATGGGCGCGTTCTTTGCGGCGACTGAATTGCCGTGCCATGCGCCGCGCCAGCATCAGGATGAGTTTGCTGATTTCCTGTAGTTCTTCGGTGCTGAACAGAGAAAAGTCTTTGCTGCTTAAGGATTCTTGCGCGCTGTATACAGCGAGTTCGAGGTTGTCTTGCACGGGATTGCCGTTGAGCCAGCTTTTGAGCGCGTGCAGGGATGGTGCTTGTTGTCGGGTGCCGGGCTTGCGGGGCGCTTCGTCTTGTGCGATTTTGGAATCTACGGCCTGCTCCAGTTCTTTCCAGTATTTGGGGAAGATCTGGTCAAAAAGCTCTTGCTCCCGGCGGGTGCGTGCCAAGGTAGCCCGCAAGGTGTACTGAAACAATTGCGGATCGTGAAAAGGCGCCACAATCTCCAATGCCGCCAGCATGTTGCTGGTTTCCAGTGGCCCAATGGTAAAGCCTTTTTGCCGCAGGTGGCGACAAAAAGCCAGAAGGTTGGCGCTGAGGGTGGTACGGCGTTGGATGAGGTCTGACATGTGGTGTGTAACATGTAAATGAATGGGGTAAGTTAAAAACAAAAAAGGAGAGTGTTCAAAAAAGTGTGTCAAAGTTAAATGTTACTTTTTAACTTTGAAAACATGAAAAAGGAACGGAAACAAAGACCAAGAATGGAGGACTTAATCCCGAATTCAGAGATTCGGAAAGAAGTT
>Ga0247832_1000780_pt1 | contig 62311 bp, 77 predicted proteins | sample LaCruzMarch2015__10_FD_192407 | JGI IMG/M metagenome (GOLD analysis project Ga0247832, IMG submission 192407) | Freshwater microbial communities from meromictic Lake La Cruz, Castile-La Mancha, Spain - LaCruzMarch2015_4m | ecosystem: Environmental > Aquatic > Freshwater > Lake | place: Spain... | reverse complement strand
CGGAGATGGGCAAGATTTCGTGTCGCCGGAAAGAGGTTGTCGTCAAAGGCAACCGCGGAGCAGCTCAGGGGGCCTCACCGGCCAACTTGATTGACGCCAAACGGCCAAGGGGCTTGACGCGAGACACACCAGCGTCCGACGGATCGCGTCCTGAAGCATCCCGACACCGATGCCACGTCCATGGTTCTCCCGTGACACAGCGAGCCTGGCCAGGATGACCACGGGCAGCGGAAATCGCCCCATGCCCTGACGGATGCGCTCTGGGGCCTCCACCGTGTCGACCTGGCCCACGGTGAGGCTGAAGTAGCCGGCGACGCGGTGTCTCCTCGTCGGCGACGACGAACGTTCGGGCCGAGCCACTGGTCTGCGCCTGGCGAGCGTGGTGCTGCAGCCAGTGATTGAGCGTGGGCTTACCGCAGTCAAAGCCTTCCAGCTGGTGCTTGACGGCCAGCGGCTCCGGCGGCCGCCAGGTCACTGGGCGTCCCAGGGTGCTTGCCTGGCGAACAGATCACGGAGACCCTCGTTGGCCTGTTCGGGGCGGTCCAGCAGATCCATCAGGGCCTTGGCCTGGTAGCCCGAGACAATGAACAGGCGCTGATCAAGGATCGCCTGCTCGGCAGCGAGGCAGGCGCTGTCGAGGATGAAGTCGGTGAGCGACTTGTGGGTGACCTCGGCGGCACGGCGCAGCACGGCTTCCTGTTCCGGCGTGGCGCGCAGGCCGAGCCGGGCTGAGCGTGCAGGAGGTGAAGCTCCGATGGCAGCCATCGCGAACCGTCTCCACCTTGAGTAGCTGGACAACGTTTAGCACAAACGACGCACGCAAGAGCGTCCCGCAACGCTTGGCTGAGGGCATGACGGAGGACATGGCATCGCCGCAGGGCTTCCGCCCCCACCAGTGCCACCCCCGTCTCACCCCAGCGGAAATGCCCCATGCCCCTGGTGTTGCCCCAGCGGCAGCGGCTCAGGGCCTGCTCAGGATCACCCTCCCTTCGCATAGGGAACCAGCACATTGGCCAGCATCGGGAAATGGCGTCGATTGAGCGTGGCCAGAGTTGCTCCGGCAGCCTGCACACACGCGGCAATCAAGGCATCCGCGAGGCCCGTGCCATGGCTGCGGCCGTACTGACGGCGCAACAGCCCCGCCTGCATCGCCGCCGCCTTCTCCAGCGGCAGCACCTCGAAGGCAGACACAAAGGCATCCAACCGCTGGCGCTCCACCCCCTCGCGCACACCCACATACAGCTCAGCGATCGACACCACAGAGGCCGCCAGGGGGAGATCGCAGCCTTCCAGGAACGCCACCGCCAGAGGCTGATCGCGGAGATAGTCGATCAAGACATCCGTATCGATGACGAGCAAGCCGTTCGCGGCGGACGCCATCAGCCGCCTTCGGGGGGGATGCGGTCAAGTTCCTGGCGCAACTTCAGCCCATCCAGCGGACCAGGTCCGGCTGCCCAGAGGCCCCTTCCCTGTCGAAGCTTGGCGAGCCGCTCTTCAGGCTGTTGGTTCTCCAGAAAGCGATCGATGGCTTCACGGATCAGGGCGCTCTGGCTGCGTCCGCTGCGTTGGGCCAGGGCCAACAGGCCTTGCCGCTCCGGCTCCGACAGGTAGATCTGGGTGCGCTGCATGGCCAACCTCCTGGTGTATACACCATACACCGCAGGCATGGACAATCACGAACGACTGGCCGGGTTGGCTGCAGCCGCTGCACGCCCTAGCCAGAAGGGATCCCAGCAGGGGCGATGACCTGACGGGCCGCCCAAAACCAAACCTGGCCCGGTCGCCCCGCAGCCGCCAGCATCGCTCCATGGCCTCCAGCCCCTCTGCTGCCTTCCTTCGCCTGCGCGCCTACATCGCCGAGCGGATGCGCATGAGCCCCATCGACCAACCGCTGATGCTCATGGAGCTCCTCAGCCACCGCTGCCCGGCCCCGGCGCAGGACGTGGCCCGGTGGATCCTGGAAGCGCATGGTGGGTGGCGAGGAGGTGTTTGCCCCACCGCCACCGCATGCGTGCGATTGTTGGGGGCTGGGCGGGCTGTTGCTCGGCAACCCCCACACCAGAGGGCTTAAGAGGTTCCGGGAAGGTGCCTGAAACGCCCGCTACCCTGAAATCATCTGGCTACCGGCCCTGCCGGCACGGCGCGTGGTGAATGACCTGCTGACCCTGCCCTTGGCACAACGGCTGGAGTTGGTCCAGACCCTATGGGATTCCATTGCTGCAGAGCAGATCGGACCGGAACTCTCGGAAGCCGACCGCCAGGTGATCGATCAGCGATTGGAGCGGTTCCTGGCCGACGGCGAAGCGGGGCTTGATGCCGATGAGGTGCTGAACGCACTGTAGCAGTCACTCTGATCATGGTGCTGAGGCTCCGTCCCGAAGCCCGGCTTAATCTTGAAGCTGCAGCCCGTTGGTACGAAGCCCAGGGGCCGGACCTGGGGCGGAGGTTTCTGCAAGAGGTGCGGGAGGCTTTCCATCGCATCCGTACCAACCCAGAGGCCTCCTCCGAGGGCTATAGGAACACCCGCCGTGCTCTGATCCGGCGCTTCCCTTACGGCGTGATCTACCTGCACGTTCCCGAACAAGGCACCATCGTTGTGCTGGCCGTTCTGCATTGCGGCCGCGACCCCAAACTCTGGCGGCAGCGCTCCAGTACGTGAGCCCCCATGCCCCCGCCGACCTCCGTCACTTATCAGCGCTTGCGCGACTACATCGCCAAGCGCATGCGCATGAGCCACATTTAATCAGCCCTTGATGCTCATGGAGCTGCTCAGCCGCCGCAGCCCGGCCCCGGCGGAACACGTAAAGCGGATGGTGAGCAAGGTGCTCACCGGCAACGGCATCACCGCCTATGGCGATGGCCACGACAGCCTGATCGGCGGCGAAGATCTGAGCGATGGCGAGCGCGACGCGCTGCTGGAGCTCTGCCGCCAGCGCCTCGATGCCTTCCGCGAGCAGCGTGGCGAGGAGGTGTTTGCCCACCGCAGCCGCCACCGCAGCCCGATCAGCGGCTCGGTGAAATACCGGGTTCACCGATGCGCCCAGGACCGCTGCGAATGCTGCGGCGCTCACGAGCACCAATGGGCCCTGGAGGTGGCACCCATCATCCCCAGAAACCAGGGCGGCTACGACGCCATCAGCAACCTGCAGGCCCTCTGCTTCCGCTGCAATGCCGGCAAGCGAGACGGCTGTTTGCCTACGCAAGAGGGCGCACCGACTTCCGCGGTGTGCAGGCCAGCTACGGCCACCGCGAAGCGGGCTGTGTGTTCTGCGCGTTGGAGGACAGCGGCCGGGTGCTGCTGGAGAACGAGCTGGCGCTCTGCATCGCCGATGCCTATCCCGTGAGCGAGGGGCACTGCCTGGTGATCCCGCGTCGTCATGGGGCCGACGGGCTGGAGCTGCACCAGCCGGAGTGGAACGCGGTGGTGGAGCTGGTTCATTCGATGCAGAGGTGATGAGATCAGATGGCGGGAATCTCATGCCATCGGACAACAACGTCGGATTGAACTTCAAGCACCCGATTAACCATGTCAGGGTCACGGCTCTGGTTGATCAGCTGCAAGGCTGACTGGACCCTGAGCCATTGCTCTTCCGCATTCAAACCCGAGCCAGTGCGTGGGCGAAGACATCCTCATCCGCAGCCCCAGCAAGACCGACATGCACGGCCGCCTCTGCTGGAATTCCCATGTCACAGGCCCAACGGGCGAGACGAGGGCTGAGGTTGTCGTCGATCAACAGCCTCAAGGGATCGGTCTTCAGCCGCGCTGCAGGGTGAGAGGTTGGCGGGGACGGCCTGGAGGCTTCGGCAGGCGGGCCTGGATCTGGGCGTAGTCGAGGGCCTGCCTGCTGAGCTGGGGAAAGTCGGCCTCCAGGTCGATGCGGCTGACGCCGGAGCGCAGCTGCTCCACAACCACGGCGACTGGAATTCGGGTGCCCCGAAACACAGGTTGCCCCGAGCAGATGGCTGGATTGCTCTCCACCAGGGCATGGGGCCGCCTGAGGAGCCGATAGCGATACCGGAGCTCCCGGCTCACGCTGCTGAGATCGAAGCTGAAGGACACCGCACCGGTTTTGCGCAGTTCACCGTGGCCACGGGACCATTCACCCAGAGCGACCTGACCCGGGGGTGAGTCCACAGGCAACCGCTGAGTCTTGTCGGTGAGGACACGGAACACCTGACGCTTCTGAACAGGCGAAAGCTGCAGGCCCTCGGCACTCAGAGCGCTGACCACCTGGAAGTAGAGCAGCTCACGAAAGCCCAGCCGCAGCGGTGCTGCGGAGGAATGCGAGTCGGGCGGGGCCAGTACACGGCGGTATTCCTGACTCAGCAGACGGGCATCGGCTCCGAGCAGGGCGGCCCCTGTGGCGGCGGTGAGGGAAGGGGGCATCGCAGGAACCATGTTTCAGGCTGAACCATAGTAAGGGGGCTGAGGTTGGTGTCCTGGTGGACGGGGTGGGAGGCCATTGCCAAAAGGAGATGGTTCCTCAATGAGCAAGTGGCACCCCTGTCACCCCCCAGTCCCCACCTGGCCCCCCAGCGCCCGCGCAGGACGTGGCCCGCCGGAACCGCCGCGCCTGGTGGGAAAGGTTCACCCTCAACGGCATCACCCGCTACGACCAGGGCGCCTACGGCCTGGTGGGCGGCGCCCAAGGTCGCGGGTCAGGAGCGCTGCTGCCAGCGCCGGGGATCCTGGCGGCCGTGCAGGGCGATCACCAGGATTTCAGAGCCCTCCTCTCGGAAATACACGGCATAGGGGAACTGCCGCAGAACGAGTCGGCGAATCTGCCCGTGAATCAGGGGGAAGGATCGAGGGTCGCGGCGGATGCGCTCCACCGCCGCAGCGAAGGCATCGGCAAAGTCCCCGGCTAATGCCGGCTCACGCCTGCCATACCAGCGCTGGGTTTCCAGCAGATCCTCCACCGCCTCCGGCAGGAAGCGGATCAAGGCCATGGTCATCCGAGGCCGAGTTGGCTCCGCACCTCATCCCAGGCCAGAGCGTCACCAGGGTTGCTGAGATGAGCTTTCCAGCGTCGATCAAGCTCAGCGCAGAGGGCCGGGTCCAGCGGCAGCGCACCATCGCGGGCATGGTCATCGAGGCTGTCCCATAAGGCAATCGCCAAGGCCAGCCGCTCGTTCTGGGGTAGTTGCAACAGGTCAGTCATGGGTGTGATCACCATCACCAACGGCAGCCATACCAGCGTAGGCATGGAACAAGGCTTGCAAAGGGATGGCAAGGATGGATGCCATGGCACCAAGGGTTCTGCTCTACAAGTTCCACCCCCTGTCACCCCCCTTCCCCCACCTGACTCCCCAGCCCCGGCGAAGAGTGGGGCCCGCCGGATCCTCCGCGCCTGGTGGGCAAGGTGCTCACCGGCAAAGGCATCACCCGCTACGACCAGGGCGCCTACGGCCTGGTGGGCGGCGTAGCCGAAGGCCTCTGCGCAGCAGTAAAGCTGAGAGATGCTGAGCGCGACGAGCTGCTGCAGCTGTGCCGCCAGCGCCTCGATGCCTTCCGAATGCAGCGCGGCGAGGAGGTATTCGCCCACCGCAGCCGCCACCGCACCCCGATCAGCGGCTCGGTGAAAGACAGGGTTCACCGATGCGCCCAGGGCCGCTGCGAATGCTCCGGCACGCACGAGCACCAGCGGGCCCTGGAGGTGGACCACATAGTGCCCACAAACCAGCGCGGCTCCGACGCCATCACCAACCTGCAGGCCCTCTGCTTCCGCGGTGTGCAGGCCAGCTACGGCCACCGCGAAGCGGGCTGTGTGTTCTGCGCGCTGGAGGTCAGCGGCCGGGTGCTGCTGGAGAACGAGCTGGCGCTCTGCATCGCCGATGCCTATCCCGTGAGCGAGGGGCACAGCCTGGTGGTCCAGCGGCGACACGTGGTGGGCGCGATGGGCTCAGCTCTCCAGGTAACGCTCCACCGTGTTGGTGGTCCAGGTTGCGATGCCGATGCCGAAGAAGTCCTGATCCTCCGTCCAGATGGCGCATTCCAATGGCAACGCCAGCGCCAGGGCAGGACAGTCATCCTTGTCGCGGATCCTCGCCAAGGCCTCCTCCTTGGCCGACCCCAGCACGCTGTTTTCCACAACCTGGACAATCAACAGCAGGCTGAGCAAAGCCTCAGCGCAGACCTCTTGATCGAGACCTCTCTTCCTGGCGAGATCAGTCACGTAGGCGGTCGCCTCGGCCACGTTGGCTTCAGCGAATAAGGATGTTCGCGTCCAGGACCAGCCGCTTGCGCTCCACCCTCAGACCGTTGCCTGCTCACGGCGGCCTTTCCGCCGGGCCCTGAAGTCGGCACTGAGCTCGTCTTCGCTGAGACCGAGACGCACCAGTTCAGCCTGCATCAGCCGGCCAGCCTCCAATACCTTGTCCCGATCACTCAGGTTGGCTTGCTGGGGCAGGGGCACGTAGAGGCCAATGGTGCGGCCATGGCGGGTCACCTCAATCGGCGTGGACGATTCCAGATGGGAGGCCAGCCGGGACCTGAGCTCACGGATGCCAATACGGGTTGCCACGCTTTCCCCCCTCCAAATGTGTACACATCCTAGGGCTGGGGCAGGTTCCACGCGGCGGAAGCAAGAGCAAGGAAGGGACTGGGGCGACACAGCCACACCCTGAGCCGGGTTGGCTGCAGCCGCTGCACGCCCACACCAGAAGGGATCCCAGCAGGGGCGCCAGCCTGACGGGCCGCCCAAAACCAAACCTGGCCCGGTCACCCGGCAGCCGCCACCATCACTCCATGGCCAACAGCCCCTCTGCTGCCTTGCTTCGCCTGCGCGCGTTCATCGCCGAGCGGATGCGCATGAGCCCCATCGACCAACCGCTCATGTTGATGGAACTGCTCGGCCGCCGCAGCCAGGCCCCGGCGCAGGGCGTGGCCCGGCGGATTCTGGGAAGCGCATTTTGGGCCGGGTTCACTTTCAACGGCATCACCGCCTATGGCGATGGCCACGACAGCCTGATCGGCGGCGACGAGTTGAGCGATGGCGGTACCTGGCCGAAGGCCAGCGTGGCGGAGCCATTACGCGACGAACTGCTTGAGCTCTGCTGGGAACGTCTCGACGCATTCCGAGGCCATCGGCATGCTGCAGGCCCTGTTTTTCGGCCTCATGGAGAAGGCCGAGTCGCCGCCCCAAGGCGAGCGCGAATCCAGATCGGATCGCGACGACAATCGAGGATGGCGTAGATGTCGATACTCGTCGCCTCCATCACGTAGTAAAGCGCAAAGGGAAACCGCCTGATCAACATGCGATGAAACCCATCGACCTGAAGATGAATGCCGCCATAGACAGTCAACGATTGAACATCAGCTTCGACGGCATCCAGAAAGCGATCGCCCAGCCCCGGTGCCTGAAGTTCGTAGAACAACCAACCGTTCCGGAGATCATCCCTGGCCGCATCAAGGAGCCTGATATCCACGAAGCTCGGCCTTGAGGTCAGTCATGGCGTCGTTCCAAGACTGAAACCGGGCGGAACCCTGCTCCAGCTGGTTGCGGCGCCGCCGTAATTCATCGCGATGCCAGGCAGGCGATACGACCTGATCGGGCGTGGCGGAGAGATCCGCCCATAGGAGTTCCATCGCCTCAAGTTTGTCTTCCAGACTCATCTGGCCCAGGGAAAGATTCGCCGCCATCAGCCGAGGCCTCCAAAGGGGCATGGCATGGATTTTAGAGCCAATGCAGTCAGCAAAACGAAGCAGGCCAGAAGTCCAGAGGGCTGTTGTCCTCCTAACAGGTGCCACCCCCGTCACACCCCAGCCAGGATGCCCCCATGCCCCCGCCCCCCTCCGCCACCTACCAGCGCCTCCGCGAGACCATCGCCGAGCGGATGCGCATGAGCCCCATCTACCAACCGCTGATGCTCATGGAGCTGCTCGCCCGCCGCAGCCCCGCCCCCCCGCAGGACATCGCCCACCGGATCCTGGGAAGCGCATGGTGGGCCGGGTTCACCTTCAACGGCATCACCGCCTATGGCGATGGCCACGACAGCCTGATCGGCAGCGGCGAGCTGAGCGATGGCGAGCGCGACGCGCTGCTGGAGCTCTGCCGCCAGCGCCTCGATGCCTTCCGCGAGCACCAGCGGGCCCTGGAGGTGGCACCCATCATCCCCAGAAACCAGGGCGGCTCCGACGCCATCAGCAACCTGCAGGCCCTCTGCTTCCGCTGCAACGCCGGCAAGCGCGACGGCTGTTTGCCTACGCAAGAGGGCGCACCGATTTCCGCGGCGTGCAGGCCAGCTACGGCCACCGCGAAGCGGGCTGTGTGTTAAGCGCGTTGGAGGACAGCGGCCGGGTGCTGCTGGAGAACGAGCTGGCGCTCTGCATCGCCGATGCCTATCCCGTGAGCGAGGGGCACTGCCTGGTGATCCCGCGTCGTCATGGGGCCGACGGGCTGGAGCTGCACCAGCCGGAGTGGAACGCCGTGGTGGAGCTGCTGAAGCTGCGGCGGGAGCAGCTGAGTGGCCTGGACGCCACGATCAGCGGCTGGGCTGGTTTGCTCAAGGCAAGAGGGGGGCTGAACTCAGGCGAGGCGGCGGGGCAGACGGTGTTTCATGCGCACTGGCATCTGATCCCGCGGCGAACAGGTGATGACAAATCCCCCCGCGGGGGCGTTCGGGGGGTTGTCAAGGGCAAACAGCACTACTGAGCCGTGGCCTGCCCGTCGATCGTGCGGATGAAGGGGACTGGGGGCACATCAACACCCTGAGCCGGGTTGGCTGCAGCCGCATCACGCCCACGCCAGAAAGGATCCCAGCAGGGGCGATGGCCTGACGGGCCGCCCAAACCCAAACCTGGCCCGGTCGCCCGGCAGCCGCCACCGACACCCTATGGCCGCCAACCCCTCAGCGGCCTCATCCTTCTGGATAGAAGCCAAAGCTCGGGGTTCAAGCAGACGTCCGCTGCTCCAGCCGCTCCGCGAGCCACACCTTGATGATCGACTGACGCGTGACGCCGAGGCGGCTGGCCTCACGATCGAGCTGGTCGATCATCCACACGGGGATGTCGACATTGACGCGTTTCTGCTCCAGCCGACGGCGACGGGCACCGCCGAGGTCAAGGGCCTCAAGCACGGACTCGCCGTCATCGAAACGTTGATCGAAATCAGAACTGTTCATAGAGCTCCACCTCTTCTGGTCTGGACCGCCGAACGGAAATCAATCGGATGCTCTGGTCGCGGTAGGTGATCACGGCCGACCAGTGCTTGAGGCCAATCCTGCCGATCACCAGGAATCTTGGCTCCCCGGTGGTGCGGGCCGGAAGCTCCAGGAGCTCCGAATCGTTCCAGAGCTGCTGGGCAGCAAGGAAGTCGATGCCGTGCTTGGCAAGGTTGGAGGCACTCTTGCGCGGATCGAACACGAACTCCATACAGGGCTGATTCTATACCTTTTCGGCTCTCAGGGTCATTTCCGAATCAGAAAGCCCGCGCCCTCGGGTCAGGCTGCTGGATCCCGGTTCTCTCCCGGCTGCCTGCCGTCCACCCTCACAACGACTGGACCTTGTCCACGCGACGGACGAGAGCAGGGGTAGGGGACTGGGGCGGCACACCCACACCCTGAGTCGGGTTGGCTGCAGCCGCATCACGCCCACACCAGAAGGGATCCCAGCAGGGACGCCAGCATCGCTCCATGGCCTCCAGCCCCTCCGCTGCCTTCCTTCGCCTACGCGCGTTCTTCGCCGAACGCATGCGCATGAGCCCCATCGACCAACCCCTGATGCTCATGGAACTCCTGGGCCGCCGCAGCCCCGCCCCAGCGCACGACGTGGCCCACCGGATCCCGGAAAGCGCATGGTGGGCCGGGTTCACCTTCAACGGCATCACCGCCTACGGCAACGGCGCCTACAGACTGATCGGCGGCGACGAACTGAGCGACACTGAGCGCGACGAGCTGCAGCAGCTGTGCCGCCAGCGCCTCGACGCCTTCCGCGAGCAGCGCGGCGAGGAGGTGTTTGCCCACAGGAGCCGCCACCGCACTCCGATCAGCGGCTCGGTGAAATACAGGGTGCTCACCCGCGCCCGGGGCCGCTGCGAGTGCTGCGGCGCGCACGAGCACCAACGGGCCCTGGAGGTGGCACCCATCATCACCTAGGCGCAGCCTTCCGCGCAGCGGTAAAACCAGGGCGGCTCCGACGCCATCAGCAACCTGCAGGCCCTCTGCTTCCGCTGCAATGCCGGCAAGCGAGACGGCTGTTTGCCTACGCAAGAGGGCGCACCGACTTCCGCGGTGTGCAGGCCAGCTACGGCCACCGCGTAGCGGGTTGTGCGTTCTGCGCGCTGGAGGGCAGCGGCCGGGTGCTGCTGGAGAACGAGCCGGCGCTCTGCATCGCCGATACCTATCCCGTGAGCGAGGGGCACAGCCTGGTGATCCCGCGTCGTCATGGGGCCGACGGGCTGGAGCTGCACAAGCCGGAGTGGAACGCCGTGGTGGAGCTGCTGAAGCTGCGGCGGGAGCAGCTGAGTGCCCAGGACGCGTCGATCAGCGGCTGGAATGTGGGGCTGAACTCAGGCGAGGCGGCGGGGCAGACGGTGTTTCATGCGCAATGGCATCTGATTCCCCGGCGAACAGGTGATGACGATTCCCCCCGCGGAGGCGTTCGGGGGGTTATCAAGGGCAAACAGCAGTACTGAGCCGTGGCCACCAAGACGCCAACGCGCAAGAAGCTCGATCGGCCAGCGGTCTTGGCAAGGATCGATGAGATGCTCTCGGCTGGGGCTCCTGATGCCGAAAGCCTGTTGGCGTTTGCAGAGTTCATCAACGGAAAACCGTTTCCTGAACCTGTTCTCACGCTGACAGAGCTCAAAACGGCAGTGTGCAAGGTGTTTGGTAGCAAGAACGCCACGGAGCTGCGCAAGTCAAGTGAGTTCAACCTCGCGATGGCAGGCCGCACATTTGATCTCAAAACCAAGGCCGATTGGCTCAAGCTCTATCGGGAGTGGGTTGGAGTTCCCCATAGCGAGCGAACCAAAACTGGCAAAACATCCATCAACGGCATCGATGTCTTAGAGAATTTCAGACCGTGGCATGTGTTCTCACTTGATCCGTCAACAGCCAGCGCCGAGGACATCAAGGATGCCTTCCGCAGGCTTGCCAAGGAAAACCATCCCGATGTTGGCGGCGATCCGCGCGTCATGGAACGGCTCCAAAAAATGCGTGACTCCCTCCTTGCCTTCCTCTGAACAAGCCGATGACGACAACATCCAAGCGATCACGTGATGCCTTCTCATTTCAAGAGACGGCCAGAATCCTTGGCTTCAGCCCCAAGAAGCTCAACGGCATCTGCCAGTTCTTTGATGCCCATACTGATGACGAATGGGAGCTAATCGAAGGTGAATTCTTCGAATACGAACCTGGCCAAGCTCGCAGCCGCCGCTTTTACGAAGAGGGCGTGATGGCTCTGGCGAAGTACCTTGAGGAGAAAGAAGGTGGAAGCATCTTGGCCAAGATTTACGAGTTCTTCACCCAGCATCGCGCGCGGGTGACACGCACACTCGTCAAACGGCGCATCATTCAAGTCACCCAAGATCGAAGCACCATCCAGATCCGAGGTGATCTGGTGTTTCTGGAGCAGCGCTCTGTTGTCAGGGTTCTGGGCACCAATGGCAAAGGGATGGCTGGCACCATCACAAGAATCCAAGAAGAAAGTTCTGGCCTAGAAGGTGCTGAGGGATTAGAGATCGGCGTACATTTTGATAACTTTGAGGGCAACGATCAGCGCCATTGGAGCCAGCGCGGCATCGTGCGTCTGGCGAAGACGATGAGGGATAAAGGCCGGATCACCAAGGCACGAAAGGCATGGGTGAAAGCCGTTGCAGATGTGGCGGAAGAGTGCTTTGAAGTCCAGCGAAAGCTGCTCGAAAGCCATGAAGCCAGGGTGAAGGCCGCCAAGGAAAAGGTTCGTCAGAAAGCACTACGCAAGGATGGATCTGGCTGTGCCATCTCCGGGTACAAACCATCCGCCTCCGATCAGCATCCAGTTGAACTGGAGGCGCATCATCTTTTCGATGCCAGCTCACGCCCCGACCTAGCAGCCTATGAAGAAAACTTGATCGCCATCAGCAGCAGTATTCATCGGAACTTCCACAAGTGGATGGGCGCAAGACCTTGCGAGCCCAAAGACTTTGTTGACTATCTCTTAGGCAATGAGATGAGCCATTTTGATGGACCACCGAGCTTTAAAAAGAGGAAGGAGCAGAAGCTCCAAAAGCTTATGAATCGGCTTGAGCTGCTCCAAGCGAGATTTGAGGGAAATCACTTGCTGTACTAACGCTCAGGTTAACCGGCAAAAATGCTCCGTATTTATTGCCGTGTTGAACTGCCAGCTAGGCACTTTCTGCATATGCGATGACGGCGGTCATGAGTTGCTGAGCAGTGAGAATCAACAAGTTAGAAGGGTCAAAGCTATTCTTGCCAACATCTGAAAGGAACAGCAAATAGCTTCTCATGCGGAGAGACTTGCGCAAGTTTGCATTGTTCTAAGCAACTGCCAAACCGACGCGGCCCAGTGCTGCTGCGTTAATGGCGCCACCCATCAGGTGCTTGTTGGACACCTTGTTCTCGATCTCAATAGCTATGTAACAGCGAGCATTCTGGTTCCGCTTTATTACGTGGTCGAACCGAAACCTGCTGAGGTGTTCACCAGATTCATAGAGGTTTTGTGAGTGAATGGTGAACAAGGATCGAAGAAGCTCGGCATGTACCTGTGAGAGTTCGTCGTATTCATCTATGTAGCGGCGATCTGTTGCGAACGGGCCGACGGCTAGGTCCAGGCGCGGCGAGTACAAACCAGGTTCAATGCGCATCGCAGCCCACTCTGTTTGGACGGAGGCTTGGGGAAAGCGTCTGCGCAACGCAGCTTGTAACCGGAGCTGATAGGCGGTAACTTCGTCGGTGGCCATTGCTTGCTTCCGTTGTCGATGTGCCCACGGGGCCTAACCTGCATAGTTGAGCGGCGGCAATCCCCTCGCACTATGCATCAAGATCTCTAGGCTGACCGCTCCAGCAATTTGTAAAAATGACCGATCGCTGTTGACCGGCACCATAGGCGAATTACGCTGGGTCGAGCGGATGGTTGTAGACCACATACAGAGATTCGCTGGATTCAGGCCCAGTCGTCCGCCTCATGCGGATCGAACGAATTCCGAGTGGCGCCGGACGGTGCTGCAGCAAGGAGTCTGCGATCTGCGGCTGCGCGAAACAGCTTGGATTTGAATGGGCTAGTGACACAAGTACTTCATGCGCCAGCTGCCTGATGGCACTGGGTACAGGACTGGGCAGACCACCATCGCCTTGCGCTGGCTCGACTGGGACGCCATCCGGGCGAAAGGCGAACTCGAGGCCGCGCGCGGTGACTTGGTAGCCCAGCCCGGCACCCCGAGTGAGAGCGTTGTAGTCTGCGGGAAGGTCGAAGTCTTCGTGCGCGCCTTCAAGATTCGCCACATCTTGTACGAGCCGTTTCCGGGAGAACTGCGCGTCAGCCGCCGAACTCATCACTACGGCTTCAGCCCAGTGCCGCCAACGGATGAAGCTGCGCGGCGCTGGCGCACCGTCGTCGAAAGCTGGCAGGATGCCGCCGTTGCCAACCAAGACGAGTCCGTGATGCGGAAACAGGTTTTCGGGGTCAAACGAAACGGCACTGTCATAGAAGCCCATCGAGCCCAACATCCGAAGCTTCGCGAGAAGAGAGTCCAGCAGGAGGATTCGCAGGTCGAGCGCGATAGCCTTCGCGAAGTGGGGTGAGCCAGAGTCGAATGCCATCGCGTGAGACAGCAGTATGTCGACCCGCTCAGAGAGCGCCGACTCGAGATCAACCTGATGCCGCCGGACCTCGTCACCAGCTTTCGAACGTCCTCTACTCAAGACCACGGCCTCCTTGGTCTGCCTAACGATAGCTTTCTGCTGCGGTCGCTCAGAATAGGAAACCGTGAACGAGCGCACGCCAGTGCGCGAGTTACACAGCGCATCGCTGAGCAGTTGTCAGCACCAACGCAAGGTTAGGCGCCAAGTGGGAACCAAGTCAGTTCTATGTGGCTAACCGTGTCTACTCGTATACGCGAGCAATCATGTGACCAACGAAAGGATGGTAGGTGTGGTCCACACCATCCAACATAGGCAAAAGGGTTGCCTCTCGCTCGCTTGTCGCAAAAATGATTTGGTGGCCAGAATGCCCAGCGTTCGCAACGCGCTCCAAGAGCTGAGCAAAGCTCAAGTCCTTTGCACTCTGCTGGCGCGGCTCGTCGAATACGAGCAATCCCGGGTGGTTGGTTGGGAACTCGGTCGCGAGCTCTCGCAAACCATTCAAGTATGACCAAATCACGCGGATGAAGTCGCTGGCCGAGATGTTGGTAGGAAGATCGAAGCCCTCGTGCTGCGGGCGATAGCTCTGAGGATCGATGTCGATCTCATTCAGCGCTAGACTCTGGAAGTCGTACTGGTCGAGCTGCTCACGAATCAGCTCCCCCCACCTAGCGATCTTTCTCTTGTCTTCATCTGATGTATCCGCCGAAGGAAGAGATGCTTTCTCCGCCTGCAGCCCGGTCCAACGCGCTGCGAGACCAAGAAGGTCGCTGAGCTTTTCGGCGATCATTTCCTCGGCCTGATCGAGTCGCTCAGCCTTCTCTTCTAGCTGAATGCGTTCTCTTACCGCAGCAATGGACGGCGTACGACCATCCGAGACTAGGGTTTCCTTTAGCGAACGAATGTCGCCACGGAGCGTGACGACCTCCTCTAAGACTGCGGCTAGCTGAAGCTCTCGCGCCTCGACCACACCTTGTTGGTTCACTAGAACAGCCGAGAATGTGCGCCGTTGCTCCTCAATAAAGCGTATGTTGTCATCGATGTTCATAACGGCTTGACCTTCCGCGAGAGGCGTCAGACTGTCCACAACATGCTGATGACAAGTGGGGCACTGCTGCTGTGCGAGGTGCTTTAGCGAGGATCCCCCCAGGCTGAGTAGAGTGCGGGCATCTTTATTGCGTTGCAGATCTTCGTTCAACTTGGATAGCCGCTCCTCGGTCGCACGCAGCTCGCCAATGTCCACAGCTAGTACGCCTCTCATTCGCGAGAGTACGGACTGCCGTTCATTTAGCCTCAGCTGCGTCGTAGACAGCCGGTCCTGAGCTGAGCTAACGATCTGACTCACCCGAGGAATCTCTTGGTCCACTAGTTCTGCAAGTCGTGTACGTAGGGAGGTGCGCATGCTTTCTGCAGCAATCCAATCATCACCTACTGGAACCAGGAACAATGGCGCGTGGGCGTTCGTCCATGCCGCCTGCGGGGCTGTTGGCAGGCGTTGCATGATGCCACCAACGCCGCGCGCAATTGCGAGTACTTCAGACGTGACCGCGGTCCAGCTCTGAGTAACAGCCAACTGCGCCGCAAGAAGCTGAAGCCTCTTCATCGCAATGTCATTGGCATCAAGCGCGAGGAGAAATTCAACGACTCGCTTGTGCAGCTCACGAATTCCAAATCGCGTTGGGAGAGGAGGCTCGAGCGTGCTCCAGCCGCGCTGCTGCTCCACAAAGAAGTAAGGGAAGATGCACTGGATATATAGCGGCCGTTCGTCTCCTTGATAGGTGCGAACTTCTGGTAGAGTCCATCCAATGAAAGTCGCAAGAAAGCGGAGAAATCCCATTTCTCTAGTCGAATCGCCGGCTCGCCCAACGAAGTACTGCTCCGATAGGTACTCACCAGGAGACGAGAGTGCGGGACCCTTCAAGACTTCAATGAGTCCTGAGTCGGGGTCACCTTTGATGGTGCGATGAACGACAATCCGTTCGCCGTTGCGATTCTCAACTTCTACGGACACGCTCGAAGCGATTACGCGCGCACGACCTTCATCAGTGTCCACGTACTCCTTCAGCACCGGAGGTAGTGGGAGATCGCCGCGGTTCGCCGTGAGTATTGCCTCCATACCGAGGCAAACGAGAATCGCTTTCAGACATGTCGACTTACCCATCGAATTCTCTGCTCGAATCACAACGAGGCCGTCTGACAGTGGAATATCAGTGCCGAATAGCCCAGTGTTCGTGGTGACTCGCAGGCGAAGGTGGCGCAATCGCATCATTATGAAACACCACTAAAGATCTGCGAGACGAGCGTCTCGGTTACGCGCTTTCCGAGCAGGCTGAGGTACTCGCGTTCCTTCACGTACAGCGAGCTTTCGGCAAGAATCCGTGCGGCTTCAGCTTCGCCGACCTCGGTCAGTTCAATTCGGCTTCCGCCCACCGTTCTCACGAGTCCCTCTGCAGTTGCAAAATCCACCGCTCGATTGAGCGAAGGCTCGATTCGAACCATTATCGCATTCGGCTGCCGAGCCCCGTCTAATACGCTAAGTAGTGCATCTCTGCCTTCATCGTGCAGCAGCGACCAGTTCAACAGCTGGAGACGGCCGAAACTCGACCTAGCTCCACGTGACGAAACTGAAAGCATCAGCAGTAGCAGTCCGATCCGCCAAATTGGGCGCATGTCCGCTGGGATGGACTCTGGGCGCTGACGAAACACGAACGCCGAATAGACAGCGCTGTCGAACGTGCTAGGCATTTGTGTACGGCTCCGGAAAGTCCAGAGGACATCTCATTAGCCAGTCCGCGATGACTTCGTGTGGTACTGCGTTGACCGTCTCTAAAGCGAGTGCAGGTGCGCACTCGCGAATACTGGCGATGAATGTCTCGACCGCCTCCTTGAGAATCGCGCCAGGAGCGGCCTGTGAAGTCATGCACATGCTGAAGAGGTATCGTTCGCGCTCGCTTCGAAGCCTTCGAACTGTCGACCAGATGTCAGGATAGCTTCGAAGGCCCTCTAGAATGTTCTGGCCGTGAAGCAGGTGCGATACATAGTCTCGGCGGAGTCGAATGCGAAGTTCGGGTGTTGTGAGTGTCGGAAGGCGTGAGATCTTTTCGTCTAGCACACGCACTAGTTCCGAATTGGCCTCCTCTACGGACCATGCGTCAATCGTATCGGCATCGATGACGACCCCTTCAATTCGTACGCTTGTACGCCCTCCGTTTAACAACGCGCTTCGCTCAACCGCAAATGCGTCTTCATTGAGCACCATAACCCTGAAGTCGGTTGCATCGACGTAGTCGAGACTCAGGCCCAGAATCTCTTTCGTCTTTTTTGTTGCGTGTTCGACAATGCTACGACTATCGAAGTAAGGAACCAGGAGTATCCAGCGTTTCACCTTGAGTCCGCCGAGTAGAGACTGCAACTTGGCTCGGTTCTTCACGAACTTGTTCGTATCCTCCGTGATCTTGCGACGGAGGCCTTCGTGTCGCGCCTTAAAGTTGAGCTCGCTCCGTGGGCCGTACATCTGGTAGACGCACCCATCGAGAGAGAATCCTTCGATGCCTGCGTCACCCGACTGGCCATCAGGGACGGCCTGATACTCCCCCGGCGGATAATGCCGCTGAAGGAGCTGGGTAGCCCAATCCTGCCACTCGTCGCCTTCTAATCGGGCGGATACGTCGCTCATTGAGGTCTATTGCTCGCTTGTAGGTCCAAGGCGTCCAGAAGTCGTTCAAGCACTTGCAATGTCTTGGGGGTTGGATTGGCGCCTAACTAGTAATTGAGCGGGTCCGCATAAAGACTCCCATGTCTCGCCTCCTTCTGCATAAAACACTGATAGCGGTAGGGCTGGCATCGGCAGAACCCTTGCAAGAGCACAAATCCAACCCTGGCCTCCGATAGCCGAGCGCATGTTATCCAGATCCGCATAAAATCGGCACAACTCGGTACCACCGCAGTCGATCTACGGCAGCGCCCCCGCCTGGCCACCCCATGCCCGACCAGGCCCCACCCCCCGGCCTTTACCAGCAACTCCTCACCGAGGGCCTTGAGCAGCAGCTGCGCCAACTCCAGGAAACCCTGGTCGCCACCGACGGTCTTGATCCCCAGGAAGCCCCGCGCCTGATGGCCCGGCACCTGGCGGGTCTGGCCCGCATTGCCCTGGAGCATCTGAGCGGTGGCGCCAGCCCCGAGCACCAGCTGGCCCTGGTAAACCAACTGGTGGGCTTGCTCCAGAGCCAGGCACCCCGTGCCATCTCCACGGCCGACCTGTTGCATCCCTCCGCCCGGCTGCTCTCGGAGATCCGATCCACGGCGCTCCTGCCCGGCCAGGCCGAAACCATCCGCCCGCTCATCCCCCTGGCCGACAGCACCCTGCTGGTGAACGCCAGCGGCGAACCGTCGGTGGGGCAGGCGCTGATCCACGAAATCCCCTCCGCCCAGCGGATCGACCTGCTCTGCGCCTTCATCAAGTGGAGCGGCCTGCGCCTGCTCCAGCCAGCGCTGTCTGTGTTCCTGCAGTCCCAGCCCCGCCGACAGTTGCGGGTGCTCACCACCGTCTACCTGGGCGCCACCGACCGCCGCGCCCTCGATTGGCTGGTGGCCCACGGCGCCGAGGTGCGCGTCAGCTACGACACCCGCCGCACCCGCCTGCACGCCAAAGCCTGGCTGTTCCATCGGCCTGGCCTCTCGGGCGCTTCCCCTTCCTCCACCGCCTACATCGGCTCCTCCAACCTCTCCACCGCCGCGTTGCACGACGGCCTGGAGTGGAACGTACGCCTCTCCGCCCACGACAACGAGGGCATCCTGGCCAAGTTCCAAGCCGCCTTTGAGAGCTACTGGGAGGAGGGCGAATTCGAGCCCTACCGGGCCAGCGAAATCGAGCAGCGCCGCTTTGATCGGGCCGTGCGCGAGGAGTCGGCGGGGGAATTAGCGGCGGACGCCACCCCGCTCAGCTTCTTCGACATCCGCCCCTACGCCTACCAGCAGGAGATCCTCGACAAGCTGTCGGCGGAGCGCAGCCTCCATGGCCGCTGTCGCAACCTGGTGGTGGCCGCCACCGGCACGGGCAAAACCGTGGTCGCCGCCCTCGATTACGCCCGCCAGGCCGGTCCGGGCCACCCGAGCCTGCTGTTCGTGGCCCACCGGCGCGAGATCCTGCAGCAGAGCCTCGCCACCTTCCGCCAGGTGCTGCGCGATGGCTCCTTCGGCGAGCTGCTGGTGGATGGCCAGCGCCCCAGCCAGTGGCGCCATGTGTTCGCCTCGGTGCAGTCGCTCGCTGGGCTGGATCCGGCGGACCTGGCGCCGGACACGTTCGATGTGGTGATCGTCGATGAGTTCCACCACGCCGCCGCCTCCAGCTACGAGCGCTGGCTGCGCCACCTGGCGCCCGTCCTGCTGCTGGGCCTCACCGCCACCCCCGAGCGCACCGGTGGCGAGGACATCCTCCATTGGTTCGGAGGCCGCATCGCCGCCGAGCTGCGCCTCTGGAGCGCCTTGGAGCAGGGCCTTCTGACACCCTTCCACTACTTCGGCCTCCACGACGGCACCGACCTGTCGCGGATCGAATGGCGCCGCAACGGCTACGCCAGCGAAGCCCTGTCCAACCTCTACACCGCCGACGACGCCCGCCTGCGCCTGATCCTGCGCGAGCTGGCAGACAAGGTCGCCAACCTGGAGGCGATGCGGGCCCTGGGCTTCTGCGTGAGTGTGGAGCACGCCCATTGGATGGCCCGCAAGTTCGTGGATGCCGACCTGCGCGCCGCTGCCCTGGATGCCTCCAGCCCCCGGGAGCAGCGCGCCGAGCAGATCCGGCGCCTGCGCTCCGGCGAGCTGCAGATCCTGTTCGCTGTGGATCTGTTCAACGAAGGCCTCGACATCCCCGAGATCGACACGGTGCTGTTCCTGCGGCCCACCGAGAGCGCCATCGTGTTCCTGCAGCAGCTCGGCCGGGGTCTGCGCATCTGCCGGGGCAAGAGCTGCCTCACAGTGCTGGATTTCATTGGCCAGGCCCACCGGAGCTTCCGCTTCGACCTGCGCTACCGCGCCCTGCTCGGCGGCACGCGCGACCAGCTGGAACAGCAGATCGAGGAGGGTTTTCCCTTCCTGCCGGCCGGCTGCAGCCTGCAGCTCGATCGGGTGTCCAGCGAGCGGGTGCTTGCCAATTTGCGCGAGTCGTTGCCCAATCGGCGGCCCCAGCTGCTGGCGGAAGCCCGCCGCCTCGGGCGCTGTTCGCTGGAAGGGTTGCTGGAGGGGCTTGGGATGGAGCTGGGGGAGTTCTACAAGGTGGCGGGGTCGTGGGCGTTACTGCAGCGGGAGTTGGGGTGGGTAGCCGGGGCGGCCTCAGGGGAGCCCACGGCGGATGAGGAGCGGCTGGGGAGGGGGATTGCCGGGGGCCTGCTGCATCTGGACGACCCGGAGCGGTTGCGGTGGCTGGCAGATCAGCTGCAGCGGCCCATCGCGCCCGATCCGGCGGGCTTCGATACCGCCACCGAGCGCAGCTGGCGCATGCTGATGGCCCAGCTGTGGGGCAGCGGCCGGCAGCACCTGCCCCTGGCCGAGGCCCTCGTCCGGCTCTGGGCCGCCGCCGACCTCCGCGCCGAACTGGTGGAGCTGTTCGCGCTGCTGCACGAGCGCACCGACCACCTGGTGGCACCGCTCGACTGGGACCGCGCCGATCCGCCCCCCATTCCCCTCAAACTCCACGGCCGCTACTCCCGCGCCGAGGTGTTCGCCGCCTTCGGCCAGCTCAATGACGCCCGCACCTTCCCCGGCCGTGAGGGGGTGTTCTTTGATGAAGCCACCCAGTGCGACGTCTTCTTCATCACCCTCAAGAAGTCCGAGAGTCTCTTCTCCCCCACCACTCGCTACAACGATTACGCGATCTCCCCGTGGGAGTTCCACTGGGAGAGCCAGAGCCTCTCCCGGGAAGCCTCATCCACCGGGCAGAGATACATCCACCACCGCGAGCGCGGCAGCCGGGTGATGCTGTTTGTGCGGGAGGAGAACAAGCGTGGCGGGGTGACGCTGCCGTTCCTGTGCCTGGGATTTGCCGATTACGTGAGCCACGAGGGCGAGCGGCCGATGGCGATTCGCTGGCGGTTGCAGAGGGCGATCCCGGCGGCGTTCGTGCCGGAGTTGGCGTTGGCGGTTTAGCGTCGGCTCAAATCCCTCAGCGCACGACAGACAGGCCTGGACTGCCCATGCGTCTTGCCGAGCTGCAGCAACTGGCACCTCAGCTCCTTGAGCTGCTTGCTCGCCATGGCGCCAGCAATCCGGCGGTGTTCGGCTCCGTGGCGCGGGATGAGGCTTCGCCCAGCAGCGATGTGGATCTGCTCGTGGACCTTCCGGCCGACGCCAGCCTTTTCGACCGTGTCGAGCTGAAATCTGCTCTGGAGGATCTACTCCTCACCCGGGTGGATCTGATCCGCCGCCGCAACCTCAAGCCCGATCTCAAAGCCCTGGTGGAAGCCGAAGCCATCCCCTTGTGATGGACGCAAGAGATCGCCAAGCTCTGATCGATATCCGAGGCGTGCTGGAACGGGCGCTCGGCTACCCGATTGACAGCGAAGAGACATTCCTCGCCAAGAACTATCTCCAGGACGCCGTGATCCGTTGTCTTGAGATTCTTGGCGAGGCCACCAAGCGTCTCAGCCCTGAAATGCGTTGTCTTCACCCGATCTACCTTGGCGGGCCATGGCATGGATGCGCGATGTGCTGATTCACGCCTACGACCAGGTGGATCTCGAAGAGGTCTGGATGGCCTATCAGCGCTTTGCGGAGATCCGTCGCCAGATCGACGGCATCCTCAATCAAGGCTGAGGCCGCCAGCCACCTCGAAGGCGTGCTGTGGCACCAGGCCAGCGTGCCGGAGGCAGGCCGTAGGCGTGCGAGCACCTCAGACAGGACAGGCGTCCCTACGATTGATGCTTGATGCGTGAACATCAGATGCGCACCACCCTGCAGCTCGACGACGACGTGCTGGCTGCGGCGCGGGTGCTGGCTCGGCAACAGCGCACCAGCCTGGGTGCCGTGATCAGCGAGCTGGCGCGCCAGGCCCTGGTGGCGCCAGCTCCAGGCTCCAGCTCGGGAGACCCAGGGCCCGACCATCGCAACGGCCTGCCCCTGCTGCCCTGGAAGGAGACAGGAGCACCGGTGGATCTGGAGCTCGTGAACCACCTGCGCGACGAGCTGGCGTGAGTGTGGCGCTGCTCGATGTGAACGTCCTGATCGCCCTGCTGGATCGGCGCCACGTGCACCACGAACCCGCCCATGGCTGGTTTGCGGCAGCGCAGGCGAAGGGATGGGCCACCTGCCCGCTCACACAGAACGCCGTGCTGCGCATCCTCGGCAAACCCCGCTATCCCAACAGCCCGGGGCCGCCACCAGCGGCATCAGTTCTGGCCGGATTCGCTCAGCCTGCTCGACCAGAGCCATGTGGATCCTTCAAGGCTGCTGGAGGCCACCCAGCTCACCGACACCTATCTGCTGGCGCTGGCGGTCCACCGCGGCGGCCGGCTGGTGAGCTTTGATCGCCGCCTCAGCTTCGAGGGCGTTGCTGGCGGCCGCGAGGCCCTGTGGTTGATCGAGGCCTGAGACCGCTCAGAGCGAGCGGCATCAGCTCACGACGAACAGCTGTAGTGCGACACACCTCCAGCGTTGAAGAACTCCCTGGGCTTCAGACGGTCATACGTCGCCGCAAGCTCCGGAGACAGGGCGTCGTAGGGATGGCGGAACACCTCCTGCAGCTCCCTGACCAGGCCGTAATCACCCTGCGCCGCCTGTTCATAGGCGGGGGCGATCAGCCATTCGCGCCAGGTGATGCTGGGGTTCACGCGTTTCATCGCAGCGGATGTATCCCGGGGGTCGCCGCTGCTGGTGATCTGATCCCGCCAGCGTTGCAGCCAGCTCATCCATTGGGCATCGAGCTCCTCAGAACTGGGCACGTAGAAGCTCTCTTTCAGGGCTGAGAGTTGCTCCGGGCTATCAGACAGCCTGCGGAAGAAGATCGTGTAGTCGACCTTGGAGGCCACCATCAGCTGCAGCAGTTCCTGCACCAGTTCGGCGTCGTAGCTGATCAGGCCCAGCTTGCGGGCCCACATCGCCTCAAGCTCCTGCTGCATCGCTGCGGCGAAGCCCTCACGGATCTCATCCAGCCTGGCCAGTGCCTCCGTGTTGCCCTCGAGCAGCGGCCGCAGGGCTGACCAGAACATCTGGAAGTTGGCTTCAGCCGCCGCCGGTTGGTTGAAGAAGCTGAAATGCTCGCCGCCGCCGGTCCAGGGTTGAAATCGGGGATCGAACAGTTCGCAGAATCCGAAGGGGCCGTAGTCGAGGGTGAAGCCACCGGCGGCGCAGTTGTCGCTGTTGAAATTGCCCTGGCAGTAGCCCACCCGCATCCAGTTCGCCACCAGAGACGTGAGCCGTCCGCGGAACAACCGCGCCAGCTGCACCACCTGGTCGCTGAAGTCCAGAGCCGGATCAATCTCCTGCCGGTAGTTGCGCTCGATCAGGTGGGCCACGATCATGCGCAGCTCGCCGCGCGCCTCCGGATGGGCCTGGCGGCGGACGCGGCGGGCGAACAGCTCCAGCTGGCCCACCCGCAGGAAGGAGGGCGCCACGCGGGTGGTGATCGCCGCCGGGTTGTCCACCAGCATGTCGGGATCGAACGATCTGGAGTTCGGCGAATACCAGGGCCGGCGCACGATTTCCGACCCGGACACGTAGAGCGTCAGGGAGCGGGAGGTGGGCACCCCCAGGGCATGCATGAACTCCTGCGACAGAAACTCGCGCACGCTGGAGCGGAGCACGGCGCGGCCATCGGCGCCACGGCAGTAAGGCGTGGGGCCACCGCCCTTGAGTTGCATCTCCCAGCGCCGGCCATTGAACACGCCTTCGAACACGGAGATGGCCCGGCCATCGCCATAGCCGTTGCCGGTGCCGAAGGGGCACTGATGGATGTACTCGCTGCCGTAGATCGAGAGGGCGTAGCCGGTAGCCCAGCCGTATGGCAGCATCGGCCCTGTGGCCGCGCTGATGTCGCCGGAAAACAGCCGCCGGAACGGCTCGTCGTGGGCCAGTGCCTCGCTGAGGCCCAGCTCCTGGAACAGGGTGCTACTTTGCGCCACCAGCTCCGGCGCTGGCAGCGGCGTGGGCGTCACCGGCACGTAGTGACCGGAGAACACCTGACGGGGCTGGTGATCAACGCCATCGCCGGTGGCCTGCGGATCCGCCTGCAGGCAATCCAGCAGCGAATAGTCGGCCTGTTGGGCAAACGCCGCGAACGTGGTTGTTTGCTCTGGTGTGGCCGCTGTTGTCGGCACTGTTGTCGGCGCTGGTAACGGAATCGATGTATGCACGGATGTCGGCACGGATCTTTCGGAGTTGAGCGGCCTGGGCTAGGCCCTGACGCTGAGGTCATCATCCTGGCGATGCGGGCGGCATTGGCGGCGACATGGCTGCCTTGCCCTTCCTCACCTTCCCTGGTAATGGCGGTTTGCGGAGAGCGGCGTCAATGGCCAAAGCCCTTCAGGCTGAGACCAATGCAACGGGGCCGATGGAACTGACCGCTGTGCTCACCCCTGCGGAGGAAGGCGGATACGTGGCCTTCAACCCTGAAACGGGAACCTCCACGGAGGGGGAGTCCATCGAGGAGGCCCTCGCCAACCTCCGCGAAGCCACCTCGCTTTACCTGGAGGAGTTCCCCGCTGTGATCAAGGCCATCCTTTAGCGGCTGCAGCGGCGATTCCAGGGGCGTTCGTTCCGGAACTGGCGGTGGCGGTGTAAGGAGAGGGGAGTGGATGAGTGGAGATCCTGGGTAAACCTGCCGCCAGCCCTAAACTGGGGTAAAGCAGCAACCGAGATGAAGGGTGAGCTCACCGCCGTGATTGAGCCAGCTCCTGACGGTGGGTACTGGGCGATCTGCCTAGAATTACCCGGTGCCAACGGCCAGGGTCAAACCGTGGAAGAAGCCAGGCAGGATCTGCTTGGCGCTGTGGAACTCCTTCTGGCGGATCGAGAAGCCGACATCAGCCGTGGCCTGCCGGCTGACGCTCTGCGCGTGCCCCTGCCCATCGGATGAAGCGGCGCGATCTGGAGCGGCGTTTACGCCTGGCTGGTTACTGGCTGAAACGCGAGGGCAGTGCCCATTCGCTCTGGATCAATCCAACGACAGGAGTGATTGAAACGATACCACACCATACAGAGATCAAAGAACCTCTTGCCAGGAAGATACTGAAAAGCCTGGGAGCCGATGGACAATAAACATCAATCCATTCTCGCAATTCTCAAACCTTCACTACTCGCTGCCTGTGCACATACCCAAGAAATCCCTCATCGTCATCCTGCGCATGGGATCAAGCCCAGACTTTTCTCTGTGAAACGCAAGTAAGGAAGAAACAAACAGGCGCAACGGGCTGACCTGATTCTCCTAAGAGTTTCGATTCGCTGGCGGTGTGAGCGTCGAGATCCAGACCCATCTACACACATGCTGCGCAAGGTGCCCTCCCGCTCTGCCGCCAGCGGCGCCGCAACCACGCTGTCCAGCCGGTCGGCCACGCTCACGTTTGGTCTTCAGGTCCTTCCCCCAGCGCCTGATGCCAATGGCACAGCGGCCCCCGGCCGCCGCCGATCGCCAGGGCATGGCGCAAGCCGCCGGCCACGAAGGCCCTGGCCCCTCGGATCGCCGCTTCCAGTGCGGCTCCACGGGCCAGCTCGGCTGTGATCGCCGCCGAGAGGGTGCAACCGCTGCCGTGGCTGTGGAGCGTGTCGATCGGCTCGGTACGCAGCCATAGGAGCGTTCCCTGGTACCAGAGCACGTCGCTGCCGCGCAGGCCCTGCAGCCCGCCCCCCTTGATCAGCACCGCCTTGGGCCCCAGGGCGGCGATGCGCTCCGCCGCCAGCTCCAGTTCACCAGCGCTCTCCAGCGGCAACCCGCTCAGCAGCCGTGCCTCCTGAACATTGGGGGTGAGCAGATCCGCCAACGGCAGCAGCAGGGCTTTGAGGGCCTCGATCGCCTCCGGCTCCAGCAGCACCGCCCCCGCCCGCGACACCATGACCGGATCGATCACCCGGGCCGCCGTCAGCGGCTTGATCGACGCGGCGGTGGCCTCGATCAAGCCCCGGTTGAGCAGCATGCCGGTCTTGAGGGCCGCCACCTCAAAATCCCCGGTCACAGCGTCCACCTGGGCCCGCAGCGCCTCGGGGGGCAGGGCGTCCACCCGCTCCACGCCGCGGGTGTTCTGGGCCGTCACGCAGCTGATCGCTGAGCAGCCGTGCACCTGCAGGGCGCAGAACGTCTTGAGGTCGGCCTGGATGCCGGCGCCACCGCCGGAATCACTGCCGCCGATCGTGAGCGCAATCGGGATCAAGGCCATGGCAGCGGGATCGATCCACGCATCCGCTCCCAGGATCAGAGCCTCGGCAATTTGAAGCGGCTGGCCAGGAAGCCGAGCAGGCTCGTCTGGCCGCTGAGGTCCTGCTCTGCGGCCCACTCCGCCTCCCGGATCTGGGATTCGTCCAGGGCCAGGCCGTCCAGCAGCCTGCGGTAGGCCACCTTTTCGTGGGGGTTGATGCTGGAGTCGTCGCCGGGCCGGCGGCTGATCCGAATCACCTGATAGGCCAGCTTCGCCGCCAGCTGCCGGTCGCCCTCGGAGCCGAGCCGGCTGATCAGGACGTCGAGCGCGTCGAGCCCAGGCGCCTCCTCCGCCAGGGCTCCATCGGCTCCCAGCTGCAGCAGCAGGTCCATTTCCTTCGTCGCGAGCTCACCGTCCGACCAGGCGACGCAGCAGAGGATCCGCAGAAGGTCGCGGTCTGCTGTTCCGCCCCCGGCTTCGGTCATGGCCCTGTCGATCCGTGTCTGCACCACTCCAGCACGGCTGCCAGCCGCGCCCCCGGAGCTTTGCATCAGGCCGGCTGGAAGCGGCGCCGCTCCCAGCCCGTGAGCCGCTGCTGGCCGTCGTAGCAAAGGCTCACCTGGTCGAAGCAGCCTTCACTGAGCCGGCAGCCCACCTGGAGCTGGAACGCGCCCGCCGGCAGAGAGTCCGGCAGGGAGCAGAGCAAACCGTCGTCGAAGCAGGCAGCAAGGTTGCCGTTGAGAAAGGAGGCGGCATGGAACGGTTCGCAGGCCAGCGGCTCAGGATCCTCAGCAGGCCACTGCCCCGGCACGAGGCGCTCAAGCTGTCCAGGCCAGCCCTCCAGCTCCGCCAGGTGCTGCCGGACATCGCCACGCGGCGGCCGCTCGGGATCCACCCCTGCCGCCAGGCTGCAGCGGAACGGCACCACCCCCAGGGTCTGGAGCTGCCAGAGCGGCCCGAAGGGTTCGTAGAGCAACACCAGCATCGAGCGGGCTCGCCCGTGGAAGAAGTTCAGCTCATGGCCGAAGCGCCGCTGTGAGGCTTCCACCGCCAGGCTTGACTGGCCGGCCGTGCCGCGAAGCTGCCAGCATTGCCCCCCCTGGTTGTAACTGGTGCGACTGAGCGGCAGGCGGCGGCGACCCTCGGGCGCAAAGCGCAGCCCGCTGCCGTCCCACAACCCCGTATCGGCATCGGAGAAACTGATTGCGTAGCAGGTGTCTGGAATCTCAACGGCGGCCCGCTCGAGATCCAGCCTTCCCTCAGCGTCGCGCCCATACCAGCGGCTGATGCCGCACCAGCGGCCCTCGAAGTTGAGGCGGTTGAGCTCCCACTGGCGATGCTGACCGCTCATAGCCGCTTCTGCCGGGCCAAGCCCGGCGATGCTGCTCAGCTCCGGAGCGGTCCGTCGACCGCTACCGGAATCAGGCCAGCAACGGGGAGCCGGGGGACAACGTCGGCCGGATCCTGCCCGCCGGATTCGCTGACCAGGCCGGCCACGATGCCGCCATCAAAGGAGAAGCGGCCAGGGCCGATCAGCAGCAGCGCCAGGCTGCCACCCAGGTAGAGAGCCACCAGTTCGAGCACGTAGATGTTCAGACCCGCAGTGAGGATGTGCTGGAAGGCCGCAACACCCATGGTGCCGGTGATGGCGAGGGCACCGAGGGGAGTGAACAGCCCCAGGATCAGCAGCCAGCTGCCGATCAGCTCAGAGAACCCGGCGGCATAGGCGAAGAAGAGGGGGAAGGGCAGGTGCAGGGAAGTCACGTAGGTGTCGGCGAACTGCTGGGGGTCAGCCAGCTTCTCCTGGCCGTGGTGAATCATCAGCACGCCGATCGCCAGGCGCAGCACCAGCAGGCCGGTGTTCACCGCCCAGCCTTCCCGCAGCACGTAGCCGGAGATCGCCCGGCGGATCGCCGCATTGCCGAAAGGTGCTGCCGGCCGTGCGGGAACGGCGGCTCGGGCTTCGCCAGGCTGCGGGGCCGGACGGTTGAGAACCACGAACCAGAGGGCCATGCCGGCGGCCATGAATCCGGTGAACAGTTCCAGAAGAAGGAGCGTGGACAAGGGAAAAGATCCAACTTTCTCGATTCTGACAAGTGATGTAACGAAGCGTGAAGCAGGCTGAGCCGGCCAGCCTGGCCGGCTCAGCCCAGGATCCAGAGCAGGTAGAGCCGCAGCTGTCCGACGATCCCCTCGCCGGTGAGACGTTCGGCGAGGATCGCCGCCAGAAAGCCCAGCATGGCGACCCGGCCGTTCAACCGCTCCACCCCCGCCAGGGCAGTGGTGTTCCAGGGCAGGTCTCCGGTCATGCTGGCGCCGAACCGCTCGACCGGCTCATACCTGAACGCCGCCTCATCGCTGCTCCCAGCGGTGGTGGTGCCGGCATTGATATTGACGCCGGTGCTGGTATCGCCCGTGCTGTTGTCGCTGGTTGTGTTGACGTTATGGGTGCTGTCGTCGATCATCGGGTTGTCGTGCGTGGAGCGGCACAGGAGTGTGCCAGCAGTTTAGGAATCCGCCGCCCCGCTTCCTTCCCTGTTGGCCTTGGTAATCTCAGGCCATGCAGCCGCCGCTCTCCCGACGCCGCTTCCTGGGCCTCACGGCCAGCGCGCTCAGCTTCGGTGCAGTCAGTTCCAGCGCAGCTGGTGCGGCCTTGCTGGGCAAGGGGGGGAGCAACGCCGCCACGGGCCTGCACTCCGCCACGGGCCTCCCCCCCGGCCTGACCCTGACCTCGGGCCTGACCCTGCCGCCCCGCGCCGACCTGCGCCTGGTCCTGATCTCGGACCTCAACGCCAGCTACGGCTCCACCCACTACATCCCGGAGGTGGGCCGGGCCGTCGCCCTGATCCCCTCACTGCGGCCCGATCTGGTGCTCTGCGCCGGTGACATGGTGGCCGGCCAGAAGGCCAGCCTCACCAACAGCCAGCTCAAAGCCATGTGGGAGGCTTTCGGCCGCCGCATCCTCTCCCCGCTGCGCAAGGCCGGCCTTCCCTTCGCGCCGACGATGGGCAACCACGACGCCTCGGCCAGCCGCTCCGGCGTCCGCTACCTGTTCGAGCGCGAACGGCAGGAGGCGGCCCGCTTCTGGCGGCAGCGCCAGAACGCCCTCGGGCTTGATTTTCTCGACGCCAGCGGCTTCCCCTTCTTCTACTCAGTCCTGCAGGACGGCCTGTTCGTGCTGGTGTGGGATGCCTCCTCGGCCCTGGTGCCGGCCGAGCAGGTGCGCTGGGCTGAACGCAGCCTCGCCTCGCCGGCCGCCCGCTCGGCCCGCCGCCGCCTGGTACTCGGCCACCTGCCGCTCCAGGCCGTGGCCCGGGGCCGTGATGATGGCGGCAACGTGCTCAACGGCGCCGATGCCCTGCGTCAGCTGATGGAGCGCTACGGCGTGTCGGCCTACATCAGCGGCCACCAGCACGCCTACTACCCAGCCCGGCTGGGCCGGCTTGATCTGTTCCAGCTCGGCGCCTCCGGCAGCGGGCCGCGTGCCCTCCTGCAGGGGGGCGCCGCCCCCTTCCAAACCCTCACCGTGCTCGACCTCTCCTGGAGCAGCGGCCGCACGGTGGACACCACGATCAACCTGCGCACGCTGCGGGCGGTGGATCGGAACCGGCTACCGGAGCGGATCGTCAACCGCCAGGGCCTGGCCCTGCTGCGCCGCAGGGATTGAACAGTCAGGGGCGCGGGCCAGGCCCACGTCAACGCCGATGTGCTGGTTCGGGCGGCCGGTGATCAGCAGAGCGGTGCGGTGCCGGGTGGCGATCTGCCAGAGCCAGCGGGTGAGCAGGGTGATGCGGTTCTCGGTGGCGGGGATGAAGGCCAGGTGGGCCAGCCCCCAGAGCAGCCAGCCGAGCAGACCGGTGACCCGCAAGCCCCGCAGGTCGGCCACCGCATAGAGGGGACCGATCACCGCCATGCTGCCGAGGTCGAGCCAGCGGAAGGGGGGGCTGGCTTCGCCCTCGAGGCCGCAGAGAATGTCCCGGGCCGCCCAGGCCCCCATCTGCACCGCCGGCCCGGCCATCCCCGGCAGCGGCGCCCCGTCGGTGGTGTGGCTGTAACAGCAGAGATCACCCACCACCCGCACCTCCGGATGGCCCGGCACCGAGAAGTCGGCCTCCACCAGCACCCGGCCGGAGCGATCGACGTGGCAGCCACTGCGCTCCACCAGCAACCGGCCCAGCCGTGAAGCACGCACCCCGGCGGTCCAGCAGATCGTGGCGGCCTCCAGAAAGCGGGGCTCCTGCTCGCCCTTGAGCAGCACCTTCCCAGGTTCGATCGCCTCCACCAGGGTGTTCAGCCGCAGCTCCACCCCGTTGCGCTGCAGGTAGGCGGCCGCAGCCGCCGCCAGCTCGGGGTGCATGGTCGGCAGCACCCGCTCCACCGCATCCACCAGCACCACGCGGCAGCCCTCCACCGTCAGTTGCTTGAAATCCCGGCGGATGGCGCTGTGCATCAGCTCGATCAGCGAGCCGGCCAGCTCGCAGCCGGCCGGCCCTGCCCCCACCACCACCACCGTCTGCAGAAAGCGGCGGCGCTGCAGATCGCCGGTCTGCTCCGCCTCCTCCAACGACATCAGCAGCCTGCGGCGGATCTCCTGGGCGTGCTCGAGGATCTTCATCGGCGGGGCCAGCGGCCGCCACTCCTCATGGCCGAAGTAGGCGCTGCCGGAGCCGCAGGCCAGCACCAGCTGTTCGTAGCCGTAGCGGTGGTCGTTGAAGACCAGCTCCCGCCGCTGCAGGTCGAGGTCGGTGACCTCCCCCAGCAGCACCTGCACATTCGGGGCCTGGCCCACCATCTGCCGCAGCGGGGAGGCCACATCCGCCGCCGAGACCAGCCCGGAGGCCACCTGATACAGGAGGGGCTGGAACAGGTTGAAGTTGCGTTTGTCGATCAGGGTGACCCGCACGGGCCGGTTGGCCAGGGCCTGGCAGACCCGCACCCCGGCGAAGCCACCTCCCACCACCACCACATGGGGCCAGTGGGCCTCGGTGGCGGCGGGGGGCTGGAGTTCCAGAAAAAAGCGCTCAGGCGCCATCGGCTCGCTCCGCACCAGACCAGTCGTTGGGGTCGTCCTAGGCCGTGGACGGCGGGGCCGCTGTGCCCGTTGCAGCACTCGCCGCCAACGGCTCCGCAAGGAACAGGGGCGGCTCGGCCGCAGCAGCGGCAGCGCCGCGGGCGAAGGCCAACCAGCGAAAATCACCGAGGGCGGCCGGATCCACCAGCCGCAGCAGTGCTTCGCGGCGGCTGAGCAGATCGGCCAGCACGCCTGCGTCCCGCTGCTGCAGCCCGTGCAGCCGCTGCGCCAGGCCGAGGGCAAGCAGGGCCTCCCCCTGGCGGCGCTGGCCGAGGGCCGTCCAGCCGCTGGCGACGGCGGCGGCCAGGAGGCTGTCGATGCAGAGATGGGCCGTCAGGTCCCAGGCTCCCGGATCGGCGAGGGGATCGCTGCTGGCCCGCTGACCCCGGTAGGCCATCAAGGTGCCGTTGGCGCGCTGGGGTGCGTAGTAGCGCCAGGCCTCCAGGGCGTAGTCGATCACCAGCAGGCGGCCGCGCCGCAGGCTGCGGCCGCAGGCCGCCAGCCAGGGAGCCAGGCCCGGATGCAGCTCCGTGCACCAGCCAGCGGGCCGCTGCTCCCCGGGGGGCCACAGCCCAAGCGGCTGCAGCGCTGCCGCCAGCGACGGCTCCAGGAGCTCGCCGGGCTCCAGCCGCAACGCCCCCTGCTGGAGCGCCACACACTGCCGGCGCCAGCCGTCGCCGACCCGGACGATCCGCTCCACCGCCAGGGCATCGAGCACCTCATGGGCCAGCACCACCCCCTGCACCGGCTGGGCCGCCAGCGGCTCGAAGCCACTCCAGCGCACCGGCAGCGGACAGTCCTTGAGGCGCTGGCGCTGGCGGGCCACCATGCCGGCGTTGGGCTCCACCAGCACGAGTTCGGTGCGGGCCGCCAGGGCCGGCCAGCCGGCGGCCAGGGCCATGGCCAGCTGCAGGGACAGATCGCCTTCGCCGGGGCCGGCTTCCACCAGGGAGAGGGTTGCGGCCGGCTCGCCCGGGGCCAGCTCCCGCAGCCACTGGGCGATCTGGGGGGCGAGCAGGGCGGCGAACTCTCCCCCGAGCGACGGTGCCGTGGCGAAGTCGCCCTGGCGCCCGATCCGAAGCCGGCCCGCCCCATAGGCGCCGTGCTCGGGGTCGTGCAGCGCCCACTCCATGAACAGCAAGAAGGGCACCCGGCCACCCGCCGCGGTGAGGCGCTGTTGCAGCCAGCCCGGAATCGACACGGTGGGCGCGGAGGTCGAAGAGAATGCAGGCTCACTGAAGCAGCCGCATGGGTCAAGCCGCCCTATCACCCCTCCGCCTCCGCGGTGCCATCGGCAGCCTGCTCGGCCTGGCGGCGGGCCTGCTGCTGCTGCTGACGCCGCTGGCCGCTCCGGCCTTCGCCGCCGACAACCCCGCCTTGCTGCCCGATCACTTCACGCCAGTGATCGACCTGGCCCGGGCCCTTACCGACGGCCAGCGGGCCACCCTTGAACGCCAGCTCGATGCGTTCGAGGCCAGCAGCGGCTGGAAACTGCGGGTGCTCACCCAGTACGAGCGCACCCCTGGCCTGGCGGTGAAGCAGTTCTGGGGGCTCGACGAACGCAGCCTGGTGCTGGTGGCCGATCCGCGCGGCGGCAACCTGCTCAATTTCAACGTGGGCGATGCCCTGTTCACCCTGATGCCCCGCACCTTCTGGGTGGAGCTGCAGACGCGCTACGGCAACCAGTACTACGTGCGTGACCACGGTGAGGATGGCGCCATCGTTGATTCACTCATGGCGGTGGAAACCTGCCTGGAGCGGGGCGGCTGCCAGGTGGTGCCGGGCCTGCCCCAGGAGCAGTGGCTGCTCACCTTCTGCACCTCGGTGCTCGGTGGCCTGATCGTGGGGTTCGCCGGCTACCCCCGCAAGGCAGGCGACCGGGTGGCCTGGAGCTGGGTGCTGCTGCTCTCACCCCTGTGGGGAATGCTGTTCCTGGTGTTCGGGCTCGGGCCGGTGGTCACCCGCACCTCTGAGCTGCTGCCGGTGCTGCGCAACAGCCTGGGCTTTGCAGCCAGTGCGGTGCTGGCCTACCTGGTGGCCCAGCGCACGGTGGGCAAACCTCCCCTGGCTGGGGATGGCCAGGCCTGAGGCGCTGCTCAGGGATTGCCGAGGCTGGCTTCCTGAAGGGCACAGGCGAGGGAGCCTGGCTCACAGGACTCGGACTGGGGCCTGGGGAGCCTGGCGATCTCTGCGTTGCGGTTGGCCAGGCTGGCCCTGAGGCTGGCCAGGTTGGCCTCATAGAACTGCTTGAGCTCGGAAAACCGCTTGACGGGCTGGCCGTAGAAGCTGCGGCCGGCCAGGGTGGGTAAGGAGGCCCATTCCGGTGCAAGCCGGGCGGCCAGTTCCGGCGTCATCTCGCCACGGTCGGCCAGGTGGAGAGCGCCGCGGTGGCGAATCAGGAAGATCGCCGCCTGGTCCTGCACGTCGGGGCCGAATCCGCTGAGCCCCAGCTTGCGGCTGGCGATCGCCCAGGTGGGAGGCATGAACTGGTAGGCCCCGGCGGCGGCACTGGCATAGCCCGTGGTGCGCATCACCCGGTTGGGATGGCGATCCAGGGAGGCCATCAGGGAACCGCCGAAAAGGATCCAGTAGCCCTGATCGTGGCCATTGGCCCAGGTACCCTCGGCGAAACGGATCGTGTTGAGCAGGGCGCGGCGTTCGGGAGTGATCGCGAAAGAACGGGGCCCATCCAACGCCTCCTCCACGGCCACCACAGCCACGGATTTGGGCTCGAGGGAAGTCTCCGGTGAGGAGCGGCGAACGGTCTCCCAGACGCTGGCCTGGGCCGGGGAGATCAGGCCGAACAGCACTGCGGGGAGAAGCAGGCGGAGGGTGGGGGGAAAAAAGCTACGCAAACCGTTGAGCAGGGGGAGAAGGGACGGGTCGAAGGGGCCGCTGGGCCGGATCGGTGGGCCGAATCCCCGAGGATCAACCCCGCGGACCATGCCGTGCGGAAAGGTGAAGTGGTGTCGCGGTGGCGACAGAAAATCCAGGTTTGGCTGATGATTGGCTTTGCTGATCCTGAACTTGGCTGATCTGGGATTCAGCTGATGAAACCCCGCGATGAACACCGAACCGAATGGAGAAGGACGGCCGGTGAATGATCAGGTCAACAAGCAATCAACGGAGGGAAGAAAACTCGTGGGCTCGTCGGAGAGATGGGTGGATACATCGCGGCGGGCTTTAATCAGCGGTAATTTCTCAAAAGATCACCCCGTTCCCCTTCTGATAAGTGACAGTCGCACAAGTGTCTACTCGTTATCAGAACTGGCATAACACGACCACATCACTGCTGGTCACAAGGATTTCTGATGCTCTGTCCACGGATTACCGGTGATCAGAACTACTGATTGATGCGATAAGACTGTCGCCTATCACACAACAAGCCCGGCTCCGTCTGGCGGCCTGGGGGTTCAGGCTGCCAGCGCCGCAAACTCCAGGAGCGCCTCGGCGGCCAGCTCGGCCCCGTCCTTCGCCAGGAGCGCGCCGCTGGCCGGGAGCAGGGGCTGGTCGAGTTGCCAGTCAGCGGCCAGCAACTGGGCCTGGCTCAGCAAGCGGTGCCGGCCGCAGCGCTGCAGCTCCCGCTCCATCACAGCCGCCTCGGCAAAACCCTGCCGCTCGACCAGATGGATGCCCAGACCATGGCTGAGCGCTTCGCAGAAGCTGCTGTAGCCGGCCTTGCTGATCAGCCGTTCGCAGAGGGGCATCACCTCCAGGGGCCGCACCCCCGCCGGCAGCAGCCGCACGTTGGCCGCGGCGACAGCGGCGGGATCCGAACTGATGAAGCAGAAATCGGGCCAGCGGCCGAACAGCTCAGGGCTGAGCGGAAAGCCCATGCCGCCGAAACTCACCAGCACGCAGCGCTGCCGCTGGTCCGGCAGCTCCAGCTGGCAGCGCAACAGCTCAGGGTCCAGCCGGGGCGCCGCCGCCGTCAACCCGACCCGGGTCTGTGCCAGGCCCCAGTCCATCGCCAGCGAAAAGGGGCAGCGAATCAGCCGATCGCCCCGCTGATACAGGGTGCGGCAACGCTCCGCCCAGGCCAGGAACGCACCGCCCATCGGCGCGTAAATGTCGTCCCAGCCGAAGTTGCCCATCCAGATCAGCGGCAACCCGGCCGCCGCCGCCAGCCGGGCAGCGGCCGGCGGCACGTCCCCCAGCAGGATCGCCGGGCCGCCCTGGGCAGCCAACCAGCGGGCCTCGGTCTCGATCTGGGCTGGCAGCCGCTGCTCCAGCTCCGCCAGGGCCAGGAGGGTGGCGGCGGCATCGACGCCGAGCGCATCGGCCTGCACCGTGCCCACATCCCAGCCGCAGGGGCGGTGTTCAAACGGCACCAGCCCGAACGCACCGGCCAGAAAGGCGGCGGGCAAGGAAGAGGAGATCACCAGCCGCCAGTGCGGCTGCCGGGCCGCCAGGGCCAGCAGCACCGCAGCCACCCGCGAGCCGTGGCCGTAGCCATGGCCGCTGACGCAGGCGTAGATCAGCACGGCACGGCCACGGCCTGCTCCACCAGCGTCTGCTCGTAGAGCAACTGCCCCTGCGGGCTGTACCAGCGGTGGCTGGCGTGCACCAGCCGGTGCCCATCCAGCTCCGCCCAGGAAAAGTGGCGCAAGTGCCGCCCCTGGCCATCCATGCCGTGGCGGGGCACACAGGCGGCATTGAGATAGGCGGTGCCGCGCCGATCCACCACGATGCTGCGCCGCTCGCCGCGGCCGCGCCGCAGCTGATGGTGCATGTGGCCGAACACCACCAGGGGCAGATGCCGCTGCCGCTGGATGCGGTCGATCGCCAGGGCCAGGTCCATGTCACCCCAGTCGCGGGCCGGTGCCTTCCAGTCGCGGCCGCAGGGGTCGTGGGCTTCGCTGCCCAGGCCGCTGGGGCCGGAATGGGCCAGCACCACCAGGGGCTGGTCCGGATCCGCCCCGAGTGCCGCGGCGGCGATCCGGCCGGCCGATTCCGCCGAGCTGACTGGACCGAACAGCGCCTTCACCCCCATCGAGAGGTGATAACCGCCTCCGGCGCTGCCGGGCCGTCCGCCCACCACGGCGAGGCCGGGGGGGGCCAAATCGCAGCGCTGCCAGCCGCAATGGCGGCTGCCGAGCAGATCGATCTGGCGTTGCAGCTTGCGGCCGCTGTCGTCCTTGCCGGTGTCGTGGTTGCCGAGAATGCAGGCCAGGGGCTGCTGAACATTGGCCAGGCTGGCGGCGATCCGCTCCTGGCCATCGCTGAGATCGCCCACCACCAGCACCGCATCAGGAGCCAGGGTGCGCAGCAGGGCTACGTCCTCCCGATCCCACTGCCCGTGCAGATCACCGGCAATCGCAAGGCGTATCTGGGCCGTGTCAAATCCCTAGGCTGGATGCATCCTGCCGCAACTGAGGCCCCGATTGGTTTTCGCGGCTACCCGAACCCGGTCCATTCCGCCCCGGCACGCCCTGCCCGAGGCGATCGACAGCCTGCGGCGCGAGCGCAACGCCGTGATCCTGGCGCACTACTACCAGAACGCCGAGATCCAGGACATCGCCGATTTCATCGGTGATTCGCTCGAACTCTCCCGCCAGGCCGCCGCCACCGACGCCGATGTGATCGTGTTCTGCGGCGTCCATTTCATGGCTGAAACCGCCAAGATCCTCAGCCCGGCCAAAACTGTGCTGCTGCCGGACCTCGATGCCGGCTGCTCCCTGGCCGATGCCTGCCCCGCCGACGCCTTCGCCGCCTTCCGCGCCGAGCATCCCGACCATGTGGTGGTGAGCTACATCAACTGTTCGGCGGCGGTCAAAGCCCAGAGCGACCTGATCTGCACCAGCAGCAATGCCGTGAGCCTGGTGCAGCAACTGCCGGCCGAGCGGCCGATCCTGTTTGCGCCGGATCAGAACCTGGGCCGCTGGGTGGAGCGCCAGAGCGGCCGCGCGCTCACCCTCTGGCCAGGCAGCTGCCTGGTGCACGAAACCTTCAGCGAGCAGGCCCTGATGAAACTGCGGCTCGACCATCCCGACGCCGAGGTGATCGCCCACCCGGAATGCCTGGCCAACCTGCTCGATCTGGCCGACTTCATCGGCTCCACCAGCAAGTTGCTGCACCGCGCCGAAACCAGCGACGCCACCTCGTTCATCGTGCTCACCGAGCCGGGCATCCTGCACCAGATGCGCCTGAAGCTGCCCCACAAAACCTTCCATGAGGTGCCCGGCCAGGACGGCTGCAGCTGCAATGCCTGCCCCTACATGCGGATGAACACCCTGGAGAAGCTGTGGCAGTGCCTGGAGAGCCTGGAGCCGGCGATCGAGCTGGACGAAGAGCTGCGGCTGCGGGCCCTGCTGCCGATCCAGCGGATGCTGGAGATGAGCCGCTGAGCCGGGCCCGTTGCTGCCGCCCACTGGCCTGATCACGCTCACCCCCCAGGGGCTCTATTGCCCGGCCGCCGCCGCCTGGATCGATCCCTGGCGGCCGGTGCCCCGCGCCCTGCTCACCCACGCCCACGCCGACCACGCCCGGCCCGGCAGCCAGGCCTATTGGGCGGTGGGCAGCGCCGCCGGCGTGCTGCGCCAGCGGCTGGGCCAGGGCATCGATCTGCATGAGCTGGCCTATGGCCAGGAGCTGCGCCTCGGTGACGCCACCGTGTCGTTTCACAGCGCCGGCCACGTGCTGGGTTCGGCCCAGGTGCGGATCAGCGCCGGTGGTGAAACCTGGCTGATCAGCGGTGATTACAAGCGGGATGCCGATCCCAGCTGCGTGCCGTTCGAGCCGGTTGCCGCCGATGTGCTGATCACCGAAGCCACCTTCGGCCTGCCGATCTACCGCTGGCGGCCGGGCCAGGAGGTGGCCGCCGAGATCCACGCCTGGTGGAAGGGGGCGCCGGAGCGACCCTCGATTCTGTTCTGCTATGCCTTCGGCAAGGCCCAGCGCCTGCTGGCGGAGCTGCACCAGCTGGGCCTCAGTGAGGAGGTGCTGCTGCACGGCGCCGTGCAGACCCTGATGGCGCCTTACCGCGAGCAGGGCATCGCCATGCTGCCGACCCGGCCCGTGAGTGCGCTGCCCCGCAGTGAGCCGTTGGCGGGCCGGCTGGTGCTGGCGCCCCCGTCGGCGCACCGCTCGGCGTGGATGAAGCGGTTCAAGGCGCCCCAGACCGGCTTCGTGAGCGGCTGGATGGCGGTGCGCGGTGCCCGGCGGCGCCGCGGCTACGAGCGCGGCTTCGTGCTCAGCGACCACGCCGACTGGGACGGCCTGCTCACCACCGTGCGCCAGAGCCAGGCCCGGCAGGTGTACGTGACCCACGGCCAGAGCGACGTGCTGGCCCGCTACCTGCGGGAGGTGGAGGGGATCAGCGCCGAGCCGCTGGCGGGGGGATTTGCGGCGGAGCGGGGGGTGGAGGGGGAGACAATGGGTTGAAAACGCCGTTGAACGGAACAGATTGCAAGATAAGACCTTCAGGAGACACGGAAATCAGCATTGCCAGTGACTAGGGTACTATTCAATAGATCAACATTTATTCCATCATGAGCAAACGCAGTCGTTACCGTAGGCCAGCTCGCCCATTAATCGTATTCCGCGCCGAAGAGATCTACAAAAATCGGCAGCGCAGCGGCGTTGGTGGATCCCCTGAAGCCGATTGGATGCAGGCCGTGAGCGAGCTAAGTCATTCAGGGCTGCAGGCTTGGGTCAGGCTGAAACTGCTCGCTCAGAACGTCTGGCGCTGGGGCGGTCTTGCTGACAAGAAAGGCTGGGATTTCGTTCAGATTCTAATCGTGCCACTCACATTAGCCTATGCAACTTACATATTTCAAGAGGCCGCGAAGCGGCGAGATGCGGTGGCTCTTGAGGCCACCAAGCACAAAGAAGCCCAGGCCGCCAAAGACAAGGACCAAGCCACGGTCCTGTCCAGGTACTTTTTGGAGATGCAGAGCCTGATCAAAGACGGGCTGGTAAAGAAAACGGCTGGCGACCCTGAATTCATCATTGGCCAGACCAAAACAGTGCTGGCACTCCAACAACTTGATCCCAATCGTCAACGGTTGGTGATCCAGTTCATGGAAGCCTCCAAGCTCAATGAAATTGATGAAAATGGCCTGCTGTATCGAGCACAGATGAGCGGCAGTAGCTTGCAGAGAGCGAACCTTTCAGGCATCAAGATGATCGAGGCAAACCTCAGCGGAGCCATGCTCCAAGGTGCCAAGCTTGCCAAGGCTGATATGACGGGAAGCAATCTGCAACAGGCCAATCTCAGCGAGACGGATCTCACCGCCGCCAACCTCACCAATGCAACCCTCATCGGCTCAGGCCTATTCCGGGCGATCCTCTCTTGCGCCACATTGGATGGTGCTGATCTGAGCTGGACCTATCTGAATGGCGCCCGTTTGTATCCAAGCGATGACAGGTTCTCGGGCTGTGGTGACGGCATCAATCCCAGCCAACAGCTCGCAAGCGCCAAGCTCGTCGCTGCCACCTACAACACCAAGCTCACCAACCTCATCACCTTGGGAAGCTGGACCATCGAGTCCAACTGGCTCATGCAGCTCGCTTCTGAGCTTCCATTCGTGAATGTGGACGGTGACCAGGTCAAGGAGAGCCCCACCGCGTTTCCACCGGGATTCGATCCAAAACCAATGAAAATGAAGGAGATGAACGGTGTCGTGAAGGTGAGGGAGGGAGGCATCAACTGGTGATCCGCAACCAAACGGGAGACGGAAGGAATCTCGATGTACGCGCTCAGAAGCTGGTGATCGTCCGAGCGGAGCCTCGGACCAATGGATTCCTGGGAAGTGAACCGGGCGAATCGGATCCGTTCCACACCCGAACGCGGCTTTAAGGTTCCGTCAACACCGGAGTCCAAGCCATGGTTCCCTGTGGGTCCGAGGTGCAGAATCGAGAGGGCCCTCCAGTAGAGTGCCAGCTTGCAACTGGTGGTGCGTGGAACCATGGGGCAACGAGATAGACATTCCAAAGATTGAACAGAGGGAGGATCAATCTTTTGCAGCTAATGCCCTTGCACCCAGGCCAGGTGGCTGGCCGTCGGCATCAACAATCACCCGATACTCCCCAGTAGGGTGTTGCGATTCTGGGATAAGGTCTGCCTTTTGAGATCAACGCTCCCTGGTCGCCTGCAGCGCCTGCCTGATCCGTGCACGCTTTCTGCGCCCTCTTCGAGACCCTCGATCGCAGCAGCGGCACCAACGCCCGCGTTGAAGCGCTGCTGGCTTACTTCAGCGCAGCGCCTGCGGCCGACGGCGCCTGGGCCCTGGCGCTGCTGCTCGGCAAGCGGCGCAAGCGGTTGCTCACCGGCCGGCGGCTGCGCCAGGTCTGCCTGCAGGCGGCGGGGCTGCCGGAGTGGCTGTTCGATGCCTGCCACGCCCAGGTGGGCGACTCGGCGGAGACGATCGCCCTGCTGCTGCCGGACCTGAACCTGCCGCCCGCCGCCCCACTGGAGCTGCCCCTGCACCGGTGGATGGCGGAGCGACTGCCGGCCCTGGCGGCGCTGGAGGCCGAGGCACAGGCGCAGGCGGTGCTGCAGATCTGGGCCGCCCTGCCGCCGGAGCAGGTGTTCCTGTTCAACAAGCTGCTCACCGGTGGCTTCCGGGTCGGGGTGTCCGGTGGCCTGGTCAGCCGCGCCCTGGCCCGCCTGGCCGGGCTGGAGGAGGCGGAGCTGGCCCACCGGCTGATGGGTGGCTTTGAGCCGTCAGCCGAGGCCTTTGAGGCCCTGCTGGCCCCAGCCCTCGCCGACGGGGGCCCGCCGATCAGCCGCCCTTACCCCTTCTTTCTGGCCAGCCCCTTCGAGCCCGGCCGGATCGAATCCAGCCCTGCAAAAGACTGGCAGGTGGAATGGAAATGGGACGGCATCCGCGGCCAGCTGATCCGCCGCGCCGGCACCACCTTTCTCTGGAGCCGTGGCGAGGAGCTGATCAATGACAGCTTCCCGGACCTTGTTGCCGCCGGAGACACCCTGCCGGATGGCACCGTGCTCGATGGCGAGTTGATCGTCTGGCACCCGCAGCAGCAGCGGCCGGAACCCTTTGCCGCCCTGCAGCGACGGCTCGGGCGCCTCAACCCCAGCGCCGCCCTGCTGCGCGACGCCCCCGCCGCCTTCGTGGCCTACGACCTGCTGGAGCAGGGGGGCTGCGACCGGCGTTCCGAACCCCTGCGCCGGCGCCAGGCCGCCCTGGAGGAGCTGCTGCTGGCAGTGGCTCAGGCGGAAGCCACCCCCACAGCCAGGCGCCTGCGCCACTCCAGCCGTCTGCCCCTGCCGACCTGGGAGGCGCTGGAGTCACTGCGCCAGCAGGCCCGCGACGCCGGCGCCGAGGGGCTGATGCTCAAGGCGCTGGCGTCCCCCTACCGGGTTGGCCGCAAACGGGGCGACTGGTGGAAGCACAAGCTGGAGCCGCTGCATCTCGATGCGGTGCTGCTCTATGCCCAGGCCGGCAGCGGCCGCCGCGCCAACCTGTTCACCGACTACACCTTCGGCCTCTGGCGGGATCCCCAGAGCGGCGGCGCCAGCGGGCGGGAGCTCGTCAGCTTCGCCAAGGCCTACTCCGGCCTCGACGACGCCGAAATCAGCGCGCTCGATCGCTGGATTCGCCAGCACACCACCGAACGGTTCGGTCCGGTGCGGGCGGTGCAGCCGTTGCAGGTGTTCGAGCTGGCCTTCGAGGGGCTGCAGGCCTCGAAACGCCACAAGAGCGGCATCGCCGTGCGCTTTCCCCGCATCGCCCGCTGGCGCCGCGACAAGCCGGCCGCCGAAGCCGACACGCTGGCGAACGCCCTGGCGCTGCTGGCAGCCGGCATCCCTGAACAGCGCGCCGAGGCGATCTGCGGCGACGACGCTGACGGCCTTCCGACATGAGCACGCTGGTGGTCGATACCTCCACCCTTGCCCCGATCGAGACCTGGTTCGATCAGCAGGGCTGGCGGCCGCTGCCGTTTCAGCGCCAGTGCTGGAATGCCTTCCTCTCCGGCCACAGCGGCCTGATCCAGGTGCCCACCGGCGCCGGCAAAACCTATGCCGCCGTGATGGGGCCGATCGCCCGGATGCTGGCGGAAGCCCCAGCTGGAGCAGCCCCGCCCAGCGGCCTGCGCCTGCTCTATCTCACGCCCTTGCGGGCCCTCAGCCGCGATCTGGCCCTGGCGATCCGCCTGCCGATCGAGGCGATGGGCTGGCCGCTGCGGGTCGGGATCCGCAACGGTGACACCCCCAGCGCCGAACGGGCCCGCCAGCTGCGCCATCCACCCCAGATCCTGATCACCACGCCCGAATCCCTCTCGGTGCTGCTGGCCGGCAAGGCAGCCGAGCAGCTGTTCGCCAACCTCGATGCCGTGGTGCTCGACGAATGGCACGAGCTGATGGGCAGCAAACGCGGCAGCCAGTGCGAGCTCTGCCTCAGCTGGTTGCGCAGCCAGCGCCCTGAGCTGCGCATCTGGGCGATCAGCGCCACGATCGGCAACCTCCAGGAGGCCGCCAACGCAGCCGTGGGCCGGCGTGGCGAGCCAAGCGAGCCGCTGATCATCACGGCGAAGCTGCAGCGTGGCACCGCCATCCGCAGCCTGCTGCCGGAATCGATCGATGGCTTCCCCTGGGGCGGGAACCTCGGCCTGCGGATGTACGAGGAGCTGGTGGCGGCCCTGGATCCAGCCGTCTCCACCCTGCTGTTCACCAACACCCGCAACCAGGCCGAGCGCTGGCACCAGTGCCTCCGCTACGCCTGCCCCGAAATGGAAGGTGCTCTCGCCCTGCACCACGGTTCAATCGACCGGGCCGAACGGGAGGCGATCGAAGCCGGCGTCAAGAACGGCTCGATCCGCTGGGTGGTCTGCACCAGCTCCCTGGATCTGGGGGTGGATTTCCAGCCGGTGGAGCGGGTGGTTCAGATCGGCTCCGCCAAGAACCTGGCCCGGCTGCTGCAGCGGGGCGGCCGCTCCGCCCACACGCCCGGCGCCACCTCCCAGGTGCTGTTCATGCCCACCAACGCCCTGGAACTGCTGGAGCTGAGCGCCATGCGGCGCGGCCTGGCAGAAGGCCTGGTGGAGACGCGCCGCCCACCGGCCGCCCCGCTCGATGTGCTGCTGCAGCACCTCACCAGCCTGGCCTGCGGCCCCGGCTTCGAGCCGGATCGGGAGCTGGCGACGGTGCGCAGTGCCTGGAGCTTCCGCAGCCTCAGTGACGACGACTGGCACTGGTGTCTCCGCTTTCTTGAGCTGGGCGGCGACTCCCTCGGGGCCTATCCCCGCTTCCGCAAGCTCGAACGGGCAGCAAGCGGATCCGGGTCGTTCAGGTATCGGATCAGCGACCCCGCCCTCGCCCGCCTGCACCGGCTCAACATCGGCACGATCACCGCCGACCGTTCGGTCACGGTCAAGGTGGTGCGGGGCGCCAGGCTCGGCCAGGTGGAGGAGTCGTTCGTGGCACGGCTCAAGCCTGGAGACGTGTTCTTCTTCGCCGGCCGTCAGCTCGCGTTCGTGCGCCTGCGTGAGATGACCGCCCTGGTCAAGGCGAGCACCCGGAAAAGCCGGCTGGTACCGGCCTGGGGGGGCGGCCAGCTGGCCCTCTCCGATCTGCTCTCCACCCATCTGCGCCTGGAGGTGCACCGATGCGCCGTTGCACTGGAAGCGGTTGACATGGACGTGGTTGCCATGGAAGAAGTGGATTCCGGCAACGCCGGCCTCGACAGCGCCGAGCTGCGCGCCCTCGAACCGCTGCTGCGCCGCCAGGCGGATCTCTCGCGCCTTCCCCGCCAGGACCAGTTCCTGGTCGAAACCTGCCGCAGCCGCGAGGGCAGCCATCTGTTCGCCTATCCATTCGAGGGGCGCTTCGTGCATGAGGGGCTGGGCTTCCTCTGGGCCGGCCGGCTCACCCGCCATCGGCCCAGCACGATCACCGTCTCGGTGAATGACTACGGCTTCGAGCTGCTGGCCCCCCGCGGCTTCCCGTTCCAGGAGCTGCTGGAGCGCCACAGCGAGGAACTGCTCGAGAGCACCGCGCTGGAGGCGGATCTGCAAGCCTCGATCGATCTCTCCGAGCTCTGCCGCCGCCGCTTCCGCTCGATCGCCCAGGTGGCCGGCCTGGTCGTGAACGGCTATCCCGGCCAGACGAAAAGCGGCGGACAACTGCAGATCAGCGCCGGCCTGCTGTTTGATGTTTTCCAGCGCCACGAACCGGCCAACCGGCTGCTGGAGCAGGCCCGCCGGGAGGTGATCAAGGCGCAGCTGGAACTGGGCCGGCTGCACGCCACGCTGGAGCGCCTCCAGGTCAGCAGCCTCCTGCTCGAGGCCACGGCCCGGCCTGGACCGTTCGCCTTCCCGTTGCTGGTGGAGCGGCTCAACAACCGGATGAGCAGCGAATCGGTGCTGGAGCGCGTCCAACGGCTGGTGGCCGAGGCCCGCCGGGCCGAAGAATGCTGACGATCCATGACCATTCGCCCAGACCTGCCACTGCCGGCGCTGCCGTCCCTGCTCGGTTCGCCTGACCCCAGCCAGGGCGATCCGGCGGCACCACGGTCAGCCTTGATGGCTCCACCAGGATGGTGCTGATCAATGAGGCGCTCAAGGCCGGTTTCCTCCGTGCCTTCCCGGGCACAGCGGTGCGCACAGCCGCCGTCGGTAGTGAGAACGGCCTCCAGGCGCTGCTGGGAGGCGGCATCAGCCTGGCGGCAACAATCGGGCCATCCACGCCGTGGTGCAGAAGCGGCAGCCCTTCGGCAGCGGCCCCACCAGCACCGCCGTGGAGAGCGACGCCACCTTCGGCCAGCTGGCCGACCAGCAGACGGTGCGGGTGTTGGCCATCGACGGCAGCACCCCGGAAGGTGCAGGCTTTTCTCGGCTTTGCTCTCTCCCTGACCGGCAAAGCCGCCATTGAAGCGGGGGTGCAGGGGCCCTGAACGGCTCGGCCCGGGATCAGGCCTTCTCCAGCCGCTTGACGATCGCGCTCATCAACACCAGCGAGCCGACCAGGGCAAGCAACAGGGCAACGGTCATGGTGTGAAGGCAAACGTTGAAGGGATTATCGCCACCTTGCTCAGCCCTGTTCGGCAACAGGGGGCTGGGGCTCAAGGCATCCATCCCGCAGCAGACGGGACACCGTGAGGTTGACGCAGGGTGGATCGGTGTCCATCTGGAGCAGCCATTCCGCCATTTCCATGCGGAGGGCATAGGCATCTTCGAAGCGTTCCGCCTGCTCAAGGCCGTGGAGACGCTGCTCCATCCATTGACGGGTTTCGCTGGGCAGTTGGCGCTGGATTCGACGTTGGCTCACGGGGAAACTCCCGGTGGGTCCGCTGATCCTGATGGATGGACAGTCATTGTCGGTAGTCAAGCGAACACATTTGGAGCCCTGGTGCTGCAGAAGCCTGCTCAGATCACCACGCCCACCAGCCAGCGGCCGCCGATCCCCAGGGCCAGGGCCGCCAGGCAGGCCAGCCAGACAAGCCGGCGGCTCGGTTGCAGCAGGCGCCGCAACAGCAGCCACGAGCCAGCAGCGCCGATCAGCAGCACCAGGCTCTGGCAGAAGGCGATCACGTGGGGATCAGCGCTCCAGCCCGGCCAGGCTCCCGGCCATACATCGGGCCACAGCCCCGCCGCAGTCACCGGCAGCACAAGTCCCGCCTCCGCCATGCCGAGCGGCAGATGGCGGGCCAACAGCAGCGCCCAGAGCAGGGGGAGCAGGCCATACAGCCCCAGCCGCAGCTGGCTGAGCAGCCTCGGCGACAGCGACCAGCGCAGGGCCAGAAACAGCAGCGATGGCATCGCCAGGGCCAGACAGGCGAAGGCCAGCCGTGGCAGAAAAGCTCCGTGCTGCAGGCTGGCCGGCGCCAGGGGGAGGTCGCCCAGCAGTCGGTCCCAGAACTTGAGGCAGACGCCCCCCGCCAGCACCAGGATCAGGCCGGCCTCCCCCGCCGGCGGCGCCATCTCCCGTTGCAGGTCAGCGGCGGGAGGGCGCACGCTGAGCTGCACCGAACGATGCGGACAGGCCTGGGCGCAGGTGAGGCAGAGCACGCAGTTGCGGTTGTCGGCCAGGTGGGCGGGGTGGGTGCCGAGCGGGCAGCCGGCCGTGGCCAGCCCTTCCCCTTCCGCCGCCCCCCCCTTGAAGCAGGCGTAGCTGCTGCAGCTGCCGCTGCAGGTGCCGGGCTGGGCGCGCAACTCCAGGATCGAGAGCTTGGCGAACAGGCCGTTCATCCCCCCCACCGGGCAGAGGTAGCGGCACCAGAACCGCTTCTCGAACAGCAGCGAACCGAGCACCGCTCCCGCCGTGATCAGCAACAGCAGGGCACTGCTCAGCCGGGCGCTGTTCTCCAGGTCGGCCAGCTCCTCCCAAAGCAGAATCGCGGCGAAGCCCGCCGCCAGGGCCGGCGCCGCCCAGGCGTCGGTGTTGCCCCGGGGCCAGCTGGCCGGCTGCCAGCCGAGGGCGCGCCCCAGGCGCTGGACGATCTCTCCCCAGACCATGAACGGGCAGAACGAGCACCAAAGGCGCCCCACCAGGGGGTAGCCGAGCAGGATCAACGGCCACCACCAGGCCCAGAACAGGTTGAGCCCGCCGTTGTGGGCCCGGTCCTGGGGCCCCAGCCACAGCCAGAGGTTGACCAGGACGAACACCCAGCTGACCAGGCCGAGCAGCAGGCCGTTCCAGAGCCGCGGCGAACGCATCCACTGACGCAACGCCGGCTTCCAGCGCCAGAGGTCGAAGCGCAGCCGCTGGTGCCGCGGGGTGAGCCAGAAGACATCCTCCGGCAGCACAACCGGCACCGGCGAGGCCAGCGCCGCCGGCGGCAGTTGCCGCAGGGACCGCTCGACCAGGCCTTCGAGTTCCCGGATGTTGCCGGGGAAATCATGGATCTGCAGGCGGCTGATCACCTCCTCACCCACGGTGGGCGCCACCCTCCAGGCCAGGGCCCGGCTGTGCAGCCGCAGCAGATAGCGCAACCACTCGCCGAGGTCCTGGCGCCGCACCCGCAGCGGCGGCACCCGGATCAGAAAACAGCTCCGATCGAAGCTGGGCAGAGCGGTCTCGGTGGTGAAGAACAGCCGGCCTTCGAAGCGGCGGGGCGTCGAGCCGGCGCCGGGGGCTCGCCAGTCGCCACTGCGGGCCAGGCCGAGCAGGGCCGGCAGCAGGGCGGGGTCGACCCGGTCGAGCTTGTTGATCAGCAAGCTGCCGTCGCCGATGTCAGCGAGCAGCGAACCGGCCCCGTCGCTGCTGGCACTGCCGAACAGCTCCGCCCCATCGCCCCGCAGCAGGGCCCCATCCAGCTGCACCATCAGGCGGCGGCGGGTGCTGGAGCCGTAGTGGATCAAGGCGGCCACATCATCCTTCTCCAGCCCGGGCTCGCCGGCGATCAGCACCGGCCGTCGCTCCTGGTCGGCGGCGGCCTGCCGCACCCGTTCCCGCAGGGCCACGGCGTAGCGGCTGCTGCCGACGATGCCCCGCCGGGCCCGACCGACCAGATGGGGGGCCAGGCGCTGGAAACGCTCGGGGACCTTGATCGGCTCGGGGACTTCGATCAGCTCGGATCCAGTCACGCCTGTCTCCTGCGGCGGCTGCCACACCGACCACTCTGGCGCCGGTCTGGGGGAGGATGACCCGATGACCTTGACTCTTTACGGCGGTGCCCGCAGCCGTGCCTCGATGCCCCGCTGGTATCTGGCTGAAAAGGGGATCCCCTACCGCTGGACGCTGCTTGACATGGCCGCCGGCGAGCACCGGCAGGAGCCGTTCCTGGCGCTCAACCCCTTCGGCAAGGTGCCGTTGCTGGTCGACGACGAGGCACGGGCGGCCGGCGGCGGCGGCCTGATTCTGTTCGAAAGCGGCGCCATCCTCCTCTACCTCGCCGATCGCTTCGGCCAGGAGTTCAGCAGCCCGGCCCAGCGAGCCGAAGCGGAGCAATGGGTGCTGTTCGCCAACGCCACCCTCGCCACGGCCCTGTTCGTCGAATCGGCGCGCCAGAAGGAGTTTCCCCGCCTGATGGCGGCGCTCAACGGGCGGCTGGAGGGTGGCGCCCCCCTGCTGGGCGGCGCCTGGGGGGTAGCCGATTGCGCTGTCCAGGCCCATCTGGCCTACCTGCCGGTCTTCTTTCCCCAGCTCGATCTCAGCCCCTATCCGAACGTGCAGAGCTGCATAACGGCCACCCAGGCACGCCCCGCCTACCAGGCGGCGATGGCCACGAGCTGAGCCGCCCCATGCCCAGCCACCTTCCGTTCCTCTGGCGCGGTCATCGCCTGGAGCTGCTCTCCGCCAAGGCCGTCTGGGATCCGGCCCAGGGCCTGCTGCTGCTGGCTGACCTGCACCTGGGCAAGGCGGAGACCTTCCAGGCCCACGGCATTCCGCTGCCCAGCGACGGCGACCGGGCCACCCTCAATGGCCTGCTGGCCCTCGCCCATCGCTGGCGGCCCCGTGAAGTGGTGGTGCTCGGAGACCTGATCCACAGCCGGCTGGGGCTCACCGCCGAGCTGCGCCAGAAGCTGCTGGCCCTGCCGGAGCTGCTCGGCTGCCCGCTCAGCCTGATCGGTGGCAACCACGAGCGGGGCAGCTGGTTCGAGGGTCTGGCGGCCCAGCCCAGCGGCTCCAGGGGCCCGCTCTGGCTCAGCCATGGCCCGGAGCGGGCGCCGTCCGGCGGCCAGGAGAAGCTCAATGTCTGCGGCCACCTGCACCCGGTGGCGGAGATCGGCTCCGGCGCCGACCGGCTGCGGCTGCCCTGCTTCAGCTTCGATGCCACGGGCCCCCATCTGCTGTTGCCGGCCTTCGGGGAGCTCACCGGCGGCCACCCCTGCGATCCAGGCCAGCCCTGCTGGCTGGTGGCCGATGGAGCGGTGGTGGCCTGGCCGACCAGCGGCACCAAATGCGGGCGGAATGAAAAAGCGGGCGGAACTAAAGGCTGGCGGCCAGGGAGCGCACCACATCGCCCCGGGTGAGCACCCCGACGAGCTTGCCGCCAGCCAGCACGAACAGCCGCTGGGTGCTGCGGTCGTGCAGCAGCCGGGCCGCCTCCGGCAGCGAAAGGTCGGCTTCGCAGCTGTGGGGATGGTCCTGCATCAACTCCCCCACCGTGCTGCCGAGCACCTGGTGCACCTGTCTGTCCCAGTCGAGCGGGTTGCGCAGATAGATCACCGCATCGAGCAACATCACATAGGGGCCGGCATCAAAACCGCTCTCCTTCACCATCAGGTCCTGCTCGCTGAGCTCGCCGACCAGGGTCCCGCTGCCATCCACCACCGGCAGACCGCTGATGTGGTGGTCGCTCATCAGTTGCACCGCATCCTGCAGCGGCGTGGCCGCGGTGACGGTCAGCACGGGGGTTGTCATCGCATCCTTCACCCGGACGGTGGACGGGGAGTCGGTGGTCATCGGCGCGGCGCGGCTGCAAGGGTTCTAGGCCAGCGGGGCGCGGATCGAGAAGAGCCGCAGCGATCGAAACGCTGCGGCGCCGGTCAGCGTTCAAACTGACGACCGCAGCCGGTGATCAGCCGTGTCGCTCCCGTCCATGCCGCCGGCCGGCCGATCAGCCCCGTCCAGCCGGGCCAGGGCCTTGGCCGATCGACTCACCGTGGCGCGGGCCCTGATCGGCCTCCCCCTGCTGCTAGCCCTGGCAGCGGGGCTGGAGGGGCTGGCCTGGTGCCTGTTGCTGCTTGGCGGTCTCAGCGACTGGGCCGACGGTGCCCTGGCCCGCCGGGCCGGCGGCGGTTCGGCCTGGGGGGCACGCCTCGATCCCCTCACCGACAAGATCCTGATCAGCGCCCCGTTGCTCTGGCTCGGAGCGAGCGGCAGCCTGCCCCTGTGGGCGGTGTGGCTGCTGCTGGCGCGGGAGTTGCTGATCTCCGGCTGGCGGGCCGGCCAGGGAGACGGCGGCCCCGCCTCGCGGGCCGGCAAGGCCAAGACCATCCTCCAGTTCGTCTCCCTGCTGCTGCTGCTCTGGCCCGCCGGCTGGGACCCGACGGGCGCTGGGCTGGCGGCAGCCCTGCACAGCCTGGGCTGGTTGTTGTTCTGGCTCTCCCTTGTCCTGGCCCTCAGCTCGGCGTTGGGATATCTGCGCGCGGGCCGCAGCGGCTGAAACCACCGGTACGGTGAACGCCTCCCCAACAGCACGGCACTGGGCATGTCAGGCAGGCGCGCACCCCATGACCAACCAGCCAGGCCGAGCCAGTGGAACGACGACGTCTACGCCTCCACTGATCTGGGGGTGTCGATGCCGAAGCTCCTGTTTCCCGATGGCGAGAGAGACCCGAGAAATGTCTATGCCGCCATCCACGATGAACTGATGCTGGATGGCAACTCCCGCCAGAATCTTGCCACATTCTGCCAAACCTGGGAAGAGCCGGAAGTTCATCTGCTGATGGATGAATGCATGGACAAGAACATGGTGGATAAAGATGAATATCCCCAATCGGCTGAAATCGAGAATCGATGCGTGCACATGCTCGCTGACCTCTGGAGGTCGCCATCAGCCACCGCTTCGATAGGAACCTCCACCACCGGCTCCAGTGAGGCGGCGATGCTGGGTGGCCTGGCCATGAAACACCGCTGGGAAGCCCGGCAGAAGCAAGCCGGACGACCAACAGCCAAGCCGAATCTGGTTACAGGGCCAGTCCAGATCTGCTGGCATAAATTCTGCCGGTATTGGGGTATTGAACATCGTGAGATACCCATTGAGGCTGGGCATCTGCTGATCTCTGCCGAGGATGTGATCCAGCGTTGTGATGAGAACACGATCGGTGTTGTGCCCACCCTTGGCGTGACCTTCACCGGAGCCTATGAGCCGGTTGAGGCGATTGCCGGTGCCCTCGACCTGCTGCAGCACTCCAGCGGCTGGGACATCCCGATCCATGTGGATGCCGCCAGTGGCGGCTTTCTGGCACCCTTCTGCTCTCCGGATCTGAGCTGGGACTTCCGCCTGCCAAGGGTGAAGTCGATCAACGCCTCTGGCCACAAGTTCGGCCTCGCCCCCCTGGGGGCAGGCTGGGTGCTGTGGCGGGAAGCGAACGATCTCCCGGAAGAAATGGTGTTCTGGGTGACTTATCTTGGTGGCAACATGCGGGATATCGCACTCAATTTCTCGCGGCCAGCTGGTCAGGTGATCTGTCAATACTTCAACTTTCTGCGCCTGGGCCGAGAGGGTTACCGGAAGATTCACACGGCCTGCTACGAAACAACTCAGTTCCTGGCCAGGGAAATCGAGAATCTTGGACCGTTCAAGATTATTTTCGATGGCACATCCAATGCCGGCATTCCGGCGGTGTGCTGGAGGATCAAGCCTGGCAGTGAGCCCGGCTTCAATTTGTATTCCCTGGCCGATCGGTTGCGGGTACGCGGCTGGCAGGTGCCTGCCTATCCCCTTCCCGCCAACTGCCAGGACCTCACCGTGCAGAGGATCCTGGTGCGCCGTGGCGTCAGCCGAGATCTGGCCACCCTGCTGCTGGAGGATATCAAGCAAGCACTCGACTATCTGGAGCGCCATCCCTCCCAGTCCGACCTGAGCGGCGCTGAAGGTTGCGGCTTCCACCACTGAAGCTGAGCAACTTGCTGAGCAGCCAGGCTGAGCGCTCAGCCGGCTCAACTTTTAGAATGATGCCATGAACAGCACGGTCAGCCTGCACGCCATCGCCCCCGCCCAGGTGCTGCGGGGGCGCCAGGCCTGGCCGGAATCGTTGCCCAGAATCGCCGCCCTCTGCCGCCGGCCCCTGGTGCTGGGTCGTTCCCCGGCCACCGCCGCCCTGCGGGGCAGGCTGCTGGCGGACCTGCGCCAAGCAGGTCTCGATCCCCTCGAAGCTGAGCTGCGTTTCGATTGCTGCGAAACCGACCTGGTTCGGCTCAGGGCCGAGGTGGAGGCGGCCCCCAGCGTTGATGCCGTGGTCGCCATCGGCGGCGGCAAGGTGCTGGATGCCGGCAAGCTGCTCGCCCACCGCCTTGGCCTGGCCTGCATCACGGTGCCCAGCAGCGCCGCCACCTGTGCCGGCTGGACGGCCCTGGCCAACCTCTACACACCAGACGGTGCCTTTCAGGGGGATGTGGCCCTGGAGCGCTGCCCCGATCTGCTGATCTTTGACCACGGCCTGGTCGCCCAGGCCCCACCCCGCACCCTGGCCAGCGGCATCGCCGATGCCATGGCCAAGTGGTACGAAGCCTCGGTGAGCAGCGGCGGCAGCAGCGATGGGCTGATCCAGCAGGCGGTGCAGCAGGCCAGGGTGCTGCGCGACCAACTTCTGCTTGATGGGGTGGCGGCACTGGCCTCCCCCGGCAGCGAGGCCTGGGTTCGGGTCGCCGAAGCCGCTGCCCTCACTGCCGGCCTGATCGGCGGGGTCGGTGGTGCCGGCTGCCGCACCGTTGCCGCCCATGCCGTCCACAACGGGCTCACCCAGCTGGCGGCCAGCCATGGAGCCCTGCACGGCGAAAAGGTGGGCTTCGGGGTGCTGGTGCAGCTGCGACTGGAGGAGCTGCTCTGCGCCAGTCAGCTGGCGGCCCAGTCCCGGCGTCAGTTGATCGGCCTGTTCCGCTCCCTGGCGTTGCCGGTCTGCCTCGACGACCTGGGCCTGGCGGCCGCCAGCCTGGAGGAGCTGCAGGAGGTCTGTGCTTTTGCCTGTCGGCCTGGCTCAGACCTCCACCGGCTGCCCTTCCCGGTCGGTGAAACCGATCTGTTGGCTGCCCTGGTGAGCACCACCGCCGGGGCGCTTCTCCCGGAGGAACGCTCCGCTAACCGTGAGCTGGTTTCTTGAGCCCCGAGCCGGCAGTGGCAGGCGCCTCCGGCCGGGAGCTGCTCGCCTGGGCCGCCCACTCCCTTGCTGACCCCCAGGGGCGGTCGCTGGCCGCAGCCGTGCAGTGGTGGGAGCTGTCGGGATGGCCGGATCGATGGCCGGTGGCCGTGCTGGGCACGGGGGAACCGATCCTGCTGCTGCATGGTTTCGACAGCTCCCTTCTCGAGTTCCGGCGGCTGGCGCCCCTGCTGGCCGAACGGGCGCAGCTGTTCATCCCCGACCTGTTCGGATTCGGATTCAGCCCCCGCCGGCCCGATGGCACCGATGGCCCGGCCGGGGTTCTGGGGCATCTTGATGCTGTGCTGACGGCCATCGCCAGCCTCAATGCCAGGCCCGTGGGTCTGATCGGTGCCTCGATGGGTGGTGCCGTAGCACTGGAACTGGCCCGCCGCAGTCCGGAGCGGATCGGCCGCCTGCTGCTGCTCGCCCCAGCGGGGCTGACTGGCCGGCCGCAGCCGATCCCACCCCCGCTCGATGCCCTGGGGGTGTGGTTTCTGAGCCGGCCTGCGGTGCGGCGCGGCCTCTGCCGCCAGGCTTTTGCGAACCCGGCAGCCAGCGTGGGACCGGCCGAAGAAGAGATCGCCTCGCTGCATCTGCGCACGCCGGGCTGGGCCGAAGCGCTGGGGCGCTTTGCCCGCAGCGGGGGCTTCGCTGGCTGCGGAGATCCCTTGCCGCCGCAACCGCTGCAGGTGCTCTGGGGGGCCGACGACCGGATCCTGCGGCCACCGCTGAAGCGAGCGGCCCTGGCCCTGCTCGGCGATCGGGTGAAGGAGCTCATGGATTGCGGACATCTTCCCCATCTGGATCAGCCCAGCAAAGTGGCCGCCTCCTGGTGACCAGGAGGCGGCCTTGGGGTTCACCAGAGGCCGCGGATGGGCTCCGGTGCGGGAGCGGGCTGGAAGACGGGTTCGGGGGCGGGAGCAGGCTGCAGGATCGGCTCCGGAGCGGGGGCTGGCTCTACAACAACCACAGCGGCGGGCTGGCCGAAGCGGTAGCGGAATCCGAGCTTGGCGCCGAAATCGTTGTAGGAGTCGTAGCGGAGGTTGTCGCCATCGAAGCCGGAGGCACCGGAATAGGTACCTTCCACATACACGTCAGCGTTGTTGCTGACCCCATAGCTCACGCCCAACTTGGCCTGCCAGCCAAACAGGCCCTGGTTGTCGCTGCCGGTGGAGACGCTGTTGCCGTTGCCCGAGAGCCTGATCCTCGGAGTGCTCAGGTTGGTGTAGCCGATGCCTCCCCCGAGGTAGGGAGTCCAGCGGCTGCCCGTGCTGATGTCCCAGTAGGCGCTGGCGAAGATGTCGTTCTTGTTGATGATGCCTGAGGAGCCGATGTTGAAGTCGTTGCCGTTGTCCGAGACGCTCACATCGTTGACGCTGCCGCGGGTATAGCCGTAACTGAGCTCCGTCCGGATGGCTCCGAAGTCGTAGCCGACGGCCAGATCACCGGAGAAGCCGCCGCCAAAGCTCACATCCCCATTGACGTTATCGAAACCCTGGTTATCCAGATTTCTGGTGCGGACGCCCAGCTCGCTGGGCCAGGCGGCGCCGAGACCGATCCCGACATACCAGCCGGTGGATTGCTCGTAGGCCACCGACTCAGGCGTTCCGAAGGCCTGGGCAACCGTGCCATTCCTGTTTGTGCCCGGTTCGGTGGCGGGCAGTGCTGCGATCGGTGCGCCATCCGGGCTCAACAACGCGGCACGGCCGGGAGCGGCCTCAGCAGCCGGCTCGATGGCACGGGCCGGGACGGCGAAACAGGTGCTGGCTGCTGTGAGCAGAACGCTCCCTAGCAGGGCCGCACGGCTGGAGTGGTTCATTGGAAACGTTTACCCGAGTTATTCTTTCTATTCACGCTCCTTCCTGGCACTGCCAGCAAAAAGGCCACTCAGCAAGCTGTCTGTCCGTAGGCGGCAGGGCGGGCTCTGTTAGGAGAACGGCAAGCATCTGCTGTTGGCATGGCCGGCATCGAACCTGCGGACACACCCATCCACCAGGGAAGCGGCCCCCTGTTGCAGTTGATCGCGGCGGGGCTGCAGGTCTGGATCCGCAGCCAGTGCGAAGCGGTGGAAAGCCTTGAACTTCAGCTGCATGGCACGGCAATCCAGTTGCTGCGGGGCCGGCTGGAGGGGATCACCCTGATGGCCAGGCGGGTGGTCTACCAGGAACTCCAGATTGAGCAGGTTCAGCTGCGCAGCGGAGCGCTGCAGGTGGGGCTCGGCCAAGTGCTCAGGGGCGAATCGATCCGGCTGGAACAGCCGTTTCTGGTGCGCGGCCAGGTGGCCTTCACCGCCGCTGGCCTCTCCGGTTCCCTGGTCCGGCCGCGCTGGCAGGGCCTGGCCGATTCGCTCGGCGAGCAACTGCTTGGCCTCAGCCCTTTGAAGGGGCTGAGGATCGTCCGCGACACCCTGGTTTTCACCGCCCAGGCAGCGGGAGAAAGCCGCTTGATGGAACTGGAAACCCGACCCGAAGCCATCGCCGGCAGCCTCGGCATCCGCTCGCTCGACGGCGACCTGAGGCTGCAGCTGCCGATGGATCCGAACATCCGGCTCGAAACCGCCAATCTTGAAGGCGGCATGCTCCAGCTGCATGGCGAGGCGAAGGTGACGCCCTGAATCGGCCAGGCTTCAGCCCACCAGGGGCAACACCAGGGTGAGGTAATAGAACACCACCGCCGGAGTGAACAGGTAGCTGTCGATCCGATCAAGGATGCCGCCATGGCCGGGGATGGCATCGCCGGAGTCCTTCACCCCCGCATCCCGTTTCATCATCGATTCGGTGAGGTCGCCCACCAGGGCAAACACCGACACCACCCCCCCGAGCAAGCCGCCCACCGCCCAGCCCCAGGGCCAGCCGAGCATAACCCCGCCGAGGCCACCGACCAGCAGCGAACAGCCCAGCCCCCCGAGGGCGCCCTCCACGGTCTTGCCCGGTGAGATCGGGGAGAGCGGGTGCCGACCCAGCCTCCGCCCGATCACATAGGAGCCGATATCGCTGGCGACCACCAGCAGACAGGCCAGCAGGGTGAGCACCATGCCCGGGCTGAGAAGCCAGCCGGCGGCCTCCAGCTGGGGAGCCAGGGAGCTGGCGGACAGGTCGCGCAGGCGCAGCCAATGGCTGGGCAGAAAGCCCAGATAGAACAGGCCGAAAATCGAGGCGGCGATGTCGGCGATTGTGCCGGTGACGGGCTGCAGCAGCAGCCAGGCGCAGATCGCCGCACCGGACACCGGCAACACCGCCGCCGCCAGAGCCGCCGCCGTGCCGCCCCCGCTGGCCCACTGGGTGGCGATCAACAGCAGCTGGCACACCACCAGGGTGGTTTTGGTGGCCGGCCTGATCCCCTTGAACTGGGCAAGGCGAAAGAACTCCAGCAGGGCCAGGTGCACGATCACCCCGACCGCCAGGGTGAACCACCAGCCGCCAAGGCCCACCACCAGCAGGCCGAACGCACCTGCCGCCAGACCGCTGGCCAGCCGTGGCTGCGAAGTTGGCGCTCTGCTCGGTTGGCTCACCCGTGACGCTCGGCCGCGATCAGGAAGAGGGGTTCGGCCGCCGCCAGGCGGGCCTGGCTGCCACGCCTCTGCATGCGATGAACCGTGGCCTGTACCACCTGCACATCCAGGGCCTCCAGCTGGCCCAGGGTGTCGGTGGCATCCACCAGCCCCTCCAGATTCGCCGTGCTGATCACCAGGCGGCCTCCGGGTTGGAGCGCACTCCAGACCGCATTCAGCACGGCGTTCAGCGGACGGCCCACCTCCAGCAGAACCCGGTCCGGGCGGGGCGGCAAAATGTGCAGATCGTCGGGGGCCTGACCGGCGTGGATGTGCAGATTGGCGATTCCGAATCGGCGCCGATTCTTCTCCAGCAGTTCAATCGCCTCAGGGTCCCGCTCCAGGGTGTGAACCGTGCCGGCCGGCATCAGCCGGGCGATCTCCAGGGCAAGGGCTCCGGTCCCCCCACCCACATCCCAGACAACCGAATCCGCCCGGGGCCGCAGATGGGCCAGCAGCATCACCCGCAACTCCATCGGCGTCGGGCTGAAGCCGGGTGCATCTTCAAAGGCGCCATCCGGCATGCCGGGGGTGACGAAGTCCCATTCGAACTTTGCACCGAACCGCGAACCCGTTTGTACTCCAGCTGTTGCGCCTGCTGTTTCGCCAGCGGCTTCCGCGGCCACGGCTTCGGAACTGTTGCCCTGCCCGGAGGCGCCCATTCGCAGCGCCGATCAGGCCACAACCTTCAAACTATCAGCGATCTGGTCCGGCCAGAGTTGCCGCTGCCGCACCAGCCAGTCGGCCCGGCGCGGGTCGATCCGCTCGCCGGGTATCAGCAGGGGAATGCCAGGTGGATAGGGGCAGACCGGTTCGGCCGCCAGCCGGCCCGCTGCGGCGGCCAGGGGAACGGCCTGGCTGGGCGCCCGCCAGGCCTGGCCGACCGGCAGCTCCGGTTCGGCCACCAGGGGCAGGGGGGGCGGTTGAAAGGCCGGCAGGGGCTCCCCGCCCAGGGCTGCACGGAGCTGCTGCAGCCGGCGGCCCAGGCGCCAGCGCAGCCCCGCCGGGGGATTCAGCCCCAGACAGAAGGTGAGACAGCCGGGTTCCGGCAGCTCGGCGATCACGCCCCGCCCGATCAGCCAGGCGTCGGCCCGCAGGCCGTTGATGCCCATGGCGGCGGTGTGCAACACCAGCCGCAGGGGGTCCTGGTTGGCGACCAGCGGCAGGCCCGCGGCCGCCAGGCTCCGCCGCAGCTGGAGGCCGCAGCGGAGGGCACGTTCCAACTGCGCCGCCCCCTGACGGCTGTGCAGCTGGCTGATCGCCGCCTCGGCAGAGGCCAGCAGCAGGGCGCTGGGACTGGAGGTCTGCACCCACAACAGGCCCCGCTGCAGCTCAGCAACACCGACGCGATCGCCCTGAAGCAGCAACACGGCGCTCTGGCCCAGCCCACCGGCCGCCTTGTGGAGCGACTGGACCACCAGGTCGGCCCCGGCGGAGAGCGCTGAAACGGGCAGGAGAGTCCCGGGCAGCTCGGCAGCACCGAAATGGGCGCCATGGGCCTCATCGACCAGCACCGGCAGGCCGCGGCGGTGGGCCAGCGCGATCAACCCCTCCAGTTCACCGGCCAGTCCCTGGTAGGTCGGGTGAACGAGCACCACCGCCGCCAGGGGGCCGGCCTGCTCCAGCACCTGCTCCAGCCAGGCCGCCGTGGGCGGCAACCAGAGGCCGCTGGCGGGATCGAAGGGCAGATCGAACAGCACCGGGCGCAGCTGGGCCAGCACGCAGCCGTGCAGCAGGCTGCGGTGCAGGTTGCGGGGCAGCAGCACCCTCGAGCCCGGCGCCGCCAGGGCCAGCAGAGCGGCCTGAAGCAATCCGCTGGCGCCGTTGACGCCGAACCAGCAATGGGCACTGCCGCAGAGGGCGGCAGCGGCGGCCTGGGCCCCAGCCACGGCACCGTCTGCTTCGAGCGGGCCGCCGATGCCGGGAAGCTCGGGCAGGTCCCAGCCGCCCGGGGCACCGGCCAGAAGCAGGCGCAACCCCGGCGCCAGACCCCGGCCCCGGCCATGGGCCGGCAGGTGCAGGGCCAGGCCGGGGCCCGGGGCGCGCAGCGCTTGCAGCAGGCGCATGGCCAGGGCAGAAATGTTCTTAGAGTCTGGGGTCTGACCTGTGGCTGCCCGGGAGTTTCCACCATCACCACAAGCGTTTCGCCACCGCCGGCCCGTGCCGCCGCTGCCTCAGCTTCAGCCAACGCCGAAGAACCGAGCCTCTCCTACAACCCCCGGGCCGACCGCCGCTGGCTGTTGCTGCGGCCCTGGATCCTGATCGCACGGCTGGTGGTGGTGCTGTGGCAACTGCTCGGCCTGGCGGTGCTGCTGGCGGTGCAGGGGGACAGCCGGGATCCAGCCGTGCAGCAGCGGGTGGGGAAGCGCATTCTCACCACCCTCTCCGGCCTGGGCCCCTGCTTCATCAAGGTGGGGCAGGCACTCTCCACCCGCCCCGACCTGGTGCGCCGTGACTGGCTCGACCAGCTCAGCCAGCTGCAGGACAACCTGCCCCCCTTCCCCCACGCCGTTGCCCTGGCGGTGATCGAGGCCGAACTGGGGGCGCCGGCCGACCAGCTGTTTGAGCACTTCCCTGCCTACCCGGTGGCCGCAGCCAGCCTCGGCCAGGTGTACAAGGCTGAAATCGCAGGCGGCCACTGGGTTGCGGTCAAGGTGCAGAGGCCCAACCTGGCCTTTCTGCTGCGGCGGGATCTGGTGCTGATCCGCCTGATCGGGGTGCTCGCCGCCCCCTTCCTGCCGCTCAACCTCGGTTTTGGCCTCGGCGACATCATCGACGAATTCGGCCGCAGCCTGTTCGAGGAAATCGACTACTGCCGCGAAGCCGACAACGCCGATCGGTTCGCCGCCCTGTTCGCCGGCAATCCAGCCGTCACGGTTCCAGGGGTGGAGCGCCTGCTCTCCAGCCGCAGGGTGCTGACAACCACCTGGATCAACGGCATCAAGCTGCAGGACCGGCAAGAGCTGGAGTCCCACCATCTCGACCCGGAGGCCCTGATCCGCACTGGCGTGATGGCGGGGCTGCAGCAATTGCTGGAGTTCGGTTACTTCCACGCCGACCCCCACCCCGGCAACCTCTTCGCCCTGCCTGGCAAAACGGGGCCGATGGGCCATGTGGCCTATGTCGACTTCGGCATGATGGATTCGATCAGCAACGCCGACCGCCTCACCCTGACGGCGGCGGTGGTGCACCTGATCAACCGCGATTTCCAGGCCCTGGCCCGCGACTTCCAGGTGCTGGGCTTTCTGAGCAGAACCGCCGACCTCACCCCGATCGTGCCAGCCCTGGAGACGGTTCTTGGCGGCCAGCTGGGCGAGAACGTCGGGTCGTTCAACTTCAAGGCGATCACCGACCGGTTCTCCGAGCTGATGTTTGACTACCCCTTCCGGGTGCCGGCCCGCTTCGCCCTGATCATCCGGGCGGTGGTGAGCCAGGAAGGGCTGGCGCTGCGGCTGGATCCCAGCTTCCGGATCATCCGGGTCGCCTACCCCTATGTGGCCAGGCGGCTGCTGGCGGGGGACACGGCCGAACTTCGCGAGAAGCTCCTGGAGGTGCTCTTCGACAACCAGGGCAGGCTGCAGCTGGAACGGCTCGAGAATCTGCTCGGTGTGGTGGAACAGGATGAGGCCAACGCCGACCTGCTGCCCGTGGCAGGTGCGGGCCTGCGCCTGCTGCTGGGGCGGCGTGGCGCCAGGCTGCGGCAACGGCTCCTGTTGATGCTGGTGCGTGACAACCACCTGCACACCGAAGACCTCCAATCCCTGCTCGGGCTGCTGCGCCGAACCTTTTCGCCCCGCAAGCTGGCGGGGGGAATGCTGCAGCGCCTCAACCCCCTGGCCCCGGCCGCCTGAAGACGGCGGACCGATCGCTAGGGTCGCAGCCACAACCGTTTGCCGTTGCCGTGATCTCCGAGCCGATCGATCTGAGCGAAGCCTCCAGGCTGGTGGCCAGTGGTGGCTTCGGCGATCTCTACGCCCAGGACATCCTGCTGCAGTACGTCCCGGTGGGGCAGCCGCCCTTTTTTCTAGCCGGCGTTGGCCTGCTGATCAGCCTGCTCTGCGGTCTCACCTTCTCCAGGCTGGTTCAGAACCGGCTGGATGGCTGGAAACAGGATCGGTTGGCCCTGTTGCCACTGGGCTGCTTCGAAACAACCGCTTCCTACGGCGGTGTGGTGATCGGCGTGACCCTGTTCATCGGCGGCAGCCTGCAGGTGTTCGGCTTTGGCGGTGGCCTGGCGCTGCTGGTGGCTTTCCTGTTGTCGCTGCTGACCGGCGGCGGGCTCTGGATTCAGCTGGAGCGGCTGATGGGCCAGGTGCAGGACGGCAGCTTCCGGGCCGTGGACTTCGACAACTTTGATCAGTTTTTTTAGGTGGGTTCTTCCATCCTTTACATTTTCAGCACGGTCGACGCCAGGGGGCAAGCCATAAGTGAATCATCATTTACAACAAGATAGTGAATACAACAAGATAGCAAAGAGGGCACCTGGAACTTCAGGATACAGTCTTGATCCCAGAGCGGATGATTTCTTCAAGCCATTTCTGGGCAATCCAGGAAATACGGACCATCCGCATACCAAAGCGTCCCATCCTTGACCCGAGTCGAGCCAGCAATGACGAGTTGATCTCTGATGGGCTCAGGAAATTACCATGTTGATTCATGACCTTGTAGACATGACAAGTGGTGCAAGGAATATTGGGAGCGGCGGGCACCTTGCCAAGCAGCATCTCACGGGCATAGCGGATTTGGGGATTGTTAAGCGAATTGCGGAGTAATTGACCATAGGCGTTGCCGTAATCCCCCCAGAAATTGATGCAACAGCCAAGGATGCGACCATCCCAATTGATCTGGGGAGACTGGAAGAGTTGCTTGCAAAACTTCTTGCCCATGTATTCGGAATGGTTGGCTGCAAGGTACTCGCTTGTGCTTGAGAAGCCTCCGCTCACGTCCTGCCGGACCTTCTCAGGATCCTTGAGCGGTGAGACTTGCTCATCCCAAGAGAGTTTCACGTAAAACTCCATTCCCAGTTCGGCTGCAAGGGCGCGCGCACGGGGAATTTCATGCTGGTTATGGCCAAAGGCGACGAACTGCCACAACAGAATGGGAAACTGGGTGCGGTGAACCCTCTTATGATGGTTGATCGAGCGAATGTTAGCGATAACTCGATTGTAATCTCCATTGATTCGATATTGGCTATAGGTTTCTTGACTGGCACCATCGATTGAACAGGTGATCTGTCGAACCCTGTATTTCACAATCGCTTCAAGAGCTTCTGGTTTGACGGTGTTGAGGTTGGCCCCGTTGCTGATCGTGACGATCACATTGTGACGGTAGGCGGTCTCCAGAATAAGGGGCAGCTGGGGATTAAGCAGGGACTCGCCCCAGTTGGAGAGCTCCACATGAAGTAGCTCTGGATTGTTCTCGATCAGATCTCGAAACTGATCCAAGCTCACAAAGCCAGATCCCAATTCCCTATCAATCTTGCCCTGGGCCGTAGGGCAGGAGGGACACTTGAGCTGACAGTGTGTGGAAAGATCCAGCCTGATCGAATGAGGGGTGATCGCAGTCATCGAGAAAAATCCCTCAATCGATCATCAGATGCTCAAGCTACTAGGTAACCCTCCAGCCTGCGGGACTGGGAGCGGATGCCATCAAGAGCGCGGCGCTCCAGGTTGCGGGTCTTATCGCGGCTCATGCCGAGGGTTCTGGCAATCGAGGTGAGGCTCATCGGTTCTTCCACATCGATGCCATAGCGCATCTTCAGCACCTCCCGCTGCAGCTCCGGCAGTTGCTCCAGCAGCGCCCGCATGTCACCGCGCAGGCATTCGTTGTCCACGTTCTCCT
>Ga0247832_1000774_pt1 | contig 62445 bp, 51 predicted proteins | sample LaCruzMarch2015__10_FD_192407 | JGI IMG/M metagenome (GOLD analysis project Ga0247832, IMG submission 192407) | Freshwater microbial communities from meromictic Lake La Cruz, Castile-La Mancha, Spain - LaCruzMarch2015_4m | ecosystem: Environmental > Aquatic > Freshwater > Lake | place: Spain... | reverse complement strand
TCAATGGTTGCGTCGCCTGGCCGCGAAGGGTATTACCCTGGGTGGCATTGACACCGGTTGCTATTTTCTGGCCAAGGCGGGCCTGCTCGATGGCTACCGCTGCACCATCCACTGGGAAGACCGCGACACCTTGCTTGAAGAGTTTCCTGCCCTGTTGCTGTCAAGCCGGCTGTTTGAAATTGACCGCGACCGCTACACCTGCAGCGGCGGTGTCAGCCCCTTGGACTTGATGACGTTTGTGTTGCGCCGCCCGCCAGGCAACCGCGAGTTGGCCCAGAAAGTGTCGGACCTGCTGGTAGCCTACCAGCGCAGCCCCAATGACAACCAGTCTTTGCCCATGCGCTACCGCTATGCCAACATACCCGACGTGCTGCTCGAAGCCCTGGAAATGATGGAAAGCAATGTCGAGGAGCCACTCAGCCCAGCCGAAATCGCGGCCTACCTGAAGGTGTCGCGGCGCCAGTTGGAGCGCCAGTTTCGAGATTTCCTCAAAACCAGCCCATCGCGGAAATACCTGGAGATCAGGTTGGCACGGGCGCGGCTGTCGGTGTTGCGGACTAACCGGCGTATCGACGACATCGCGGCGAGCTGTGGTTTTGCCTCTCCGGCGCATTTTATTGCCCGTTACAGGGCGGCCTACGCCCAAAGCCCACAGGCCGAGCGCATGGCCAGCCCGAGCGTTGCCACCTGAGGCAGCGCCAGCGCAATTGCGATATTCCATGTCGCAAATATGAGCTTGGCCTGCCCTGACTGCACCTAAAGTCGGCAACCAACATTTAAACGTCCCGGAGAGCACCATGATCGAGAACATGCCCCATTTGATTCGCCTGCGCAACGGCGAAAAAGTGCAGAACACCTTTTCCGCGCAAGAGTACGCCAACCGCATGGCCAAGGTACGCCAACACATGGTGGCGCAGCAGCTTGACGCGGTATTGTTCACCTCGTACCACAACATCAATTACTACAGCGACTTCCTGTACTGCTCCTTCGGCCGTTTTTATGGCCTGGCCGTAACGCATGACAAGACCACCGTGATTGCCGCCAACATTGACGGCGCGCAACCCTGGCGCAAGGGCGTGGCCGATGACATGCTGACCTATACCGACTGGCAGCGCGGCAACTATTTCCGCGCGGTGCAGGCCTGCATCCCCGACAAGGGCCGTGTCGGCGTGGAGTTTGACCATCTGCCGGTGGATCGCCTGGCGATGCTCAAAAACGCCCTGCCCAACGTTGAGTTTGTCGACATCGGTGTGGCCTGCATGGCCATGCGCATGGTCAAGAGCGACGAAGAGATCGAGTTCATCGCCAATGGGGCGCAGGTGTGCGACATTGGCGGCGCTGCACTCGTGGCCGCAGTGAAAGAAGGGGTGCCCGAGCACGAGGTGGCGCTGGCCTCCACCAACGCCATGGTGCGCGAAATCGCCAAGCGTTATCCGCACACCGAGCTGATCGACACCTGGACCTGGTTCCAGTCGGGCATCAATACCGACGGCGCTCACAACCCGGTGACCACCCGCAAGGTACAACAGGGCGACATCCTGAGCCTGAACTGCTTCTCGATGATTTCCGGTTACTACACCGCCTTGGAGCGTACGCTGTTCCTGGGCCATGCGTCGGACGCGCACCTGCGCCTGTGGGAAGTCAATTGCAAGGTGCACGACGAGGGCAAGAAACTGCTGGTTCCCGGCGCCCGCTGCGGTGACATTGCGCGTGAACTCAACAAGATTTTCGAGGCGCATGACCTGCTGCAGTACCGCACCTTCGGCTACGGCCACTCGTTTGGCACCCTGAGCCACTACTATGGCCGCGAAGCCGGGCTTGAACTGCGCGAAGACATTGACACCATCCTGGAGCCCAACATGGTGATCTCGATGGAGCCCATGATCATGCTGCCCGAAGGCATGCCCGGCGCTGGTGGGTACCGCGAGCACGACATCCTGGTGATCACGCCCGAAGGCAACCGCAACCTGACCGCTTTCCCCTACGGCCCGGCGCACAATATCATTCAGGCTTGAGCCGGGCGGCACGCCCGCGACCCTGAGGCAGGAATTCATGCAACATTTTTCAATCTGGTCATTGCTGCGCAATGGCATGTCGTACCACGAGGGCTGGCAAAAGCACTGGCGCTCACCCGCGCCCCAGCGCGAGTACGACGCCGTGGTGGTGGGCGCTGGCGGTCATGGTTTGGCCACCGCCTACTACCTGGCCAAGGAACACGGCATGCGCAACATTGCCGTGGTGGAACGGGGTTGGTTGGGTGGCGGCAACACCGCGCGCAATACCACCATCGTGCGCTCAAATTATCTGTGGGACGAGTCGACGGCGCTTTATGAAAAAGCCATGAAACTGTGGGAAGGCCTGTCGCAGGACATCAATTACAACGTGATGTTCAGCCAGCGCGGCGTGATGAACCTGGGCCACAGCCTGCAAGACATGCGCGACATCGAGCGCCGCGTCAGCGCCAACCGCCTCAATGGGGTAGATGCCGAGGTGGTCAGCCCGGCGCAGATCAAGGAAATGATTCCTTTCATCAACCTCAACACCCGCTACCCGGTTTTGGGCGCCTCGTTGCAGCGCCGGGCCGGTGTGGCCCGGCATGACGCCGTGGCTTGGGGCTATGCCCGCGCCGCAGACGCACTGGGGGTGGACATCATCCAGAACTGCGAAGTGACCGGCATACGGCGCGAGAACGGCGCGGTGGTTGGTCTGGACACGGCGCGCGGCTTCATCAAGACGCCCAAGGTGGCGATCGTGGCAGCCGGCCACTCCAGTGTGGTGGCCAGCCTGGCCGACATTCGGCTGCCGATCGAGAGCCACCCGCTGCAGGCCCTGGTGTCCGAGCCGCTGAAACCGATTTTCCCGAATGTGGTGATGAGCAACGCCATCCATGCCTACATCAGCCAGTCCGACAAGGGTGATCTGGTGATCGGCGCCGGCATCGACGCCTACACCGGCTACGGCCAGCGCGGCAGCTACCAGACCATCGAGCACACGCTGCAGGCCATCGTCGAGATGTTCCCGCTGTTCTCACGCGTGCGCATGAACCGTCAATGGGGCGGCATTGTGGACGTGTCGCCCGACGCCTGCCCCATCATCAGCCTGACCCCGGTCAAGGGGCTCTACATCAACTGCGGCTGGGGCACCGGCGGCTTCAAGGCCACGCCCGGTTCGGGATGGGCCATGGCGCACACCGTGGCGCAAGACCGGCCGCACGCGCTCAATGCCGCCTTTTCGCTGGACCGCTTCTACACCGGCCACCTGATTGACGAGCACGGCGCCGCCGCCGTGGCGCACTGAACCGGAACCCCAACATGCTATTGATTGAATGCCCGTATTGCGGCGTGCGCGCCGAAACTGAGTTTGCCTACGGTGGCGAGGGCGGCATCGCCCGACCACTGCAGACCGAGACGCTGAGCGACGAACAGTGGGGTGACTACCTGTTCATGCGCAAGAACCCCAAAGGTATGCACCACGAACAATGGCGCCACGCCAGTGGTTGTGGACGCTGGTTCAATGCGCTGCGTGACACAGTGAGCTACCGCTTTGAGGCGGTCTGGAAAATCGGTGAGCCTGCGCCTACAGCTCACAGTGCCGGCACGGCCAAGGAGCCAACATGAGTCCCACCAACCGTCGTCTGAGCGCCGGTGGGCGGGTACAGCGCGGAACACCGTTGCGCTTTACCTTCAATGGCCACAGCTTTGAGGGACTGGCCGGTGACACACTGGCCTCTGCCCTGCTGGCCAATGGCGTGTCCCTGGTAGCGCGCAGCTGGAAATACCATCGCCCGCGCGGCATTTTGAGCGCCGGCGTCGAGGAGCCCAATGCCCTGGTGCAGTTATTTGACGGTGCCCGCACCGTGCCCAATGCGCGCATGACTGAGGTTGAGCTGGTTAACGGCCTGAGCGCACAGCCCATTCACGCCAAACCCAGCATCGAATTTGACCTGCGCAGCGTGAACGGCTGGTTTGCACGTTTTTTGCCAGCGGGTTTCTATTACAAGACCTTCATGGCCTCCCAAAAGGCGTGGCACTTTTTTGAGCACCACATCCGCAAAGCCAGCGGCCTGGGCGAGTCGCCCCGCGAGGCCGACCCCGACCACTACGACAAACGCTTTGCCTTTTGCGATGTGTTAGTTGCTGGCGGTGGGCTGGCGGGCCTGAGTGCCGCGCTGGCAGCGGGTGCCTCGGGTGCGCGCGTGATTCTTGCTGACGAACAGGCCGAACCAGGCGGTTGGCTGCTGTCCAGCGATGCCAGGGTGGATGATCTGCCGGCCGCCGTTTGGGTTGAAGACGCCCTGCGCCGGCTGCGCGCCATGCCAGAGGTCAAGGTTCTGAGCCGCACCACAGTTTTTGGCTACCAGGACCACAACTTTTTGACGCTGGCTGAGCGCCGCGGCGACCACCTTGAAGGCGGTGTGACACCCGTGCGCGAGCGGCTGTGGAAGGTGAGGGCCAAGCAGGTGGTGCTGGCCACCGGCGCCCATGAACGTCCGCTGGTCTTTGCCAACAACGACTTGCCAGGGGTGATGTTGGCCTCTGCCGTCTCCACCTACATCCGGCGTTATGCTGTGCTGCCGGGTCGGCAGGCGGTGGTTTTCACCAACAACGACAGCGCCTACGACGCGGCACTGGCTTTGCACCAAGCCGGTGCGTCGGTGACGGTGGTCGATGCCCGAGCAATGGCCGATGGCGCGCTCAGTGAACGGGCGCGCGGCCTGGGCCTGACGATTCTGTCTGGCCAGGTGGTGGTGGAAGCAAGCGGCGGAAGGGCTGTCAGCGGCGTCAAGGTTTACCGGATGGATGGTCAGGGCCAGCTCCAAGGCGCTGCGGCCGCCCTCCCCTGTGACCTGCTGGCGGTCTCGGGCGGCTTCAGCCCGGTCATCCACTTGCATTGTCAGTCCAGCAGCAAAGTGGTCTGGAATGACACGCTGGCCTGCTTTCTGCCAGGTCCGGCCATGCAACCCCAGCGCTCCGCCGGCAACTGCCGCCAACCCATGAACTTGTCCGACTGCGCTCAAGATGGCACAGCGGCCGGCTTGGCCGCCGTGCTTGCCGCAGGCTTGGCTGCGCCGGCCGTGGCGTCACCGCTGACCCCAACTCTGGCACCCGGCGCCTTGCGCAAACTGTGGGAAGTGCCCCACCCCAAGCCCACCAGTCGGGCGCCAAAGAAGTTTGTCGATTTCCAGAATGACGTCGGGGCCAGCGACATTCACTTGGCGGTGCGCGAGGGCTTTGAATCTATCGAACACGTCAAGCGTTACACCGCCATGGGTTTTGGGACCGACCAGGGCAAGACCGGCAACATCAATGGCATGGGCATAGCGGCCCAGGTGCTGGGCCGCACCATCCCCGAGGTCGGCACCACCACCTTCAGGCCCAATTACACGCCGGTCACGTTCGGCCTGGTGGCCGGCCATGAGCTGGGCGATCTGTTTGACCCGATCCGCACCACCGCCATCCATGACTGGCATGCCAGCCATGGCGCCTTGTTTGAGGATGTCGGGCAGTGGAAGCGGCCCTGGTATTACCCGCAGGCCGGCGAAGACCTGCACGCCGCCGTGGCGCGCGAGGTGTTGGCCGTGCGCCGAAGCGTGGGCACGCTGGACGCGTCCACCTTGGGCAAGATCGACATCCAGGGGCCGGACGCTGCCGTGCTGCTGAACTGGCTGTACAGCAATGCCTGGTCCAAACTGGACGTTGGCAAATGCCGTTACGGCTTGATGCTCGACGAAAACGGCATGGTTTTCGACGATGGTGTGACGGTGCGACTGGCTGAGAACCATTTCCTAATGCACACCACCACCGGTGGCGCGGCGCGGGTGCTGGCCTGGATGGAGCGCTGGCTGCAAACCGAGTGGCCGCACCTGCGGGTCTACCTGACCACCGTCACCGACCACTGGGCCACCACCGCTGTGGTCGGCAGCAAGGGGCGCGACGTGTTGCGCAAACTGTGCACCGACATCGACTTTGACGACACCGCCTTCCCCTTCATGTCCTGGCGCGAGGGCACGATGGCTGGCGTCAAGGCCCGTGTCATGCGCATCAGCTTTTCGGGCGAGCGCAGCTATGAGGTCAATGTGCCAGCCGCCGACGGCCTGCAGGTTTGGGAGGCGATCCACGCCGCTGGTGCCGAATACGGCATCACACCTTACGGCACCGAGGCCATGCACGTGCTGCGCGCAGAAAAAGGTTACATCATCGTCGGGCAGGACACCGATGGCTCGATGACCCCAATCGACCTGGGCCTGGGCGCCATGGTGGCCAAGACCAAAGATTGCCTGGGCAAACGCTCCCTGACACGCTCCGATACCGTGCGGCCAGACCGCAAACAGCTGGTCGGCCTGCTGACCGACGACCCGCAGGTGGTGCTCAAGGAAGGCGCGCAGATCACCGACACGACCGACCTGTCGCAACTGCCAGTGCCCATGATCGGCCATGTCACATCCAGTTACCTGAGCCCGACGCTGGGCCGCTCCATTGCGATGGCGGTGGTCAAGGGCGGCCACCAGCGCACCGGCCAAACGGTCCAAGTGGCGCTGAGCGACGGCACAACGGTGCGAGCGACCATCGGCTCGACCGTGTTTTACGATCCCCAGTCGGAGCGCCAGAATGCCTAAGGTTCATCAACTTCCCGCCTTTGCGCCAAGTTCCCATCCGCTAGCCTTGCGGGTGGGCCAGCAGGGTTTGGCCATCGTTAATCTGCGCGGTAACTCGCAGGATCCAGCGTTTTTGGATGCTGTAGAGCGGGCACTGGGCCTGGCGCTGCCGGTGCAGGCCTGCACCACGGTGGCCAATCAGCGGCTGCGCCTGGTCTGGGTAGGGCCAGACGATTGGTTTGTGTTTGGGCCTCATGGCGAGCAGGCGGCGCTGGCCGAGGCGTTGCGCTCTGCGCTAGGCCAGCAACACGCCGCTGTGACTGATGTCAGCAGCGGCTACTTTGTTGTCAGCCTGACTGGGCCGTCGGCACGGGATTTGCTTGCCCAAGGTTGTCCGATGGACTTCCACCCCAATGCCTTTGATGTCGATCAAGCAGCCACCACCCATTTCCACAAGGTCGGCATCACCCTATGGAGAGCGGCCGATGCATCCGGTTTCGAGTTGCTGGTCCGACGCAGCTTTATCGATCATTTTTGGCAGCTTGTCGTGGCCGGCTCACGCGAGTTCGGCATCTCTGACGAGCTTGCAGCTTAGGTCATTAATCCGTCACAATCTGATTCCCACCAAGGTCAACCCGAGCACTGCCCCACCGCCATGAGTCAACCCTTTGTACGATTCGATCATGTCGAGAAAAGCTACGACGGCAAACAGCTGGTCGTGCGCGACCTCAACCTGGACATCGTCGAGGGTGAATTCCTGACGCTGCTGGGTCCCTCAGGCTCAGGCAAGACCACCACACTGATGATGCTGGCCGGCTTCGAGTCCGCCACTTCGGGCGAGATTTACCTGGATGGCCGGCCGATCAACGCTATCGCGCCAGAGCATCGCAACATTGGCATGGTGTTTCAGAATTACGCCCTGTTTCCACACATGAGCGTGGCTGAGAATGTGGCCTTCCCCCTCTCGGTGCGCGGCATAAAAGGTAGCGCTGCCAGCGACCGCGTCAACAAGGCACTGGACAAGGTGGGCCTGAGCGACTTCCAGAGTCGGCGGCCAGCCCAGATGTCGGGCGGCCAACAGCAGCGGGTGGCCGTCGCGCGAGCCCTGGTGTTCGAGCCAAAATTGGTGCTGATGGACGAGCCGCTGTCTGCGCTGGACAAACAGCTGCGCGAGCAGCTGCAGTATGAAATCAAGCGCCTGCACCACGAACTCGGGCTCACCGTCGTCTATGTCACCCACGACCAGACCGAAGCCATGGCCATGTCGGACCGGGTGGCTGTGTTTCACCATGGGCGCATCCAGCAGATTGACGCGCCAACCACCCTGTATGAGCGCCCGTGCAATGCCTTCGTGGCGCAGTTTATTGGCGAAAACAACCAGCTCAAAGGCCGCGTGTTGAGCTTTGACGGTGAGCGCTGCAGCGTGCTGCTGGACGACGGCGCCACCGTGGTAGCCCAGTCGGCCGGCGCGCTCAAGGTGGGTGATGACACCCTGCTCTCCGTCAGGCCCGAACGGATTCACATCAACCCGGCCTCAGACACCCAGTCGACCCGGGTGAGCGGCACGGTGGTCGACGTGACCTACCTGGGCAGACATGCGCGCGTACGCCTCAAAGCGTGCGGGCTTGAAGATTTCATCGTTACGCTTCCCAACGATGGACGCGATCTAGCGCTGGCCACTGGCAGCACGCTGACCCTGGGTTGGCGGGCTGTTGATTGCCGGGCGCTGGTGCGCGAATAAGGGCGGTATTTACAGTTATGTGGAGAACAATATGTTCGCAAAGTTTCAACTGAGCGCAGTGGCAGTCGCCAGTGCCGCCGTCCTTGCCGTTCTGCCCGGCACCAGTGCGGCGCAACAATCCTTGACCGTCACATCCTGGGGCGGTGCTTACACCGTGAGCCAGGTGGAGTCGATGCACAAGCCATTTGCAGCCCTGAAAAAGATCAACGTGGTGTCCCAAGACTACAACGGTGATTTGGCCGAAATCGCGGCCCAGGTCAAGACCGGCAATGTGAAGTGGGACCTGGTCGACGTCGAACCCGCTGAAGCCATGAAGGGCTGTGAAGAAGGCCTGTTCGAGAAAATTGACGCCAGCAAGCTGCCACCCGGCGCTGACGGCACCCCTGCATCCAAAGATTTCGGCCCCGGCCTGGTTTTGCCCTGTGCTGTTGCCAACATCACTTATGCCAACGTGGTGGCTTATGACAAGGCCAAGCTCGGCGCCAATGCCCCGAAGACTCTGGAAGACTTCTTTAACCTGACCAAGTTCCCTGGCAAGCGCGGCATGCGCAGCAACCCGAGCGTGAACATGGAATGGGCCCTTTTGGCTGATGGCGTGCCAGTGGCTGACGTCTACAAGGTACTGGCAACTCCGGCCGGCGTGGACCGTGCTTTCAAAAAGCTCGACACCATCAAGAGCAGCATCGTCTGGTGGAAAGCCGGCGCGCAGCCACCACAACTGCTGGCCTCGGGTGAAGTTGTGATGACCAGCGTTTACCACGGCCGCATCGTGGATGCCAACCAGAAGGACAAGAAAGACTTTGCTCTGGTGTGGGACGGTCAGATCCAGGTGCCTGACATGTGGGCCATCGTCAAGGGCGGCAAGAATGTCGAACTGGCGCAGGAATTCGTGCGTTTCGCCACCGGCACCCAGCCCTTGGCCGATCAGTCGAAATACATCGCCTACGCCCCTGCCCGCACCTCATCGGTCGCCAAGATCCCGGCCTCCAACCCGAACAAGGCTTGGCTGCCGAACGCTGGCCATGCCGGTCGCTCGATGCTGACCGATGCCAAGTTCTGGACCGACAACGGTGACGACCTGAACAAGCGCTTCAGCGCCTGGATGGCGAAGTAAAACGTGGACAAAGGCGAACAGACCAGCCTGATCCGGCGCCTGCGTAAAGCAGAGTGGCGGGGCCGCTTGCGCGCTTATGCGCTGATCGCGCCGCTGTTCGTCTTTGTTGCGTTAAGTTTCCTGCTTCCCTTAGGGAGTGTTCTGCTCAACAGCGTCTACGACCCTGTGGTGCCTGAAGGCTTGCCGCGCACCTTGCGTGCGCTGGCTGAGTGGAATGGTCCGCGTGACCAGGTCCCGCCAGAGCCGGTTTACGCGGCTTTGGCGCAAGACCTGAAAGAGGCTGCTCGAGCTGAGAAATCTGGCCCGATGGGTGGGAGGCTAAATATTGAAGAGACAGGCTTGCGCAGCGTTTTCATGCGCGCCGCCCGTCGCGTCAGCGCCCAAGAGCAGGGCCCTTGGGCGCCATTTTTTGAGTCTGCGGATCCAGCCTGGGCCAAGCCCGCCATTTGGGGCACGATCCGTAACCTAGAGTCACCAGAGCACGCTCTGTTTTTTCTCTCGGCGGTCGACATGAAGCGCCAAAGCGATGGCGCAGTGGTACGCCAGAGCGAGGAGCAGCGGATCCATGTCACCATCTATTTTCGTACGCTGGGGGTGGCACTGACCGTGACCTTGGCCTGCCTTGCGCTCGGTTTCCCGATTGCCTACCTGCTGGCCCATCTGAAAGATAAAACGGCCAACATGCTGTTGATTTTGGTGCTGCTGCCCTTCTGGACGTCTTTGCTGGTCCGCACAACTGCCTGGGTGGTGGTGCTGCAAAAAGAAGGGGTGGTGAATGCCCTGCTGCAGTCTCTGGGCATCATCGCCGAACCGCTACCGCTGATCTTCAATCGTTTTGGGGTGGTGGTGGCCATGACGCACATCCTGTTGCCCTTTACCATCCTGCCGCTTTACTCGGTGATGCGTCAGATCCCGGCGTCCTACGTTCGGGCGGCGCGCTCACTTGGCGCCAGTCCCAGCCTGGCCTTTTGGCGGGTTTATCTGCCACAGTGCGTACCCGGCCTGAGCGCTGGCGCCCTGCTGGTGTTCATCCTGTCACTGGGCTACTACATCACGCCGGCACTGGTTGGCGGGGCGACCGACCAGCTGATCAGCCACTTTATTGCAGACAACATCGGGCGCTCGCTCAACTGGGGTCTGGCCTCGGCGCTGTCCAGCATTCTGTTGGCGGCGGTGCTGGTGCTGTACTGGGCCTATGACCGTGTCGCAGATGTCAGTAATGTGAGACTGGGCTGATGCAATTCCCCGCATACACCACGTTCGCGCAACGCGCAGGGCACTGGGTTTTATGGCTGGCCTGTGGCGCCATTCTTGTTTTTTTGATTGCCCCGGTGCTCGTGGTCGTGCCACTGGCATTTAACAATGAGCCTTACTTCAACTTCCCGGTGCGCGAATACAGCTTGCGCTGGTTCAATGAGTTATTTGGCAACCCGGTTTGGCTCTCAGCCATACGCAACAGCCTGGTCACCGCGACGCTGGCCACGGTGATTGCAACAGCACTTGGCACGCTGGCTGCAGTCGGTTTGAATCACCGTAACCTGCCGGGCAAGAGGCTCATCATGGCCTTGCTGGTCTCGCCCATGATTGTCCCGGTTGTGGTGCTGGCGGTCGGCGCCTATTTCTTTTTTTCTCGTCTCGGTATTGCCAATAACCTGCTCGGCATTGTCTTGGTGCACGCGGTGCTGGGCGTGCCATTTGTGGTGATCACTGTCAGCGCCACGCTGGCGGGTTTTGATATGGGTCTACTCAGAGCGGCGCGTGGGCTTGGCGCATCGCCATTACTGGCTTTTCGGAGGGTGATGTTGCCCATCGTGTGGCCTGGTGTGCTTTCGGGCGCCCTGTTTGCCTTTGCCACGTCGTTCGATGAGGTGGTGGTGGTGCTTTTCCTTGGGGGCCCGGGTCAAACGACGCTGCCGCGCCAGATGTGGTCGGGGCTGCGTGAGCAATTGTCGCCCACCATTCTGGCTGCCGCCTTTGTGCTGATCATCTTCGCTGTGATCATGCTGTTGGTGCTCGAGATGCTGCGCCGGCGCAGCGCGGCGCTGCGTGGTTTGACCGAGTAGCCGGCCCGTCGGACTCGACGCTGACGCCTAAGCTACGCCGTTCCTAACAAAGTCCGTCATCCCCGCCCCCGATCAGGTCGAGGGCAGGCTGCAGCGGGGATCCATGGATTCCCGGTCAAGCCGGGAATGACGAAGCCAGCTGAATGTGCCGTGGCTGAGCCACTCAGCACCAGCATTCGCCCTTACAGTGACTCGCGTCCTGCCTTCTTGCGCTCGTGCTCTTTCAAATGGCGCTTGCGCAGACGAACCGACTTGGGTGTGATCTCGACCAACTCATCATCAGCGATGAACTCTACACCGTATTCCAGTGTCAGCATGATCGGCGGTGTGATCTTGATGGCGTCTTCCTTGCCGCTAACACGGAAGTTGGTCAGCTGCTTGGTGCGTGTGGCGTTGACCACAAGATCATTGTCACGGTTGTGGATGCCGACAATCATGCCTTCATAAACCGGGTCATTGGGCCGCACAAACATGCGGCCCCGGTCATCGAGCTTGCCCAGAGCGTAGGTGAAGATCTCGCCCTCATCCATGGAAATCAGCACGCCGTTCTTACGGCTGCCAATCTCGCCCTTAAATGCTTCATAGCGGTCAAAAATATTGGCAATCAGTCCAGAACCGCGCGTCAAGTTCAGGAATTCATTGGTAAACCCAATCAATCCACGTGCTGGAATACGGTATTCCAGGCGAACACGGCCCCGACCGTCCGGCTCCATATTCACCAGGTCGCCCTTGCGCTCACCGAGCGCCTGCATCACACCGCCTTGGTGCTGGTCTTCAATATCAACAGTGACCATCTCGATAGGCTCATGCTTTTCCCCATCGACCAGCTTGAAGACTACACGGGGTTTGGACACCGCCAGTTCATAGCCTTCTCGCCGCATGTTTTCCAGCAAAATCGTCAAGTGCAACTCGCCACGGCCCATCACTTCAAAAATGCCTTCCTCGCCGGTTTCCTTGACGCGCAAGGCCACGTTATGTTGCAGCTCTTTTTGCAGGCGATCCCAGATTTGACGGCTGGTCACGTACTTGCCTTCGCGCCCGGCCAGCGGCGAGGTGTTGACGCAAAAGTTCATGGTCAGGGTCGGCTCATCCACCTTGAGCATGGGCAAAGGCGCCGGGTTCAGTGGGTCGGTGATGGTCACACCAATGCCGATGTCAGACAGGCCGTTGACCAGCACAATTTCACCGGGACCTGCCTCCAGAGTTTGCACCCGCTCCAGCCCTTGGAAGGTCAGCACCTGGTTGATCCGCCCCTTGACCGTGCGGCCATCCGGGCCTTCCATAACCTGGACGTCCATAGACGGCCTGATAGTGCCAGCGCTGATGCGGCCGACACCAATTCGGCCCACAAATGTTGAAAAATCGAGCGCAGAAATTTGCAACTGCAGCGGGGCATCGGGGTCGCCCTTTTGCGCTGGCACGTGGCTCAGTACGGTATTGAACAGGGCGGACATGTCTGGGCCCCACTGCTCGCCTGGCTTACCTTCTTCCATCGATGACCAGCCATTGATACCGGAGGCATAGACCACGGGAAAATCAAGTTGTTCGTCGGTGGCGCCGAGCTTGTCAAAAAGGTCAAATGCGGCGTTGACAACGTAGTCTGGTCGGGCACCCGGCTTGTCGACCTTGTTCACGACCAGAATCGGTTTGAGGCCCAGAGCCAGCGCCTTCTTGGTGACAAAACGGGTTTGCGGCATAGGGCCTTCCTGCGCGTCGATCAGCAACACCACGCCGTCGACCATGCTCAGTGCACGTTCTACCTCGCCGCCAAAATCGGCGTGACCAGGGGTGTCGACGATGTTGATGTGTGTACCCTCCCAGGTGACTGCACAGTTTTTGGCCAGAATCGTGATGCCGCGTTCTTTTTCGATGGCGTTGTTGTCCATCACGGTGTCGACGATTTTCTCGTGCTCGGCAAAGGTGCCTGACTGCCGCAGCAGTTGGTCCACCATGGAGGTCTTGCCATGGTCCACGTGGGCAATGATGGCGATATTTCGAATTTGCTTGTTACTCATGGTTCACTTTCTCGTTAATCTCAATCGTCTTTTTGGATGGGGGTTCCGTGTCCCGGCAAGCTTCAGCGCCGCCCACGGTAACCTGCTCGGCAATTTGCTTGATCTCAATCGGACTTAGCAGCCGACCAGGGATCAGTTCTTCGGCCCGGATGTGACCGGTGCCCAAAAGGGCATGTGGTGCCTCAGCGTAGACCACCACCTGAGGCTGGTCGGCCCAGGTGCCGCGGCGGCGCATGCCGCTCAGGAAGCGTCCAGCATTCTCACTTTGTAATGTGACGACCGTGTGTTGCCGCAACAAATCGTCGACGGGGTGCAAACAGGCCAGGCGCTGTGGCAAGGTCAGCGCCTCAAGCGCCTCCAGACTCACACACTGCGTGGCATGAAAACCACCGGTTTCTATGCGTCGCAGAGCAGTCAGGTGAGCACCGCAACCGAGCGCCTCACCGATGTCCTCAGCCAGCGTCCTGATGTAGGTGCCTTTGCTGCATTTTACTACTATTTTAATAGCGAAGTATTCATAATTGACGTGGCTTAGCGCCATATTCAGCTCATAAATTGTGACAGCGCGGGCGACCCGCTCGACCTCGATTCCGGCACGGGCATATTCATACAATGCGCGGCCATCTTTTTTCAGTGCGCTGTACATTGGGGGCGTCTGCAGAATGGCGCCGGTAAAACGGGCCTGGATGGCGGCAACATCATTCACTGTCACGTTCACAGGACGGCTTTGAATCACGTCGCCCTCAGCGTCGCCGGTGCTGGTTTTGACGCCGAGGCGTGCGACGGCCTCGTAGGTTTTGTCGGCGTCGAGTTGCAACTGGCTGAACTTGGTGGCGGCGCCAAAACACAGCGGCAAAACGCCGGTGGCCAGTGGGTCCAGCGTGCCGGTATGGCCGGCTTTTTCAGCCTGCAGCAGCCATTTGGCTTTTTGCAGCGCGTTATTGCTCGATAAGCCCAGGGGCTTGTCGAGCAAAAGCACCCCGTGCACGGGGCGCCTGGCAATCCGTGCTTGCGGCGCGTTCACGGCTTCAGTCTTCCTTGGCCCGAGACGACACCGCCCGCGCGATCAGCGCATTCATGTCTGCGGCATGTTCGGTGGTGCGGTCAAACAAAAAATGCAAGGTTGGCACCGTGTGGATGTGCAGTCGCTTGAAAAGTCCTGCCCGCAAAAAGCCGGCAGCCTGGTTCAGGCCCTCCGCGCAGGCTTTGGTGTCACCTTGCAACAGGCTGAAAAACACTTTGGCGTGGGCGTAGTCGGGCGTGACTTCAACGCCCTGAATGGTCACCATGCCCACGCGCGGGTCTTTCAACTCGCGCGCGATCAGCTCGGTCAGATCCCGCTGAATCTGATCAGCGACCTTGAAGCTGCGATTGGGTGTGCTCGACTTTTTGCGCACGGCTCAGTTTGCCCGCATTACAGGGTTCGGGCCACTTCGCGGATTTCAAAGAACTCCAGCACGTCGCCTTCCTGGATGTCGTTGTAGTTTTTGATGTTCAAACCGCACTCAAAACCTTCTTTGACTTCCCGGGCATCGTCCTTGAATCGCTTGAGCGACTCGAGTTCCCCAGTGAATACGACCATGTTGTTGCGCAGCAGTCGCAAACGCGCAGCCCGCCGCACCAGACCAGCGGTGACCATACAGCCCGCAATCGATCCAATCTTGGACACCTTGAACACCTGGCGAATCTCGGCGGTACCGATGACCTCCTCCTTCTTCTCCGGTGTCAACATGCCCGACATGGCCGCCTTCAACTCATCAACAGCGTCGTAGATGATGTTGTAGTAACGAATGTCGACACCGTTGTTTTCAGCCAGCTTGCGCGCACCTGCGTCCGCACGGGTGTTGAAGCCAATGATGACCGCCTTGGAGGCAATAGCCAGGTTCACATCGGACTCGCTGATGCCGCCGACTGCGGTGTAGACCAATTGCACCTTGACCTCTTCGGTAGAGAGTTTGAGCAAGGACTGCGCAAGCGCCTCCTGCGAACCCTGCACGTCGGCCTTGATGATGATGGGCACCAGTTTGACCTCGCCCGCGGTCATATCGGTGAACATATTCTCCAGCTTGGCAGCTTGTTGCTTGGCCAGCTTGGTGTTACGGAACTTTCCGGCACGGTAGGTGGCGATTTCTCGGGCACGCCGCTCGTCAGACATCACCATGAACTCGTCACCAGCCTGTGGCACTTCGGTCAGACCCTGAATTTCGACAGGTATCGATGGTCCGGCGGACTTGATGGTCTTGCCATTCTCGTCCAGCATGGCGCGCACTCGGCCGTAGGTGGAGCCGGCGAGCACGATGTCACCGGTTTTGAGCGTGCCGGACTGCACCAGCACCGTAGCCACGGGGCCACGGCCTTTGTCAAGCTCGGCCTCGATCACCAAGCCCTTGGCCATGGCATCCACCGGGGCGCGCAGCTCCAGCACCTCGGCCTGCAACAGCACCTGCTCAAGCAGGTTGTCGATGCCTTGGCCAGTTTTAGCCGACACAGATACAAAAGGCGATTCGCCACCAAACTCTTCTGGCACGACCTCTTCGACGACCAGTTCGTTCTTGACACGTTCGGTATTGGCGTCGGGCTTGTCAATCTTGTTGATCGCCACCACGATGGGCACGCCAGCGGCTTTGGCGTGCTTGATCGCCTCGCGGGTTTGCGGCATGACGCCGTCGTCTGCAGCCACCACCAAAATGACAATGTCGGTTGCCTTAGCACCGCGCGCACGCATGGCCGTGAAGGCCTCGTGGCCAGGAGTGTCCAGGAAAGAGATCATTCCGCGCGGCGTTTCCAAGTGGTAGGCACCGATGTGCTGGGTGATACCACCAGCCTCACCCGATGCCACTTTAGCCCGGCGGATGTAGTCCAGCAAGGAGGTTTTGCCATGGTCAACGTGGCCCATCACGGTCACCACAGGCGCCCTTGGCAGTGATTCGGACTGCTGCTGCAGTACCTCATCGGCGGTGAAGGCTTCGGGATCATCCAGTGCGGCAACAATGGCTTTATGGCCCATTTCCTCCACCAAAATCATGGCCGTGTCCTGGTCCAAAGGCTGGTTGATGGTGACCATCTGCCCTAACTTCATCAGGTGCTTGATCACTTCAGAGGCCTTGACCGCCATCTTGTGAGCCAATTCAGCCACCGTGATGGTCTCAGGCACGTGCACTTCAATCACGCGCACTTCGGTCGGCGCCGACTGCATCGCGTGATCATCACGATCGCGGTCATTGCCGGAACGCCGACCACGCGGGCCGCCACGCCAGTTGCCCCCACGACCTGCGCCAGCACCCGTGTCGCCGCGGGTCGGGATGGCCTTCTTCTTGGCCGGGTCGCCGGCCCAGCTGCTTGAAAGCTTGGCCGATTTAACTTCTTTGCCTGGCCCTGCTGTGGCGCTGGCGCCAGGGGCACCAGGTGCACCAGGTGCACCAGGTCGCGCCGGCTTAGCCACAGTGGCACCTGCTGCTGGCTTGTGCAGGGTGCCTTTTAGACCCGCTTTGGCGGCCTCAACCACACCCGGCTTAACCACGGGCTTAACTTCTTCAGGCTTCTTTGGTGGCGGTGGCGGCTTTTTGGCCGGCGCTGACATCATCAGCCGAATGGCCGCGGCCTCGGCCTCGGCCTTGCGCCGGCGGTCGCCCAGATCCGCTGCCCGAGCCACATCCTCGTCAGCACGTGCTTTGGCGGCAGCGGCTGCGCTGGCGCGCTCGAGCTCCTGGGTCTTGGCCACAGCATCGGCTCTGGCCGCAGCCTCTTGAGCCCTGGCTGCAGCACTCTCCAAGGCCTCTTGAGCGAGCGCTTCTGGCGCAACAGGCCGGGCTTTTTCAGCAGCTGCCTCCGCCGCTTTGAGCTCGGCGGCCTTTTGGTTCGCAGCTTCTTCAGCTGCTTCTCGGGCCCGTGCTTCCAGCGCTTCGCGCTGGCGACGCCGCTCAACCAACTCTTCTTCCTGGCGGCGGATCAGTTCGGCCTGCCGGCGCGCCTCTTCCTCGCGCCGTGCCAACTCCACCGTGTCAATCATGGGCTGCATGTCGACTTCAGCCTCCCCCGGCGCACCCGTGCTGTCCTGAGCGACTTCCACGCCATCTTCACGGCGCACAAAAGTGCGCTTTTTACGGACTTCAACCTGGATCGTGCGGGCCTTGCCCGTTGAATCCGCCTGCTTGATTTCACTGGTCGACTTCTTGACCAGTGTAATTTTCTTGCGTTCAGGACTGGCCGTGCCATGGCTCGCCTGGAGATAACCCAACAGTCGTTGCTTGTCCGCCTCGGACAGGTTATCGGAGGCCGCCGATTTGGCAACCCCGGCCGATCTCAGCTGCTCAAGCAGCGTATCGGTTGATTTTTTGAGTTCTGTTGCAAACTCGGCGACGGTCGTACTGGACATTTCTTGTGTAACCTTTAGTTCGGCTGAACAAGCCCGGCGGGCTCTGTGCAACCATCACTGAAAATGGGTTTTCATGACTTTGACTTCATGCTGCTGGAGCGGCTTCATTGGCAAACCAATGCTCGCGCGCCTTCATGATCATGGCCTTGGCTTCGTCATCAGACTGGCCGGTGATTTCGGTGAGTTCGTCAATGGCCAGGTCGGCCAGGTCGTCACGTGTATGCACGCCGCTATCGGCGAGTTTGGCAATGAGTTCCGTCGTCAAGCCTTCAAGGTCACGCAGGTCTTGCGAGACCTCGCCAACGCTCTCTTCATGAGCGATTTCCATGGTCAGGAGAGCATCCTTGGCCCGGGTGCGTAACTCATTGACCGTGTCTTCATCAAAGCTTTCGATCTCCAGCATTTCTTCCAGCGGCACGTAGGCGACCTGTTCCAGGCTGGTGAAGCCTTCGGCGATCAGCAGGTCGGCGATTTCTTCGTCAACGTCCAGCTTTTCCATGAACAGCTTGCGGCCAGAGTCCATCTCGGTGGCTTGCTTTTGCGCCGACTCGGCAGCGTCAAGAATATTGATTTTCCAGCCGGTAAGCTCAGAGGCAAGACGCACGTTTTGGCCACCCCGGCCAATCGCGATCGCCAGGTTTTCCTCATCCACCACCACATCCATGGCATGCCGCTCTTCATCCACCACAATGGAAGACACGTTGGCAGGCGCCAGCGCACCAATCACAAACTGCGCAGGGTCTTCGCTCCACAGCACAATGTCAACCCGCTCTCCTGCCAATTCATTGGTGACACCGTTGACACGCGTACCACGCACGCCGACACAGGTACCGATGGGGTCGACCCGCTTGTCATGCGACAGCACGGCAATCTTGGCGCGTGAGCCTGAATCCCGGGCGCAAGACTTAATCTCCAGCAAGCCCTGCTCGATCTCGGGGACTTCCTGACGGAACAACTCCATCATGAACTCAGGAGCCGACCGCGACAGAATGATGGGTGCGCCGCGCAAGGTCAGGTCCACCTCCATGATCATGGCCCGAACCCGGTCGCCCGTTCGCAGGTTTTCCTTAGGGATCATGTCCCCGCGGCGCAGGCGCCCTTCAACGCGGCCACTCTCCACAATGATGTCGCCTTTGTCCATGCGCTTGACGGTGCCAACAAATATTTTGTCGCCGCGAGACATGAAATCATTGAGCAGCATTTCGCGCTCAGCATCGCGAATCTTTTGCAGGATGACTTGCTTGGCCGCCATGGCACCAATACGGCCGATGGGCACCGAGGCGACGGTTTCCTCAATGTATTCGTCAACCTCGACATCTTCGATTTGCTCTTTGGCCTCAAACAGCAAAATCTCCTGGTCGGGTAATTGCAGTCCAGCCTCATCGGGGACGACGTGCCAGCGACGAAATGTCTCGTAGTTGCCGTTGTCACGGTCAACAACCACCCGAATATCGACATCGCCTTGGTACAGCTTTTTTGTGGCCTGCGCCAGCGCTGCTTCGACAGCGCCAAACACCACATCACGCTCCACGTTTTTTTCACGTGAGATAGCTTCTACCAGCATTAACATTTCGCGATTCATGCCAAGACTCTCCTGTTTCAACTCAAACCAAATTCATCTGTACTGCCGTCAGCACCTGCTGGTGCACCCCGGCCCTTGAAACTGACAATAGGCGCCAAACGCGCCTCCCGCAACTCATCTTGCGTAAACCCTAGCACCTGCATCGGGGCCGGTACGCGCTTGCGGCTCACCTTCTGCCCTGGCTTCACGGCAGGTTCATCGCGCCAGACGATTTGCCAGCCGGTTAGGCCACCGTCGCCATCTCGCCGCTCCAACGTGCCGCGAAACTTTTTACGGTTGGCATTGACCTGGCCCTGTGCCGCGGCACCCATTGGGGCTTTGAGAGTGATGTCAATCACCAAACCCACAAAGCGCTCGAAATCCTTGTCATGTCGCAGCGGACGGTCAATGCCAGGGGAGGACACCTCGAGTCGCTTGTACTCAACGCCATCGACTTCCAAAGCAAATTGCAACTGCCGATTGACTTTTTCACAGTCTTCCACGTTGATAAATTGCTCGACGCCTGACGCACTGCTGGCCTGTGGCCAGGGCAAATCAATCGTGATCCGCAGCAAACCACCGGCAGAACGCTCGGTGTCCACCAGGTCGTAGCCCAGACCGGCTACGGTTTGTTCAACGATGTCCTTCAGTGCCACAGGTATCAGGGTTCAATCAACTAAAACAACAGACCAAAAACAATAGACCAAAAAAAACGGGCGGTATTTACCCGCCCGCTTGGTCGTGAGCTTCGGATTGTACTCTGAAAGCCCCGGGAAGACCCTTGATTTTCGAGGCAATTTGCAACAAGCTAGCCAGCTGCAGCCAGCAATTGGCGGGTGTAGGCCTGCACGGGTCTTTGCAATACTTTAGTGACGGAACCAGACTCGACCATCAAGCCATCTTTCATGACCAGAACATGGTGGGCCATGGCGCGAATCACCGCAACGTCGTGGGTGATCAGCAAGTAGCTCAGGCCGCGCTCTCGCTGCAAACGTTGCAACAGGGTCAACACCTGTTTCTGAATCGTCACATCCAGCGCACTGGTGGGCTCGTCCAACACCAGGATGTCGGGTTTGATGATCAGCGCTCGCGCAATCGCCAATCGCTGCCGTTGCCCGCCGGAAAACTCATGCGGGTAGCGCCGCAGCAAGGCCAGCGCATCGCCATCGGTCCCCAAGCCTACCTCACGCAGACCCGCTAAAACCCGCTCCCGCCGACCGGCAGGCGACAAGGCTGGCTCATGCACCAGCAGGCCCTCGCCCACGATCTCTTCGACGGTCAGGCGCGGTGAGAGCGATGAGAAAGGATCTTGAAACACCACCTGCATGGTCCGGCGCATGCGTTGGTTCTGGGGGACGCTGGCGCCCCAGCTCAGTTCGCCCAGCCGCAGTTCCCCAGTGCTCGGCTGCAAACCCAGTGTAGCCAGCGCCAAGCTTGACTTGCCCGAGCCCGACTCACCCATGATGCCCAGGGTGCGGCCAGCCTCAATCTGGAAATCAGCGCCCTGCACCGCCACAAACTCACCACGCCGGAACCAGCCCGCAACGCCCCTCCGAGGAACCGAATAGCCAACCCTTAACCCTCGCGCCTGTGCCACGATGGTCAACTCAGAGGGCGCCACCTCGGCCAGGTCCCGTTCTGGCTTGCTATCGATCAAGCGCTGGGTGTAGTTGTGACGTGGTTGCGCAAAGACGTCGGCCACCAGGCCTTGCTCCACGATCCGACCGCTTTCCATCACAATCACGCGATCAGCAAACCGGCGGACCAGGTTGAGATCGTGGGTGATCAGCAGGACCGCCATGCCGTTCCTTTGCTGAAGGCTGCCAATCAAGTCAAGGATCTGACCACGCAGGCTCACGTCCAGCGCGGTGGTAGGCTCATCGGCCAATAACAGCCTGGGCTGGCAGGCCAGCGCCATGGCAATCATGGCGCGCTGGCGCTGGCCGCCGCTGAGCTGATGCGGGTAAGCATTGGCACGGGTGGCCGCGTCTGCAATACCGGTATCAGCGATCAATTCAATGGCCTTGGGCCAAGCCTGCGGGCGGGGCAGCCCCATTTTCAATTGCAGTACCTCAACAATCTGCTCGCCCACTGTCAACAAAGGGTTCAAGGCCGACATAGGCTCTTGAAAGATCATGGCGATGTCCTGCCCACGCAGGCCGCGCAGAGCGCGTTCTGGCATCGACAACAGGTCTTGCCCGTTGAATCGCGCGGTTCCCCCCAGGCTGGCGTTCTGCACCAGGCGCAGCAAGCTCAAAGCGGTTACGGTCTTGCCTGAGCCCGACTCACCCACCAGCGCGAGTTTTTCGCCAGGCTCGATTGAGAAATCAATACCATGCACCACGTCACGGCCGGCAAAGCCCACCCGAAGGCCGCTGACGGTCAAAAGCGGCTCGGTCATTGCTCCGCCTTGCGTGGGTCAAGCGCATCCCGAAGGGCATCGCCCATGAAGGTCAGCAACAAGAGGGTTAGCACCAGCACAGCAAAGGTGCTGAGGGAAATCCACCAGGCATCAATATTGTTCTTGCCCTGCGACAACAACTCGCCCAGCGACGAGGTCCCGGGCGGCACACCCAGGCCCAAAAAATCGAGCGAGGTCAAGGCGAGGATGGCGCCGCTCATTCGAAACGGCAGAAAGGTCACCACCGGCGTCAGGCTGTTGGGCAACACATGGCGCCGAATAATTTGCCAATTGCTCACCCCAAGGGCTCGTGCTGCACGCACATAGTCCAACTGCCGGTTACGCAGAAATTCAGCACGCACATAGTCCGACAGTCCCATCCAGCCAAACAGGCTCAGCAACACGAGCAGCAGGGCAAGACTTGGCGCAAAGACCGCGCTGAAAATAATCAGCAGGTAAAGCTCGGGCATGGAACTCCAGATTTCAATAAAGCGCTGAAAGGCCAGATCGGTCTTGCCACCAAAATAACCTTGAACTGCCCCGGTCAGCACGCCCAACAGCACACCCGTGAAAGTGAGTGCCAGCGCAAACAAGACACTGACCCGAAAGCCATAAATCAACTGAGCCAGCAGGTCACGCCCGCGGTCGTCGGTACCCAGCCAGTTGTCGCGGCTGGGCGGCGAGGGGTTGGGCGACTTGGCAAAGTAGTTCAGGGTTTTAGGCCCATAGGGGTTGGGTGCGTAAACCGCCCAATTGCCGGGTCGGTCGAGCTGCTCCCGAATAAAAGGGTCCAGGTAATCGGTCGGGGTCAGAAAGTCGCCGCCAAAGGTGGTCTCCGGGTACTCCTGCACCACGGGTACATAAAACTGCCCCTGATAGCGCACCAGCAGTGGCCGGTCATTGGAGATCAGCTCTGCGGCCAAACTGAGGAGCACCACCACACAAAAAATAAGCAGGCTCCAATAACCTAGGCGGTTGCGCCGAAAGCGCGCCCACGCCCGCCGAGTCGGCGAATTGCCGCCGGCGGCGAGTGCCTTGGGTGAGTGATCAGTCGAACTTAACACGGGGGTCCACCCAAACGTAGGATAAATCCGAGATCAGCTTGGTCACCAGTCCGATCAGGGTGAAAAAGTACAAGGTGCCCAGCACCACCGGGTAATCGCGCCGGATCACACTCTCATAGCTGAGCAACCCTAGTCCATCGAGAGAAAACAGGGTCTCGATCAGCAGCGAGCCGGTAAAAAAAGCGCCAATAAATGCCGCAGGAAAACCAGTAATGATGGGAATCAAGGCGTTGCGAAACACGTGCTTCCAAAGCACCTGTCGCTCGTCCAGACCTTTGGCCCGCGCCGTCACAACATACTGTTTGCGGATTTCCTCAAGGAACGCGTTCTTTGTCAGCATCGTCGTGACGGCGAAGCTGCCCAGCACCATGGCGGTCACCGGCAGGGCAATGTGCCAGAGGTAATCCACAACACGACCGCCCCAGCTCAGTTCATCCCAGTTGCTGGAAGTGAGGCCGCGCAGGGGAAACCACTGTAGCTGACCTCCAAACACGACCAACAGCGCTACACCCAGCACGAAACCGGGAATGGCGTAGCCCAGCAGGACCAGCAGTGTCGTGACCAAGTCGAACCGCGAACCGGCGCGTACGGCCTTGGCCACTCCCAGCGGCACGGCGATCAAGTAACTGATGAAAAACGTCCACAAACCTAGGCTGATCGACACAGGCAGCTTTTCCCAAATCAGCTGGGCCACGTCTTTGTTTTGAAAGAAGCTCTTGCCGAGGTCAAAGCGCGCGAATTGGCCCAGCATCTGGATGAAGCGTTCATGCGCCGGTTTGTCAAAACCATAAAGTGCTTTGATTTGCTGGATGCGCTTAGGGTCGACACCCTGTGACCCCCGGTATGCGGAGCCAGCCCCTTCGGCGCCCGGCCCGGCACCCGCGCGGGCCTCTGCCAGGTACTGCTCGACGGGCCCGCCAGGCACAAACTGAATGACCACAAAGGTGATCAGCAGCACCCCCAGCAGTGTGGGCACCATCAGCAACAAACGCTTCAAAATATAGGTCAGCATGTTTATTTGGCCCACCAGGTGTCGATTGCCCAGCCCTCACCCGTCGCATAAGGCGGCATGCTTGCAGGGCCCTGCAGGCGCCAGGCGTTGTAAGCCATGCGGTGCGTGCCGGCCGCCCACTGCGGGATCAGGACGTGGTTGTGACTGATGGTACGGTCCAGCGCCCGACAGGCCGGCAGCAGATCGTCCCGGCTACGGGCGGCGGTCATTTGCCGGATGAGGTCGTCCACCGCGGCGCTCTTGATACCCGACATATTTCCGGAGTCCTCGACGTCAGCCGCTTTGGCGCCAAAAAGGTCGGCATATTCCTGCCCGGGGTTATGGGTACCACCATAAGCGAGCGAGGTCATGTCAAACTCGAACTTCTGCAAGCGCTGCTGGTAAAGCGCGAAGTCGACCGGCCGAAAGTTAAGCTGAATGCCAAGCTTCTCAAGGTTTCTAGCCCAGGGCGTCACCACCCGCGCGCCGCCTTCATTGCTGTCCAGGTATTCGATCACCATGGCTTCGCCACGGCCGTTGCGCAAGGCGCCGTCTCGCACTTCCCAGCCCGCGGCTTTAAGCAGTGCTTGCGCCTGACGCAGATTACCCCGCAGCGTCGACGACCCGTCTGTACGCGGCGGCGCAGTCATTGGTCCAAAAACCGCAGCCGGTAACTCGGCGCGCCAGGGTTCGAGCAAGGCCAGCTCCTGCGGCGGCGGCAAGCCGCTAGCCTGGCAATCGGTATTTCCGAACAGGCCGTTGACACGCTGGTAAGCGTTGTAGAACATTTGCCGATTCATCCACTCGTAGTCCAGCGCCAAGCCCAGCGCCTGTCGTACCCGAACGTCCTTAAACCGCTCCCGCCGGGTGTTAAGGACATAACTCTGAAAACCGGACGGCAGGCGATGTCGAAACTCGACCTTCACCAACTCGCCGCTGTCAAAACGTCGCCCATTAACGCGGCGCGCCCAGTCACCGGCAGAGAAAAAGCGCATCAGATCGAACTCTCCAGCCTTGAGGGCCTCCAGCCTTGCTGTGTTGTCCTTGTAAATTTTGACTGTGATGCGTTCAAAATTGTGGCTGCCACGCTTGACATTGAGGTCACGAGCCCAGTAGGAGGCATCGCGCAGATAGGTGATGTCCTTGCCGAAGCGCACTGGGCCCACCCGATAGGGGCCGCTGCCAATGGGCACGTCCATCACCACCTTGTCAAACGACTTGGGCTTGCCGTTTTCCATCCCCCACTGGCGGCTGAACACGGGCAAACCCCCGACGCGCAACGGCAACTCACGGTTGGCCTTGCGAAAACGAAAGCGCACCGTGCGATCGTCCACCACCTCGGCGGCCGCGACGTCTTCCAACAGCGTCTTGTACGACGGCGAGGTGTGTGGGCCCATCAAAGTGTCAAAACTATGGGTGACATCTGCCGCCAGAACGGCATCGCCATTGTGAAACCGAGCTTCGGGACGCAGCCGGAAGGTTGCACTCAAGCCGTCTGGCGAAACTGCCACATCGCTGGCCAAGAGCCCGTAGCCGGCCGCGGTTTCATCAAGGGAGCCCGCCAGCAAGGTGTCGAACAGCATGTTTGACAGGTACGCCGGCGCCGACCCTTTGATGGTGAAAGGGTTGTACTTGTCGAAAGTCGATACACGCAGATTACTGACCAAGCGCAATTCACCACGCTTGGGCGCCTGCCCATTCACATAATCGAACTGAGTGAAGTTCTCTGGATACTTCAAATCGCCCCACAAGGCATACCCGTGCGCGGCCCAGGACGAGCTGCACAACGCAGTGAGGCAAAAAAGCAGTAAATCGCGCATGAGACAATTCTGCACTAAATACATGCTGACATTTTGAGGACGATATGGGTTTTCTAACTGGAAAAAAACTGCTGATCACGGGCGTCCTGTCCAACCGCTCTATTGCTTATGGCATTGCCCGAGCCTGCCACCAGCAGGGTGCTGAGCTGGCCTTCAGCTACGTGGGCGAGCGTTTCAAGGAACGCATCACTGAATTTGCGGCCGACTTCGACTCCAAGCTGATCTTTGACTGCGACGTAGGTGACGATGCCCAGATCGACAATCTGTTCACCGACCTGGCCAGCCACTGGCCCACCTTTGACGGCTTTGTACACAGCATCGGCTACGCACCGCGCGAGGCCATTGCGGGTAATTTTCTGGATGGCCTGACCCGCGAGAACTTCCGAATTGCACACGACATCAGCGCTTACAGCTTCCCGGCCATGGCCAAGGCTGCCCTGCCCTACCTGAGCCCCCAAGCCTCGTTGCTGACCCTGACCTACCTGGGCGGGGTACGGGTGGTGCCAAGCTACAACACGATGGGTCTGGCCAAGGCCTCTCTGGAGTCTGCAGTGCGCTACCTGGCCGAGGCCGTAGGCTCGCGTGGCATCAGGGTAAACGGCCTCAGCGCTGGTGCCATCAAGACCCTGGCCGCCAGTGGCATCAAGGACTTTGGCCGTCTGTTGGCGATCTCGGCCAATGCCTCACCCCTTAGGCGCAACGTGACCATTGATGAGGTCGGCAATGTGGCCGCATTTCTGCTCAGCGACCTAGCGTCTGGCATGACCGGGCAGATTTCCTACGTTGATTGCGGCGTCAGTCAGACGGCCGTGGCAGTCGTAGAGTCTCCGTCAACTTAAAGCGAAATCGGCCTCTAGGCCCCGCGCCACGGTCATTGTTAGCTATATTTACAGTAGCAATTCAAACCTCTGATCGCGCGGGCAACACGTGCCTGCGGCAGATTGGTTCCGAATAAGCTGGTGGTCGCAAGTAAAACAGCAACCCAGGTCATTTCGCGACACAGTCAGCAAAGTAGTGGGGCTTGCCATCGGGCCCCTCCTCTTCGACCAGCCCGTGTATGTCGGTCTCGAAGCCTGGACACTGTGCGTTGAATTCCCGGGAAAACTTGAGGTAATCAACGATCTTGCGGTTAAAAACCTCGCCGGGGATCAACAGCGGGATGCCAGGTGGGTAAGGTGTGACCAAGCCGACTGTGACCCGGCCTTCCAGGGCATCGATCTCAACCCGCTCGGTCTTGCGCAGCGCAATATGGGCATAGGCGTCGCTAGGTTTCATGGCCGGCGCCAGATCGCTCAGGTACATCTCGGTGGTCAGGCGGGCAATGTCGTACTTGGCGTAGAGCCCATGAATGTGCTGGCACAGGTCGCGCAGGCCCATGCGTTCATAACGCGGGTACTTCTGGCAGAACTCGGGCAAGATGCGCCACATCGGCTGATTCTTGGCGTAGTCGTCCTTGAACTGCTGTAAAGCGGTCAGCATGCTGTTCCAGCGGCCCTTGGTGATGCCGATGGTAAACATGATAAAAAAGCTGTAGAGGCCGGTCTTTTCCACCACGACACCATGCTCAGCCAGGAACTTGGTCACCACGCTGGCTGGGATACCGGTCTTGGCGAATTTGCCGTTCAGGTCCATGCCCGGTGTGACGATGGTCGACTTGATCGGGTCCAGCATGTTGAAACCAGCCGCCATCTTGCCAAACCCATGCCAGTTCACCCCGGCCTTGGCATTGCGTGATTCGCCCTTGATGATCCAGTTGTCGGCCCGGCCAATGCCCTCGTCCACCAGTTTGTCTGGTCCCCAGACCTTGAACCACCAGTCGTCACCGTATTCCTCGTCCACCTTGCGCATGGCGCGACGGAAATCCAAGGCCTCTGCGATGCTTTCTTCGACCAATGCGGTACCGCCGGGCGGCTCCATCATGGCGGCCGCCACGTCGCAACTGGCGATGATGCTGTACTGCGGCGAGGTACTGGTGTGCATCAGGTAGGCCTCGTTGAACAGATGTTTGTCCAATTTGACCGTTTGAGAGTCCTGTACCAACACGTGGCTGGCCTGGCTGATGCCGGCCAGTAGTTTGTGAATGGATTGGGTGGCGTAGACCATCGCCTGCTTGGGACGCGGACGGTTTTTACCCATCGAATGGTAGGTGCCGTAGAACGGGTGAAAGGCCGCGTGCGGTAGCCAGGCCTCGTCGAAATGGATGTTTTCCACATAGCCATCGAGCATGTTTTTGACGGTTTCGGTGTTGTACAACACGCCGTCGTAGGTCGACTGGGTCAGGGTCAACACGCGGGGTTTGATCGTGCTGATGTCGACACCTGCCAGATGCTCTTGAACCAGAGGGTTTGCCTTAATCTTGGCCCGGATGGCCGCAGGCTCAAACTCACTTTTGGGAATCGGTCCGATGATGCCGAAGTGGTTGCGCGTGGGCTTCAAAAACACCGGTATCGCCCCGGTCATGATGATGGCGTGCAGTATCGACTTGTGGCAATTGCGGTCTACAACCACTACATCATTGGGCGCCACGGTGTGATGCCAGACCATTTTGTTGCTGGTGCTGGTGCCGTTGGTCACAAAGAAGCAGTGGTCAGCATTAAAGATACGCGCGGCATTTCGCTCGGATGCCGCCACCGGCCCAGTGTGGTCAAGCAACTGACCCAATTCCTCCACCGCATTGCAGACGTCGGCACGCAGCATGTTTTCGCCAAAAAACTGATGGAACATCTGCCCCACCGGGCTTTTGAGAAACGCAACGCCACCCGAGTGGCCGGGGCAGTGCCATGAGTAGGAGCCGTCCTCTGCGTAGTCCAGGAGGGCCTTGAAGAACGGCGGCTGAACACTTTCCAAATAGCTCTTGGCTTCGCGGATGATGTGACGTGACACAAACTCCGGCGTGTCCTCAAACATGTGGATGAAGCCATGCAATTCGCGCAGGATGTCGTTCGGAATATGTCGAGAGGTCTTGGTCTCGCCATAGACGTAAATCGGCACATCCAGGTTCTTGCGGCGCACCTCGGTAATGAAGTGCCGAAGGTTCAGCACTGCCGGGTCCAGGTCAGGCCCGGGTGTGAACTCTTCGTCATCGATCGACAGAATGAAAGTGCTGGCGCGGCTTTGCTGCTGTGCAAACTGGCTCAAATCGCCATAACTGGTCACGCCCAACACCTCGAAGCCCTCAGACTCGATGGCCTGAGCCAAGGCGCGGATGCCAAGGCCAGAGGTATTCTCGGAACGAAAATCTTCGTCAATGATGACAATGGGGAAACGGAACTTCATGGAGCACTCCCAGCGCGCGAAAAACATCAATAAGGCGCGAAGTGTAAGGACATATCGTGACCAGCCCAATTTGCGGCCATGCTTTTGCCTGAGAATGTGGTGATCGGCACACACATGAGGATCAATATGGCTGAATCAACGGTCTGGTGGGTCTTGGCAGGGGCACTGATCGCGGTTGAATTGCTCTCAGGCACGTTCTACCTGTTGATGATTGCCATTGGGCTGGCTGCCGCTGCCGTGGCTGCCAACTTGGGGGCCAGCCTGAGCGCCCAAATTGTGGTCGCGGCGGTGGTTGGGGGTGGCGCAGTGATCGCTTGGCGTGCCTATAAACAACGCCGACCCTCTGCGCCACGCGCCTCAGCCAACCCGGACGTCAACCTGGACGTAGGAGAAATCGTGCACATTGAGGCCTGGGATGACCAGGGCCATGCCAGTGTCAAATACCGCGGCGCCAACTGGCAGGTGGTGATTGCGCCAGGTATCACTGCAGTGCCGGGCGCTTGTACCATTGTTGAAGTCTTAGGCAACCGCCTGATCGTCAGACCGGCTTGAGCCGTCATTTTATTTTTTGGGAGACTCCATGGAAATTGCCATTATTTTGTTGTTCGTAGCGGTTATTTTTGTCACTCAATCGGTGAAGGTGGTGCCTCAGCAGCACGCCTGGGTGGTTGAAAGATTGGGCAAGTACAACGGTACTCTCACGCCGGGGCTTAGCTTTTTGATGCCATTTATTGACAAAGTGGCCTACAAGCATGTGCTCAAAGAGATTCCGCTAGACATCCCCAGCCAGGTCTGCATCACTCGGGACAATACGCAGTTGCAGGTTGACGGCATTTTGTATTTTCAAGTAACTGATGCCATGCGCGCCAGTTACGGTTCCAGCAACTACATCATGGCGATTTCTCAGCTGGCGCAAACCTCACTGCGCTCGGTGATCGGCAAACTTGAACTGGACAAGACTTTTGAAGAGCGTGACATCATCAACGCACAGGTGGTGCAGGCCATTGACGAAGCGGCCTTGAACTGGGGCGTCAAGGTACTTCGCTACGAGATCAAGGACCTGACACCGCCCAAGGAAATCTTGCATGCCATGCAGCAACAGATCACCGCTGAACGCGAGAAGCGCGCCCTGATCGCCGCCTCAGAGGGCCGGCGGCAAGAGCAGATCAACATTGCCACGGGTGAGCGCGAAGCCTTCATCGCCCGTTCTGAGGGGGAAAAGCAGGCAGTCATCAACAAGGCGCAAGGCGATGCCGAGTCTATCCTCGCAGTGGCCGAGGCGACCGGCCAAGCGATCGAGCGCATCGCTGCGGCGATTCGCCAACCGGGCGGCGCCGATGCGGTGCAACTTAAAGTGGCAGAAAAAGCGGTTGAAGCCTACTCACGCGTGGCAGCTGACGCGACAACAACGCTGGTGGTTCCGAGCAACATGAGCGAGGTGTCGGCCCTGATCACGTCCGCCATGAAAATGGTGCAGTCGCAGCAAAAAACCTGATCAAACCGCTCCTGGGCCAGAGTTGAAATGGGCTAGCCAAGCCGCCACTGCCGATTTTGGCATCGGGCGGCCAAAGTGGTAGCCTTGGGCGTAAGTGCAGCCCATGGCCTTGAGCTGGTCGGCGATGACCTGATCTTCAATGCCCTCAGCAACTGTCGTCATGCCCAGACCGCGCGCCAACTCCAGCGCGGTCTTGACAATATGCAAACTGCGTTCAGACGTGTTGATCTGCTGCACAAATGACTTGTCGATCTTGATGCATGAAAAAGGTAGAGTTTGCAGGTAGTCCAGGCCCGCGTAACCGGTGCCGAAATCATCCAGTGCAATCCCGACCCCAGTTGCACGCAGTTGCCCCAGCGCCCGAGATACCTCATCGATGCTGCGGATGACGATCGTTTCCGTCAACTCAACCCTCAGCTCATGGGCCGGAATGCCTCGGCCGCTCAAGCTGCTGGTGATGGCATCGACAATATGGTCGCCCCCAAGTTCGGGTGCAGACAGGTTGATGCTCATTTGGCAGGCACGCCCAACAGGGCATAAGCCTCGCAGGGCCAGCCAGTCGCTCGTGGCACGCTCCAGCACCCACTGGCCAACGCGGTGAATCAGCCCGGTTTTTTCGGCCAGCGGGATGAATTCCATCGGGCTGATCAGGCCTAACTTGGGGTGATGCCAACGCAGCAGTGCCTCAAAGCCTGACAAGGACCGGTCACTGAAAGTGATGATCGGTTGGTAGAAAAGCTCCAGCTGATCCGCGTCCAGTGCGTGAGAGAGGTCGCGCGCCAGAGACAATGTCCGCACGGCAGAGGCCTGCAAGTCACGATCCTGCTGCTCGCCATAGGCCGCGTCACCAACTTGGCCAACCCCTTGTGCCGGGCCTTGTCCCGGCGCACCGCCGGCCCCGAACGAATTTCGAAATCTTGCCAATAGGAGACGCAGCAGGTGCTGGATCACTGGATCGGCCCGAAGCAGCAGTTGCTCGACGTGGTCACGCTCGATCCGAACCAATTTTGTGTGTACCAAAGCCCGGATGGTGGCTGTCCGTGGTTGTCGGTCAAGCAACGCTACCTCGCCAAACATGGCACCTTCCGTAAGCACAGCCACTAAACGTTGGTCGGCACCTTCGCCCCGCAAGACTTCGACGCAGCCTTCTTCAATGACATAAGCACACACGCCTGAATCGCCCGCTCGGCAAATAATGTCGAGCGGCGCTAAAATTTCTCTCGTCAATCCATCCATGGCGAACCCGCCTCTTACGGTTGTTCCACAGCAGCAGAAGTGCTACTGAGTCGCGACTATAGCGTCATACCTACGACCAAGACTGATTCGCAGATTGACGCCCGCGGTACCGACTATCCGAACAATGCTATTAACTGCTAGTGCACGCCAATTAGCGGGCTTTTTTGGCTTTAGCTGCTGGAGTGACCGTTGAAGCCCCTTTGTCCATGGCGGTCTCGATCACGTTCTCAGCTGAAGCAGCCGCCGCCTTCATATTTTTGGCAACTGAGGCAAACGCTTCGGGCACTGGATGTGCCTTCTCAATGGCATCCACGGCGCTGTGGAACTGGCCAAAACTCAAGGACGTCGCATCTTTAAGATTTTTGGCAAACATCGCCATGCCGGCTTCTGCCGAGGCTTTCATGATGTCAAAAGCAGCTTGGGGGTCTTTGATGTCCTTGATGGATGCCATCGTTTCGGCCATGGCATCCTGAGCTTCTTTGGCCTGGTTTTGGGCTAAGTCAGCCCAGACCTTCAGGTTGTCCTGAACGGGTTTGATGGCATCCTGCATCGCGTCAGCATTGAATTTGGGCGCAGCGTCAGTCATGGTCTTTGCGATGGCTTCGAAGGGGGTGTTCTTGAACATGGGGTACCTTTGTTGATAATTGTTGCAATGCAGCAATTATTGGGTAAATTCCCACCGCGTGCCTGACCAAACGGGAGATTCGCCGTGATTAGTCGTGCGCCCCTACACCAGGCTGAGTTGTCAGCAAACTAGCCCCAACAAGCCAGGTCAGGACTCTGCGACGAGCCGCATCCTGGCTGATTCACAGCCTAAAAAAACAAAACCCCTGTAAATCATAGACTTACAAGGGGTTTTTAATTTAAATTGGCGGAGCAGGCGGGATTCGAACCCGCGGTGGGTTTAACCCCACGCACGCTTTCCAGGCGTGTGACTTAAACCGCTCATCCACCGCTCCGTTGGGCGTGATTTTAACCGACAGGGGCTAGTCCCTCGCCCTTCTGGCGGTGAACGGATTAAAAAAAAAGCCACCCGAAGGTGGCTTTTTTCAACTTGCAGCCGAATCAGTTCAGCGCAATTTTCTTGTCACCCTTGTAGGTGTAGAGCGTCATAGCGGGGTTTTTCAACTCGCCATTGGTCTCAAACATCACGTTGGTGGTGATGCCCTTGTAATTGGTCTCGCCAATTTTGGAGGCGTAGACCTTGGGGTCTGCGCTGCCAGCGCGCTTCATAGCGTCAACCAACACATGCACAGCGTCGTACACGTAGGGGCTGTAAACCTGGAACTGGCCAGGGTACTTGGTGTCATAACGCTTTTTCCAAGCAGCGCCACCAGGCATTTTCTCAAGCGAAGCACCGCCTTCGGCACAGATCACGTTGTCCAATGTCTTGGCGCCGGCAGACTGTTTGATCAGGTCCATGGTGCAGATGCCATCACCGCCAAAGTACTTGACGTTGGTCAGGCCGAGTTGCTCCATCTGGCGCAGCATGGGGCCGGCTTGGGGGTCCATGCCACCGAAGAACACGCCATCGGGGTTTTTGGCCTTGATGGCGGTCAGGATGGACATGAAGTCAACCGACTTGTCAGTGGTGAACTGCTCATCCACGATTGTGATGCCCTTTGTGGCAGCCGTGCGTTTGAACACTTCAGCCACACCTTGGCCATAAGCAGTCCGGTCGTCGATGACTGCAATGCGCTTGAGCTTGAGCGCGTCGGCAGCATAAAAGGCCAGACCAGCGCCAAGCGCATTGTCATTGGCCAGCAAACGCCAGGTGGTCTTGTAGCCAGGCTTAGTCAGGTTGGGGTTGGTGGCCGATGGGGTGATGTGGGGAATGCCGCAATCGTTGTAGATTTTGGATGCTGGGATGGTGGTACCCGAATTCAGGTGACCCGCCACACCGGCGACTTTGGCATCGCACAGTTTTTGTGCAACGGCCGCACCTTGCTTGGGATCCGCTGCATCGTCTTCAGCCACGAGTTCGAACTTGACCTTCTTGCCACCGATGGTGACGCCAGCCGCATTCAGGTCTTCAATGGCCATGCGGGCGCCATTCTCGTTGTCCTTGCCGTAGGCCGCTTGCGCACCGGAAATCGGAGCCACGTGACCAATTTTAACGACCATGTCTTGTGCCAGGGCGACGCCTGCGGCTGCTGCAATAGCGGCGGCAACTGTAACTTTCAACTTCATTTGCATAGACAACTCCATGAGTATTAAAAAATTGTGAATAAACGCTCCACACCCTCAACGATACAGCAATTTCCAGGCCATCCACATAGGGAAGACCCCGCCCCTCACCCTGCTAATGCGGCCCAGCGGCTCTAAGCGTGAACTATCCAGTAAAAGTTTGACGCAACGCACAGGACCAGCCAAACCCGTTTAAGGGCTGTTTTTAAGTTTAAGGTCGTGTCGTGTGATGTTGTAACCACGGTCGGCGTAGTGGCGCCAGCGGGTGCGGGCCAACTGCCGGTCGGCATCGTTCAGTTCAACCACCTCGATCACGCGCTCAAAGCGCTCAAACCCGGCCGGTACGTCGTCCCCCAAATTCACCAAGACCTGTCTGTGTGCCAGGCCGTGCGTGTCGGCAGCCAGAATTACGGAGGACGCGGCGAGAAGTTCAGGTTCAGACTGTGCTCGACAGTGCGGCACAAAGTCTGAAGCCGAAAACGTCCAGAGGTCCGAATCCAGCCTGTCCAGTTGCTCAGGCGGGCCGACAACCACCAATTGGGCGTCGGCGGCAACTGCCTTACGCAGCAGACGGCAGACGTAGGCCAGCCGATCGGGCGCGTTGAAATGAAAAGCGATTTCGGTCACTGGGACTTCTGCAAGGCCGAGTGGAGCAAATACTCCAACAACAAAGCCACCGGGCGCCCCGTGGCGCCCTTGGCTGCGCCACCCTTCCAAGCTGTGCCCGCTATATCGAGATGCGCCCACGGAAACTTGCCCGCAAAACGCTGCAGAAATTTGGCCGCTGTAATGGCACCGCCAGGTCGGCCCGCCACATTGGCCACATCGGCAAAGTTGGTCTTGAGACCCTCGGCGTAGTCGTCGTCAAGGGGCATGCGCCAGCACAAGTCTTGCGCTGATTCGCCCGCGGCAATCAGAGCGGCAGCCATGTCGTCGCTGGGAGAGAACATGCCGCTGCGCACGGCGCCCAGTGCGATCACGCAAGCACCGGTCAAGGTAGCGATGTCGACCACGGCGCGAGGCTTGAAGCGCTCTGCATAAGTCAGGGCATCACACAGCACCAGTCGACCCTCAGCGTCGGTATTCAATATCTCGATGGTCTGCCCGCTCATGCTGGTCACCACATCGCCTGGCTTGACGGCGCGGCCGTTGATCAAGTTCTCGCAGGCGGGGATCAGCCCCACCACATTGATTGCCGGCTTGAGGTCGGCCAGCGCCCTGAATACACCCAGCACACTGGCGGCACCCGACATGTCGAACTTCATCTCGTCCATTTCAGGCGCGGGCTTGATCGAGATGCCGCCGCTGTCAAACGTGATGCCTTTGCCAACCAAAACTGTAGGCGCTTTGGTCTTGGCTGCACCGTCGTAGCGCAAAACAATGAATCGCAGGGGTTGCTCGGACCCCTGTGCCACCGCCATGAAGGAGCCCATGCCCAGCTTGGCCACCTGAATCGGACCCAGCACCTCACATTTGATGCCGGACAGCTTGCCGAGGGCGCGCGCTGCGCCAGCCAGCAGCGTTGGCGTGGCGTGGTTAGCCGGCCGGTTAGCCCACTCTTTGGCCAGTTCAACTCCCGAGACAGTGGCAGTTGCCTGCTGGAAGCTGGACTGCAATCCAGCGACGGCCGGCACGCCAATCACCACACGCTGCACCGTACGGCCCTCAGGCTTGGATTTGGTGCTGGTATATACATAGGTGGCGTCTGCCACCGCGGTAACAGCGGCTCGCAGGGCGGCCGAGTGTGGTGTGGAGGCAAAGCAAATGTCGATTTTTTTGAGCTTGACACCTTTGAGCTGCGCGAGAGCGGCGCCCAGCGCTTGGCGCACTTCGCGGGCCGAGCCCTCGCCCACACCGGCCAACACCAAGCGGTTGGCCAGCACACCAGCGGGACGATACGCGAGCAGGGATTTCCCCGCCTTGGCGTCAATATCACCCGCCTTCAAAGCCACAGACAGCAGCGCTGAGGCTGCATCCTTGCCAGGCTTGAAGTCGGCGCCAAACAGCAGCACCATGGCTTCGCATTTCTCCAGTGCTGCGCCGCTCAAATCAAGGGCTTTGAGTTCAAAGTTCATAATTCACATCTTTCAATCGTTGAGATTTTGGGTTTGATTCCTGACTCGGGGCTGGACCGGCACCGAGAATTACCCATTCATGTTATTCCATTCTTCTATTCGCAAAGAGTTGGCGCGCAGTTTTGGCGCAACGCTGATCGTGCTGGCCACTGTGGTCATGACGATGACGCTGATCCGCACGCTTGGGCAGGCAACCCGCGGCAATTTTGCCCCTGAGGACGTGATGCTGGCAATGGGCTATGCCGTGTTGTCGGACATGCCCACCATATTGGCCCTGAGCCTGTTCATTGCGATCATCGCGACGCTATCGCGCATGTACCGGGACAGCGAAATGGTGATTTGGTTCGCCAGTGGAAAGGGCCTGCTCGAGCTCTTGCGGCCCCTGCTGCGCTTTGCCTCGCCGGTGCTGCTGGTGGTCGTGGTACTTGCGCTGTGGGTGTTGCCGTGGTCAAAGCAGCGGCTCGACGACATGCAACAGCAGTATGAAAAGCGGGGTGACATCGAACGGCTCGAGCCTGGGCAGTTTCAGGAATCAGCCAACGGGCAGCGCGTTTTTTTTATAGAAAAAGATGCCAGCGGCAAAATTGCGGGCAGCAACGTTTTTATCGCGAGTTCAGAGGAGGGAAAGGACACCATCACGTCCGCCCGTAGCGGTCGCATTGAAACCGTAGGTACAGACCGTTTTCTGGTTCTTGAAAACGGGCAGCGACTGGACCGCATGACTGAGCAATCTGGCCTTAAAGTCAGTGAATTCGCAGAATATCGCGTCAGGGTGGGTGAAGATATCCTGGGCAGCGAGGCGTCGACCTCGGTGCATGCGCGGCCCACCTGGGGTCTGATTCAGGGAGGCACGCCATCAGATCTGGCCGAACTGTCTTGGCGTATCGGTCTCATTTTGGCGGCCATCAACTTCACGGTGATTGGGCTGGCTGTGTCGAGCGTTAACCCGCGCGTGGGGCGCAGTGGCAACGTGGTTTTCGCCTTATTTGCATTCGTCGTCTATTTCAATTTGTTGAACCTGGGCCAAAACTGGATTTCATCAAAGCAGCTGTCGTTTGGCGCCCTGATGCTGGGCTTGCATGGCGGGGTTCTGGTGATTACTCTGTTTTGGCTAATCAAAAACCACAATAACTGGCAGTGGTGGGGCTTCTTTAAACTGGGCCTGAAACGGCGTGCGAAGGCTCGGGCGTGAACACCATCCGCCGGCTCATTTTTCTCGAGGTGCTCTGGGCTGTTGGTTTTGTCACACTCGGCTTTATCAGCCTGTTCTTCTTTTTCGATTTTGTCGAAGAGCTGCAATCGGTGGGGCGCACCACCATCGCCACCTACCAGCTGGTGCACGCGCTGACTTATGTCTTGCTGATGGTACCCAGCCACCTGTACGAACTGCTGCCTATCGCCGTGCTGATAGGCACCATCTTTGTCATGGCGCGCTTTGCCAGAAGTTCAGAGTACACCATCCTGCGCACCAGCGGCCTTGGCCCCTGGCGTGCCCTGCGCACGCTGTTGCAGCTTGGGCTGGTGTTTGTAGGTCTGACCGTCGTCATTGGCGACTACCTGGCACCGATGGCAGATCGGACTGCACAATTGTTGAAGGCCCGTTACCAAGGGCGCATCACCACCGGACAAACCGGCGCCTGGTTGAAGGAGCGGCAGCCGCATTCGCAGTATTCGGTCAACGTCCGTGCCCTGGAATCGGACGGCAGTCTGCGTGGGGTGCGCATGTTTGAGTTTGACAACCAGGGTTTCTTGATGTCGATGACGCAGGCCGAACAAGCGACGATTAATGCGGACAACGCCTGGAACCTGAGCGGTGTGGTGCGCAACGTATTCCCGGCCAGGGACCAGCCGAACGCCCAGATTCAGCTGCTGCAAATGGAAAGTTTTGTCTGGCCAAACCAGATCAGCGCCCAGATGATGTCGGCGGCCCTTCTCAAGCCTGAGCGTATGAGCACAATCGATTTGTTTCAATACATTCAGCATCTGGAGGCCAATCAACAGTCAGCCCAGCGCTACGAAATCGAGTTTTGGCGCAAAGTTTTTTATCCATTGAGCTGCTTGGTCATGGTGGTGCTGGCATTGCCCTTTGCCTACCTGCATTTTCGTGGCGGAGGTATTTCGGCGTACGTGTTTGGTGGCGTCATGGCGGGCATCAGCTTTTTTCTATTGAACAATCTTTTTGGACACATGGGCAATTTGCAAAACTGGCAGCCCTGGCTCAGTGCTGCCCTGCCCGGCCTGATTTACTCCGCGCTGTCACTGGCGGCTTTCGGCTGGCTGGTATTACGACGCTGACCAAGTAGCCCAACATGAACGCAACGCCACTATCGTCGCCCCAGCGCGCCGTCGTCCTCTTCGCCCATGGCTCACGGGACCCGCTCTGGCGCCAACCCATTGAGGCGGTCGCGGCCCGCATGGCCGACAGCGCGCCACAAGTGCCAGTGCGCTGCGCTTATCTGGAGCTTTGCGCGCCAGACCTCAATACCGTGGTGCACGAACTGCTGGCCTTGGGAGTGCAGTCAATGACCGTGGTGCCCATGTTCCTGGGCGTTGGCAAACATGCCCGGGAAGACCTGCCGCAACTGATGCAAGCCTTGCAGGCGCAGCACCCGCTCATCCAGTTGACGCTGAGGCCAGCCATTGGCGAAGACCCGGCGATGATCGAATTGATGGCAAAGATCGCACTACACTCGGGTGAATAGATCCCTGCGGCATAATAAATATCATTCTTAGTTGATATTTGATATGAATCTACACCAATTCCGTTTTGTTCAGGAAGCGGTCCGCCGGAACTTGAACCTCACAGAGGCAGCCAAGGCCTTGCACACTTCGCAACCTGGTGTGTCCAAGGCCATCATCGAGTTGGAAGAAGAATTGGGCGTAGAAATTTTTGCCCGGCACGGCAAGCGCCTTAAGCGCGTTACCGAGCCTGGCCAACATGTGCTCAAGAGCATCGAACTGATTCTGCGTGAAGTCGGCAACCTCAAGCGCATTGGGGAACAGTACAGCGCAGAAGACAGCGGCACGCTTTCGATTGCCACCACCCACACACAGGCCCGCTATGTGCTGCCCGAGCCGGTAGCGCGCCTGCGTGAGGCCTACCCCAAGGTCAACGTCAGCCTTCACCAGGGCTCGCCCGAGCAGGTGGCGCGCATGCTGATCGACGAGGTGGCCGAGATTGGCATCGCCACCGAGTCCCTGGCCACCTACACTGAATTGGTCACCCTGCCCTGCTATGAGTGGCAACACGTGCTGGTGTTGCCGATGGGCCACCCGCTTGGGCAAAAAGAGCACCTCACACTTGAGGACATCGCCCAGGAGCCGCTGATCACCTACCACCCGGCCTATACCGGGCGAACCCGCATCGACCAGGCCTTTGCCACACGCAAGCTCGCCCCCCGCATTGCCCTCGAAGCCATCGACTCGGATGTGATCAAGACCTACGTGCGCTTAGGACTAGGCGTGGGCATCGCCGCTGAAATGGCGGTGCGCGACGTGGTCGCCGACGGCGCCAAGAGCGACTTGATGGTGCGACCTGCCGGGCACCTGTTCGGGCAAAATGTGACCCGGGTCGCGTTCAAGCGCGGCGCCTATCTGCGCAATTTCGTCTACAAGTTTGCCGAACTGCTCAGCCCCCGGCTCGGCCGCGACCTGGTCGCCCGCGCCATGACCGGCCATGTGAACGATTACGAACTCTAACCCACCATGACCACCATGATGACGTCCACTCCCACCCTGCACACCAAGCTGCCCAAGGTCGGCACCACCATTTTTACTGTGATGTCGGCACTTGCCACCGAGCACAAGGCGGTCAACCTCGGCCAGGGATTCCCTGACTTCAACTGCGACCCGCGTCTGGTGGAGGGCGTCACCTCGGCCATGACCCAGGGCCTGAACCAGTACCCGCCCATGACCGGCGTTCCAGCCCTGCGCGAGGCCGTAGCGGCCAAGGTGCAAGCCGTGTACGGCCGCCACTATGACCCCGCCACTGAGATCACCATCACGGCCGGTGCCACGCAGGCCATCATCACCGCCATTCTGGCCGTGGTGCACCCGGGCGACGAGGTGATCGTGCTCGAACCCTGCTATGACAGCTATATCCCCAACATCGAGCTGGCGGGTGGCGTCACGGTGGCAGTGCCTCTGACACCGGGCAGCTTCAGGCCAGATTTCGACAAAATCGCCGCCGCCATCACCCCCAAAACGCGCGCCATCCTGATCAACTCGCCGCACAACCCCAGCGGCATGGTCTGGACTGCGCAGGAAATGCTGCAACTGCAAAACTTGCTGGCGCCGACCAACATCCTGCTGATCAGCGACGAGGTCTACGAGCACATGGTGTTTGACGGCGTGCCCCATGAGAGTGCGGCGCGCTACCCAGGCTTGGCCGCACGGGCCTTCATCGTGTCCAGCTTTGGCAAAACCTACCATGTGACAGGCTGGAAAGTGGGCTACGTGGCTGCGCCCGCACCCTTGAGCGCCGAGTTCCGCAAGGTGCACCAGTTCAATGTGTTCACCGTTAACACCCCGGTGCAGCATGGGCTGGCCGCCTACATGGCTGATCCCGAGCCTTATTTGGGGCTACCAGCCTTTTATCAGCGCAAGCGCGACCTGTTTCGCGCCGGCCTGGCCCATACCCGCTTCAAGCTGCTGCCTGGTGAAGGCACGTATTTTCAGTGTGTGGACATTTCCGACGTCAGCGACCTGAGCGAAGCCGATTTCTGCCAATGGCTCACTCGCGAGATCGGCGTCGCCGCCATCCCGTTGTCGGCCTTTTACGGCGACAGTTTTGACCAGCGCGTGGTTCGGTTTTGTTTTGCAAAGAAAGACGAGACCCTAAATGCCGCGCTGGAACGGCTGGCGCGCTTGTAAGCTAGGGTCTGGGGCGTGAAGCTCAGCTACTCAGCTGGGCCCAAGCCTTGTCCAGCCGCTTCACACTGACTGGCTGCGGTGTGCGCAGTTCTTGGGCAAAAAAGCTCACGCGCAGTTCCTCCAGCAGCCAGCGGAACTCCAGCATGCGCTCATCGGTCACGCCCTTGCGCTCGGCGACCAGCCGCCAGTAACGCTGCTCCAGTGGCCGCAGTTCGGCCAGGCGGGCGGTATCTCGCGCCGGGTCGGCGCGCAGTTTGTCCAGCCTCAGCGTAATGGCCTTGAGGTAACGCACCACATGCTGTAACGCGCCCCAGGGGGTTTGCACCAGAAAGCGTTTGGGCAGCAGACGGGCCAGTTGCTGCGCGGCATCGGCACTGGCCTCGGCCGCCTGCTTACTGTCGCGGATCTTGCGGGCCGCTACCGCGTACTCAGCCAGAATCAACGCCGCCAGCCGCGCCACCTCGGTCGCGATCAGGGTCAGGCGGCCGCGGCCCTCGTCAAGCCTACGCTTGAAGTCGGCCTCTTGAGTTGGCAGCGGGTCCAGCAGAAAAGCGCGATCCAGCGCCACTGCAATGATTTGCTCGCGCAGCTCCTCCAGCGTGCCGCCGCCCGAGCCGTCAGCGGCCTTGCCCAGTTGCATGAAGGCGGCCGCCATTTTTTGCAGCTCAGGGATGTTTTTCTCCAGGTATTTGAGCGCGTCCTTGATCTGCAGCGCGAACAGTCGGCGCAGACCGGTGCGGTGGCGGGCCGCAGCGGCCTCTGGCTCGTCAAACACCTCCACCGTCACCGCATCACCGGCGTCAATCAGGGCCGGGTAGCCAATCAGGATCTGCGCGCCCTTACGGATCTCCAGCAGCTCGGGCAGTTCGCCAAAGGCCCAGCTGGTGTAGCGCTGGCTGGCCAAATCTGGCCCAGCCGTATTTGCTATTTTTTTAATAGCTACAGAGCTAATACTGGCGTGGCCTGGAGCCACTTTTGGCTCAAAAATTTCCTGGGGCGCGCGTTGACTGGCTACCTTGAGCGCGGCCAGTGCCTGGAACGCGCCGCGCGCCTGGGCGCCGAGCTCTGCCTTGAGGGCGCCCAGGTTACGCCCCGTGCCCAGCAAGCGGCCATGCTCGTCAACCACCCGGAAATTCATGAAGGCGTGGGGGCTGAGCATGTCGAGCTTGAAGTCATTGCGCGCAATGTCCACAGCGGTGGCCTTGCGCGCAAGCTTGAGCACCGCCTCGGTCAATGAACCCTGACCAAACACCTCCGGCGCATTCAGGGCCTCGGCCATTTGATTGGCCGTCTCGGGCAGAGGCACCAGTCGCGAACGAGGGCGCTGGTGCAGGGTTTTGAGCAGCGCCAGCACCTTGTCGCGCAGCATGCCGGGCACCAGCCACTCGCAGCGTTCTTCGTTCACTTGGTTCAGCACAAACAGCGGCACGGTCACGGTCAGGCCATCGCGCGCGTCGCCAGGTTCGTGCAAGTAAGTTGCAGCGCAGTCCACCCCGCCCAGGCGCAGGACCTTGGGGAAAGTACTGGTGGTGATGCCGGCAGCCTCATGGCGCATCAGCTCTTCGCGGGTCAGCAACAGCAACTGCGGCTGTTTTTTGGCCTCCTGCCGGTACCAGCCCTCTAGACTGTGGCCGCTGCAGACCTCGGCTGGCAATTGCTGGTCGTAAAAGGCGTAAATCAGTTCCTCGTCCACCAGCACGTCCTGCCGGCGCGCCTTGTGCTCCAGCTCTTCCACCTGGCGGATCAGCTTCTGGTTAGCGGCCAGAAATGGCAGTGGCGTTTCCCATTCGCCCGCTACCAGCGCCTGGCGGATGAAGATCTCGCGGGCACCGGCCAGGTCAATCCGGCTGTAATTGATCCGCCGTCCGCTGTAAATCACCAGCCCGTACAGGGTGGCGCGCTCCAGCGCCATCACTTCGCCGGCCTTTTTTTCCCAGTGCGGATCCAGCAACTGCTTCTTCAATAAATGCGCGCCGACCTGCTCCAGCCACTGCGGCTCGATGTTGGCCAGGCCGCGCCCAAACAAGCGGGTGGTTTCCACCAGCTCGGCCGCCACCAGCCAGCGCCCCGGTTTTTTAGCCAGGTGTGCGCCCGGATGGGCGAAGAACTTGATGCCGCGTGCACCCAGGTACTCGCCCTGGGCGCCCTCGCCTTCGGTTTTGAAGCCGATATTGCCCAACAAGCCGGCCAGCATGGCCAGGTGCAGCTGCTCGTAGCTGGCCGGTCTGGTGTTGAGTTGCCACTTGTGTTCGGCCACCACGGTGTGCAACTGGCTGTAAATGTCACGCCACTCGCGCACCCGGCGCATGCTGACAAAGTTCTGGCGCAGCAGCTGCTCGTACTGGCGGTTGCTGAGCTTGTGCTCGTTGGCAACGGCCCCAGGGTGCTTGCCGCCACGGCTGTCGTCCAGCCACTTCCAGAGCTTGAGGTAGCCGCTGAACTCACTTTTCTCGTCGTCAAACTTGGCATGTGCCTGGTCGGCCTGCGCCTGCAGCTCCATCGGCCGGTCGCGCACGTCCTGCACACTCAGGGCCGAGGCAATCACCAGCACCTCGTCGAGTGCCTGGCGCGAGCGCGCCTCCAGAATCATGCGGCCGACCCGTGGGTCCAGCGGTAGCCGGGCCAGTTCCTGGCCGGTAGCGGTCAGCTCATTGGCATCGTCTACAGCGCCCAGCTCGGCCAACAATTGATAGCCGTCGGCAATGGCGCGACCTGAGGGGTGCTCCAGAAACGGAAAGTCTTCCACCACACCCAAGCGCAGTGACTTCATACGCAAAATCACCCCAGCGAGCGAACTGCGCAAAATCTCCGGGTCGGTAAAGCGTGGCCGCCCGTCAAAGTCTTTCTGGTCGTACAGCCGGATGCAGATGCCGTTGGCGACCCGGCCACAGCGGCCAGCCCGCTGGTTGGCCGACGACTGGCTGATGGGCTCCACCAGCAGTTGCTCGACCTTGCTTCTAAAACTGTAGCGCTTCATGCGCGCCGTGCCGGCATCAATCACATAGCGGATGCCGGGTACTGTGAGCGAGGTTTCTGCCACATTGGTGGCCAGAACAATGCGCCGCCCGCCATGGCTGTCAAAAATGCGGTCCTGCTCGGCCTGGCTAAGGCGCGCAAACAGCGGCAGCACCTCGGCGTGGCGCAGCAGCGGCTGGTGGCTCAGGTGCCGGCGCAGGTGGTCGGTAGCCTCGCGAATTTCCCGCTCACCGGGCAAAAACACCAGGATGTCACCCTGGTTGTGAGCGTCGCGCCAGAGTTCGTCCACACCATCGGCGATGGCGTCGTTCAAGTCGTAATCACGCGCCTCCTCAAACGGCCGGTAGCGCTGCTCCACCGGGAACATGCGGCCCGACACCATGATGATGGGCGCCGGACCGGTTTTGCTTTTGAAGTGGTCGGCAAAGCGCTGTGCATCGATGGTGGCCGATGTCACCACCACTTTCAGGTCGGGTCGGCGCGGCAGGATCTGGCGCAAGTAGCCCAGCAAAAAATCGATGTTGAGGCTGCGCTCGTGAGCCTCGTCGATGATGATGGTGTCGTAAGCTTTGAGCAGTGGGTCGGTCTGTGTCTCGGCGAGCAATATGCCGTCGGTCATGAGTTTGACCGAGGCGTCGCGGCTAAGCCGGTCCTGAAACCGCACCTTGTAGCCCACGACCTCGCCCAGTGGCGTGGCCAGTTCCTCGGCAATGCGCTTGGCCACACTGCTGGCGGCAATGCGCCGCGGCTGCGTGTGGCCGATCAACTTGCCCTGCCCGGCAGGGTAATTGCACTTGCCGCGCCCCATGGCCAGGGCAATTTTGGGCAACTGAGTGGTCTTGCCGGAACCGGTCTCCCCGCAAACAATGATCACTTGGTGCTGCGCCATTGCCGCCATGATCTCGTCACGCCGGGCTGAGACCGGCAGGGATTCAGGGAACTCGATTTTCAAAGGGGCGGCAGTCAAGGCAACAACTTGGTAGAGAATCGACAATTATCCCTGCCAGCGAACGCCAACACCCAGCCCTTGTCGCATGACCTCCGTCTTCAACTTCACCTTTGTGCCCTGGTTCCGCTCGGTCGCGCCCTACATTCACAAGTTCCGCAACCAGACCTTTGTGGTGGGCATTGCTGGTGAGGCCATTGCCGCTGGCAAGCTGCAACACCTGGCGCAAGACCTGGCCATGATCCAGAGTATGGGCGTCAAAATTGTGCTGGTCCACGGTTTTCGACCCCAGGTGAACGAGCAGCTCAAGGCCAAGGGCCATGTGCCGCGTTACTCGCACGGCCTGCGCATCACCGACGAGGTGGCACTCGACTGCGCCCAAGAGGCCGCCGGGCAATTGCGCTATGAGATTGAAGCCGCTTTCAGCCAGGGCCTGCCCAACACGCCCATGGCCGGCTCCACAGTAAGGGTCATCTCGGGGAACTTTCTCACCGCACGCCCAGTCGGCATTGTGGACGGGGTGGATTTCCAGCACTCGGGCCTGGTCCGCAAGGTGGACACCGCCGGCATCATGCGCACGCTGGACATGGGGGCCATGGTGCTGCTGTCGCCGTTTGGCTTTTCACCTACAGGCGAAGCCTTCAACCTGACTATGGAAGAAGTAGCCACCTCGGTCGCCACCGCGCTGCAGGCTGACAAGTTGATCTTTTTGGCTGAGGTGCCAGGCATCCGCACTCGACCGACTGAACCTGAGGGCGAGGACAACCCGATCGACACCGAACTGCCGCTGGCCCAGGCCGAGCAATTGTTGGTAGCCCTGCCTGCGGCCAACCAACCCACGGATACGGCGTTTTACCTGCAGCACTGCGTCAAGGCTTGCAAGAGCGGGGTGGAGCGTAGCCACATCATCCCTTTTGCGGTGGATGGTGCCATTTTGTTGGAGGTCTATGTGCACGATGGCATAGGCACCATGGTGGTCGATGAGAAGCTGGAGAGCCTTCGCGAGGCCACGGTCGACGACGTTGGCGGCATCCTGCAGCTGATCGAACCCTTTGAGAAGGACGGCACCTTGGTCAAACGGGGCCGCACCGAGATCGAGCGTGATGTCGGCAACTACACGGTGATCGAGCACGACGGCGTGATCTTCGCCTGCGCCGCGCTGTACACCTACCCCGAGGGACGCACAGCGGAAATGGCCGCATTGACCGTGTCACCGCAGGTACAGGGCCAGGGCGACGGCGAGCGCATCCTCAAACGCATCGAGCAGCGCGCCCGTGCGGTGGGGCTCGACAGCATCTTTGTCTTGACCACCCGCACCACCCACTGGTTTCTCAAGCGCGGCTTTATCCTGGTTGATCCCGACTGGCTGCCCGACGCCCGAAAACGAAAGTACAACTGGGACCGCAAGAGCCAGGTTCTGGTCAAAAAATTAGCTTAAGTCCCGCACACATTCACAGGAAACAGGCATGAGCTCTCTCAATTTTATCGGTGGCGAAAAAGGCGGCGTTGGCAAATCGGTGGCTGCGCGCGTACTGGCGCAGTATTTCATCGATCGCGAAAAACCCTTCACTGGCTTTGACACCGACCGTTCGCACACCTCTTTCGCCCGCTTTTATGCCGACTACGCGGCCCCAGTGGTGGTGGACACCTACGAAGGTTTGGATCGGATTTTTAATGCGCTAGAGGCTGGCGATGCCGATGCGCCGGTGCCCAGCGTGATCGTGGACCTGGCGGCCCAGACGGCAGCGCCCCTGGCACGCTGGGTGCAGGACTCCGACTTGCTGGCGATGCTGGCAGAGATGGGCGTTACTGTTAATTTCTGGCATGTGGCTGATGTGGGTCATGACTCGGTCGAACTGCTGGGTCGGCTGCTCACCACCTACGGCGCCGGGCCTGGCTATGTGGTGCTCAAAAACCAGGGTCGAGGCTCGGACTTTTCGCAGCTGGACCGATCTCCCGCGCTGGCAAAGGCAAGGTCACTGGGCGCCTACTGCATCGATCTGCCCATGCTGCACGAAGCCAGTATGCGCAAGATCGACCGACAAAACGCGAGTTTTTGGGCCGCCATCAATGACCGGAGCAGCCCGGACTGCCTGGGAATGCTGGAGCGACAGCGGGTGAAAACCTGGCTGCGCAATACCTACGCCAACTTTGACACCCTGCCTTTGTAGCTTAGCGGCGGCGGCCGGTCCGCCAGAGTTGGGCCATAGACAGCGCGGCAATGCCGCAAAAGCACAGAAATGACCAGTTGGCGATCGAGCCGCCCAGAAAAGTCCAGTCCACCTTGCTGCAGTCGCCACCGCCCTTGAAGATCATTGGAATGGCACGCTGTAGGGGAAATGTTTCGATCATGCCGTAGAAATCTCGTCCACAGCTGACAACTTCAGGCGGGTACCACTGCAACCAGCTCTGCCTTGCCGCGACGTAGGCGCCAAACACTGCTGTCAAAACCAGGGTGACGCTGGCCCCGAGATGCAAGCCTTTTCGACCTGTAGCCCCCGACAGTGCTGCGATCAGTGCTATTAAAATAAGAGCGTAGCGTTGCACAATGCACATTGGGCATGGCACCAAGCCTACCCAGTGTTGCAGGTACAGGCCAAAAGCCAGCATCGCCACGCACCCAGCACTGAGCAATACAAAGGTTTGGCGCGGCGCCCGGTCAAGCCAAACGGCCAGCCATGACAGCATGATGCGTCAGCTGTTGGCTTCGTCCAGCGCCTTGCAGGACGGTGCACACACGGCCTGGGACTTGCCAAGGATTTTGCGTGAGCTTAATTGGGAACGGGGGCGATGCTTGCCGCACAAAAAGCACGACATGGTTGCCGCACCAAATGAGGTTGCCGCAGTGAACGGGGAACCCGATACTTTGGACTTGTAACGCAGCCCGTCGGCCACCATTGTCGTTTTTGTGTCAACTTTTGCCATGTCTGCGATCTTACTTCTAATGGAGCCCGCGCGGGGAAAAAAAAGACAATTCGACATTGACCCCCATCCACCGGGCATGCCAGCAGTAGCCGGTTTGTCTTCGGCAGACTATGCCAAAAGCAAGCCACACCCGACCCTGCACCGACAACGGCGACATAAAGCTTGCTAAAGTCCTTCCCTCATACGACATTGTTCAAAGGTCATAAATGGCACGCACCGTCAACTGCATCAAGCTCGGCAAGGAAGCCGACGGACTCGATTTCCCGCCTTACCCTGGCGAACTGGGCAAACGCATTTGGGAGGGGGTTAGCAAAGAGGCCTGGGCCGCCTGGCTCAAGCACCAGACCATGCTGGTCAATGAAAACCGCCTTAATCTCGCTGATGCGCGCGCCCGTCAGTACCTGGCCCGTCAAATGGAAAACCACTTTTTTGGCGATGGCGCTGACGCCGCCCAAGGTTACGTACCACCCGCAGCCTGAAGGCATGCTTGCGCATGGCTGAACCAGACGCCAGCGCTTTTTTGCCAGCGGCTGGACTTCCCGCGGCTTGGGCCGGCCAAAACGCTTGGCGGTGCCTGGACACTGGGTTTGGCAGCGGCCAACAGTTTTTAAGGGTCTGGGATGCTTGGCGTCGGGACGAGCACCGACCGCGGAGCCTGCACTATGTGGGTCTGTGCGCGGAGGCTCCCCAGCCTGACGCGCTGCTTGCGGCGGCAAAGTCTCAGCCCAGCCTGAGCGGCTTGGTCGCCTCACTCGCGCCTCTCAGCCAAGCCCACGGTCCCGGCTTTCACCGTCTCAGCTTCGAGGGCGGGCAACTGCTGCTAACGCTGTGTATTGGCGAGTTATCCAAGCTGCTGCGCCAGCAACGCTTCCAGGCGGACACACTGCTGCTTGACCCCGCCCCATCGCTAGACGCATCGGACGCCCGGTGGGACTTGTGGCGGGTCAAAGCCCTGGCGCGCCTGGCGCACCGTGGTGCCGGACTGACCCTGAGCAGCCGCACAGCCGTGCTGTTGCGACCGGTGCTGCAACAGTGCGGCTTTGTTGTGCCGAACAAGGTCGCATCCGAGCCTGCTGCGGTGATCCGGGCAGAGTTTCAACCGGCGTGGGCACTCAAAAGCAGCCGTCACGACGCCATTGAGCAGGCGGTGCCGGTCACTCGCTGCGTGGTGGTGGGTGCCGGTTTGGCCGGGGCCAGCGTTGCGGCGGTTTTGGCCCGACGCGGCTGGCAAGTGGTGGTGCTGGACGCCGCCGCCACCCCGGCCCAGGGCGCATCAAGTCTGCCGGCCGGGCTGGTGGTTCCCCATATATCGGTCGACGACTGCAGCCTGTCGCGCTTGTCGCGCAGCGGTGTACAACTGGTGCTGCAGCAGGCGCAGGCGCTGTTGAGGCATGGTCAAGACTGGGATTGCAGCGGTGTGCTGCAGCGCTTTCCAGGCAGCAATAATGACCCGCCAGAGGCGCCGCCTTTGTGGCATAACCGGGCCGGCTGGGTCAAGCCGGCGGCCTTGGTGAAGGCCTGGCTGGCGCAGCCCGGTGTGCGTTTTCAAGGGAACTGCGCCGTCGCTGGCCTGCAGCGGCAGGAAGGACTGTGGCAGGTACTTGGCGCAGATGGACGGGTCATGGCCATTGCGGAGCGGGTGGTCCTGGCAAATGCCTGCGGCGTGTTGCCCTTGCTAGCGACCTGCGACAACACTGAGGCCGGTTGGGCATCGGGGTTGACCCGGCCAGTATTGCGCACCGTTCATGGACAAGTCACCTGGGCCCTGCACGCCGACTCGCCGCCGGCGGCGCTGGCCGCCCTGCCTGCTTCTCCCGTTAACGGCGCGGGCAGCCTGTTGCCGCGGGTGCCATTGACAGACGGTCTGGCCTGGCTGGCTGGCGCTACTTATCAGCCCGCTGACGAGGCGGACCCTGGCGAACAGTCGCAACATGCGGCCAACCTCAGTCGATTGGCACAGTTGCTGCCAGACCTGGCCGCGCCACTGGCGACCATGGTTGCCGCCAGAAAAGTGCAGGCCTGGCGTGGCAGCCGCTGCGTCAGTGCCGACCGCCTGCCGCTGCTCGGCCCCCTAACTCCCGGTGCCGACCAGGGCCTATGGCTGTGCACCGCGATGGGCTCGCGCGGCCTCACTCTGGCGGTGCTGTGCGCCGAGTTGCTGGCTGCCCGCTGGGGGGCAGAACCACTACCGGTAGAAGCCACACTGGCCCGCTCCCTGGAGGCCACCAGGGGCCGGTCTAACGCTCTTTGAAGTAGGGCTTGCCCAGCGCCTGAGGCGCCACGGCAGAACCGATGAAACCCGCCAGCAGCACCACCGTCATCACGTAGGGCAAGGCCTGGATCAATTGCACCGGCACCTCGCCCACCCCAGCCAGTTGCACCCCTTGCAGGCGGATTGCCACTGCATCCATAAAGCCGAACAACAGGCACGCCCAGAGGGCCTTGACCGGGTGCCAGCGACCAAAAATCAGGGCGGCCAGCGCCATAAATCCACGCCCGGCCGTCATGTTTTGAGAGAAGGAAGCGTTTTGCGCCAGCACCAGGTAGCTCCCGGCCAGGCCGCACAACACGCCGTTCATGGTCAGCGCCGCGTAGCGCAACTGCTGGACGGACACACCGGCAGCGTCCACCATGTGAGGGTTCTCGCCCACGGCACGCAGGCGCAGACCAAAGCGCGTGCAAAACAACAGCCACCAGACCACCGGCACAAGGGCAAAGGCCAGATACACCAGGGCGTTGTGGCCCAGCAGACCAGGGCCAATCACCGCACCGACAAGGCCGAGGCCTTGCACCCAGTCGGCCACCTGGGGCATCAGCGGCCCAATGCGCACCGCAGCCGTCACGGGTGGCGTCTGGCCGCCTTGTGCGAACCAGGCGGCCCCCAGAACCACGGTCAGACCGGCGGCAATGATGTTGGTCGCCACCCCTGACACCACCTGATCTCCACGGTGACTCACGCAGGCCAGGCCATGCAGCCACGACATGGCTGTGGCCACCGCAACTGCCAGCAGCAGCGCCACCGCAGTAGAGCCATAAACGGCGCCCCCAGCCCCAGCTGCAAAGGCAGCAAACAGCATCTTGCCTTCAAGTCCCAGGTCGACCACGCCAGAGCGTTCAGCCAACAAACCCGCCAAGGCGCAAAACACCAGAGGCGTGGCCATGCGCAAGGTGGAGGCCAACATGGCACCCCATAGCGCCTCATCCATGGCGGCCTCCCGCCCTTGTCGCGCCAAGTGACAGCGCCCAGGCCACGCCGGGCGCGATCACATAAACCATGGCACCTGAAAACAGCACAATGAAGCCCTGCAGCATCACCACCATGTCGCGGCTGAAGCCGCGTACCTCAAAAGCCACCTCCGCCCCGCCTTGAAACAAGGCCCCAAACAGCAGGCTGGCGACCACAATCCCCAGCGGGTGGTTGCGGCCCATCAGGGCTACCGCAATGCCGGTGAAACCGGCGCCACTGACGAACTCCAGCAAAAGACGCCCGCTGACGCCCGCAATTTCATTCATGCCGACCAGCCCTGCCAGCGCGCCCGATATCGCCATCGCCACCATCACCTGGCGCTGCGACCTGATGCCGGCATACTCCGCCGCGGCCGGGCTGGCGCCCACCGCCCGCAAGTGGTAGCCCGCGCGGGTCCACCACAAGAAAAGGTACACCAGCAGCGCCGCCAAAAGGGCCAGCAGCAAACTCAGGTTCAGGGGTGAGGCCGGCCAGTCAAGACCCAGCCAGGCCAAGGCATCTTTCATGCTGGGCAAGCGCGCTGACTGCGCGAAGGCTTTGCTCTCCACGGCCATAGTGCCTGTAGGCCTGAGGTGATTCACCAGCAGGTACACCAGCAGACTGCTGGCTATAAAGTTGAACATGATGGTGGTAATCACCACGTGGCTGCCCCGGTAGGCTTGCAGATAAGCCGGCACGGCCGCCCACAGCATGCCAAACAGGGCGCCAGCCAGCACCATCAAGGGCAGCATCAGCCAGGCCGGTAAGCTGGGTGACAGCCACAGCGCCACCAAACCGGTCCCCAGACCGCCCAGAATAGCCTGGCCCTCGCCGCCGATATTGAACAGGCCGCCGTGGTGGGCCACCGACACCGCCAAGCCTGTGAAGATAAAGGTCGTGGCGTAGTACAGGGTGTAGCTGATGCCACGCGGCGTACCAAGCGCGCCCTGAACCAGCACCGCCAGCACCGCCTGCGGGTCTTGCCCAACCAGTGCCACGACGCCGCCGGCTGCCAGCAGTGCTACCGCCAGACACACCGCCGGCAACAGCAGAAGATCGGCCCAGCGGGGCAGCGCGTTCGAGGTGTTCATGTGCCCGCCCCGGTCATCAGCAAGCCCAGCTTGGCCTCAGTACATTCAGCGATCGGCAGCTCGCCCATGACCCGACCCTGGTTCATGACGATCACTCGGTCCGACAGGGCCAAAATTTCATCCAATTCACTGGAGACCAACAGCACGGTGCAGCCAGCATCGCGCAGGACACGCAGCCGCTCATAAATGAATTCAATGGCGCCAATGTCCACGCCACGGGTCGGCTGCCCAACCAAGAGGACGCTCGGCGCTTGACCAAGTTCCCGCGCTAGCACCAGTTTTTGTTGGTTACCGCCTGAAAATTTGCTGCTCAGGAGCTCGACATTGGCCGGTCGCACATCAAAGCGGGTCATCATCGCCTGCGTGGCCGCGCGCATACGGCCATGAGCCATCCAGCCGAGACGACTGTAGTCGGCCAGGCCGTCATAGCCCAGCACGGCCGACTCCCAAGCCACAAACGCCATCACAAGGGCGCGCGCATGGCGGTCTTCTGGCACATGGGCCACCCCCAGCGCACGCGCGGCGTGAGGCTCCAGCCAGGCGCCGGCGGCAAAGTTCCGTCCGCCGACTCGCAGACTGCCGCTGTCGGGCCCGAGCAGACCCGAGAGCACGTCGAGCAACTCACTTTGGCCATTGCCAGAAACCCCAGCAACACCAACGATCTCACCGGCATGCAGAGACAGGTTCAGGCCGGCCAGGCGCTGTACACCCAGGCCATCACGAACCGAGATACCCGTGGCGGTCAACAGCGCCTCACCCGGCGCAGCGCGGGCCTGCCCTTCCAGCCGGCCCATTTGCACCTTGCGTCCCACCATGGCCAGGGCCAGCGCCTCCACCGAGGCCTGAGCGATCGGCAACTCTTGCACGACGCGGCCACCGCGCATCACAGTCACGTCGTCGCACAGGCGCATCACCTCCTTGAGCTTGTGGGTGATGAGCAGAATGGTGCTGCCCTGGTCGCGCAGCACACGCAAAACGTCAAACAATTGCTCGGTTTCCTGCGGCGTGAGTACGGCGGTGGGTTCATCCAGTATCAGAATTCGGGCGCCGCGGTACAGCGCTTTCAGGATCTCAAGCCGCTGGCGGTCCCCGACAGACAAATCCTGCACCAGCGCGTCGAGGTCAACTTTGAGCCCGGTGCTCAGCATCAGGGCATCCAGTCGCGAGCGCACCTGCCGCTGGGCGGGGGCAAGCAACCAGTGCGGCTCCGCACCAAGCATGACGTTGTCAACCGCACTCAAGGTGTCGACCAGCATGAAATGCTGGTGAACCATGCCAATGCCCAGCGCGATCGCGTCGTCAGCATGGCGAATGACGGCCGGCTGGCCAAATACGGCAATCTGCCCGCTGTCGGCCGTGTAAAAACCGTAAAGCACCGACATCAGCGTACTTTTGCCGGCGCCGTTTTCACCCACGATGCCGTGAACCGTACCAGTGCGCACGGAAAGGCTCACGTCATCATTGGCCAGCACAGCGCCGAAGCGCTTGCTGATGCCCGTCATCTGAACCGCGGAATCCAGCACCATGGCGCGCGCAGGCAGACTAGCGCTGGTGCTGGCAGTCAAGCCCTGCGCGGTATCAGTACTTGCAGGCGCTGGCAGACATGTAGTCCACCACCTTGATCTTGCCGCTCAAAATATCGGCCTTGGCGGCGTCGACCTTTTTCTTCATGTCGGCTGTCACCAGCTTCTCGTTGTTCTTGTCCATGGCGTAGCCGACGCCCTCTTCTTTCAGGCCAAACACCGACAGGCCGGGCTTGTGCCCCTTTGCCACGTTGTACACCGCCACGTCCACCCGCTTGAGCATGGACGTCAGCATGGTGCCGGGCTGGATGTGGTTTTGGTTGCTGTCTACGCCAATGGCCAGTTTGCCGCCGTCCTTGGCCGCCTGGTAAACGCCGATGCCGGTACCGCCGGCAGCCGCAAACACCACGTCGGCGCCCTTGGCAAACTGCGCCTTGGCCAGTTCACCGCCACGGGCCGGGTCGTTCCAGGCTGCGCCGGTGGTACCGGTCATGTTGGCAAACACTTCAGCCTTAGGGTTGGCCCATTTGGCACCCTGTTCGTAGCCGCACTGGAAACGGCGAATCAGGGGGATGTCCATGCCACCCACAAAGCCGACCTTGCCGGTCTTGCTGGCCATGGCTGCCATCGCGCCTACAAGAAAACTGCCTTCATGCTCTTTAAAGACCAGCGACTGCACATTGGGCAGCTTGACCTCGTCATCGATGATGGCGAAATTGAGCTTGGGGAATTCTTTGGCGACTTTTTCAACGCTGGATGCCATGCTGAAGGACATGGCGATGATGGGGCTGGCGCCCTTCTCGGCCATGCGGCGCAGGGCCTGCTCACGCTGAGATTCGTTGGCAATCTCAAACTCGAGGTATTGTTTGCCGGTCTCCTTCTTCCACTTTTCCATGCCGTTGTAGGCGGCTTCGTTGAAAGACTTGTCAAACTTGCCACCCATGTCGAACACGATCGCTGGTTCGGCCGCTGCAGAAAAGCTGGCAGCCAGGGCTGCGGCCAAGATTCCCAAACGGGCAGTCATCATCAGTTTCATGGTGGTTCTCTTTCAGAGGTGGGTGGACATCATTAGGACAAAAAATCAGGCGCAGGGTGCTTGAATCTCAATGTCAACAAGCGCTAGATAGCATAACAAATTCAACGGCAACTCTCCAAGCTGACAGGTACTGTTCGCAGGGTTACGATGCCGGCCAGCATTTATACAATGGACCCAACAACAGGCTATAGGGGGCAGCGTCTGCGCGGCAACGTCTTCGCTCCCAGGCCTCGAAAGGCACATCAATGGTCGTAGTGGCGGGTTCTGCCAACCTGGATTTTGTGGTGCGGGCACCGCACATTCCTGGCCCGGGCGAGACAGTACTGGGCGGCGAGTTCAAGACCTACCCTGGTGGCAAGGGCGCCAACCAGGCTGCCGCCTGTGCCCGCGCTGGCGGTGTGGTGACGCACATGCTGGCGGCACTTGGCAACGACGCCTATGCCGTGCCGATCGAGGCCTCTCTGGCAGATGCCGGCGTGGTGCTGCATGCGGTGCGCGTGCCAGACCAGGCGACCGGTACTGCGTTCATCTGCGTGTCAGCCGATGCTGAAAACGCCATCACTGTGGCACCTGGTGCCAACAAGGGACTGGCGCCGGCGCACCTGGAATCCACCGGTCTGCCGCCGCTAGCCGGCTTCAGCCACCTACTGATGCAGCTCGAAACCCCCTTGGCCACCGTCGCAGCCTTTGCCCATGCAGCCCATGCCCAGGGCGTGACCGTGGTGCTGAACGCCGCGCCAGCGCAAGCACTGCCCGCGGCCCTTCTGGCGGACCTCGATATCCTGATCGTGAACGAGGGTGAATTGGCGGCCTTGGCCGGTGGTGACGGGGACCTGGACGCCCAACTGGCCCGCATCGCCGTTCCCACGGTGGTGGTGACTCTGGGTGGGCGCGGTTGCTTGGCGCGCAGCGGCCAGCAACGTTTGGTGCAACCGGCCTTTCGTATTCAGCCGGTGGACACCACCGGGGCTGGCGACACCTTTTGTGGTGCTCTGGTGGCGGCCCTGAGCCAAAGCCTGACTTTGGCCGAAGCTCTTCGCCAAGCCAGCGCCGCAGCAGCACTGGCCTGCACCAAAATGGGCGCGCAATCCTCAATTCCGACACGGACCGAAGTCACCGATTTTCTGGCCAAGCAAACCACCTGAACCCACGGATCCCCCATGAGCCCTGCCCTGCCGCATAAAGTCATTTTTGATACCGATCCCGGCGTGGACGACGCCATGGCCTTGTACTTTGCCCTGGCCCACCCAGACATTGAGGTCGTCGGCATCACCACCACCTTTGGCAATGTGACGGTTCAGCAGGGAGCCGCCAACGCGCTCTACCTGTGCGCTCTCGCAGGGCGGCAGATCCCCGTCACGCAGGGCGTGACCCGGCCCTGGGTCAAGCCAGGCGAAGCACCGCCTGCCTACATCCATGGCGCTGATGGCCTGGGCAACCTGCCCGAGCGTATGGCGGTCAAAGAGCAGCTTGACCCACGCTCTTCGGCCCAGTTCATCGTGGACATGGCGCGTGCCAACCCCGGCCAGGTCACCCTGGTGGCAGTTGGGCCCTTAGGCAACCTCAGCCTGGCGCTGCGACTGGAGCCAGAACTGCCGCGCCTGCTCAAAGAGGTGATCTTGATGGGCGGCACCGTACTGGAGCCGGGCAATGTCTCGCCGGTGGCAGAGGCCAACATCTGGAACGACCCGCACGCAGCCGACCAGGTTTTCACCGCCGGCTGGCCGCTGACCATGGTGGGGCTGGATGTGACGCACCGTCTTGTGTTGCCAGTGACGCTGTTCGAGCGCATCGCCCAGCACCATCGTCATCGCGCTACCGACACGCTGCACCATGCCGTCGCCTTTTACGCCAATTTTTACGGCAGTCGTTTTGAGCACGTGGCCGCCGTGCACGGCTGCTTTGGCCACGATGTGCTGGCCTTTATCTATCTGGTGGCACCCCATCTGTTTCAAACCAAGTCCGGGCAGATTCGTGTAGCCACCGATGGTGTGGCTCAGGGTCAAACCATCCTGAAGCGCCAAGCTGGCATTGAGTACCCGCAAGCCGGCTGGGAAGCGGCCTTACCCAGCAGCACGGCGTGTATGGGCGTCGATGCCGAGGCCTGCAGCGCACTGTTCGAGTCAACCATGATGCGGCCCTGGCTGATCGCCTGAAGGCCACAGACTGCCAGCCAAACAAAAGGCTATGCCATGCAACTGCCCGTGATCGACTTCCAAAGCCCGGGCGCCGCCCAGGCGTTTTGCCACAGCCTGCACAGCACCGGTTTTGCGGTGCTGACGCGCCACCCCGTGCAGCAAACGCTGGTGGAAGGCATTTACGACGAGTGGCTGCAGTTTTTTCACAGTGAGGCTAAGCACGCCTATACCCATGACGCAGTGCGGCACGACGGCTACTTTTCGCCCGCAGTGTCTGAGATAGCCAAAGGCCACACCCAACGCGATCTAAAAGAGTTTTTTCACATCTACCCTTGGGGCCGGTACCCGGCAGAAGTGTCAGACGCAGCGCGGCGCTACTACGTGCAGGGCAGCGCGTTGGCGCAAACCCTGCTGGGCTGGGTCGAGGCACATTCGCCCCCAGAGGTTCGCGCCCGCTATTCGATCCCGCTGCCCGCCATGCTGGACGGCAGCGACCACACCCTGCTGCGCGTGCTGCATTACCCGCCGCTGACGGGTGATGAACCGTCTGGCGCCTTGCGTGCCGCAGCGCATGGAGACATCAACCTGCTGACCCTGCTTCCCGCGGCGACCGAGCCGGGCCTGCAGGTGCTGGGGCAAGACGGCGGTTGGCACGACGTGCCTTGCGACTTCAGTTTTTTGATCGTCAACATTGGTGACATGCTGGCCGAAGCCTCGGGCCACTATTACCCATCCACCGTGCACAGGGTGCTCAACCCAGCCGGCGAAGCCAGGGCGAAATCACGTATTTCGCTGCCGCTGTTTCTGCATCCACGGCGCGAAGTAGTGTTGTCAGAGCGCTACACCGTGGGCAGCTATTTTGATGAGCGCATTCAGGAACTGCGGGGGCAAGCCGCTTGAAACCCTAGCTGGTGGCGACTTTATATCGTCTTTGGCATATTGAAATCATCAATTGATCGTTTGTTAAAGGGTCGTGGTCGCCTAAAGTCGCGCCCCATGTACCAATACACCGCCTTCGACCGCCAGTTCGTGCGCCAACGCGCCGACCAATACCGTGACCAATTGCAGCGCCATATGGCCGGCCAGCTCAGTGACGATGATTTCAAGCCACTGCGTCTGCAAAACGGCTGGTACGTGCAGCGCTACGCCCCCATGCTGCGTGTGGCGGTGCCCTATGGCGAGCTCTCCAGCGCCCAGTTGCGGGTACTGGCCACCATCGCCCGCGACTACGACCAACCCCAGCCACAGGTGTACCAAACCGCCAGCAGCACCCAGGCTAAGCTGGGTACGACGCACTTGCCCACCGGTTACGCCCACTTCACCACCCGGCAAAACGCCCAGTTCAATTGGATTCCCCTGGCCAAAAGCGCCGACGTGATGGACCTGCTGGCCAGCGTGGACATGCATGGCATTCAGACCAGCGGCAACTGCATTCGCAACATCACCAGCGACGAACGCGCCGGCATTGCAGTGGACGAGATCGTCGATCCGCGGCCGTTTTGCGAGATCCTGCGACAGTGGAGTACGCTGCACCCAGAATTCGCCTTTTTGCCTCGCAAGTTCAAGATCGCGGTGTCAGGCGCCCGCGAGGACCGCGCCGCCACTGCCTGGCATGACGTGGGCCTGCACGTGCTTAACGAGCAGGGCGAGGTCGGCTTCAAGGTGCTGGTGGGGGGCGGCATGGGCCGCACGCCGGTGATTGCCAGCACCATCCGGGCGTTTTTGCCCTGGAACCAGATCCTGAATTACCTGGAAGCCGTGGTGCGGGTCTACAACCGCTGGGGACGGCGCGACAACATTTATAAAGCGCGCATCAAGATCCTGGTTAAGGCCGAGGGCCAGCGCTTTACCGACGAGGTGGAGGCCGAATACCAGCAGATTCTGACGCAAGACGGCGCCCCGCACACCATCACCCAGGCCGAACTGGACCGTGTGTCGGCCTCGTTTGTGCAGCCTGCATTGCACAGTGAACGGGCAGATACGGCCCACAAGATGGCCGACATTTTGCGGGCTGCGGGTGAGGACGATGTTGAGTTTGGTCGCTGGCTGCAGCAAAACGTGGCGCCTCACAAAAACCAAGACCTGCGCGCAGTGACCCTGTCGCTAAAGCGCCTGGGACAGGCGCCCGGAGATGCCACCGCCGACCAGCTCGACCGCGCCGCCGACCTTGCTGACCAGTTCTCGGCTGGTGAGGCCCGTGTCACGCACGACCAAAACCTGTTGCTGCCCTGGGTCCGTTGCGACCAGTTGCCTGCCCTGTGGCGCGCCGCACGGCAGTACGGCTTTGCCCGCGCCAACATCCGCCTTTTGACCGACATGATCGCCTGCCCCGGTGGCGATTTTTGTGCGCTTGCAAACGCACGCTCGATCTCCATCGCCGAGGCCATCACCGAGCGCTACCAGGACATGGACGAGTTGCACGACCTTGGCGAGATTGACCTGCACATCAGCGGCTGCATCAACTCCTGCGGCCACCACCACAGCGGCCATATCGGCATCCTGGGCGTAGACAAAGACGGTCGAGAGTGGTATCAGGTGTCTCTGGGAGGTTCCGATGGCTCCACCCTCAGCGGTGCGGCCGGCGCCGGCAAAATCGTCGGCCCATCGTTTGGCGCGGCCGAGGTGCCTGATGTGATCGAGGCGCTGCTCGACACCTACCGGCGCGAGCGCCAAAGTGCCGAGACATTTATTGCTACGCTGCGCCGAGTTGGCCTGGAGCCTTTCAAAAATGCGGCCAACAGCGCCCGTCACAGCCAAGAGGCGGAATTCGCCTAAACCGGTATTTACTATGAAATTGATAGCTATAAACGACGCTGCGACAAGGGTTGAGGTCCAAAATGTCTTGCAACTGGCCAACGACGTAGACCCGGCCACGCTGGCCCTGGATGGGGTGGACCGCATTGACCTACAGTTCCCCAAGTTCACCGATGGCCGCGCCTACAGCCAGGCTTTCTTGCTGCGCCGCCGGCTCGGCTTTGGGGGCGAGTTGCGTGCCACTGGCGATGTGCTGATCGACCAACTGGCACAGATGCAGCGCAGCGGTTTTGACAGCGCAGTGCTCCGCGCCGATCAGGATGCCAGCACTGCCGAAACACAATTTGCGCGCTTCTCCGCCTTTTACCAGGGCGACGCCCGCACCCTCACCCCTCTGTTTGCCCGGTAAAGCCGCCTTGCCGTAGCTCAGCAATTAGAACCGGCCGCAATAAGACCTCTGAAACCCAATAAAATAGCGGGTTTCCACCCATTCGTCGATAACCAACATGACCCACACCGTCACCGAAGCCTGTATCAAGTGCAAATACACCGATTGCGTGGACGTCTGCCCAGTGGACTGCTTTCGTGAAGGCCCGAATTTTTTGACCATCGACCCCGATGAATGCATCGACTGCGCGGTCTGCATCCCTGAGTGTCCGGTCAACGCCATCTACGCCGAAGAAGACGTACCCGCTGACCAGCAACACATGACGGCGCTCAACGCAGAGTTGTCGCGCCTGCCAGGATGGAAGAGCATCACCAAGCGCAAGGCGCCGCTGCCTGATGCCGACGAGTGGAAAGATATCGCCAATAAATTGCCTCTGATGGTCCGTTAAGCGAGCCGTTCAATCAACATGGATCTTCAAATGAATGCCGAGGCAAGCTCGGTGGCCCTGTCTCTGGGCGGCGCGATCGAAACTGACGCGGTTATCGTGGGCGCCGGCCCTGTCGGCCTGTTTCAGGTGTTTGAGCTCGGCCTGCTGGAAATCAAGGCTCACGTGATCGACTCGCTGGCCTACCCCGGCGGCCAGTGCGTCGAGCTGTACCCCGACAAGCCCATCTACGACATCCCCGCTGTACCCGTGTGCACCGGCCAAGAACTGACCGACAACCTGCTCAAACAGATTGCCCCCTTTGGCGCCACCTTCCACTACGGGCAAGAGGTGACCACGGTACAAAAACAGGACGACGGGCGCTTCTTTGTCGAGACCTCCAAAGGCACGCGCTTTCTGACCAAAACCATCTTCATTGCCGCAGGTGTGGGCGCGTTTCAGCCGCGCACGCTCAAGGTAGACGGCCTTGAGGCCTTTGAGAGCAGCCAGCTGTTTTACCGCGTCAAGAACCCCGACGACTTTGCCGGCAAAAACCTGGTCATCGTCGGCGGTGGCGACTCGGCCCTTGACTGGGCGCTGGATTTCGTCAAAGACACCCCGCACAAAGCAGAGAGCGTCATCCTGATCCACCGGCGCGACGGCTTCAAGGCTGCGCCCGCCAATGTGGCCAAAATGAAAGAGCTGTGCGAAGCCTACGAGATGCAATTCATCGTCGGGCAGGTCACCGGCTATGAGGAGCGCGACGGCAAGCTTACCGGCGCCAAGGTCACCGGAGCAGATGGCGTCACCCGCGTGGTGCCACTGGATGTGCTGCTGGTGTTTTTTGGCCTGAGCCCCAAGCTCGGTCCCATTGCCGAATGGGGCCTGGACATCGAGCGCAAACAGCTCAAGGTGGACACCGAGAAATTCTCGACCAGCGTGCCAGGCATCTTTGCAGTGGGCGATATCAACATTTACCCCGGCAAGAAGAAGCTCATCCTGAGCGGCTTCCATGAATGCGCCCTGGCCGCTTTTGGGGCCATGCCCATCATCTCGCCCGACAAGAAAGTGTTTTTACAGTACACCACCACCAGCCCCAAGCTGCACAAGGTGCTTGGCGTGGAGAGCCCGGTATTTGACTGAGCCAGCAAACCTGGCGGCCACAAACCGGTCCTTGCTGCCAAAAATGACGATTTCCCTGGCTATAATTGCAGGCTGTATTCCTCGATAGCTCAGTCGGTAGAGCGCCGGACTGTTAAGTCCGCGGCAATAGGCAAATCACCAAAATTTCAGCAAAAAAGTCGTTTAAATTCAACGAGTTATAAGGTATATTCAACCTAAAGTATCAATTACACGGTTATTACACGAATAATGCGTAGGTCTCTCGCTTTATGAGAAGTTACATAATGTAACTTTTCCGAGGGCAATTCAACTTTTGACAAATTCGACGTCATTTTGACTACGCCCTACTAACCTGGTTGCAAGGCCCAAAAACTAAGATTTCGGGTTTGCTAAGTTTTACGATTTCTTAATCCTAGAAGAGCCAGTCCCCACCATTTGGCTTTAAACCTGATGATACGCATGCGTCATTTCCTGCGCCCTATTTGACTGCATTTTCACGCAGTCACCACCACAGAGCCCGTGCTACTGCAAGCTACAAATCAGCTCCCATGCGCCCTTGCAGCTGAGTCAAAAAATTTCACTGCACCTCTAAACAGCTCTGCTTTCTTTGCTACAATATGAGGCTTGCAAGTTGTGTGCTGACAGTTCTATCAGCTCTTCACAAACTGCGTGGAGTAGCACCATACAGGTGACACCCCAGTGGCAAGTTTCTTGCTAGAAACACCGAATATATTCCTCGATAGCTCAGTTGGTAGAGCACCGGACTGTTAATCCGTAGGTCCCTGGTTCGAGCCCAGGTCGAGGAGCCAAAACCCCTTTAAAAACAACGACTTACATCGTTGTTTTTATTTGATTTGTTAATTACACGGTTATTACACGAATATTAAGCCTGCCACTGGTTGATTTTTTCTAAAAGTGGCAGTAAAGTATTGGCATGCGTGTACCAGCCTCACAAACTGTCGTAGTCAAGCCTGAATTGATTAGGCTTGTGCGTCGTGACGACAGTAAAAAGTGG
>Ga0247832_1000771_pt1 | contig 62725 bp, 39 predicted proteins | sample LaCruzMarch2015__10_FD_192407 | JGI IMG/M metagenome (GOLD analysis project Ga0247832, IMG submission 192407) | Freshwater microbial communities from meromictic Lake La Cruz, Castile-La Mancha, Spain - LaCruzMarch2015_4m | ecosystem: Environmental > Aquatic > Freshwater > Lake | place: Spain... | reverse complement strand
GCACCTGCCGCTGCACCCGCTGCTGCACCTGCCGCTGCACCCGCAACACTGATGCCGCAATCGCCGCTGCTCAATACGCCGGAAGCTGTATCCACTGCTGCCAACGCGACGCCAGAGCGCACGCTGCCAGTGGATCCGGTGTTACTGCAATTGGGTAAGACGGTTGCCGGGGAGCGATCGATCTCTGTGACGTATGAGGGGAACACCTACATCTTTGCGAATACTGGCACGCGCGACCAATTCAATCGCGATCCAGCGCGCTTTGCTGCGCAACAAGGCGGCGCGTGCGGGCGGATGGGGCCGCTCGGTGGACTCGGTGACGCGCGCAGATATGCGCTGCAGGAAGGGATGCTGTACTTCTTTGCATCCGATGAATGCATGAAGTTGTTTCGTGCTCAACCGCGGCGCTATATGGAGCCCGCTGATGAATTGCCAGCGGGGACGCCCGAGCAGCAAGTTGCTGGCCTCGCAGCGCTCGACCGATGGATTGCCTGGGCTGGCGGGAAAGACGCTGTGAAGGCTGCGAAAGTGTTCACACAGGTGTCGACCCGGCGCGTCCTGCAGGGTGCTGATTCATGGGATATCACCGAGACGCTGGAGTTTGCTGGGCCGCACACCATGCGCCGCATGGATGCATGGCAGAAGGTGGGAGGAACGGCAAAGGACAACTATCAATACGAAACGCTGGTGACGCCGGACACCGCTGTGATCACTTCAAGTAATGGCCGCACCACGCCGCTTGTCGATGCGCGACGCACGGCCTTTGAGCGACTCATGAATCGCCAACCGTATGCGATTATGCGTGCGCGCTATCGACCCGAGGCGGGACTCCTGGCACTCAAGACCGGCGAAGGAACGCTCGGCGACGCGCGTTGCGATTACATCGTGACGTGGTTCGAAGGAAACGCGACTTACTTAGCGATTGACAAAGAGACCGGTCGATTGGTGCAGATCAGTCATCCCGGTCGCGTTGGTGATGCAAGTGTTGCATCGCTGACCATGGATGCTGTGGCCTATGCCGGTCCGGAAGCGCTGCGGCTACCTACGCAATGGGTGGTTTCATGCAATGGCGAGAAGGACGGCATCAAGGGACCAGTGGCTTCAATCAAGGTGACGACACCGGCAGCACCGTAATGGGTGCCGATTGAATTCTGGCCGCGGGGATTACCCGCGTGGCGCTGGTGTTGACCCGGCGGGGGCTGTTCCAGCGGGCGCCGTTGCAGACGGCGTTGGTGCCGCCGCGGGCGCTGCGTTTGCGCGCCAGAATCGTGCTGTGTACTGCCATGACTCGCGTTGGCCAGGGATGGGGGCATAGGTGCCAAAGTTGCCGCGACCTTCGGCGCGGCGCTGGTAGACGGGATCCAATTCCGTGGACTCAATCTTGCTGGCATTCACACAACTCCACTTCACCATTCCAGCCCCCACCTCGCGGGCTGCTTCGATCGCTTCGGCATCGCCAGCCTGTGGAACGGACGCAAGGAAGGTGCTCGAACCGATCTCAGTGGCGGTTCCTTCGGTTGGCGCATCTTGCACTACTTGAGCTTCAAGAACGGGCGTCAGTCGGTCGCCGCGATAATTCATGATGAATGGATTCATACTGCAACCTGCCAGAAATGCGCTCGCAACGGTGAACGAAAGAACGCGGCAGCATGCCAGCGTGCGCGCAGATGTCAGTGTGCAGGTGGGATTCATGCGAAGCATTCTACGCATGCGCACGTTGCACGACATCATTACCAAGGCGTGCGCGTAATTGATCTACGAATTCACCGATCGCGCGCTCCGTGGCTGCATGATGATCGTTTTTTGAATGAGCACCAGTACTGCGATCGTCCCCCCTGCCCCCATGAGCAATGTTCGGTTCGTGTGTGCCTGAGGCTGCCATACCGACCGCGCCACCAAGAAATGGGGTTCCGCTCTGGCAGCGGCCCATACGTGCGGCCGTCAGCAGGATTCGCTCCACACCTTCGCCGCGTTCATGTTCACCCAGATGCATGCGTTGTATGCGCGGACGCAGAATGGACCACAGGTGTCGCGCGTCACGGGTGGGTGCGCCAAAGTGGATGGTGCCAATGACCGGAGCCAAGCGCGCGCGTTCAATGCGTACGTCAAGCGCCCGTACGCCACGACTGGGCGCACAGCCGATGCGGGGGGCGCGCACGGATCCGTCTTCGTTTCTACTTGCACTGCCTGCAGCTGCCAACGCGGCACAGAGCAATTCCACCGCTTGCATGCATGCCAGATCCACTGCCTCCTGTTGCGCGCACGGCGATGCAAAGACAAATTCGCCAATCACGGGCTCCGGCGGCGCCACAGCGCGAAATGGCCAGGCGCGCACGCCCGCAGCCATATCAAGCCGCTCACTGAGCTCTGGTCCATAGCGATCCGCAAGCGCCGAGCGCGCGATAGCCCGCGCTTCACCAATGCGAGTGAGATTCACCTCCCGCAGCGCGGCGCAGATGGAATCAGAGAGCCGCAAGCATGCAAACGGCAGTTCATCAAGCGCGGACTGGCACCCCAGCGCAACACCCATGGCTTGTACGACAGCCTGGCCGCTTGATGGTGCGCTACCAATCGCGTGAACAATTTCACGGCGCGTGAGCCCGCGTGTCACGCGCGCCACGATGCGGCGGGCGCCACCATTCACACGGAGGCATCCGCTGACATCAAGCAAGATGAGGGGCGGCAGTGATGGCGACAGCGATGGCGGCATGGTTCCTATCGTGTGCGGCAGTCGCGATGACGCTGACGCCCGATCTGCAGCGCGTTCGATGTCTTCAACATGAACACGCGGCGTGAAACGCATGCACCAGAGCGCCATGCGATGGAGCATGGCTGGTGATCGCGTCCACTCGGGGAGCACAATCGCGATGAACCATGGAATAACAGTGGGCGGCATCGATGAATCTCACCTGGGGCTCACGCAGCGCCTCGGCCGTCATTGCCGCGCGCCCAACGTGTGCCGCGGCTGGTGACTCGGTCATGCGAACGCGAGCGAGCGATGGCTCCAGCGGTTGGCTCGGCGCTCTCCGTATGTTCCAAGGCGCGCAACTCCTGCGCACTCCGCAGGGCGTGATCGGCAATCAATCGCTCGCCACGCATGGCGCGTCTTCGCGCAGCTGCTGCCTCGCGCACGGGCGGATTGACCGCCCCCTGCCACTGCCAGGAATGCGTCGCCTGTGCGCTGCATTCGCTGGAAATATGCATTGATGCCCCCTTGGCACGCTCAAGCGTTACGTTCCATGTGGGCTCGGGCGGAATACGTGCCATCAGCGAATCGATGGCGCGCTGCTCACCTCGATTGCGCGGATCATCAAGTGATGCGCAGGCTGTATCCGCGATGAATCGAGCTTCAAAACGAGCTTCCGCCACACTTTGCTTGTCCATCGCTCGTAACCACGGCGCGCGTTCGGTGATAGTCCGTGCCGTTCGCTCCGCGCGTTCCACCATCCAACGCGTGGCGCATGCGGTCAACACACCGCGGCGCGCACCGCGGCGATGTTCTGCTCCGCGCATGGAGAGAAGACATGTGTCGGACGCCGCGAGTTGCAATCGGCGCGTTGCAGCAAGATCAAATCCACGGCCATCGGCAATCACTGCGCATACACCCGGGCAGCGCACCGCTTGTTCGATCGCCCAGAGCCGCGCTCCGGGATCGTGCGCAGGTACATCAACGAAGAGCGAGCGATCATGCAGCCGCGCATCGGGCCAGGTGCGCGGGACGGGCTGACCAAACATTCCCGCGATGGGCGCGCGCATTCCGCGCACCAGCGCATCGGCTGACGGCCACGCCTCGCGACCAACCCACACCACATGTCGATGCGCACCCGCGCGATGTCGATCGTCATGCAAGAGCGCGTTCCATGCCAACTGCACCAGCACCGCGCGCACCTCGGGCAGCGCGCCCCACCACTCATGCAGCCCCGCGGGCGCAATGCCGCCCCCGAGCGCGGCATCGATCGCTGTCCATCCGGTAGCGATATAAATGGGCCGATCGGCCACCGCGTGTCCACGACCTTCCAATGCACCAATGCGCTCAGCCAACGCCGCACGTACGGCGCGGCGTTGCTCGGTGCCTTCGGATGGAATTGAATAGCCCATGGGATGTGTTGTACGGTATTTGTTAGGATACTATCGGCGCAACACCATGTCCAACAACACCCGTTCACAAGGGCAAAAAGAATCCTCCCCCGCGCCGCACGCGCACGAATTAGCCTGAGCTGCACAGGTCACCCTCATGCATCACACCACTCGACTCGTCACCCTCGCTGCGCTCCTCATTACTTGCACGGCGATCGCGGCGCCACGACTGCAATCCGCGCGCCCCGCCCCTGCAACGCAACCAGCCGCAACACCGGGTCCGAAGACCGCCGCCAAAGCAGCCGACAAGGTGGTGGACAAGACTGCACCGACATCTGCGCTTGCGCCTGCGCCAACACCTGCACCGAAGCCTGCGCCGACGCCTGCGCCGACGCCTGCACCAACGCCTGCACCAACGCCAGCACCGACGCCCGAGCCGACGCCTGCACCCGAGCCAACACCAGCGCCTGCGCCTGCGCCGACACCCGAGCCAACACTCGAGCCCGAGTCAACGCAAACACCAACTCCCGCACCCGCCGTTCCACCCGCCACCATCCCTGAAGCTGAGCCGACGGATACCGCCACACCGGCCGAATCCATCCCGCCCAGCGCCGCACCCGCTACCCCTACCGAGTCTGCCGCGCCTGCCGCACCTGCCGCTCCCACTGCACCCGCCGCTCCCGCCGCTCCCGCCCCCGATCATGACAACGGCGAAACGCTCTGGCCGCAGACCGCCATCGTGGACGCAACCACCTACACGCTCTACACGCCGCAGTTTGAATCAATCTCCGGAACGCGCGCCACCGCACGCGCCGCATTCAGCGTGGAAATCACTGGAATGCCTGCCATGTACGGTGCACTGTTCTTCACCGCGGACCTTGATAACGATCTCGCCGCAGGCCTGATCGAAGTCTCCAACATGCTGGTGCAGCACTCGCAACTCTCCAACAATTCAGATGCATCCGCTGCTGCCGCCGAGTTGCAGAAGATGCTCTTTGGCGTGACGTTCACGGTGAACCGCGCCACCGTGATGCAGAACATGCAAGTGGCCAAGGACCAAACCTCAACGCGCGCATCACTCAGCAATGCGCCGCCAAAGATTCGTGTCATTGGTCACGCCGCTGTGCTGCTTCTGCTTGATGGCAAACCCGCGCTGCGCGAACTCGGCGATAGCGGCATCGGCCTGGCACAAAACACTCCTTCGCTGCTGGTGTTCGACAAAGCAACGCGCACCTGGTTCACTCGGATCGGTACCGATACGTGGCTGCACTCCTCGCGCTACACGGGTCCATACATTGCGGGCAAGACGCCTTCTGCATCCGCACTGAAGACCATCGCTGCGGCACTGCCAGAGCGCCACCCTGCCGCTGTGCCAACCACGCCGCCACCCGCTGGCAAGACGCCAGAAGTGATCGTCAGTACGTCACCCATGTGCCTGGTGAGTATCAATGGGCAACCGAACCTCACCCAAGTAGCCGACGGACTGTTCGCCGTTGCCAACGCCAATTGCGATCTCTTCACTACCAGCGCGGACAACGCGTGGTGGCTCTTGGCATCTGGGCGCTGGTTCACCTCCACCGACCTCATGAACGGCCCGTGGACCTACGCAAAACCCACAACGATTCCAGCAGGATTCGCACAGATCGATCCGCATGGAACATGGGGCAATGTGCTTGCCTCCGTGCCCAACACGCCGCAAGCCACTGCGGCCATCTATCAACAGACCATCCCACATGTGGCAACGCTCGATCGCGCATTGGCCAAGGCGAAACTCTCCACCATCGGCGGTCCCGCGCGCTTCAAGCCCATCGCCGGTACCAGCATGCAGTACGCAGCGAACGCCAGCTCGCCACTCATCTATTGCAAGGAGCTGTATTACCTGTGCGATACCGCCGCGTGGTTTGTTGCAAACGCACCGAACGGACCGTGGACGCTCTGCGATGCAGTTCCCGAAGAGATCTACACCATTCCTCCAAGTTGTCCGATCTATGCGGCCACCTACGTGCAGGTCTACAACTCTGACGCTGACAGCGTGACCTTCGGATTTACCGCTGGCTACATGAATAGCTACGAGAACGACGGCACGGTGGCGTACGGCACCGGCTACACCTATCCCGGTTCGATCGGCGCGCAGGACTTGGTGCTGGGCAACAACTCCGACATCACCGACGACGACACCTGGGACAGTTACGGCGGCTATCCAAACACGTACGGATACTGGCCAAGCTACGGCGATGACTTCGGCGGTTGGGGTTTCTACGGATACCCCGGCTGGGGCGACTACGGCCTCTACCCCGGCGCCTACTGGAGTGGCAATGGTTGGTGGGGCGGCGGCCGCGGCTTCGGCGTTGGATTTGCGCTGGGTATGGGCTTTGGCGATGCGTGGCGCTGGGGCTATCACCCATGGGGCTGGCGCGACGGCAGCGGTTGGTGGAACAATCATTGGGGCGGCGCTTATCGACGCGGCTGGGATAACGCAGCGCGCAGTTACAACCGCGCGGGCGCTGCAGGCGACATCAGTCGCTACGGACAGATTGGCCCGTACCGAAAGACCACCGCTGGTGCGAACCGTGCTGAAGACAAGGCAGCACGCGATGACGCGGCGTGGCATCACGCGGCAAACGGGAACGACAATGTGATGACCAACCGCAACGGTCAGGTGACGCAGCGTCGCGGCGATCAGATGTACACGCGCGCCGACGGTGCGTGGCAAAAGTCTGCAGGTGATGGAAACCGCACGGATGACAGCCGAGCGGCCGCAATAAACGGTGCCACCGGTGCACGCCAGAATCAATCAGCTGCACGAACCCCGGATGGATCGTGGCGCGATGGCGCTACTCGCGCAGGTCAACGCAACGGAAGCGGCAACTTCCAGGAGCGCGACGATTCCCCGATGGCATCGTCACAAGCTCGCAACACCAGCTCGGACGGATTCCGCCCCGACCCAAATCACAACTTTGATGGCAGCCCGCGCGGTGCGTTCGCGCGCGGCGAAACCAACTACGCCACGCGCGGGAACGGCAACGGCGGTGACAATGGCAATGGCGCTCAACAAGGAAACGGCGCCTCCGAGGCCGGCCCCTACCAGCGTGGTGGCAATTTCAACGGCGGCGGTTGGGGAATCAGCGACCAAGGCGGCACCTACGCACAACGTTGGGGCAACGACTACGACCGCGGTCTACCCGGCTTCAACCAAGACACCGGTTGGTACGACCGCACCGTGTCACGTCCAGTTAATCCGTACGGTTACGGATACGGAGGATGGTCGAACGGGTACCGCGGCTACGGACAGCTCAGCGGTTGGGGCGGCATGAATGGGTACGGCGGAATGAACGGGTACGGCGGAATGAATCGCGGCGGCATGGGTGGCCGTGGCGGTGGCGGTGGTGGTCACGGGCGGTGATGGCGCGCAGTCAGCGTCACGTCCGCTGCATCCGTCCCCGCTACGCATCGTCACGGCCGCAGTAAATCATCCGTCACATCATTAACGCCCGTACAACCGGCGAGCGCAAGTGTGACGTCCAGCTCGTGCGCCAGGATGGCAAGCACGCGGGACACACCTTCTTCGCCACCGGACGCCAGTCCCCAAAGAATCGGCCGACCCACGCACACTGCCTGCGCACCGAGTGCCAGCGCGCGAAGAATGTCCGTACCGCGACGGATACCGCCATCCACCAACACCGGCACACGTCCCGCGACCGCATCAACGCAGTGCGGCAGCGCTTCAACCGTGGCGGGCGCTCCATCAAGTTGCCGACCACCGTGGTTGGATACCAAGATTGCTTTCGCACCAAGTTCCACGCCACGTGCTGCATCTTCGGCACGACAGATTCCCTTGAGGACCACGGGCAGTGGCGTCGAATCGCGCAACCACTCAAAGTCCTTCCAGGTGAGGCTTGCATCAATCGTCCAGGCGAGCGCCTCATGAATACCGCTCCCGGTGTGCCCGGTTGGACCACCCGGTCGTTCCAGATGGACGATGCTCAGGCCGTCCGGCACACGGAAGTGATTACGAATATCCCGCTCGCGTATGCCCCACACCGGAGTGTCCACGGTCAGCACCAGCGCATCGCACCCCGCTGCGTGAGCGCGTTGCGCCAACTCGCGCACGGCTCCTCGATCACGACCGATGTACATCTGCATCCACGTGCGCGCGGCGGGGTCAATTTCCGTCGCGGCGGCGCGCACATCTTCAATAGTGGTGGTCGAGAGGCTCGAAAGAATCATCGGGACATCAGCGCGCGCGGCGGCGCGGGCAGTGGCTAACTCACCATCCGGGTGCGCCATCCGGTGCAGCGCGGTCGGCGCGATGCACAGCGGCATGGATGCTTCACCGCCCAAAATGGTGGCACTGGTGGAACGCGCTGACACATCACGCATCACGCGGTACCAAATCCGCAGGCGCTCCCACGCGGCACGATTCTCATGCAGGGTGGTTTCAGCCCAAGCACCGCTGCGAAAATAGTCGCGCGGCAAGACGCGGAGCACTTCAAACGCATGGCGTTCAAAGTCATCAAGGCTGACGAAATCTGAAAATACACCTGTCATGCGTTGAAGATGGTACGCCTTCCGCCATCGCTCGGCTCTACCCTACCGCTATGCGAATCGTCCTCTTGCGCGCGATCTGTACAGCAAGCCTCGTTGCCATGCCGCTGGGATGCGATCACACGCCATCTCCTGCGCGACCCGGCTACGCACAGTCCGAAGCAAGCGCGGACGGAATTGGCCGCACCTATTACGGCCGAGAAATCGCTGCGTTCATGAGCCACCAAGGCATCTATTGGCTCGAACGCGGAACACGCGAATCGGAAGAGCGGACAGATCTCCTGATGGACGCGCTGGATCTCAAGCCGGGCATGACGGTTGCCGATATTGGCGCAGGAAGCGGCTACTTCACCGTGCCCATGGCCAAGCGGGTTGCGCCGGGAATCGTGTACGGCACTGATATTCAGCCGGAGATGTTGGCGTTTCTTGAAGCGCGCGCACGGACGGAGAAACTCACCAACATCACTGGCATCTTGGGCGACACAAGTGACACGATGCTTCCGGATGGAAGTCTTGACTTGGTCCTACTGGTTGACGCGTATCACGAGTTTGATCAGCCCTGGGAAATGATGACGTCGATTGCGCGCGCATTGAAGCCGGGCGGGCGCGTTGCGTTGGTGGAGTATCGGGGTGAAGATCCGGAAGTGCCGATTAAGCCGCTGCACAAGATGACTGAAGCACAGGCACGCCGAGAGCTTGAGGCCGCTGGGCTCACTTGGATTCGCACCGACGCGCGACTTCCGCTGCAGCACCTCATGTGGTTCGGGAAGTTTCCCTCAGACGAGTGACGCAAATTGGTGATGTGGCCGCTGTTCGCGCCATCTCAGACAAATCAACAGGAGCACGATGTAAAAATCGTGATCCCTGTTGGTCACTACGACCTTCGATCACTTCCCATCATCCTGCACAAAGGAACGAAGCATGAAAACTCTCATCGCAATTGCTGCTCTGATTGCCGCCCCTTCGGCAAACGCCGCGATCATTACCCTCGACTTCGAGGGCGTTGGCGACTACGCCGCCGTTGGCAACTTCTACAACGGCGGACTTGGCGTCAACTATGGCGTGGAATTCGTAGGTAACGCACTCGGCATCGTCGCCGGCGAGGCGGGCGGCGGAGGCAACTTCACCAACGCACCCAGCATGCCCACGATCCTTTTCTGGCTTGACGGTCCATCCACGATCATGAATGTCGCGGCAGGATTCACGGACGGCTTCGCTACCTACTACAGCAGCATCGACCAACCCGGCTCGATCGGCATTTATGACGGCCTGAACGGCACCGGCAATCTGCTTGCCACCCTCAATCTCACGGCTCTCGGTAGCCAAGCAGGCGGCATTTACGACACATGGTCTCTCGCTGGCATAGCATTCGCAGGCACGGCCCATTCGGCGGTGTTCGCCGGAACGGCCAACTACATTGGTTTCGATAATGTGACCTTTGGTAGCAGCATCCCAGCGCCAGGTTCCCTTGCGCTGCTGGCAGCGGCTGGCTGCGCAACGCGCCGTCGTCGCGCCTAACTCGTTACGCAACGCACTCCCCCGCGGAGTGAACTACACCCATCCAGCGCGCCCGCCGTTCATCCGGCGGGCGTGCTGCGTTTATGCAAGCAGTGCGTTGACGACGTTTCCTTTGACATCCGTCAGGCGGTAATCGCGGCCCTGCGATCGGTACGTCAGGCGCTTGTGATCAAAGCCCAAGAGATGCAGCATGGTGGCATGTAAATCATGCACATCAACCGGATTCTCAACGATGTTGTATGAGTAATCGTCTGTCTTGCCGTAGGTGATTCCCGGCTGCACGCCGCCGCCGGCCATCCAAATGGTGAACGCGCGTGGATGGTGATCCCGCCCGTAATTCTCCTTGGTGAGCTGCCCTTGGCTGTACACCGTGCGACCGAATTCACCAGCCCACAAGACCAACGTGTCATCCAGCATGCCACGCTGTTTCAGGTCAGTGACCAACGCAGCCTGCGCACGGTCGACCGCGTTGCATTGCTGACGGAGTTCGCCAGGAAGGTTGTTGTGCTGATCCCATCCGCGCATGTACAGCTGGATGAAACGAACATCACGCTCAGCGAGCCGCCGCGCCATGAGGCAGTTTGCCGCAAAGCTTCCGGGCTTACGCACATCGGGTCCGTACATCTCGAGCGTCGCTTCGCTCTCGTCACTGAAGTCCGTGAGTTCCGGCACCGACATCTGCATGCGGTACGCCATCTCATGTTGCGCAATGCGAGTGCGCGTCTCGGTATCCAATGACTCCTCAAATTCTTCGGTATTGAGCCGCGTCACTAAATCCAACATGCGCCGCCGATCGGTGCGGCTCACGCCGTCCGGATCACGGAGGTGCAACACGGCATCGCGGCCAGCGCGGAGTCGGCAGCCTTGATGCTCGCTCGGCAAGAAACCACTGCCCCAGAAGCGCGCGCTCAACGCCTGCATGTTTCCCGCGCCCTGGGTGATCATCACCACAAAGGACGGGAAGTTGGAATTCATACTGCCAAGGCCGTAACTGGCCCAACTGCCAAACGACGCTCGACCCGGCTGCTCTGAGCCCGTCTGGAAGAAGGTAATGCCCGGCTCATGATTGATGGCATCGGTGTGCATCGAGTGCACAAAGCACAGATCACCGGCCACTCGTCCGGTATTTGGAATGAGTTCCGAAAGCATGATCCCGTCTTGACGATTCGAATAGCGGTCGAAACGGAACTTGCTCGGCGCCACCGGGAATCGGCTCTGCCCGCTGGTCATGGTGGTGATGCGCTGACCATTGCGAATGGAATCGGGCAAATCCTCATTGAAACGCGCGAGCAGATTTGGCTTGTGGTCATAGAGGTCAAGCTGACTTGGTGCGCCCTCCATGTGCATGTAGATGACACGCTTCGCCTTGGGCGCAAAGTGAGGTCCGGGCGTGAACGCGGCGCTCGTCGGCGCCGCATTCGGAAGCGCGGCGCCGTCGGCACCAACAAGTCGATTGGCACCAGCCGCGGCACTGCGTCCCAGCAAACTTGCCAACGCCGCCCCGCCAAGCCCTGCCCCGATCGTTGAAGCGACTGTTCCAAAGAACCGACGCCGCGTGAGATTGAGGAGGTATTCCTCAAGTGCGTCAGCGTGCGGGGTCATGGGGCGCTTTGAAGTCATGGGTCGATCAATCCTTCACAATAACCGGGTCGCTGGAAAGAAGCGCGTTGCAGATCATTGTCCACGAAGCGAGCTCTGCAGGTGCAATGTCCGCGGGAACTGGCGAATCACCCACCGCCAGCAACGTGCGCGCATCCGTTTGGCCCGCCTCGGAGCTCCAGCGCGCACGCTCGGCCGTGAGCGCTTCGCTGATGTCCGTCAGCTCACGGTCAGTCACTATGCGTCCGGTGACGCGCATCCACAGCCGAGCAATCCGGGCCCGGTCATCACCCGGCTCGCGCAAGGTCCGCTCTGCCGAGGCGCGCGCAGCCTCCACTAGTTGTGGATCGTTCCAGAGAACCAGCGCCTGCAGCGGCGTGTTGGTCACGAACCGACGAACTGCGCAGAATTCGCGCGTTGGCGCGTCAAAGGCCAGCATCGAAGGCGGCGGTGAAGCGCGCTTCCAATACGTGTACAGACTGCGACGCCAGAGATCGTCACCCGTGCCCTGGTCGTACGCCTTGGTGTTGCTGGTGGGCATACTTGTTTCCTGCCACAGACCGTCCGGCTGATATGGCTTGACGCTTGGTCCGCCGAGCCGCTCGCGCAGCAATCCGCCAACATACAAAGCCTGATCGCGAATCTGCTCCGCTGACAGACGCTGCCGAGGGAACCACGCCAGCATCCGGTCTTCCGGATCATGCGCTGCAACATCCGGTCGTACGCGCGATGACTGCCGATACGCCTGACTAGAAACAATCTGCTTGACCAATCGACGCACGTCCCAACCGTGATCGCGGAAGTCGGTAGCGAGCCAGTCCAGCAATTCCATGTGCGAAGGCCATTCGCCTTGTAAACCAAAGTCTTCACTGGACTTCACCAGACCGCGTCCAAAGAACTGTTCCCAGAATCGATTGACGACCACGCGCGCGGTCAGTGGATTTTGTTTGCTTACCAGCCACTCCGCCAGGCCGCGTCGATCATTGGGAGCATCGGCAGGCAGTGCACCGAGCGCAGCAGGAATTCGTCGTGAAACCTTGCGCGTCTCATCGGGCTGGTCATACAGGCCGCGCTTCATGACAAACGTATCCACTGGCGTAGCGCGCTCCTGCATCACCATGGTGCGCGGCAATGTTTGCGCAAAGGCGGTTCGCTCCCGCTCGGCCGCAGTGAATGCCTCAGCACGAACCTGATAGGTGGGCGACTGCGCCGCGCGCCATGACTCAATGGCCGCTTCAATGACTGCAGGTCGCACGGAATCTGCAGGCATTGCCAACGCCACCGCGCCGCGCCCGATGTCGGAAGCGCGCGGCATTTCGCGGTGATAGAAGCCACCGTCTGACCCAGTGTTCACCACCTTGCACACCAAGAGATTGGAACCAACCACCAGCGGAACCACGACATGATCTCGCTGGGAAGCAATCGATCGATCGATCTTGTTCTCATGAATGCGCACGCCGTTGGCGTACACCTGCAATCCGTCATCGGACCCAAGCGATAGTTCAATGGAGCCAGGCGCTGCGGACCACAACTCGCGCGCAACGAACTCCGCATCAATTCCTTGCGCAAGACCAACTGGCTCAGCTTCCTTGACCCCGGGCGCGTACCGCCACTTAAACGTGCCATTACCCGCAACCCCAAAGGTTGCATTGAGGTTGAGCGGCACAGCCTGTTCTGGGCCAAACACCGTCTGGTAGCCAGCATTGGCGTCACTGATCGGAAACGGACCCACGATGTACCAGCTACTTGATGCCGTTGGTAGTTCGGCAATCAGCGAATCCGAAGCGGCGCCTGCATGCATGCGCACGCGTCCAAAGGCGTGCTGCGGGTACGGCGACTTGGTCACCAATTTCACACGCAACTCCGTACCGCCCGGGAAACCGAATGGCTGTGCCGCAATGAACAGTGCGGCACGCGAACCCGGTTCGTTCTGCGCATTGACCGCCCACACGCGCCCGTCCCGACGCAGCGCATTGGCTACCCGGTAATCGCCGTCCGACTGTTCCACATCGGCCCACGCCCACGCCAGCGAAACACTATGACGCTTGGTGGGATCCGTCACCGACACAGCCTCCACTTCGATGGCGTCCAGCACGGCGTTCCCGTTGGGGGCTCGTCCCACACGACCATTCGGAAGTGACGGATCAGTCATCGCCTCCAGCGCGATAGCACGCAAGTTGGTTGCGTCGGTGCGGTACGTGAACGTCTGTTCATCGTTGGATGGATTCTCGCCGGAGGAAAGCACGCTGCCGTCTGGCTGCACGGTGAGCGTGGTCTTCTGCGTACTGACCGCTGAGATGAAGCGCAGCGCGGCCCAGTGAATTCCTTCGGTACTGATCTGCGTGCGAAATGCTTCGAAGGCGGCGCGCTCGGTATCGCTCATCGCATCGCGCGCCGCACGCGCATCGGCGGCTGCTTGCGTCAGAATGCTCAAGCGCGCAGCATGCTCTGGCGTGGGCACCTCAATGGATGGCTCATAGGCACGGTTGGCGTCCATCGTCTGCGAATAGATGCCCGGCTGTTCGTTGGAATTGAAGAACGCCAGCAGTGAGTAGAAGTCTTCCTGTGTCACCGGATCAAACTTGTGATCGTGACAACGCGCGCACTGCAGTGTGAGTCCAAGGAACGCAGCGCCCACGGTGGCGGTGCGATCGACCGCGTATTCCATGAGGTATTCGGCGTCAATGGCCCCGCCCTCGTCACTGGTGACATGCGCGCGATTGAATCCACTGGCGACCTTCTGCTGCACCGTGCCATCGGGCATGAGGTCACCCGCCACCTGTTCAACCACAAACTGGTTGTATGGCATGTTGTCACGGAAAGCGGCAAGCACCCAATCACGCCAAAGCCACATCTGTCGACCGTTGTCCTGATGAATGCCGCAGGTATCCGCGTAGCGCGCCACATCAAGCCACGGAATCGCCATGCGTTCGGCGTAGCGGCTTCGGTACGGTTCCTGAGTCAGCAACCGATCGACGAGTACCTCGTAGGCATCGCCCCGCTCATCGGTGAGGAACGAAGCGGTCTCTTCTGGTGTGGGTGGAAGTCCGGTCAGGTCCAAGAAGACGCGACGGCACAACGTGGCGCGATCGGCTTCTGAGTTCGGCGCGATGGCGGCGCGCTCAAGCGCGGCAAGAATGAAATTGTCGATCGGTGTGCGCGGCCAGGCAACGTCATGCACCGTGGGAACAGTGGGCACCGTTGGCACGGTGAACGCCCAATGCGATTCGTATTGCGCGCCCTCAGCGATCCACTGCCGAAGCGTCGCCTGCTCGTTCTGGCTGAGCGCGTGCTTGCCACTTTCAGGTGGCGGCATGACGATGTCCGCGTCGACTGCTGCAATCCGTTGCAGCAGTAGTGATTCATCCGGATGACCGGGAACGATCGCGGCGCCGTCTTTGCGCGGCGCGGTAGCTCCCTCAAACGAGTCGAGACGCAGCCCCGCCTTCTGCTTGGCGCGGTCGGGGCCATGACAGAGGTAGCAGCGGTCGGACAGGATTGGCCGAATGTCCCGACCAAAGCGGATGGGATCAGCGGCGACGATGGATGCCACGGACGAGGACGACGGCGGCGACATGACAGCCCCGGCGGCAACTAGCGTGGTGCCGACAGCGAGGGCTGCGAGAATCGCGCGCCGGGAGAGCATGCCAAACCTACCGAGCGCGAGCCGCTTGGTTGCCGAGAAACTGCAATGAACCCTTAGCGATTCTCTGTTTCGAGGTACGTGTACCCCGACAACCCAGCTTCATACGCCTTCAGAAGGCCCTGGCTCTCCGCCACGGTCATCTGCTTGTTGACGACGGCCTTCTCGCACTCGCGGCGAACCTCGCCGAAGAGTCGCGCCAAGTCGTAGTGGACGTAACTGAGAACGTCGCGGACCGCGTCGCCCTCAATGATTTCATCGATCCACCACTCGCCTTGGTCGTCCACTTTGACGTGAGCCACGTGGGTGTCACCGAAGAGATTGTGCAAGTCGCCGAGCGTCTCCTGGTACGCGCCCACTAGGAACGCGCCCAACAAGTACTCCTCGCCGTCCTCGAAGTCATGCAGCTCGATCCACTTCTTCACGTCGTGGTCGTCCACAAATCGGTCAATCTTGCCGTCGGAATCGCAGGTCAGATCGGCGATCGTCGCCTTGCGGGTGGGACGCTCACCGAGGCGATGAATCGGCGCAATCGGGAACAGTTGATTGATGGCCCACACATCGGGCATGCTCTGGAAGATCGAGAGGTTGCAGAAATAAGTATCGCTCAGCGCGCTCTCTAAATCTCCAAGCTCCTCAGGCGGCCGGCTCATCGAACGCGCAATGTCGCGAATCTTGGCACAGCTTGCCCAGAAGATGTTGTCGACCAACGCGCGGTGTTCCAAACTCATGAGGCCGACGCTGAACAGGCGCAACGCCTCGTCGCGATCCTCAAGCATGTCGTTGTAATGCTCAACCAGCCGACGCTCAGCGATGTTCTTGTAGACGTCAAAGATGTCCACCAGCGGTCGTGGCAATTCGGTCTCGCCAGCCGCAGGCGGCGGCAACTCAGCGGGAACCGTGAAACGGTCCAGCCGATTGGCGCCGAGGACATCAAAGATCAAGACACTCTGCTGCGCAACCATGGCGCGTCCAGACTCACTGACGATGGTTGGATGGGCCACGCCCTCTTCATCGCACACGGTCATGATCTTGTAGACCACGTTGGACGCGTACTCCTGCAGCGTGTAGTTCATGGAGAACTCAAAGCTGGTCTGGCTGCCGTCGTAATCGATGCCCAACCCGCCGCCGATATCGATGTACTTCATTCCCGCGCCGGCCTTGGCCAACTGCGTATAGATGCGCGCGAGTTCATTGATCCCCTGATTCACCTGACGAATGTCATGAATCTGGCTGCCCATGTGGCAATGCAAGAGCTGCAGGCAATCTTCCATTCCCTTGGAACGAAGGATCGAGAGCACTTCCAAGACTTCGGTCATGCTGAGGCCAAACTTCGCCTTCAGACCACTCGAATGCCGCCAACGGCCAGCGCCCTGCGCTGCCAGATTGACGCGCACACCGATGGTTGGACGAACGCCGTGCTGCTCATAGAACCGCAAGATCAACTTGAGTTCGGTGATGTTCTCAATGACCGGAATGATGTTGCGACCAAGCTTCTTGGCGAGCGCGGTGAACTCAATGTATCGCTCTTCCTTGAAGCCATTGCAAATGATGAGCCGTTCAGGAGTGTCGCTGGTCATCCCCATGACCGCGAGAAGTTCTGGCTTGCTACCGGCTTCCAGACCAAAGCCGAGGCCCTTGCCTGCGTCGCGCACTTCTTCAACCACGCGGCGCTGCTGGTTCACCTTGATCGGGAACACACCTTGATACGTGCCGTGATAGCCGTGCTCAACAATGGCCCCGCGGAATGCTTCGGCAATGTCCACCAAGCGCTGCTTCAACAAGTCGCTGAAGTGAATCAGCAGCGGAGTACGAAATCCGCGCTCGCGCATGCCGGCCACCACTTCATAGAGGTCGACCGCAATGGCGGGGTTGCGCTGCGGATGCACCACCACGTGTCCCGCGGCATTGACATCAAAGAATCCCTTGCCCCAATTGCGAATCGAATAGAGCGATGCCGACTCCTCGACACTCCACCCAAGTTCGGTCGCCGCTCGCGTGGCGCGGGAGCGGGGTGCGGGGACGGGAGCGGATGATGTGGATTCGGTGAGTGTGTCTGCCATCGATGGAGTGGCACGCGGTAAGGACCACCGGCGCCAAGGGGTAAATGATAGGAAGAATGTTGAAAAAGAAAAGTGAAATCGCCGCGAGTTCTCAGTTGCCCCCTCGCGCCGCACGCGTGCCCGTCTCTGCACCGCGCACCGGCACTCACCCAAGACGCGTCATCAATCAGTTCCGCCGCGCAAACTGCGGGTAATCGCCACTTCGTGCATCCGCACGCTGGCGCGGTCGAGCGCTTCTTTGGCCTGATAGAAGGCGTTGGCATCCACCGACCGGGCATCGTATTCAGCGGCTGAAATATGCCCCTTCAGGCTCATAATGGCAGATTCGAGGCTCTCAAGGTATGCCGGCTCAAGCTCCTCCCGAACCCGCGCAAGGGCATCGCAGATCCACTTGAGATCCAAACGAGAGGTCGCCACCAGGTCCACCACCCGGTGGCGCTGCATGTCCTCGCGGGCGTGGGTGAAACTCTCCGCCTCCATCCGATCCACATCGGCAGCGGTCAGCCCATAGGTTGGAATGACCTGCACGGTGGCGCGCCGACCACTCCGGCGCTCGGCGGCGGTGACGGCAAGGATTCCATTGGCGTCCACCAGGAATTCCACCTCAATCTGCGGAATGCCGGCCGGCATGGGAGGGATTCCGCGCAGGTCAAAGCGCGCAATGGAACGGCAGTCAGCCACCAGCTCGCGTTCGCCTTGCAAAACATGGATACCAACATTGACTTGCCCGTCAACGGAAGTCGAGAACATCTCGGTCGCGCGGGTTGGAATGCTGGCATTGCGCATCACCAGTTTCGCTACTGCGCCGCCCACGGTTTCGATACCCAGGGACAGCGGCACCACATCCACAAGCAACAAATCACGGCGTTGCCCCGAGAGCACCGACGCTTGCACGGCGGCACCCAACGCCACCACTTGGTCTGGATCAAGTGCCGCATACGGCTCACGTCCAAAGAATGCACGCACCGCATCGCGGACGGCAGGAATGCGCGTGCTTCCGCCGACCAGCACCACGCGATCAATCTCTGGGGCTCCCGCGTCACGCATGGCACGGCGACATGCATCAATAGTGCGTGTCACCAAGGGCGCGATCATCGTTTCAAATTCTGCACGTCCAAGTACACGTCGGTAGGTGCGATCAACGCCGAATGAAACTTCGAGCGTTGCACTGTCCGCCGATGACAGTGTGATCTTGGCGCGCTCGGCAAAATTTCGCAGCGCTTGTCGAGCCGCTGGCGGAAACTCCAGTGCAGTGCCAAACTCCGCGCGAATCTCGCGGGTCACCAGCGCAATGATGGCATCATCAATGTCATCACCACCAAGACGGGTGTCGCCGGCGGTGGAAAGCACCTGAAAGAACTCGCCGTCATCGGGTCCGCCCGGCACCAACTGCAACACGGAAACATCAAATGTTCCACCACCAAAGTCATAGACAACAATTGTTTCCGACGAAGTGCGCCGACGCTCTGATGCACCTATGCCATAGGCCAACGCCGCCGCGGTTGGTTCATTGACAATGCGAATCGCCTCTAGCCCGGCGAGCCGCGCTGCGTCGCGGGTGGCCTGACGCTGCGCGTCATCAAAGTACGCAGGGACCGTTACCACCGCGCGCCGAACAGGGACTCCCAGTTGGCGCTCGGCGATCTCTTTCAGTGCGCGCAAGACGTGCGCAGCAACTTGTTGCGGGGTGATGACGTCTGCACCAACAGCGAAGGCCGCCAACCCATGCGGACCGGCAACAACCGGGTATGGCAACTCACCAATCGAAGCGCCCTGCTCCGTAAAGCCACGCCCCATGAAACGCTTGGCGCTGTAAACGGTGTCCACCGGATATTCAACCGCATGCGCGCGCGCCTCATGACCAATGACCGGCGCGGCCCCTGCCACGAAACGCACCACCGAAGGCAGGAGCGCTCGACCGGCGTCATCCACCAGGATGCGCGGACCCGCGTCATCGCAGTACGCCACCAACGAATTGGTGGTGCCAAGATCGATGCCGACGATCGGATCAGTACTGGAAGAAGTCACAGCCATTCCGGTGATACTAGGTCCTTCGCCCGTGTCAGCTGGTATTCACGCTCCGACTGCGGCCGCGTCATCGCGTTTGCGTTCCCGCATCCGGCAAGCGCTGCATGTACCGATCGAAACGACGTGCTGCTGCCTTGGAAAGTACTTCAACAACTTGTAGCACGTACTCGTTCGGACCTTGGATCGTGAATGCGCGTTCAGATTTATCGGAGATCAGCACCACCTCGGCAACCGGGGTCTCTGCGGTGTGCAATGCGGGATCTGCTGCCGTCATCCACTTCGCTGCATTCACAAGCGCCCGCAATCGAAATCCCTCTTCAGCAGTGATCCGCCCGGTCCACACCGACTGGCGATTGAACGCCGTCAGACCGCCGCCGTACGAAAGTGATCCGTCAGCGCGCAGCTGAAAGTAGTCGTACTGACGACTATCGACGCGCGCGTACCAAAGCCGCAAACCGAGTCCGTCGGTGCTCGATGCATCATCATGCGGCGGCACGATCGGCGCCGACTCACAAGCGGTAAGTGCCACGGAAACCACTACCAGCGTGGCGCAAAGAGCGATGCGTGCTACATGTTTCATCGTCGAATAGTTGCAGGTTGCTGAGCACGAATGGCTCGATAGACGGCGTACGGATCTGGACCGAAGTCATATCGCTCGGGAGCAACATCTTCCGGGCGATAGTCGGGAAGCCAACTCAAAATGGCAAGTGTGCGAATAATGCGGACGGCCGCAGCGTCAAACGGCTGCGCATCAGTGGCGCGACGAACAAACGTCCAAGTCCGCCCGCTGGCGCGGAACGTCATGACTGCCAGACGCTCACCGCGGGGCACTCGCAACATATCCGGATTGGGCGGACCATTCGCGCTGCGTTCGTCCGTAAATCCGTACTGCGCGCACAACCCCCAGAGAAATTGCACTTGGTCTTCGTAGAGCCACCGAGTTCGACCGGGCCGGGTTGATATGTCAATGAACGGACTGGCGTCCGCATGCAGCGCCCCATCCGGCAGCACCACGTACTTGGCCTGCCGATCCTCAACCTTGAGGAGCGATGGAGAGCCAAGGCCCACCAAGACCGTGACATCCAAAGTGAAATCCGGGGGATAGGTGCCGTCGGCCAGGGCTGAAGATTCAGCGGGTGCGCCTGCCGTGGACTCAACAAATCCTTCGTGCGCGGCGTCGGTGCCCGATTTCGTGCCGGGGGCTGGCTCCAACTCGGCCACTTGATCGGACGGAGGTGCCGCCGGTCCGTCTGCGGTCCCAACCACGCCGCTACAGCCCGCAATCAACCCCGCAGCGGCAAGAAGCGCGCAGACAGTCATTTGGATGCGCATGGCGGCCGTCACAGTGCGCGGAATGCTACCCTTCGACCCTTCACCATGCGAACAAGCGTCACCTGGATCAACGACTACCTCGACCGCCCCGCTACCGCCGAGGAGCAGGCTGACTTGCTCACCGCCGCGGGGCTGAACTTTGATGGCGGCGACGACGCCGACAACGGCGAACGCTGGCAGGAGATTGAGACCACGTCAAACCGTGGCGACTGTCTCAGCCATCTTGGACTGGCGCGCGAAATCTGCGCCATGAGCGGTCGGATCCTGAAAGCGCCAGAGGGGATCGCCAAGGCCACTGGCAGCGCTGCCTCCAAGCACATCGCGGTAAGTAACCACGAGCCTGCTGCATGCCCGCGCTACACAGCGCGCGTCATTCGCGATGTCAAAGTTGGACCCAGCCCCGAGTGGCTTCAGCGACGCCTGCGCGCCATCGGTCAGATTCCGCGCAACAACCTGGTGGACTGCACCAACTTTGTGCTCTTTGAGTTTGGGCAACCAACTCACGTCTTTGATCTGGACTTGCTGCACGGCGCGCGTGTACAAGTGCGGCGCGCCCAGAAGGGCGAGCGTTTCTTACCGATCGGTGACGGCGCGCAAGAAGTCACCCTTGCCGGCGGCGAATTGCTGATTGCCGATGCCGACCGCGCGGTTGCCATCGCCGGCGTCAAAGGTGGCGCACTGACTGCGGTCACTACCAACACCATCAATATCTTGGTGGAGGCTGCTACCTTTGATCCGGCCGCCGTACGCGCTGCGAGCCGTTCGCTCAAGATTTCCAGCGACTCTTCCTACCGATTTGAACGCGGCGTTCACCCTGCTGATATTGACGCTGCTGCCGAACGGCTGGTGTCCCTGATACTGGAAACCGCGGGCGGAACGCTCTGCGACGGCGTGGTGGAAGCTGGCGCCCCGCTGCCCGCTGTGCGCCGCGTTTCCGTTCGACCAACGCGCGTCCGCGCCATTCTGGGAACGGATATCCCGCTTGAGGAAATCGTCCGCGCACTGGCCACCTTGGGATTCTCGCCGGTTGTTCGTGGTGATTCCGTGGACTGCTCGGTGCCCGCTCGACGGCTTGATGTTGAACGTGAAATTGATGTCATCGAGGAAATCTGTCGCATTCACGGACTTGACCGCATTCCACTGAAGGAAACGCTGGCGGTTCGGGTTGCTCCGGTGGAACCACAAGTCGCTGCGCCGCGGGCCGCGAAGGGTCTGCTGGTCGGCCTTGGATGCATGGAGTGCATCACGCACTCGTTGATCTCCGAGCGCCACGCCGCGCCGTTCTTCCGCACCGGCTGCATACCACTGCGCGTCAGTGATGAGCGCGCCGGCGGAACGCCCGTACTGCGTCCATCAGTCATTCCCAGCCTGCTCGAAGTGCGCCGACGCAATGCCGATGCAGGCATTGTCCAGCTGCGCGTCTTTGAGTTTGCGGGCGCGTTCTCATTGAACGCCGATGGCAGCCACAACGAACGTTCGCTGGTAACGCTTCTCTCCGATGCACCCAGCGACGCCGACGGCGCCATGCGTTGGATGCGCGGCGCGTGCGAACGAACAGTGCGACTCTTGGCTGGAAATCACGCCGCGTTGCAGGTTTCGGCTGTTACTGAAGCTAGCCGCGCACCGTGGTATTCACACGAAGCCGTACTCAACGTGGATGGAAACGCCGTTGCAACCTGGGGCATTCTGAATCCCGCAGTCACCGCATTGTTCGGCCTGGAAGGCACCTTTACGGCCGCCGAACTTCTGCTTCGACCGCTCTACGCCAACTTCCCTCCAGAGGTCCGCGCGCAAGCATTGCCTTCCTTCCCAAGCATCGAACGCGATCTCAGCGCCATCCTGCCCGAGACCGCTACATGGTCCAGCATTGAAGCGTTGGTGCACGGACTGACGCTTCCGCACTTTGAGTCGCTGGCGTTCGTCGGCACGTACCGCGGTAAGCAAACTGGCGCGGGACGAAAGAGCGTCACCATGCGCCTGACCTTCCGCGCCCCGGATCGCACCTTGAAGCGCGAGGACGCCGAGGCCGCCATGCAAGCACTTGCTGCTGCATTGCAATCGCAACTGGCTGCGGAAATTCGCGCGTAGTACCGCCACACTCAATCGCCAGAACAGGAACAGCACATGGCATTTCGAACACTGACGGTTGAGGAGTTTGCAGGCATGCTTGCGGCGAAGACACCTGCACCCGGCGGTGGTGCGGTGGCTGCCGTGACCGCGGCGCACGCGGCAGCACTTGGTGCCATGGTGCTGGAATTCACCATCGGTAAGCCGAAATTTGCCGCAAGCGAGACCACTAACGCCTCCGCCTTGCAGCGCCTCACGCAACTGCGCCACGGTGCGCTTGAGCTTGCCGACCGTGATGCCGAGGCATACGGTGCCCTCAATGCGCTCTGGAAGTTGCCGAAGGATGCACCCACGCGACTTGCAGCGTGGGACGCCGCCGTAGCCGCCGCCATCGATGCACCGCAGGCGATCTTGGATGCCGCTGCAGAAATTGCCACCACTTGCAGCCACTTGGCTGCATGCACCAACGCCAATCTTGCAAGCGATCTTGCCATTGCCATCGACTTGGCTTGCGTTGCCGCACGCGCCGCAGCGCACAACGTGGAAGTCAATCTTCCGTCCGTGACTGATGACGGCGATCGCAACGCTCGTCGAGCAGCCATGACGCGCGCGCTCGCCGAAACCGCTGCCGCCGGAGTACGCCACGCGTGAGCACGCTGGGTTCTACGTTGGGCACCACGTTGGGCACGATGCTCGGATTCGCAACACTCCTTGGTACTGCTGCGCTTCTGGTGAGCGGCGCCTACCTCGCTGGACTATGGAAAGATGCCGTCACGCCATCGCGGCGCAGTATGGGATGGGCGCTTGGCCAAGGCCTTCCGGCAAGCCCCGAGGATCTCAACCTGCAGAGCGAAGAGCGCAGCACCGTCTTAAGTGATGGCGTGATGCCCGCGTGGTGGATTCGCGGTCGCGCGCCACACTCCGGCCGTGCGGTCATCGTGCTGCACGGGCACGGGCGCTCGCGCTGGGATTCACTGCGACGCATCAGCCAACATGTTGAGCACGCCGCGCTGATCGTGACGCCGGATCTGCGCGGTCATGGCGACGCCCCCGGGCGCTGCGCCCTCGCCCGCCGCGAAGCTGGCGATGTGTGCATCCTGATGGCGGCCATTGAAGCGGAATACCCTGGAATCCGCATCACCCTGGTTGGACACTCGATGGGCGCAGTGGTGGCGATTCACGCCGCCGCTCAGCGTGCCGCCGCCGGCGCCCCCATCGCAGAGGTGATTGCCTGGGGTGCCTATGACCGCGTGGCAACGCCCTTAAACGCGCGCCTGAAGCTGCGCTCGCTACCAGCGCGGCCATTCAGTGATGCCATTCTCTGGATGTGTACGCGTGCCAACGGGCCAGAACGCGCCACGCAGAAAGCAGCCGCTTTCCTTGGGACAACGCGACTCACGCTGCACGCCGACATTCTTGATTCCGTGTCTCCACTTGCTGATTCGCAGGCGATTGCCGCGGCGATGCCAAGCGCCACACTGCACTGGAGCACTGGCGTTCCGCACTCCGACCTCGGTGTTCAGTAACGATCGATCACTTCGCTGGTTGCATCACTGCAGCACGAGTCACAAATCCCTTGCTGTCAGACTTCATGCTCCACACAAAGGATCCGAAGTACTTCGCCACCATGGCGGAGTCCATCGTCTTCAACACGTCGTTGGAATTCCCTGGAACCTTGAAGCCAAGTCGCTTGGCAACGGAGGAATCGTCTGCTTTGCCAACCGCGTTGTCGAGTTTGGAATCATCTTCGCCAAACTGTTCGAGCAGCTCGCGCTCAAATCCCCAACGCGCTGGCAGGTCGATGTATCCCCAGGAAATCACTGCTTCACCGCCAACTGCAAGAGCGGCGGCCTTGTATGCCTGGTTGTCAGCCACGCTTGGCAAATCCTTCTGACCCATCGAACGCATGGCCTGCTCGACCAACTTGCTGTCGCCGGTCGCCATGAATCCATTGGCAACGCCGATCGACATTGGCAAGAAGTCTGCTGAGAAGATGGTGTTGCCATCAAAGTCGCGCGGCTCAAGCCCCATGGTGCCGCCAAACTGAGTGATCATCGGCACCACTGCCTTGGGGTTGGTGCAGGTGACAATGGTCCCGGACACACGGCTCTCCGGAGTGACGGGCTGACGAATGGTCTCGTAGGTCCAGATCCCGGGTCCAAGTGCCTCAAAGCCCTTGGACATCACTGGTCCAAAGTTCACCAGGAATCCGTCGATCTCCTGCGCTTGTTCCTCAGGAAGGTTGGCGACCACCGAGTTGATCAGATTCATCAGATTCTTCAATTGCACATTGACGCGACCAAACGCCACGGCGTCCGGCCCGATCATCGGCGGCGGTGCCTCGATCGGCGCGCTTGGTCCAAGCAGCGACCAAACACCAACCTTCTCGCCGGGAACATAGATGCCCGAAGTGACTTCAATTTGTCCGCGCGGCGTATCGATTCCAATGCCGATAGTCCAGGCCTGCACATCGCCAACGAGTGGCTGCAACACCGGCTGCACCATGGCGAGCATGCCTGCACCCTCGCCTGCAATGGACTTCTGTAGCGGACCAGTCAGAATCACCACGGAGATATCCGTCTCGCCCAACTGATCCATCGCACCTCGGAAATCGCTCTGCTCCGGCAACTTCGCTTTGCGCTTGCCATCAAGGGCCAGCAACGCATCTTCCAGTCCGCCAGCGTCGGTGGATGCCAAGAACCGCGATCCATCGCGGCAGTAATAGACCTTCTCTGCATTCTTTGCAAATGACAGATCCATTTCAACACCCATCGCTCCCCCGCGTCCATTCCGCTTTGCGTCGGACTTTTGCAAATTGAGTACTTGCACCTCGCGGCCAGCAATGTCTTCCTTCTCAACCGTCACGCCATCCTTCTTCACGGACTCAGCAATGACTGCATCAAACAGCTTGGCCATGCCATCCGCCTTCGCACCCCAATCTCCGTAGACCAGGGCGTGTGATTGCTCAACATCAAGCTCCTCATCGTGCACCGTAAAGAGAGTCGTTCCGCCCACGGCCGGCCAATCTATCGAACCCTCTGGAATGCCCAGTTCCTTGAGGCGATCTTCCATCGCATTTTGAGCACCACCGTCGGTGCCGAGGACTTTGGCCATTGGCGCCGTCTTCAGAAACGCCTGAATCGGCGTGTTGTGCCAACGCTCAACCGTCTGCAGCAACTGATCACTAGAGACGATCACGTAGGTGGTATCGGGGGCTATCGCGCGCATGGGCATGGGGCCGTCGGCGGCGCATGCCTGCGGCGACAAGAGCGACACAGCCAAGGCAACCGCACTGGCGGCAATGATGTTGATATTGATGTTCATGGTGTTCAAGTGCTTCAATTACTTGTTTGGCGAATCAGAACCGGGCACGGCACGCGGGGCCATCGCCGCGGGCTTGGATGAACCGTCCTCAAGTTCACTCGGCGGACCTGGCTGCGGACGCGGCGGGGCTGGGTGATAGAAGTGCCCAGAGTTTGGGTTGTTCTTGTCAAACGCAAACGCCTCGCGATGACGCACAAATTCCTTCAAATATCGGGCAGGGATAGCAAAGCCAACATTCTCCCCAAGACTGATTTTCATGTTGGTAATTCCCACCACTTCGCCGCGCATATTGAACAGCGGACCACCGGAATTGCCGGGATTGATGGGCGTATCAGTCTGAATGTACGTACGCCCGTCAAGCTGCATGGCGGGCACGCTGACCACACCTTCGGTGAGAGTGCGCTCCAGACCAAGCGGGTTGCCGATCGCAAACACACGCTGCCCTGCATCAAGGGCATCGTCAGCCTCCACTGGAGCCACAGGAAACGGCTTGCCGTCCGGGCTCTTCAGTTTGATGAGCGCAAGATCAAGCGAGTTGCTGACCGCCTCAATCTCAACATCATCAATATCCGTGCGCTTCAAGCTGCCGTCTGCTTGACGCACCCAAATGGTGGCGCGCAATGATCGCTCGCCTTGAATGACGTGCGCGTTGGTGATGGCAAATCCGTCCGGACTAATGATGACTCCAGAGCCAAGACCGCCCGGGGTACTCACCTTGATCACCGAAGCGCCCAAGCCCTTGGCCAGTTCCTTCGGTGGCAGCGTTGGCAAATCCTTCGCAGTAGAGAAGAGTTGTGACACATCGGGCTGCAGCGCGGCGCCGGAATCTTCACGCGAGACGGAGTCAACCTGCTCCATGTCCACCTGCACCACATCGGCGCCAATGTCGACCCAGACGGCGCGATCGGTCTGCTTCAAGATCTTGCCATCGATAGAAGCCCCGCTTCGCAGTTTGACCACATCCCCGGATGCGATGGTTGCGACAGCGACGGCAAACACAGGAACTATTGATCGGAAATTGATTTGCATGGTTCGATGACCTCTCCGGGAAACCTTACCATATGCACCTCGCGCGGCAGCCGCACGCGCGTCACCTCAGGCCGAGTAACCATCATGAATATCCGCCCTCACCGCTCCTCCGTCCGGTTCGCCTGCGCCAGCCTCGCTTTCCTGACCATCAGCGCCGCCGCATTGGCCGCCGACGACATCGCCCGCCACTTTGGGTTTGGTGCGCTTGAAGTTCTGAAAGTCGATCCGAAGGCTGGCCCCTTCGTGATTGCCGACATGAATGGCGACGGTTTAGAAGACATCGTGATCATTGACAATTTCAAGAACCGCATTGACGTGAACTTCCAGAAGAAGGGTGCCAAGGAAACCGATGACGCCCCCGCCGTGCGCGGCGTCAACGAGTTCCCGGAACATTGGCGCTACAAGCGCGAAAGCGTCACCGTTGATCGTGAAGTGGAAGCCGTGGTCGCCTGCGACTGGGACAGCGACGGACTCATGGACATGATCTACGCCGGCAACAGTCCTCCGGGAGTGGTGTTCGTGCGTCAGACCGAGCCGGGTCAGTTCAAAGTTGCACGCAAGCAGACCATTCGCAACCTTGGTTCCAATGCCAACGGGCTGGCGGTTGCCAACCTGGTGGGCGGAAGCGCCAAGGAACTTGTCAGCATCGTTGATGGCAAAATTGCCATCTGGCCACTGGACAAAGACACCACCGGCGCTCCCACCGAACTCAGTTCCGGCGGAACCCGTGTGGTGGCTGTGATCCTTGAAGATTTCGACGGCAACGGAACCACTGACATCCTTGGCGTCGTTCCTGAAGATCCCGCTCCGGTACGCGCATGGTTCACCGAGCGCCAAGGTGACAAGTTGTTTGTTGGTCCGCAAGTGCGCTTTGAGATGCCCGCGGTGCGTGAAGTCTGTGCAGTTCGCCTCCCCAACGCCAAAGCGGCGCTGATTGGCGCTGTGGAGCGACCCACCAAGCGCGTGACCTTTCATCGCGTTGGACGCGGCCGCATTGAAGGGGCTGGATCCCGCGACTCCAGCTTGGTGACTTGGAGTTTTGAGGATCCCCAGAACCGTAAGCGCCGCACCGTGTTTGCAGACGTCAACGCCGATGGCATGACCGATGTGGTGGCCACCAACACGTTGGCCAATGCGGTGATGACCTATCGACAAGAGAAGCCCAAGGGACTCAGCGCACCGGTGGCAAGCCCATCGTTTGCTGACCTTGATGCCATCGCCGTCGCACCAACCAAGGACGGAGCGATTGTCTTCAGCTTGTCGGAGAAGGAAGGCGTTGTCGGCCGGAGCGAAACCGGAAGTGATGGTTCGATCGGATTCCCGCTTGCAGTGCAGTTGGGCGCCGGACGTACTCCCGTCTCTATCAACCTCGTTGACCTTGGCGGCGAGCGCAACTTGGCGGTGGTAGCGAAGGATGGCAAGAATTTCGTGGTGGAGCTGGTGCCCGTCGATGTTCCGGTTGAGGCCGCAAAGCGCGTGACCATCAACCTGGGAGCGCAGAGTCGATCGCCCAACGCAGTCTCCTCCGTGGACGCTGATCAAGACGGCTTGACGGACCTGTTGGTCTTCACGCCAGAGAAGCCGATGATCATGCTGCAAGCGCAGGCTGCCGGGAAGGTGCCTGCTGACTCAAGCGCAGCTGCCGATGCCGCCAAGGCCACTGACAAGTCTGCTGACAAATCCGCCAGCAAGTCCTCAGACAAGGACAAGGCAGACGCTATTCCTGCGCCTTTCAAGGTGCTTGAATCGAAGGACATGGGTCAATTCGGTCTCGTTCAAGCAGCTACCGGCGACAACACACTGGTGGCCGATGTTGACGGAAACGGCAAGGGAGAATTGCTGGTTGCCGATCGCAACTACGTCCGCGCCCTGCGCTACGAACCCAAGCCCGCCAATGGCGCAAGCCCCGGCTGGCAAGTGGTCACGCAGATGAACGCAAAGAATCCAGATGCCAAGTTGGTCACACTCACTTCACTCGGTGACCGACTGGTAGCCGGCGACCGCGACGGTGCGCGCGCCATCATCTTCAGTGCAGGCAAGGATTCCAAGTGGGAACAAGCGGAGGTCATTGAAATCCCCGGCTTCAAATTCTCACAACTTGTGGCTGGCAAATTTGCCGGCGACGGCAATGACGGCCTGATTGCCGTGGGCGATGACAGCTTTGCTCTCGTTCGTCTTGGTGGCGAGCGTATCGTCCTAGAAAGCGTTGGGACATGGACCAGCGATGATCCGCGTCAGACTCCGCACGAGTTGGTGGTCGGCGATCTCAACGGCGATGGCTATACCGACGTGGTGGTTCTGGATGGCGGCGAGCAAATGGCCGATGTCCTCACCTTCAGCCAAGCCGAGCGCCTGCTGCACGCGCTTGCATTCAAAGTCTTTGAAACACGCATGTTCAGCGGTGGTGACCGTCAAGAGTTTGAACCAAGTATGGGCGAGATTGCCGACGTCACCGGCGATGGCCTGAATGACCTGATACTGCTCGCACATGACCGTCTCCTGATCTATCCGCAAGCAAAGGGCGGCGATACTGCCAAGTGAGTACTTCTGCGAGCGAATCCAACCGAACCGAGCAGCTCTTAGCGGTCTCCCGCAAACTCGCTGCCACTGGAGATCTGCAATCGATCCTTTCGGTGGTGATCGATGCGCTGCGAGACTTACTGCAGGCTGAGCGCGCTACCGTCTTTGAGTTTGACCCCAAGGCGATGGAACTCTTCACACAGGTGGCGCACGGCATTGGCCAAGAGAGCGGCGCTCCCAATGTCATCCGCATTCCTATGACAACCGGCATTGCCGGTGCGGCTGCAACTTCCAAGCAGATCATCAACATTGCCGACGCCTATGAAGACGAGCGATTCAACCGCGCCATTGACTTAAAGACCGGATATCGAACGCGCACCATCTTGGCGATACCGCTCCTTGATCATGAGGGCGCGCTGGTTGGCGTAGCGCAGGTGCTGAATCGGCATAACGGTACGTTTACTGCCGCTGATGAGTCACTCGCCTCTGGCCTGGCTGCGAATGCCGCGGTCGCCATGAAGCGCGGTCGATTGATTGAAGATCGCGTGGAACGCGAGCGTCTGGAGCGCGAAATGGACGTCGCCAAGGACATTCAAGCAGGCACGTTTCCAAAGGACATTACCCAGACTGCTGGTTGGGATATTGCTGGCGAAAGTTGCCCCGCAGAGTCCTGCGGTGGCGATGCGTACGACGTGATTGGTCTGCTCAACGGGAGTATTGCCTCGCCGGGCACTGAGCCTGACGAGTATGTGTTTGCCATTGCAGATGCCACTGGTCACGGCGTTGCCAGCGCGCTCTCCAGCGTGCAAATGCGCGGCATGTTGCGCCTGGGTCTTCGCCTGCGGCATCCAATTGTCAAACTGGCGGAGGAGATCAATGCGCAATTGTGCGAGGACCTTCCCGATGGACGTTTCGTGACCGCTTGGCTGGCGCGCCTGGATTGCCGAACGGGTGCCGTCAACACTATTTCTGCCGGTCAGGGCCCCATTCTGATCTATAGCCGCGCTTCTGACACTTTCGTCACTCAGGGAGCGGACATGCCGCCGCTTGGCGTTGTAGCCCTGCCCTACGCCGATGATGATTCACAGCGTTACACCTTAGCCACCGGAGACATCCTGGTAGCCATTACTGACGGCTTCTATGAGGCCGCTGATCCGGCGCGCGTCTTGTTTGACGAAGATCGCATCCGCGCGATCGTGCGCGGCGCAAGAGACCGTACCGCTCGTGAAATCCTGGACGCCATCAAGCGCGAAGTACACGCGTTCACGCAGAACGCGCCTCTGGAAGACGACCAGACGGGCCTGATCATCAAGCGGCTGTAAGACCTGCGCTCGCGCTCATGTCCGGGCGCGCCCGCGTCAGTACCAATGCCGTGCTCGCGCTCGTCCAACTTTTACTTCGCACGCAAACGCAACACTCCGTCGCGCTTATCCGCGGGGTCGGCAAGCGCATCACGGAATGGCACCGTCAATTTGCTCACCCCGAATGCTTGCTCGTGCGCGTCCCATGCTGCTGCGCACGCGGGGAAATCCCCGCGAGCGAAAGCCTCAACGGCGCGACCGACACTCTCTATCCAACCCACTTGCGGATCCTCCACCAGCATGGTGAACAGATCAATCGGAATGCTCTGCCCAACCACCACCACGCGCCCGAGTGAAACAATGGCCAGACCACCGGAATCACGAATCAGCGCACGGGTATTTCCACAGAACAGAATGGCTGTACCGAACTGCTTGTTGGCGCTCTCCAATCGCGCGGCAAGGTTGGCACTGTCACCAATCACCGTGTAATCGTTGAGGTCGGGCGGAGCTCCACAATCACCAATGGTCACCGAGCCGGTGGCAACGCCAAGTCGTAGTGAAACCTTTGGAAGCGACTGTCGATCCGGGCGCTCGCCAATGGCCTTCACCACGCGCTGGCATGCGCGACACGCCTCCGCTGCCAACTGCCCCTGCTCCGGCTCTGGTTCAAACGCGCTCCAGAAGGCCAACAACCCGTCGCCCAAGAATTTGTTGACGTACGCGCGGCGTTCGGTCAGCTCATGGGCCATCGCGGACATATACAGATTAAGCGTGGCAACCACGGCTTCCGAACCTAACGTTTCGCTGATGGTGGTAAATCCGGCAAGGTCGCCAAACAGAATGGTGGCCGTCCGCTGCTCCCCGCGCATAGACAAGGCATCCGGATTGGCAGCCAAACGTTCAACGAGTTGTGGACTGACTCGCGCACGAAACTGGCGAGTGATACGCGCCTTTTCACGCTGGTTAACGACCGCAGCCGTGGAAACACTTGCAGCCTGAGAAGCAATGGTCGCGAGTACCGGCACCGCCACTGGAATCATTAGGTCATGAAACTCAAAGGCCCAGAATCCAGAGAGAAGTACCCACGCGCCAGCGATGGAAAATGTCACTGCCGTGCTGATGCCCGCCCCCGACTTCCACGCTATCACCGCACAGATCACCCCGAATACTGCCCCGATGATCCATCCGCTCCAAGGCGGCCAGAGATACACGGACTGACTCGAAATGACCATGTCCGCCACTGCGGCATGAAAGTACACGCCGGGAGTCCGCGGACCATTGACGGTATTGATCATGTCCGCCATGACTCCCGTGGCAATGAAACCAACAAATACCAATCGACCCTCAAGGCCATCGCGGGCTTCCTTTGCAGCCGCGGCAATCTTCTTGCGCGAAGCCGGGATCTCTTGGTCAAGTCGCCACCATTCACGGTACGTACCAACTTGCTTTCGCTCAGCATCAGTGGCGTCCTTGATGTCGCCAGTACCGCGCACTGAAAGATCACCGGCAATGAACTCGCCCTGCTCTTTCACGGCAGCGCGCACCGTTGCGTCCACCGGCACCAGTGTCATTGCCTCGGCCGGAATCGCCTGCGCTGCAGCAATATCTGCGCCAAGATCTCGGTAGCGCTGCTCCTGCTCGGCAAGCAACTTGCGCTGATTTGCAAGATCAATAAGAGCGCCAATAGCAATCACCCCGGTCTCGTCCCGCGCATCAGCCGATTCAACACTACCGCCGATGGCCTCAAACATTTCAGTCGGCCAATCAACATAGATGTGACCATTCTCAAGCGGCAAACGACGCCCGTCAGGAAACACCAATGCTGCTTGCTCTTCACGGATTGAAGCGGGTGCGATACCCATTTGCAGAAGACCCGCCGCAAGGCCAAACTGCGGCAATGATCCGTACGGAGTGCGCCAGAATGGACGAACGCGCCGGTACTGACCATCGCTATCAGGCACACAATTGACAAAGCCAACGCCGGCGGCGCGCTCCGCGAACTCCGCCATCGGGGGCGCGTCCATCGCTGAGCCTTCACCCTTACTTGCTGACATAAATCGCGCGAGTATCGCGAACGACTGATCGCGATCAAACGCCTCGTTCACGGAGTTTCGTTCAGCAAAGCGCTCCAGGGTTGCGTCCTGCTTGGTGAGTAGCAATCGATATGACTGCACATCAGCGGGTGGTGTACCGGCGTTACGAAGGCGCAACAATTCCTTCCACGCTGCAAGTTTCTTGAAGTTGGTGGAGCGCTCCAAGAAACGTTCGCGCCGGACACCTTCAAGTCCAGCCCGATCCGCAATGGACACCGGCTCAGCAGTGATGTCTTCGGCGATGGCCGCCACTAATGAATTCAACGCCTGCCGCCCCTCCGCAGACAGCCAGAGTGCTGCATCCAATCGGCCTTCATCCATATTCACGGCCAACACGGTGGGGTTACGAGCGATGCCCGCAGCCAACGCCGAATCAGCACCCGCCGACTGCACATCCGTGAACAACACGTCACTCGCAACCGTTCGCGCACCAGCAATGGCAATTTCATCAAACGCCAATGACAGCACGTCGCGAGACCACGGCCATCGACCGATGGTGTCCAGAGCGCGGTCATCAATCGCTACCAGCGCTACCGATTTACTGAGTGGCTCCGGTATGCGCCGGGCGCGTAGAAATCGCTGATCTTGGCTCCACCACTCAAATCCGTCCAGCAGACCAGCCATACCAACCGCGATCACCGCGAGGGTGGCTGCAAGGCCAGCAAACAACACGATTCGGGTAGGAGCCTTCACGCGCGCGAGTGTAGCGATCGGTCACTTACCGTTGCTGACGATTCGTTGCGCGCTGGCCGCGCTTCCGGCAGCACGCGCAGAGGCTGCGTTGGCCATGATTGCCTGCGCCTCAGCCCCGGCGGCGGCCGCTTGAGCACGAACAACGTAGTTACCCATGCTGCGTCCGAACAGGCGACCAGCATTGGTTGACGCGGTCTGCTCCATCTGCCGAGCCTGCTGCACCGAACTGTTCAATTGCGCGGCGATTGCCAGCGCCTGCGAACGCGCGTCAGAGCTTGAAATGGCTGCATTTGCAGCGGTATCGGTCTTCGCCCGCGAAGAGAGCGCCTGGGCAACCTCATCAAAGAACTGCGCCTGAGTGGCCAGCGCGGCAGTGGTGCCATCGGCCGCCTCTACCGCCTGCCGACGCGTTGCCGCAGCAGCCTCAAACTGCTGACGGCTGGTGCCAAACTTGTCAACGTCTGCTTGAAGGCGCGAGGCGTCTGCTTGGAAGTTGACCGCGCGAATGGATTCCGTCTTCGCTGTTCCTGCTGATCGAACTGCACTCGTCGCTGCTGCTCGAGCCGCGTTCGCTGATACCGTGGACGCATTGCTCTGGGTGACCGCACCCGCGGAATCTCCGCTCTGCGCCGCCGCCCCGGTACGCAGAAGTCCCGCGCCTGCTGCGGCCTCGTGCGCTTCGGCCAAGATGCGCGAATCCGTAGCGCCCACAAATGCCCGTTCGGCATTTCCTGCCGCTCCTTCGGCACCATCAAAGGCTGCCACCATCTGCGTGCTGACCGTCGCCATTTCGTTCAAAGAAACCACTGCCGACTGCGCGTCCAACTGCGCCGTTACCGCCTCAGCTGCAGCGCCAGCGGTAAAGCGACCGAACGCCAGCGCGCCGGCTTCATTGGCCGTGGTGTACCGGGTTTGACCCGAAAGCAAGTCAGCCTGCGCCTGCCCGCCAATGTTGGAATTGGCTGCGAGTAGCGAACTGATGTTGCCAGCAATCGCTTCCACGCGGTGCTGCTGGGCAACCAACACCAGTGACGCCACCAATCGCTGCGCAGCCACGGCACGCGAACTCGCATCGGCTGCATCGGCTGCACTCAGCGCCGATGCCCGAGCGGCGATGCCAACTAACTCCGCTGAAATTCCAAAGCGAACGCTGAGTTCTTGCGTGACATCTGAAAGCTGCTGCGCTGCCGTCGCCGCTCGCGTCGCCAAGTCCGCTCGACCCGCCGCGTCGGAAGCACTCATATCGATATCAACGCTCGCTGCCAGAATTGCATCAATAGCCACGGATGCTTGCTCAGTGAGTCCCGCCAAGTCACGCGGCACCACCGCACTAGCGAGAAGCTGCTCCAACGCTGCAGCGCCACCGGATACGCCAAGCGACGATCCGTCCTTCGCACCCTGGAACGCTGTGTCCATAGCATTCAACGAATCAATGATCGCGTCACTTCCAAGGTATCGCTCATTCGAAGTGGATCGCTCCAAACCAGCAATCCCCGAGTCCATTTGGTCGGCTGCTGCGTTGAGCGCCTGTAAATCGGAGCGAATCTGCTGCCCGGTGCCCGTGGCTTGTTCATTCTCATCGATCGCACGCGCGTACAGCTCGCTGGCTGCATCAAAGGCGGATGCCTCTTCAGCTGCGGCATTGACTGCATCATTCGTTCGTGAGTCAACCACGATGGCGGCGGCAAGTGCGGCATCCGTTTCTGCCAGCGTGCGCATCAGGAATGCGGATCCCACTCCGGCCAGGACATCTTCGGCCTCGTAGACCGTCTCCGAAAGTTGACCACCACGGAGTGTTACGCCACTATCAACGGCAGCCCATTGACCGACCAATCGGACGCGCTCTGAAAGGAGACGCTGATACAACTGCTCAACCAATCCGAAGGACTCAGCGCGTAGGTCGTCGGCAGCAGCAGCACGCGCCGCCTGCACCGCGCCCAATGCCGCATACGTTTGGTTCAACGACCCCGTTGCAGCAACGAGCCGTGCCAGTGATTCGTTCGCCAGCACAGTCATCTGTGCGGTGGGTGATGCTGCCCGCAATTGTTCAACCAGACCATTTAGTCGAAGCAAGGCTTGCTGAGCGCTTGCCGCCACGTCGGCAATTCCTCCGCCCGATTGCACCATGGCGCTGAGCGATGCGACCGCCTGTTGATACTCAGCCATGGCCGCCTGCGCGCCCGGTCGAGTGGTTTGGTCCATGGATGCAATCGCTGCTTCCAAGTCGCCACGATCAGAGTCCATGGATGCGCGCTCGCCCACCGCCGAATCGTGCGCCTCGCCCATCGCCATGATGGCGCGCCGAGCTTCTTCCACCAGTTGCAGCAGTGGGTCATTCGGTCCAATTTCGCCGCCAAGCGTCAACCGAAGTTGCGAAGTTCCTTCTTGCCCGCCGATCCCGTTCAGAATCGAGCGGATCGCTGCCAGTGCATCGGATGCCTGCGTGCGTTCATCGTCAAAGATGCGAAAGTGCGTCTCGGCGGCGGGCTTCACGGAATCACCAACACGCGCGGCGCGCTCGTCGAACGAGGCGATTGCATCGTCAGCAATCGCGCCCTGCTCGCCGGCAGTACTCAGCGCGTATTCGTGTGCCTCAAGCGCCGAATTCGCCTCATCGCGGCGCAGCGAAGCCAAGTTCTGCAACGCAACTAACACATCGCGTTGCGCATCAATCGCTTCCAGTTGACCGTCCGCCTGCAACAGGTATTCAATCGCCTGATCGATATTGGCGTTGGCCACCGCTACTTGTGTCTGCACGCGACTCACCACATTGTTGTCGCCGCCTGCGCGACCAGCAGCCTTCGCCGCTCGCGCGGTAGTTCGGTTGGCGGTCGTTGCCTGCGCCGAACTGCCTGCCTGCGAGGGCGCTGCCCCGGCAGCGGCATTTTGGACCGCCTCGCCCTGCGTCGTCGCTGGCAAGCCGGTTCCCGTGGCGGGCGCGCTTGCGGCAACCACCGCTGAGTGGGCTGGATTCTGCAAACTGGACGAACTTGCCGCGTCCCGTGACATTTGCACCGTGGTGTTGTTGAGCGAATACTTCAACTCGATCGCATTGATGGCATTGCGTCGAGCGCCCAATACTTCCACTTGCTTGAGCGGCCCCGTGGCAACGGCAAATTCCGTACCACGCACTGCCAACGTGGTGCTTGGAGTCACCACTTTGAAATCATTGGACAGGCCCACTTTGTCAACTTTGAAATCGGCTCGACCGTGTTTCACTGCCGCGGCAGTCCGCAGTGTGTCACCCTCTTGCACGACGTTTGGCAGTTGGAACAAAGTTCCTGCGTCAATCAACGCAGTGGCGTTTCGACCAATGCGCATCGCTGCATGCGAACGCAGACCGGTGCGAACTTCAACGCCCTCCGCAACAACATCATTTACTTTGGCGTCCTGCCAGGGACTCGTTTCATTGGCGCGCCACTGCACCTTGCCGGCAACGTCAATGAAGACCGCTCGCAAGGGTTCCCCGGCGGGCACTGCCGAAGCGGCGGGATCAACTACTGCGTTTGTGGCAGCTGGCGCAGGGGCCACGGCTGCATCCTGAGCCAACGCAGCCGACCACACCGCACCGGAACTCACTGCGGCAAGAAGCAACGAAGTGATGCGTACAACACCCACGCTGGCGAATTGCTGCGAGAACACCCTGGTCGAACGGATTCGGTCATTGTGCGCTGAGTAAGGCACGGTCATCTTTCGGTTGATTTCGATACGTTCCACAGTACCCCTACGCGCGTCACCTTGGGCAAGTGCGACCGTCCTTGCAAGCAGACCAAGCGGCGCCTCCATCCTCCAATTCCAAGAACCCATAAGCAAGCAAATCGACCCTCAACAGGCACAATCTCACTACATCCGGGATGGACTATACGACCGATCTAAGTGCCTTTCTAGCAGAATCTTCCGTCAATAGTGCACTTACGGAACCTCGGTGGGCTCTGGAGCCGGCGCACTTGGGGTGGTGAATGCCGAGTTCGGCAACCCAAATTCCACAGAACTCTGGTCGAGGAGCTGATTGGGGGCTCCGGCAGGGATCACGCCCTCGCCCGCTGACCCACTGGTGGGTGACTCCGCCAGCGCCAGTGCCTTGCCCGATTTCTGGACCCGCGCGAGGCGATTGATGAAATCAACGAATTCGCGACCCGAAAGCGATTGGTTCTCGGTCCGAAGCGGAATCACATCCATGAACACCAGTTCCTTGGTGGCGTAGCGCGGAATCGGCCCCATGACCCGCATGGTCAGTCCGCCCTTGATCCCCACAATGCGACAGGCCGCCACTGACATCCATCCAATTTGCGCGCTCTCGTCGGCCGGTGGATTCCATCCGCTTCCCACCCACTGCTTCTGTCGCGCAACCGCCACGCGACCTTCATAGGTGCTGGAGAGATCCGCTCCGTCTGCAAAGACGATCAGCCCGTGCAGCGCATCATCGTTGGTGACCACCATCTGCTTCTCCAGTGCATCAAGGAAGTCAAGTTCCTGCGACGAGCGCGGGAATTGATCCACCGCACTGTCCTTGATGCGAGCGCGCTCACACCCCGTGCCAATGCACATGAGCAACACACTCGCAACGCACATGGTGATGACACGATCAGAACGCATACGTCGCTCCAACATAGATGAATTGACGGGGCTGGCTTTCAGTATCAGTAAATAGCGGCGTGTTCGGTACAAAGACACCATATCGAAAGCTTGTGTTGAGATCGCCAAAGATTCGCACGTCAATGTTGAAGTCATACTCGCTACCCACCAGGTTTGAGCCACCAAAATTGGTGGGCACCGAGATGGGCGCGTCAGCATCAAATCGCGTGTATAGAAATGCCGTACCGCTGAATCGCGTTTCACTGAGTCCGTCAATTCCCTTGAATGGATTGAAGGACAGCGTGAACGACGGAATGATCATGTTGGACGCTTCCGGTGCGAGCACCAACCCGGTGTTCACATAGCCAAGCGAATTGAATGCCGTGTCCGTCTTCCCGGGCTCGATACCGCCGTAGGTGTTCCCGGAGTCAAGTCGATACACGGAGCCAGAACCCGCAAGCATCTGAAAGTCAACACGTGCATCGCTTGAATCATGCGCTAACCACGAGATGCCAACCAGCCCTGCCTGGGCAAGAATCGGCACCGTCTTCTGCGGTCGTCCCAGTTCATCAGGCGGGAGGCTGGAATCGTGCTTGATTGGGTCGGAGAGTGTGGTACCTGTCTCTACAGCAAACTCAATGCGATAAATCCAATCGCCACCAATTGCCCCATTGATTCCCGTGCCCCAATACTGACTTTCGTAGTTGAATTTGGTCTCCACCTGAAAGTCAGCAGGCACGCCGCCGGGCAGCATTTCCGTCTGCCCCGCATTCTGGTCCCACTGCGCGAGCGCATATGCAAAGGGAACATGCGCGCCAAGCCTGCAATCCACTTTTCCGCCCAAGTAGAAGCGATCGGTATTGGTGTCGTACCCGGTACGTGAGGTGTCCCAGTCAATCGTGTCATGGCCAGCGGTGATGCCAGCAAGGCCACTGAGCGCTACCGCTCCGAAACTGGCATCCGCAGTGGCCGCATACATGTAGTCCGCAAGCGTGAGACCGTTCGCCCACATGACATACTGGCGACCAATGCGCGCCTTAGCGGTCCACTCACGCGTTGCGCCATCCTGTGCGGCCATCCAATTACTCAGATCAATTTCCGCCCAATAGATCTCCCCGATCGGCACCTGCCAACCCTCGCCCGAGGAAGAGAAGTCGCCGATGGTGTTCCAGTCGTTGTACTCAATGCGCAGCCGACCAAAGAAGCGGGCGTAACTATCAATCTCCACGCGACCATAGAGGCGCGCGTCATAGGTGTTCAAGTATTGCGCTTGGCTTGACGAATCATCAACCTCGCTGAATCCGTAGCGAAAGTAACCGCCGTAGTCCATCAGGATTCGTTCGGCGATGGGGGTATTGGCAAAGAACTCACGCCGATACTCGGCGTCTTGAAAGTTGAGAAGGGTCTGTAACTGCGCGGCCGGGTCCGTGGCTGGACGAAGCGCATTCGCGAGATTTGCAGGAGTCTGCGCGTGTGCAAGCGAGGTGAGCGCGGCGGTGGCCAGCGCCACGCCGCAGCCGCCACTCTTCCATCGGTCGCTCCCACGATCCGTCATGGATGAATACGGTACCGAACTCGTCGCAGTGCCGTGCGGCGGGCGGTACGCTTGGCCTTCATGGACTTGGTCATCCTTGGAACCGGCGATGCGTTCTCAGCTAAACATTTCGGCAGTTCTGCCGTGGTGCTTGGAAGTGGAGGTCACGTACTCATTGATGCCCCCGATGCCTTGATGCGCGCCTTTGCAAGCGCATCAGAAAGGTCGGGGGTGAACATCGGACCCGGCACCATCAATGACATCCTGTTGACGCACTTGCACGGCGACCATGCCAACGGACTGGAGGCGTTTGGATTCTGGCGGTGGCTCGAATGGCGCCGCACTGGTCATCCCCTTCCTCGGCTGCACACCACGTCACAGGTCGCCGAGCGGCTCTGGCAACGCTTGGCGCCCTCCATGGATCAGGACGGCACGGCAACCCTGGCTGACTACTTTGAATTGCGAGTCCTCCCAAAGACCGCCACCGCGCACATTGCAGGCCTCGCAGTGCAACACCGCATGGGGCGCCACACCGTGCCGACCTGCGGCTTCCGGATTTCCGACGGCAAGCGAACACTTGGTTGGAGCGGCGACACCACCTGGGACGCTGGTCATGTGGAATGGCTAGCCACCGCTGACTTCATTGTTCATGAGACCAGTCCAGCGCCGGCGCACACTCCTGTGGAGTACTTGAACGCCCTGCCGCCGGAACTGCGCTCCAAGATGGGCCTTGTTCACATGCCCGATGACTTTGATGTGTCATCGACCAGTATTCGCCTCCTCAAGGATGGCGAATTTATCACTATCTGAACACGCCCCGCCCGGCTCATCACCGAGCGGACATGACCACGTAACTCAACCCGTGCGGTCCGGTGTATTCCGCCATTGGGCGAATCAGGCGGTTGGCCGCCAGTTGTTCCATGCAGTGTGCGGTCCATCCGCTGATGCGGCTGACGGCAAACATGCAGGTAAAGATGTCAAGATCAATGCCAATGGAGTGATACGTGGTGGCACTGAAGAAATCCACGTTTGGATAAATGCCCTTGGCTGCCACTTCGGCCTTCATGATGTCCTCAATCTTGGTGGACATCTCATAGAGGCCTTGATTCCCTGTATCAGTTGCAATCTGCTTGGCGAACGTCTTCAAGTAACCAGCGCGCGGGTCGTACGCCTTGTAGACGCGGTGACCGAAGCCCATGATCCGGTCCTTGCGGGCGAGGCGCTCCTTGATGTACGGCTCCACGTTGTCCATGGTGCCAATTTCATTGAGCATGTGCATCACTTCTTCATTGGCTCCGCCGTGCAGTGGACCCTTCAGTGTGCCAATGGCAGTAGTGATGGCGCTGTACATATCGCTGAGCGTGCTGATGGTGACGCGCGCTGCAAAGGTGCTTGCGTTGAGACCATGGTCCGCGTGCAGAATCAGGCACACATCAAGGGCTTTCGCCACGGCAACCGTCGGGCGCGCACCATTCAACATGTTCAGGAAGTTGGTAGCCATGTCCATCGTCGCATCCGGACGGACCAGCGGCTTACCCTTGCGATGACGATCAAAGTTTGCAACGATGGTTGGCGTCTTCGCCAAGAGTCGCACCGACTTGCGCCAGTTTGCCTCGGGCGAATTGTCGTCGGCTTCGCGGTCAAACATTCCCAGTGCCGAGACCAACGTGCGCAACATGTGCATCGGATGCGCGGTCCGCGGGGTCTCGCGGATCATCTGCCAGACCGCTTCGGGGAGGTCGTACTCAGCGCGCAACTCCGCGGACAGCTTGGCAAGCTCCGCAGCGTTCGGCAAGCGGCGATTCCAAAGGAGGAACACGGTTTCCTCAAACGTGGAATTGCGTGCTAGGGAGTCGATGTCGTATCCGACATACTCCAGTACGCCCTTGGCTCCATCAATGAAGGACGCCTGCGTCTCAGCGGCGATCGTGTTGGCAAGTCCCTTGTCAAATACGGGGGCGGCGGTCATCTTTACGGCTCCTGTGGCGAGTGCGGTCATGGTGGATTGCATACTCTACCCCACTCGTGATTCCAATTGCCACCGACCAAGCCCCACGCCGTACCCCGGTGGTGACGATCGCCCTGATCTTGACCAATGCACTGGCATACCTCGTCATGTTGCAGGCCATCCGGGGGTCCGACGACGGGATGGGTTCGTTTGTTTTTCGCTGGGGTCTGAGTAAATCCGCCTTCGAATGGTGGCAACCGGTCACCTATCTGTTTGTGCATGACAGCGGCAGCCTGTGGCACTTGGCAGGCAACATGATCTTCTTGTGGGCCTTTGGAAGCGCGGTGGAAGGACGCATGCGCCACGGCGGGTTCTTGGCCTTCTACTTGCTGGGCGGCATCGCGGCCGGGCTGGTGCAAATTTATCAAAGTGGCGCGCCAGTCATTGGTGCAAGCGGTGCCGTGTCGGCGGTGACGGGCGCGTTCATCGTGCTGTTCCCGCGTGCGCGCGTCTCCGTCCTGTTCTTGATCTCGGTGATTCCAGTGCCGGCCATGCTGTTGGTGGCGCTGTACTTCATGATGGACTTGTTTGGCGCGATGGGCGCGGGGCGCGCCGGTGTCGGGTACCTGGCACACCTCACCGGGACGGTGTACGGAATGACCGCCACGCTTCTGCTGATCGGCGTGGGCGCCATCAAGCGCACGGACATGGATCTCCTCTATCTGCTGCGCCAATGGAAGCGCCGGCGTGAGATGCGTGCCGCGCTGACTGGCGCGCAAGGCGCGGTTGGACCGTGGGCATCCGCTGGTAAAGATGGCGCCGAGCGCGTTGCGAAGAGTGCAGTTGGCACTGCAACCCCGGCTGCTCCGCCAAGCGCGGCAGCACTGGAACGAGCCGCTAAGCGAGCGCGCGACGATGCCAGTGCAGCGTTTGGCCGTGGTGACTTTATAGAGGCATGCAGCGCCTATGAACGCGCGCTTGAACTAGCCCCCGCAGCACCCGAAGCCGACGAAACACGCCTGATGCTTGCATTGATCCACGTGCGAAAGTCACCCGACAAACTCCGTGCCGCGCGTGCACTGGATTCCATTGGCGGTGCGCTGCCAGAACGACTCCGTCCACTCGCCGATGCCCTGCGAACGGAATTGACCACGTGAACGGCCGCACCGCCGTGAAGATCTGCGGGCTACGCACTGCCGCCGATGCACGCGCCGCTGCCGACGCCGGCGCTTCGATGGTCGGACTGGTCTTTATCACAAGCTCACCACGTTGCATCAACCGCGACGAGGCCGAGGAAATAGTGCGCGCCCTGCCAAGCGATGTGGAGCCCGTGGCTCTTCTGGCAGATCCGGACGAAGGCGACTCAGTGTTGGCGTGGTGGCGCGGCCGGGTGCAACTTCATGGCAATGAATCAGAAGAGACCTGCCAACGCATCGCTGCGCGCGGCTTGACGGTGATGAAGGGGTTCGCATACACGCCCGAGGCCCTGCAGCGTTGGAATGCATGCAACGCCGTCGATACGCTGGTGGTCGACGGGCCACGTGGCGGTGGTGGCGTTCCCTTTGACCACGCAGCGCTCGCAGCGCACATGGCCGGACTTTCCAAGCGCGTCTTACTAGCAGGCGGACTCACGCCAGAGAACGTGCACGCGGCCATCTCCGCCGTACATCCATGGGGCGTTGATGTGTCCAGTGGCGTTGAACATCAACGCGGCGTCAAAGACGCACAACTGATTGCCAACTTCTGCCGCGCGGCCGGTGTCACACCGCGACGCGCGCCGCCGCTCGGGTGACGATCCACTCAGAGATCTGTTGCCGGCGTGATGGCCAGCCCTTGCCGAAGCGCTCGCTCAGGAAGTGCTCGTAGAGCCCCATCAGCACTGCGTCGAACGTCCCGATCTGATCCAACCGCTCTTCCGTTTCCAAGCGCGGCGTCTTGGCGGCTTCGCTGACTCCTTGCAGTTTCAGCCCGGAAACAGCAAATCGATCGCCCTGCAATACGCATTCAAACTCTTGACCGTGCGCCGCTAAGAGCAGACCCAGTTTCCGCGGCCACTTGCCTGCCTGCAACGCCTTGGTTGCCTCCGGTGATTGCGTTGGCAGCGGTCCGCGCAACGACGCCTTGCCACCCACGCCCCATGGGCATTCCACGTCGACCACCTTGTCGATGACCACTGCCACGGGAACTTTGGATGTTTCGATCACGCCTTCGCGAGCCTCAGCGTTCCACCACAACCACAGTAGAAAGACGTTGCCAAGGAAGTCACGTGGCTCGCCGCCGGCAAGCGCCCACGGAACTTCCGGTCGCTTGGCGGCACGACCCGACTGACTCTCTTGTGCACGCGTGACCACCTCTGCGGGCGGCGCTGTAAATGCGTCCGGCGCAGCGTCATCAAGGTCCGAAGTCATGCCGCGCGCTTCCATGATGTCTGCAGCAACACCGCCCGCAGAGCGGCGCGACAATTTGCATCCATAGGTGCTCTCAACCAATCCGCGCAACTCCTTAAAGGATGTGTCACTGGTAACGGGCGCCAATACCGCGCCGTGCACCAAGTCAAACAGCACCGGCACCATGGTGATGCGGCGGTACTTACCTTCCGAGATCTCTTCCTTGCAACGCCGCTCCGCGTCACCGCGAGCGTCGCGCCGCGCAATGCGGCTCAGGCCTCCGCCCGCTGCTTCGTCTTCTTTGGTGCGTCGATCGTCCTCCGCCATGGAGACGTACGCACGACGAATCTCCGACGGAACCTTGGCCACATCCACACGCATGGCGCACAGAATGGCTCCACTGAACCCACAGTGCTTCCACGCGAAGTCCGAGTCGAACACATGTCGGCCCGTGCACCAACCGCTGGCTACACCCTCGTCGGAAAGACCACGCGGCTTCACCACGTGTTTACTCAGGAGCGCCAAGGCGCCCTCGTTGGCGTCATCGGGCAAATCGCCAGAGACAGCAAATCGCGAGTAAGAAACGGTTCCGTTACGAAAGGGCATGTCCATAGTGTCCCCGGAAACTGAGGCTCAGGATCCATAATCGACAGGTCATCCACGACAAAGCGGGCGGAGTGACTACCATTCCGGAACTGCCGTGACTTTCGACCTGCGCCGACTTCTCGACGAGCACCGCCCCGATAGCCATCGGCTATTCGCAGAGCATGTCAATCCACGCTTTGCTTCGGTCTTGCGAACCATCGGTTTCGATCGATTCTTTGTGCGCGCCGAAGGGCAATACCTTTGGGATGCACAGGGACACAGGTATCTAGATTTCTTGGGTGGGTACGCGGTCTGCAATGTTGGCCGCAACCACCCCACCGTCAAGCAGGCACTCAGTGACTGCTTAGACATGGACCTGCCATCCATGGTGCAGTTTGACGCCCCGCCGCTGGCGGGAATGCTGGCGCGCGAACTCACCCAACGCATCGGTCGCGGGCTTGATCGCGTGTACTTCACCAATAGCGGTACCGAAGGCGTTGAAGCGGCCATCAAGTTTGCCCGCGCTGCCACCGGACGCCCAGGAATTCTGTTTGCCGAACGCGGCTTCCATGGACTCACCACGGGTGCGCTCTCACTGAACGGATGCCAGAGCTTTCGCCAAGGGTTCGGGCCATTTCTGCCAGAGACTCGCATGGTGCGCTTTGGCGACCTTGCTGACCTTGAGGGTGCACTGCAGGCGGGCGACGTGGCGGCATTCGTTGTGGAACCCGTGCAAGGTAAAGGCGTGCACATTGCACCGAGTGGCTACCTCGGCGAAGCCAGTCGCCTCTGTCACAAGTACGGCGCGCTCTTTGTTGCCGACGAGGTGCAGACTGGTATCTGCCGAACCGGTGAATTCTTAGCCATTGACCACGATCAACAGTGCGAGCCGGACATGGTGGTGCTCTCCAAAGCACTGTCAGGCGGGCTAGTTCCGGTGGGCGCGGTGATGGTGCGCCAGCGTGTGTGGGACAAGACGTTCTCCAGTCTTGACCGCGCCATCGTCCACTCCAGCACGTTCCATATGGGCGCACTGGCCATGGCGGCCGGGCTTGCAGTCCTACATGTCTGTGATGCCGAACAACTTGCGAAACGTGCAAAACGCATGGGTGCCCTGCTCCGCGATGGACTTGATGAATTGCGGCAACGCTACGAATTTGTCAAAGCGGTTCGTCAACAAGGTCTGATGGTGGCGGTTGAATTTGGCGCGCCCCGGTCGCTCCGCCTGCGCGCCGCATGGACGGCGATGAATGCCATTGAGCCAGACCTCTTTGCGCAGGCCGCGGTCATGCCGCTCTTTGAAGATCACCGCATCATGTGCCAAGTGGCTGGTCACGGACAACCTACGGTGAAATTTGTTCCACCGTTAGTCATTGACGAACGTGATGTCGCGTGGGCGGTCGCTGCGTTCGATGATGTGTTGCGCGAGATGCATGGCCTGGGCGGACCAGCACCAAAGCTGCTTGCTCGGCTCGGTCGCAACGCCCTCACGCGCCGAACGTATGAAGTGGCGGCAACAGAGAGCGGGATGGGCGACGAGTGACGGAAGAGCATTCCTTCCGACACCGCTCCGCTGATCGCTTGGCGCGGTGGATCGTTGCCGCGCCAGTGGCAGTGGTGGTGAGCTGCCTGCTACTGGCAACCGTTGCAGTTGCCTGGAGTTGGAACCGTGTTCGCCTCGATGCCAATACCGATTCCCTGATGGGTAACGACCGCCCCTATGTGGCGGAATACCTGCGATTTATCAAAGAATTTGGCGACCTTGAGCATGCCTGGGTAGTGATTGACGCCACCGCCCCTGACGGCACGCTGCACACCGGGTCCGCACAACTTGCGGTTGACATGATCGATGCCCGCCTGCGCAAGGCGCCCAGCATTGACTACGTCAACTCCCGGATCACCGTGCCCGAGCAAATGCGCGTGGCCACCTGGGCGATGCCCACCACCGAACTTGCCGGACTGGTGGAAGGCCGCGATGCCTTGCCGATACTCGCCTCCGACGCGGGAACCGGATCGGTACTTGCCGATGCCCGACGCCGACTTGATCGCTTGGTATCTGAGGGACTCTTCATGCCGCGCGAGCAGGCCGAGCGTGAAGGCGCCGCCGCGTTTCTTGAATTAGCTGCTATTGCCTCGGCCGCACCCAACGCACCAGAATTTTTTGGCACCCCGCGTGAGACGCGCTACCTCACCAGCGATAGTGGTCGATTGCTATTCATTGGCGTGATGCCGCGCAAGGATTTCTCGCGCTTTGAAGTGATTGACGAACCACTCGCAGCCATTCGTTCCGCGATGGCTGAGGCGCGCGCTGCGAACCCGGACATTTCTATTGGATTGACTGGCAAGCCCGTTCTGCAAGCAGATGAAATGGCTACCACCAACTCCGACATGAATGTCTCCAGCATTGTTGGGCTGGTGCTCTGTACTGCCCTGTTTATGGGTGTATTTCGCGGAATCAAGTTGCCGCTCTTGGCACTCTTGGCATTCATGGTTGGTTGTGCGCTCACCTATGCAGCCGCGGCGCTGATCTACGGCCGACTCAATCTGTTGAGCATCGTCTTCATGTTGGTACTGGTGGGTGTTGGTCTTGATTACGGCATTCATATGGTGGCGCGTTACTTGGAGGCGCGCCGACATCTGCCCACGGTGCCGTCCATCATTCACATGATGCGTACCGCGGTGCCCAGCAACTTGGCCGGAGCGCTGACATCGGCTGGCGTCTTTCTACTGGCGTGGTTCACTGAATTCCAAGGCCTGCGTGAATTGGGAGTGGTGTCCGGTATTGGGCTCCTCCTGACACTGGCCGCCATGGTGGTGATGCTGCCAGCACTGCTGGTGATCTTTGATTCGCGTCTTGTCAAGAGCCCTGAATCGAGCGCACAACGTTCGGCATTCTTCTCACAGCGCGAAGGTGTCGACCGCGCGCTGCGCCCCGCCGCTGCATGGCGCGCGGTAGCGATTTCCTGCGCCGTGGCGCTGGCTGCTGGCTGGTACGGATTCACGCACATTCGATTTGAAAGCAACCTACTCAAGCTGCAAGCCAAGGGCTTGGAAAGCGTGGAGTGGGAGCATCGAGTGATTGATGACTCTGCTTCTGCAAGTTGGTTTGGAGCACTGATTGTTGGATCAATGGAAGAGATCCCGCCCCTCGCCGATCGCCTGCGCGCGCACCCTGAAGTTGGACAGGTGCGCAGTGTGCTTGACGCGGTGGTCATGGATACGCCGCAACGCGCTGCCTTGCGCATGCAGTTTGCCAACGCCGTGGAAGCTGCGCCGGCCCGACCCCGTCGTGCTACGGAATGGGACGCGGACGGAATACGGAGCGCGGCGCAGCGACTGGAAACGCTCTCACGCTTTGCTGAGGGCGAAGCCGCCAACGCGGCAGGAAACATGCGCGCGCTGGCGCAGCGGCTGCACACCGTGGCCGACCTAGTGAAGCCGGCACAGCGCACACCCGCGGAACTTGAGTTGGCGCGCTCGTCGGTTGACAATGCCGTTGCACGCAGCCGGTCTGCGCTGCTAGCGATGGCAGAGGGCGCACGTCGCGACTTGCGGTCGGCACTTCCTGAGGCGGTACGCGCGCAAATGGTCTCGCCGGGCGGTCGCTTCTTAGTCATGGCGCACCCGGCAGGCGATATGTGGGAAGTGGCGCCGCTTGAGCAGTTTGTCACCGCCCTACGTGCCGAAGATCCGCACGCGACGGGTGCACCGATGACTGTCAGCGAATCAATGAAGAGTATGGAACGCTCGTTCCTGCAACAGGCGATTCTTGCCACCTTGATGGTGACCATCTTGCTTTGGGTGGACTTGCGGAACGTGCGCGAAACGCTTGCTGCGCTGGCTTCGCTTGCCGTCGGCGTCGCTTGGACGGTGGGACTGATGGCAGCATGTGGCACTTCGTTCAACCTGGCAAACTTCTTTGCCATTCCCATCATGATTGGGCTTGGTATTGATAGCGCCATTCACATCACTCACCGCGCACATGAGGGTGCACTTGATCATGGTTTCGGCTCCACGCGCCGCGCCGTGATTGTGACCGCCCTCACCACCACCATCGGATTTGGCGCGTTGATCTTGGCGCATCACCAGGGTCTTCGCAGTTTGGGAATTGCTATGGCCGCAGGAAGCGCGTGCTGCCTAGTGACGGCCGTATGGACGTTGCCGGCCATGTTGCGAATCATTGGACTTCGCACAAAAAACAGCGGACTTCGGTTGGTAGTTACGCAGGGTGATGCAGAGCGTCGCGGCGCGGCGTAACGGGGGCCATCGTTAGTGTTGCTGCAATTCGTACGCGCGTGGGGGCGCGGGCGCGCATACGATCAGTGCATGCGTATTGAACTTGTTTCAGCATTGTTAACGGTTCTGGTCCTGAGTGGCTGCTCGGGCAGTGACGTACAAAAGCCAGCAGCGGCCGCCGCCGCAGCCAAACAAACGACACAGGTTGCCTACACCGTGACCGGTATGCACTGCAATTCGTGTGCAGAAGCAATCACTGCAGAAGTGGCTGCAGTGAAAGGCGTGCGCAGCGTGCAGTGCACGTTTGAATCAAAGTGCGCGGTGCTGGAATTGGACAATCCGGCTGCCCAAGCGGAGGCAGCGCGCGCGATCACCAAACTTGGTTACACCATCGAACCGTGTGCTGTCCCAGTGGCCAGCGCCAGTCAGCCCGCGACCGGCGTGTCTTCCAAATAGACCGCGCACGCGTCGAGCACCAAGCGCACCGCATCATCCATGGACGCAGCGATGCGCGCGCCGGCAGCATGCACGTGCCCACCACCATCAAAGTGCGCTGCCAGGTGATTGACGTCAATGAATGCGCCACCTGAGTTCGCGGCAGGCTTACTGCGGAAACTGGCCTTCACAAGCTGGGGATCGCTTTCCACCAGCAATACGCTCATTTCCACTTCGCGAACGCCCATTGGTTCGTTGACGAGCCCGGCAAGATCATCCACGCGCGTACCGGTTTCCACAAAGTCCGAGCGCATCAGGCGCATGATTGCCACGCGGCCTCCGCACGCATACGTCAGTGAATTCAGCGCACGCCCAGTCAGGAGCGGCCGACCGGGCGCATCGCCCTGCTCAATCATGCGATAGAGCCCGTCCTTGTCAACGCCGCAGGTGAGGAGACGTGCCGCCAACTGAAACACGCGGTCGTCTGCGGCGCTAAATCGGAACCAACCAGTGTCGGTTGCTAGGCCAACAAAGATTGCTTCTGCAATAGTGTTGCGCGCGGTGCGGGCGCTTGGCCCAAACGGTACGCCCATTTCATCAATGACTGCCACTAACACCTGCGTGCAACTGGCGCAGCCTCGGTCAACAATGCGCATCGGCGCAACTGCATCGCCGCGCGCGTGGTGATCAATTCCCACCACCAGCTCAGGATGTTCCTTCAGCCAATCACGGCAATGCTCAAGCTGACTCCACGCGCCGGTATCCAGGACCACTGCCAGATCGCAATCCGCACTGGGTATCGCAACGCCGTGATCAACAAAGCGAATCTCGCCTTCCAGCGCTAGGCCGCGGATGGCTCGATCCACTGGCCCCGCCAAGACTGCGTCGACCACCGTGCCCAAGGAGCGAAGCGCGCGCGCCAATGCGAGTACCGAACCCATGGCGTCGCCGTCTGGCTTGAAATGCGTAGTAATGAACGGACGCTTTGCCGCGCGAAGCCGTGCGACCAGTGCAGCATGGGTAACAGTTGTTGAATATTCCATGTGTTTCTGAACCGTCTATCGCGAACGCTACGCGAGCGCGGCGGTCCGCGCCACATCGGCGCGCAACTGCGCAACCAACGCATCCGGTCCCGGAAACCGCCACTGCGAACGCAGCCACTGCTCAAAGTGCACCTCGATGGGCCATCCATAACTATCAAGCGATGCCTCAAGCCCCAGAACGTGCGCCTCGCACACCCGGCTGCTGCTACCGAACGTCGGCTTGGTACCGACGGAAATGGCGGCTTGGTACTGACGGCCAGCGATGATCGCTCGCCCGGCGTAGACGCCGTCGGCGGGAAGTGCCATGCCGGCAGCCATGATGTTTGCTGTGGGAAACCCCAACAGGCGACCGCGTTGGTCGCCCCGCTCCACCACACCTTCAATGGCGTGGGGGCGGCCGAGCAGCCGCGCCGCGTCCGCCACACGACCCATACTCAACATCCAGCGAACGGCGGTACTCCGCGCTGCGATCACGGATCCATCGCTCATGGCTTCGTCCACTTCCGCCACCTCAATGGTCTGGAATCCCACGCGCGCACCAATGGCAGCCAGCGTTGTCACATCGCCACTGCGGCCACGACCGAATCGAAAGTCCGCGCCTTCTGCGATCGCGTCAAAGGGGACCGCCGCGCGGAGGTGCTCGATGAACCCTTCCGGCGTCTCGGCCAGAATTCCACTGCGCGGATCCAGAACGTGGACCGCATCGCAACCGCACGCCAAGAGCAGCGCTTCGCGACGCGCGGATCCGGTGAGTCGGGCGGGCGCGGCATCCGGGCGAAGGACGGCCACCGGCAGCGGATCGAAGGTCACTGCCACCACCTTGCCCTGCGGACCGGCGGCCGCACGGGCAGCCGCCACCAGCGCTTGGTGACCCCGGTGCACGCCGTCAAAGTTTCCGATGGAAGCAATGATCATGGGGTCAGTGACATGGACTCATGGACGTCGGGGACATGGGTGAGGCGGGCAGCAACGGACGAACCAGTCCCGCAGGGAGAAGTCTCAGAGAATATCGGCAAGCGCCCGATTGCCGCCACTCGGGCGTTCATTCACGGGATACCCGGCTGATTCCGGCGTCGCCCCGTGGTATGAACCACGAAATGGCCTCTGCACATCCAACAGCAACCGCCCCCGCAAGCACCCAACCGGTCAACATCGTCCCGGATCCAACGGTGCTCGCCAGTGACCTTGGCAAGAGCTTCCAGCGTTCCGCGGAGGAAATCGTTCCATGGTTTGTGGCGCAGATGCCACGCATGTACTTCGAAGACACGTCAGCAACCGAAGTGGCAAACCATCTGCGCGCCATCATCGCCGCGCGGGCATCCGGTCAACCGCTGCACCTGACGTTGCACAGCGATGACCGCCGCCAATGGACCATTATTCGCGAAGGCAACAAGCCGGGCGTGTTGGCCGAAGTGGTGCGATCGCTACCCATGAGTCCGTCGCTGCGTGCAGCAAAGATCCACGGCTCGCAGGACGGCGCCATTGTGCTTGACACCTTTGAATTCGGCGAGCGCTCGCCGTTCACTGGCACTACGCCTGAGCAGACCGAAAAACTCAAAGCAACAATCGCGTTTGCCAACAGTCATGCCAAGGACTGGACCGAATCGGCCATCCGCGCATACTTTGCTGGTTGCTCCGCTGACTACATCGCCACGCTGACCCCGCACCGCCTCAACAAGCACCGATTGTTGCTGCAGTCGGTCAGTGGTAGTGAAGGCACCGCCGTTGAGACCGAGCCGGAACTTGAAGGTCAGTTGACGCGCATGACCATCGCGTTCTCCAACGCACGTGCGCGCACCATGCTGGAGCGCTGCGCCCATGTTCTGAGCCGTGGCGGAATCAATATTCAGCGCGCCTACCTTGACCAAGTTGCTGATCCACCGTTCGGTTCCGTGACCATGCTCGGGTTCGTCATCCAGACGCAGGACGGAAAGTCCGTCGACACTTCCAGCGCCGCTTGGAAGCAGGTTGCCCACGATCTCACTCGAATCAAGTGGATCGATTCCGAATCGATTTGGCTTGCAAATCGGCACGAAGGCATGACACTTGATGAAGCTGAACTCATCTTGGGTCTGTGCACACTTTCGCATCAGCACCTGGTGCACCGCGACCGCCTGCTGTTTTCCATTGAGCGCATTCTGGCAACGGCGGAGCGCACCATCACCATTACCCGGCAGATCGCGGATCTGTTCCGCGCGCGCTTCAACCCCGCGGCACCGCTTGACGATGCGCACTTCAATAAGCGCGCCGCCGCCCTACGTGCTGATATCGGCACCAAGGATGATCCGGAAGGAACCGCAACCATCTTGGTGGCACTCCTTGATGCAGTAGAGGCCACCTTCCGAACCAATTTCTTCCTGGCTAAGCGCTTTGGTCTCTCAATGCGCATCGATCCTTCGTACTTGCGCGATGATCGACGTCCGGAACTTCCGTACGGGACTTTCTTTGTCATTGGTCGCGGGTTCTTTGGATTCCACAACCGCTTCAAGGAGATCGCTCGCGGCGGCTTGCGTGTTGTGAAGCCGTCCACTGCCGCGCAACACTCACGCGAACGCGAACGCGTCTTCGATGAGGTGTATGGGCTTTCCTGGGCGCAACAGCAGAAAAACAAGGATATTCCAGAGGGCGGAGCCAAGGCAGCCATCCTCTTGGAACCCGAGTCAGACATCACCCGCTGCGTGAAGAGCTTCGTGGACAGTTTGCTTGATCTCATTACTGACGATCCGGCGGTGCGCAAGCAAGTAGTGGATCGCTTCGGCAGTCGTGAACTGATTTACTTGGGGCCAGATGAGAACATCACCCCTGATCACATTGAGTGGATCGTCGCCCGTGCTCGTGCACGTAAGTACGCCATGCCGGATGCGTTCATGAGTTCCAAGCCCGGCGCCGGAATCAATCACAAGGTGTACGGCGTCACCAGCGAAGGCGTGAACGTCTTCTTAGAAGTGGCGTTGCGCGCGCGCGGTATTGATCCACGCAAGCAGCCATTTACCGTGAAGATCACCGGTGGCCCCGACGGCGACGTCGCCGGCAACATGATCCGCATTCTTGACCGTGATTACGGAAACAATGCTCGCATCGTTGGCATCGCTGACGGTAGCGGCGTTGGCGAGGATCCGGACGGACTGGACCACACCGAACTGCTGCGTCTCTTCAAAGAGGCGCTGCCAATTGCCAAGTTTGACCCTAAGAAACTCGGCAAACATGGCGCCGTGGTGCCGGTGGAAGCGCCCGGCGGTGTGATGATTCGTAACACACTGCACAACCGCTTGAAGGCTGACGCGTTCATTCCGGGCGGTGGCCGACCAGCCACGATCAACGAAAGCAATTGGCGCGACTACCTGACCAAAGACGGAAAGCCGTCCGCCCCGATCATCGTGGAGGGAGCCAATCTCTTCCTGACTCCGGGCGCGCGCAAGGAACTCTTTGCAGCGGGCTGCCTGATCTTTAAGGACTCCAGCGCCAACAAGTGCGGCGTGATCTGCTCCAGTTATGAAATCGGCGCCAGCATGTTGCTTGATGAGAAGAGCTTCATGTCCATCAAGGCTGAGTTTGTCGAACAAGTGTTGGTGAAGTTGCGTGAGCTGGCCCGCTTTGAAGCGGAACTGTTGATGGCGGAAGGCCGTCGTCATCCGCACACTCCGCTCACTGAACTTTCAACGGAACTGTCCAAAGTCATCAACCAGGCGGCTGACGCTATTCGCGCGGCCATGGATTCCTGGACACCCGCGGACCGCGAACTGGCCAAGCAAGTGGTTCGTGAGCACATCCCGCAAAAGTTGCAGGACACTGCCGGCGACCGGCTGTGGACCGACATTCCGCAGGCGTACTTGGACTGGATGGTCGCCAAGCGATTGGCATCCGGCATCGTCTACCGCGAGGGCGTCAACTTCCTGGAAGGCGTGGAGCCAGACGCGGTGGCGGCGTTGTCCTTGCGCTACCTGCGCAAGCGCGACGAGAACCGCCGACTGGTGGAGCAATTGAAGGGCTCCACCGCACCGGGCGCAGCCCGCGCTGCCGAGCTCTTGGCACGGGCCGGAACCCGCGCCGCGCTGGAAGATTTCGACTAACGCGGCTGGGATGGCACTTTGTACATGCGACCCCGTTGCGCCGTACCCTGCGCACCGGAGGATTCCTGTGCTCGTATTCGATCGCCCTGCCACTATCCGTCGTCCCGTTTCTTCATTGGTGCTTCTGGCGTGTGCCGCGCTGACTGCAGCAACTGCCAGCGCGCAAGATCTGCCGACGCAGACGATCTCCGATGCCGGCACCATCGACCGCGTGGTGATCTACCCAACCAGCGCTGCGGTGACGCGCGTCATTCATCAAGATCTGGCGCAGGGGCTTTGGACTGTTCGCGTCACCAATCTGCCAGCGGGCGTGAACGGCGCGCAACTACAAGCCAAGGTGCGCTCTGGCGATGCCCCCAATCCGTCCGGTCCGCGACTCCTCGGTGTGGAGTTTGAAGAGACCCCCGGCATTAACTTTGCAGGTAGCAAAGAAGGCATCGACCTCGCGGAACGACTGAAGGAAGCGCGCCGACGCTTGGAGTTCACCAGGCAGGACCAAGCACAACTGGCCACGCGCAGCGCCCACGTCGACCAAGTCTCCACGCGCATCACCGCCAACGCCACTGCCGACGGCGGTACGGCCAAGGCAGACCCTGCCAAGGCGATCGAAGGCCTGGCGTGGGTGAATGCTGAAAAGATGCGCGTGATTGAAATGTCGCGAACGCTCGCTCAGCGCGAAGACGCCGTGACGAAAGAAATCGCAGTGCTCGAACAAACCATGGCGCAACAAGGAAGCGCTGGTCGCACGCAGCGAACCGCTGTGGTGAAGATTGCCGCGCCGCAAGCCACCCCGCTTGATCTTGACCTGACCTACATGGTGCCCAAAGCATCATGGGCACCCGCGTATTCCATTCGTGCTGCTGGTGATCGCAGTGGTGCCACCATTGAGTACGACGCCATGATTGCCCAGCGCACCGGCGAAGAGTGGAAGGATGTGCGGGTCTCCCTCAGTACGGCGGATCCAGTGCGGGCTGCGCAGCCAAGTGAAGTGGAACCGGTCTATGTGGATATCGAGCAGCCCATGTACGCCGGTGTCCCAGGCGATAGCAGCGGAATGGTGGGCGGCATGGAGATGGGCGAGGAGAAGTACAGGGATGCAGCCACGTCCCCTCCCCGTCGCGCTGGAAAGCCCGGGCGGAGCCGCGGACCGGGTGGCGGTGGAATGGGTACCGGTGGGGCCTACGGTTCTGCAGGCGAACCTGGCGCTGCCGATGACAATGATGGCGAGCAAGGCGCCGTGCTTGAACAGCTCGCGCGCGCCGCCAGCGTTTCAGAAGCAGGCATCGCCGCAAGCTTTGAACTGCCGCGCCGCATCAGCGTGCCCAGCGACGGCACGCGCTCGCAGCGCACGCGCATCGCTTCGTTTGAGCCGGATGCAAAGTTTGTCTACGCGGCGCAACCACTGGTGACTGACAGTGTGTTCCTGCGCGGCGACCTGACCAACGCGTCCGCGTTCCAGTTGCTCCCGGGCACCGCGCAAGTCTTTATGGGCGGCGACTTCATTGGCGAGACTGCCATGCCATCGGTGGCTCCAAAGTCTGATTTCAAAGTGTTCTTTGGGCCCGACCGCGCCGTGCGTGCAACGCGCGAGGTGGTATCCAAGGTCACCGGCGCCGCCGGATTGTTTGGCGGAAGTATTGCCACCACGTGGAACTATCGCATCAAGCTTGATAACGGCACCGGCCGCGATATTGCAGTGGAGCTGCTTGACCGCCGCGCCGTCAGCCGCAACGAGAAAGTGGAAATCAAGATCGCCGATCTTTCATCGCCACTTTCGAAAGATGCCTTGTACGCCGCCGGACCGCAGAAGACTGGCATCTTGCGCTGGGACATCTCAGTGCCAGCATCGGCACGCGGCCCCGCAGCGCTCCCAGTGACATGGACCGTGCAAGCGACGCGCGCCAAGGACATTGAAATCACTGCGCTGCCCGACTGACATCGCATACGAACTCCACCGGACACCACCATGTACCAGCACACCCTGCAAACACTCTTCATTGCCACATCCCTCGCCGCTCTGGCGGGCGCGCCTTCTGCGTTGGCACAGTCAACCGTGGCCATCGATCCAGATGTGGCCATGCAGAACGCGTCTGACAATGGCACCATTCGCGCCGTCACCTTGTATCCCGGTCGCGCCGCCGTCACCCGCGCTGTGCAGCGCGAATTCAAGCAAGGACTGTGGTCATTGCGCATCTCTAACCTTCCTGTTGAAGTGCAAGCAGGATCATTGCAAGCGAAGGTGAATGCAGCCGCTGGAGCAACACTGAAGAGTGCGCCCAAGCTGCTGGCCGTGGAGTACTCACAGACCCCGCGCGTCGCATTTTCCAGTTCCCCTGAGGGGATTGCACTTGCAGAGAAGGTCCAAGAGCTCCTGCGGAAAATTGAGTTTCTGAAACAAGACCGCGCCCTCCTGGCGCAACATGACAAACTCATTGACCAGATTGGCGTCCGCGCGACCGCGTCCGCAACCGCCGACGGCGCCACACAGGCCGTCGACCTAGCCGCCGTCGCCAAGCAGCTTGAGTTTGTTCACACTGAAAAAGAACGCATTCTTGGCGTTGCGCGTGAACAGAACGAGCGCGACGAAATGCTGGCGCGCGAATTGCAAGTAGCAAAGCAGCAACTTGAGTCACTCGGTGGTGCTGATCGCACCGAGCGCAGCGCATTGGTGCTGATGGCTATTCCGGAGTCATGCAGCGTGGATGTGGAACTCACCTACCTGGTTGGAAATGCCACGTGGGAGCCTGCCTACGCCGTGCGCGCTGCGGGCGACCGCACTGGCGTCACCGTGGAGTACGACGCGCTGGTTTCACAGCGCACCGGTGAAGATTGGAAGGATGTGAAACTCGCACTCTCCACCGCGCAGCCAACACGCGCATCAAGCCCACCAGCAGTGGACCCGTGGTACGTGGATGTGGTGGTGCCTATGCCGCCGGTGAGTGCCGGTGCGCCAGCCAGCACCGCTGTCTATGACGTGGCACCGTCGGCACCCATGGCAATGGCCATGTCGCGACCCATGGAAAAAAACGAGAACGCAGTGCGCCTGGAACTGGAAAGACTCTCCGCAGTTGCCACCGTTCAAGAAACCGGCACTGCTGTTTCCTTTGAAATTCCCCGCCCCGTCACCATCCCAACTGACGCGTCCAAAAAACAGCGCACTCGCATTGGTGCTTTCGAGCCAACTGCCAAGTTCATGTATGTGGCGGCGCCGATCATTTCTGAGAGCGTGTTCCTGCGTGGTGATATGACCAACAGCAGCGCGTTCCAACTATTGCCAGGAAATGCGCAGGTCTTCATGGGCGGTGATTTCATCGGCGACACCGCCATGCCGTCCGTTGCACCGAAGGATGAATTCAAAGTCTTCTTCGGCCCCGACCGCGCGCTTCGAGCGACCCGCGAAGTGCTCTCCAAGAACACCGGAAGCAGCGGCTTGTTTGGTGGATCAACAGTGACCACGTGGAACGATCGCATCACGCTTGATAACGGCAGTGGTCGCGAAGTCAACGTGGAACTCTATGACCGCCGGCCGATCAGCCTCAATGAGAAGATTGACGTGAAGGTCAGCAATGTTGCGCCGGCACTCAGTACCGACAAGCGTTACGTGGACGGACGGATGACGCAGGGCATCCTTCGCTGGGACCTCAAGGTGCCAGCCTCCGCACGCGGGCCCAAGGCCACAACGGTGAGTTGGACCGTGGACATCAGCCGCGCCAACGATGTTCGAACCACGCCACTGCCGGACTAAGCCGGTTCGGTCAGAACCACCACGGATTTGCGGGCTTCTCCTCAACGATGCACTCTTGCAGGAATGCAACGGCGCGTTCGAAGCCTTCATCGATGGACATCATGGCATCTTCATGCTCAATGGAGAGCACATGGTCGTAACCATGGCGACGAAGCATGCTAATGAACGGGCGCCAGAACTCGGTGCCGTGGCCCCAACCGCAAGCGCGGAAATTCCATGCGCGGCCCTTGAGATCGCTGTACGGCTTGGCGTCTAAGTATCCGTTGAGTGGACCTTGGTGACGATCAAGCTCCGTGTCCTTGGCATGCACGTGGAAGAGCAGCCCTGCCTCGCCGAGTTGTCGAGCGGCCAAGACGGGATCGCAACCTTGCCAGAACAAGTGTGACGGATCAAGGTTGGCACCCAAGATCGGCTTGCCCTTGATTCCGGCCTTCTTCTGTGCCAGTTCACTGAGCTTGATGAGCGTCTCGCCGTTGTAGACGGTGAAGCCAGGATGCGGTTCCCAGGCGATGCGAACCCCGTGCTTGGCAGCAAATTTCGCTTGCGCAGCCCAATACGGAACCAACACGGTGTCCCACTGATACTTCTGGATCTCTAGGAAATCGTTCGGCCATGGGCAGGTGACCCAGTTGGGTGTTCGGTCTTGCTTACTGCCGCCGGGGCAACCGCTAAAGGTGATGACAATGTCGGTACCAAGCTTTGGTGCCAGTTCAACGGCCGTCACAAAGTCATCGTGATGCTTCTTGGCGAACCCCTTCTCTGGGTGCACCGGATTGCCGTGCACTGCCAGCGCGGAGCAGATCAGTCCGTGATCCTTGAGCAGCGCGTTGATTCGCTCCTGCTCCTTCTTGCTACCGAGCACCTTCTTTGGATCAAAGTACGGCTTGCCGGGCCACGCGCCCACGGGGAGTTCAATGGCGCCAAGGCCGACGTCGGCGATGTAGTCGCAAACATCTTCAAGGGTGCGGCCGGCAAAGAGCGCTGACATGACTCCAAGCTTCATGACAATCCTTTCGGGGCGCAGGGCGCCTCAGGGTGACGGGCGACGCCGCTCGGCTGCGCACTGCGCAACGCGGAACAACCGAAGCCCCCACTGGCAGCAGCACGTGCCGCCAAGGGGAGGCGCGGAGCGTAGTTGCCGCGGGGGTTGGGCTCAATGTCCGGAAGGAGCCGCATCCCGGCACCCCCGGGCAACCGGGACCCCGGCGGAAACGAACCATTCGTGCGACAATCCCCCGAATGCCACTCCTGACTGCTATCGCCGCCCTGCTTGTGCAGACTGCGCCCGCCCCGGCGGCGCCGGTGGTGGTCACGCAGACGGCGCCCGTGGTGGATGCGCCCGCGGCACCAGTGGTCGCCACCCAGACGACGCCAGTGAACGATGCGCCAGTGGCGCCAGCGGCGAGCACAACGCCCGCGCCGCTCACCGGATCACCGGTACCCAGTGAAGAATTGGTCGGCCCACCAACGCCCAGCACCGAGCCAGAGCCGATTCACCAGGTCTGGATCTTCATCGATCGCTGGAAAGAATTCGGCGGAACGGTGGTGAGCGAGACCGACCTCATCATCACCGTCACGGACGGACTTGAGACGCGCACCTTCAATAAAGCGAAGGTGCTTGACATCATTGAATTGGTCCGTCCAAAGCCCGGTCAACGCGGCTTGGTGCAGTTGCGCGACGGAACCATCGTGCGCGGTGAAATCCTCAAGGACTCGCTTGAAGAAGTTGAGTTCCAAGTAGACAGTGTGCGCGGTCGTGTTCCGCGCGAGAAGGTCTACCGCGTCTTGTTGGAGTTGGAATTTGAAACGCGGTATGCGCGCGTCAAAGCGGCCATTGCGCCCGAAGAACATGGACGAAGACTCGGCCTTGCCCGTTGGCTTGCTGACCAAGACCGGCTTGACCTGGCCATCACTGAGCTAGAGGCGCTCTTACGGGACGGCGATGTTGAAGCAGCGCGCGAGATGTTGCGTGAAATCAACGCCCGCGTGAAGCTGGAGTTGGCGGTCAAAGAATCCAAGGAAAACAGCAAGAAAAAGGCTGCCAACAAGGCCGCTGGTGCCGCCGCTGCAGCCGAGCAAACACAGGCTGCCAATGACGGCGGCAACTCCGCCAAGCCGGCGCCGCGCGGCGCGCCCACCACGCGCGAGATGCTTCCCAAGGATCTGCTGTCCAACGAAGATGTGAACTTGGTTCGCGTGTATGAGATTGACTTCAAAGATCCACCGCGATTGACCGTCTCCCCGGAAGGCGTTCGGCAACTCATTCTTCGCTACGGTTCAAGCGCACTGGTGCCTGCAACCACTCAAGAACGAAACGCGCTCTATTCAAAGAGTTCAGTAGAGATTGCTCGCCTGATGTTTGATCTCAAGGCGCGCGATCTCTACAACTACATTGAAGTAGAGGAAGACCCCACTTCGGTGGCCAAATTCCGGACCCGTGTTCACAACTCGTGGCTGATCTCAAACTGCGCTACCAGTCGCTGCCACGGCGGTGTGGATGCGGGGCGATTCTTCCTGTACACGGGTAATGCCAAGGATCAACGCATTCGTTACACCAACCTGCTGACGCTGCTCAACTTCAAGGTGGACGGCAAGCCGGTCGTCAACTTTGAGGATCCGCCCAATTCGTTGCTCATCCAGTACGCCATGACACGATCGTCGGCGCGTTACCCGCATCCGGACGTCAAGGGTTGGCGACCAGTCCTCAGCACCAACACCCCGCAGCTGCTGCAAGACACCCTCGATTGGATTCGTTCCATGTACCAGCCAAGGCCGGAATATCCAGTGAAATACGTCGCTCCCAAGCTGGATGCGGTCGACAAAGCTGCGCCGACCGTGGACGGTCCGGACCGCTGACCACCCCCCGTTTCGCCCCATGCATGATGTGGGTAAATTGCTGCTTTACCGACACACTCGCGCCTGATGAGCGCCTCTCTCGCGCCTGATTGGCGCCACTCACGAGATTCGAACCATGAACCGAGCACGCATTCTTGCCGCCGCCACCCTCCTGATGTCCACTGCGCTGCCAGCGTGCAACGGTTTGCATACTCCGTCGCCTGCCGAGCAAGGCGCCAAGAAGATCACCCAAGTCACCGCCAAGGCGCGTGGGATTTCCAGCCGCATCACCTTCTCCCCCGATGCCGTGTCCAAGTCGCTGCCCGTGGAGGGCGGCGAAGCGAAGGAGCTTGCTCAGGGACTTCTTGCACCGGCTGACGCCGCGAAAGAATTGCGCACACTTGCCACCGAAGTCACCTCCGCTGCGGGCAGTGATTCGCAACGCAAAGAAGCAAAGACACTTGCCACCCGCATGCGCCGTGACGCCATGATGCTTGACCTCATGGACCTCGAACGGATTTCGCAATTGAAGTCCGCCATCGCCAGTGGCATTGCCGAACGCCTGGCCGCCATCCGTTCCATTGATGCGTCCGGCGATCTGCAAGCGACGCAAGAAGCCGCCGCCCGCACCAAGGCTTCGCAAGGCGCCAAGTCTGCGTTTGAAGGAAGTATCGCAGCGGAAACTGACCGCGCGGATGCTGCACGCACGGCGCTGCAGCCGCTTGATGCATCGATCAATGAGAAGGAATCGAGCGCAGAATCGCTTGACATTGATATCCAGACGCTCCGCGCCAAGGCTGCCACCAGCACTCCGTCCGCTGCATTGCCATTGATGATTGACGCGCGCAGCAAGCTTGATGCCGCGCAGACGCTGCGCGTGGATGCAAGCACTGATGACCGCGAAGCGGAGCCGTACCGAAGCACGGTTCGTATCGTCGACATGGCAACCAAGGGAAACGCGGAGATCGCGGATACCAACAAGTTCCTTGCCGACCGCATTGATGAGTCAAGCAAGGCTGAAGTCGGTGCCAAAGCCCGCGCCAGTGCCGCCATGAAGCGAACCCGTGAACTGGGGACTGAAGCCGCCGCGCTCATGAAGGAGTTCATGACACTGGAGACGGAACTCTTCCAGCCCGCCCTGAAGAACGTAGAAGAGAACATCAACGGCGATGGCTTGACTGCAAAGAACTCAACCGATCAAGCAGCCATTGCGATTGCCAAGGCTCGCTTTGCAGCTATTCAGATTGATGCTGTGGATCAAGCGATGTCGCTGATGGCCGCTGCTCAATCAATGGGCGCACCGGCTGGAGGTGGCGCGGAACAACTGCGCGCCCAGCGCGACAAATTGACAGGCAATGCGAAAGCTGCACTGGTTGAAGCGCGCGATGCGCTCTCGGGCGTTGAATCAGACGCCGGCGCCCCGATGTTGCGATCGATCGCTGAATTGGCAGCAGCACTGGGAATTGAAGTGCCCGCCACCGCTGCACCGGCGGCTGCCGC